>Ga0207828_100066_pt1 | contig 154019 bp, 136 predicted proteins | sample TtaePargueraPR_11_FD_187276 | JGI IMG/M metagenome (GOLD analysis project Ga0207828, IMG submission 187276) | Aerobic enrichment media microbial communities from Bioluminiscent Bay, La Parguera, Puerto Rico - Tt and P2 (3) (SPAdes) | ecosystem: Environmental > Aquatic > Marine > Unclassified ... | reverse complement strand
CTAACTGACAGAAAACCTATTGAAGGATTTGAGCTATGAGTGATGTCGCAGATCGCGTGAAGAAGATCGTTGTCGAGCACCTCGGTGTTGAAGAAGACAAGGTCACTGAAAACGCAAGCTTCATCGATGATCTGGGCGCCGACAGCCTGGACACCGTTGAGCTGGTTATGGCGTTTGAAGAAGAATTCGGTTGCGAGATTCCTGATGACGCGGCTGAAAAAATTCTGACCGTCAAAGACGCGATCGACTTCATCGAAAAGGCGAACGGCTAATCTTGCCGTGAGACATGGGCGCCAGAGGGCATCCTCAGGCGCCCTTTTCGTCTTTGCTGGATTCATAAAATAAAGGCGTAATGCGGGATGAGACGCGTAGTTGTTACCGGACTTGGTGCTGTAACGCCGCTTGCTAGCGGTGCACAGAATACCTGGCAGAAATTGCTGAACAGCCAATCCGGCATCAAAGCCATCGATACTTTCGATGTGTCCGATATCCCTGCCAAAATCGCAGGCCTCGTGCCGCGCGGTGAGGGTGACGGACTTTTCAACGCGGAAGATCATGTCTCGATCAAAGACATGAAGAAAATGGACGATTTTATCGTCTATGGGATTGCCGCTGCAGATCAGGCACTGGCTGATTCGGGCTGGAAACCGGAAACCGACGAAGATCAGGAAGCCACTGGCGTTCTGATTGGTTCTGGTATCGGTGGCCTTCCGAAAATTGCCGAAGCTTCGGATCTCGTGAATAACGGCAAGACCCGCCGTGTCAGTCCGTTCTTCATTCCGTCATGCCTGATCAACCTGGTTTCTGGCCAAGTTTCGATCAAACACGGTCTCAAAGGTCCGAACCATGCGGTGGTAACTGCATGTTCGACCGGTGCACATGCCATTGGCGACGCATCGCGCATGATCATGCTTGGCGATGCGGACGTTATGGTTGCCGGTGGTGCAGAAGCTGCTGTTTGCCGTCTTGGCATGGCTGGTTTTGCTGCTGCGCGTGCGCTTTCGACCGGTTACAACGACACCCCGACCGAGGCATCCCGTCCGTGGGATCAGGGCCGTGACGGTTTTGTCATGGGCGAAGGTGCTGGCTGTGTCGTTCTTGAAGAATACGAACATGCCAAGGCACGTGGTGCGAGGATTTATGCAGAAGTCGGCGGCTATGGCATGTCGGGCGATGCGTATCACATCACCGCACCGGCCGAAGACGGCAATGGTGGCTTCCGCTCGATGCGCAATGCGCTTCGCAATGCGGGCGTCAACCCGGAAGACGTCGACTATGTCAACGCACATGGTACCTCGACTCCGCTGGGTGACGAAATCGAACTGGGTGCGGTCAAGCGCCTGTTTGGTGACCAGGCAACCAAGCTGTCCATGTCTTCGACCAAATCGGCAACCGGTCACCTTCTGGGTGCAGCAGGTGCGATTGAAGCAGTGTTCTCGATCCTTGCGATCCACGAAGGTGTCGTTCCGCCGACCCTGAACCTGCGCAATCCGTCCGAAGCCTGCAAAGGTATCGATCTGGTTCCGCTTGAAGCAAAACAGCGCAAGGTCAATGTTGCCCTGTCGAACTCGTTCGGCTTTGGCGGCACCAATGCCTCGCTGGTATTCAAGGCCGTTTAAAACAGCAGAGCCAACCTTAACGGGAGCTATCCCTTGAAGCGTTTTCTGCTTGTTCTTGGCTTGCTAGTCATCACCGCCGCACTCACCATTGGTGGGGCGGCGGTGTATGTTTATGTGCAATACACATCGCCAAGCAAACTTGTACAGGACCGTGACATCATTATCCCGCAAGGGACCGGTGTTCGCGGCATTGCAGAGATTTTTCGACGCGAACAGATTATTGATGAGCCGCTGATCTTTATGGCTGGCGTGCGGGTTAGCGGGCTGGATCGCTCGCTCCGGGCGGGGGAATATCACTTCCCCAAACGGGTAAGCCCGAAGCAGGCTGCCGAAATCCTGGCCAATGGTGAAACAGTTAACCGGTTTGTCACAATTCCCGAAGGTCTTCGGTCGGGTGAAATTGTCGCGCGACTCAATCTGGTCGATGGATTAACTGGCGAAATCACCGAAATTCCCAAAGACGGTACTCTGTTGCCCGAGACCTATCAATTCTCTTATGGCGATTCCAAGCAAAGCATCCTTGACCGGATGCGGGCTGCCCATGACGAGATGGTCGAGCAACTTTGGCCGGGGCGCGACGCCAATCTGCCGTTTGATACAATCGAGGAGGCCCTTGTTCTGGCCTCCATCGTCGAACGGGAAACAGGTGTTGCTGCCGAGCGCGCCCGGGTGGCTGGTGTCTTCATCAACCGGCTTCGGATCAACATGCGTTTGCAGTCCGATCCGACGGTTGCCTATGCTATCAGTCCGGATAAACGTCTTGAACGGTCGCTGACGCGCAAGGATCTGCGTTTTGAAAGCCCCTATAACACTTATGTGACCGCGGGTTTGCCTCCGTCACCAATCACCAATCCGGGACGTGAAGCCTTTTATGCGGTTCTGCATCCGGCAACCACGAAAGAGCTTTATTTTGTGGCTGATGGTACGGGCGGGCACGCCTTTGCCCGGACCCTTAAGGAACATAACCGCAATGTCGCCAAATGGCGGCGCATCCGCGACGGTCAGTGACCGGGATTTTCAATCCGGATACAAAACAGGCGGCAATCCGATTGGGTTGCCGCCTTTGTTTTTATTGATCCTGACAAGTCAGGCTTCAGCATCCTGATTGCGGGAGGATGCCTTTCGCGGAACCCGGGTGGCGACCAGATCAAGAACCCATTGCGGGGTTATTTTCAGCAAGCCGATAATCATGTTCATTTGCCAGGGAAAGGCGATCATGCCGCGATTGCGTTCCAGTCCGCGGGCGATTTTGCGAGCGGCCTTGTCAGCCTGCATGAAGAACGGCATGGGAAAGTCATTGGCGTCCGTGATGCGGCTTTTGACAAAGCCGGGGCAGATGACATTGACCTTGATCCCTGTCGGAGCCAGTGCGCCCCGCAAACCTTCGCCATAGACGCGCACAGCGGCCTTGCTGGCGCAATATGCCGGGGCAGAAGGCAAGCCGCGCCAGGACGCCTGCGAGGACACCAGCGCTATCTGACCACGCCCACGGACGCGCATGGCCGCGATTGCCGGATCGATGGTGTTCATAACACCCGCGACATTGGTCGCCAGGATATCCCTTACCTGTTCGGGGCTTTCGCCCCGGCCGCCTGTCCCGGCGGATATACCGGCATTGGCGACCACGAGACTAAGTGGGGCCAGCTCGTCACAATGGGTGACATAGGCGTTCATGGTTTCGCGGTTGGTCACATCAAGAATATCGGCATATACATTGGCACCGGCAGCACGACATTCATTTTCAACAAGCCGCAAGCGTGTTTCATCCCGACCACTGATGAACAAAGTCACCCCGGTGCGGGCAAAATGTCGGGCAAGTGCGGCGCCAATACCGGAACTGGCACCGGTAATCAGGATGGCGTGATACTGAAAGGACATGGTTGCTCGAATACAGTTCTGAAATGCGGTTTATCGAATTTTGCGGACCATGATGCAGCAATAGGGCAGCATTATGAAATACATGCAACCGATACCATATTGTTGATATCGCACAGTCTGCAAGTGTTGGCCCTTGGCGTTACCGGGGGCAAACGTTATAAACGCGCAAACATGAAATTACACTGGATGGGAATATGACCGTTTCAAGCATGACCGGCTTTGCCCGCACTGATGGTGCGGCCGATGGATTTGGCTGGACCTGGGAATTGCGCAGCGTCAATGGCAAGGGGCTTGATGTGCGTGTGCGCCTGAATGGCGGGTTCGAGCGGCTTGAAGCCAAGGTCCGTGATGCGGTGTCCCAGCGTTTCAAACGCGGCAATATGGGTGTGACGCTTAATGTTGTACGCTCGGCGGACACCGGCGCGTATAGCGTTAATCGTGAATTGCTCGCAGAGCTTGTTTCAATTGCCGAAGAATTCGACAATACCAGCAGTCTGTCTTCCGGCACGATTGCCGACCTTCTTAATGTGCGGGGTGTTCTTGAGGCGGTTGAAACGCAGGAAGATGAAGCAACCCGTGACGCACGCGATGATGCCGTGCTTGCCAGCCTTGCAGATGCGATTGAGCAGATGGCCGATCATCGTGCCGAAGAAGGCCAGAAGCTTGATGCGATGCTGCGCGGGCATGTCGACAATATCGAAGAAACTGTGACGCGGGCCGAGAATTGTGCTTCTGCGCGCGGGGACGCGATCAAGGAACGCCTGAAACGTCAGATCGAAGAATTGATGGATGCCGGGAAGTTCGATCCGGAACGCCTGCATCAGGAAGCTGCCCTGCTTGCGACCAAAGCCGATATCCGCGAGGAAATTGACCGCCTCAAGGCCCACATCTCGGCTGCGCGCGACATGCTGACCAAGGGCGGTGCCATCGGGCGCAAGCTTGATTTCCTGTGTCAGGAATTCAATCGTGAAGCCAATACCTTGTGCTCCAAGGCCAATGACATCGAACTGACCAATTGCGGGATGGAGCTTAAGGTCATCATTGATCAGCTCCGCGAGCAGGTCCAGAACGTTGAATAAGCGGGCAGGGAAGGAAACACGATATGATTGATCCTCACAATCGCCGCGGCGTAATGTTGGTATTCTGTGCTCCGTCGGGTGCAGGCAAGACAACCATCACCCGTCAGCTTCTGGAAAAAGACGACAAGATTTCGCTGTCAGTCTCGGCAACTACCCGCGCCGCCAGACCGGGCGAAGAAGAAGGCACACACTACTTTTTCAAGTCGGTTGATGAATTCAAACATATGATTGCCGATGATGAATTGCTCGAATGGGCCGAGGTTTTTGGCAATTATTATGGCACCCCGGTTGCTCCGGTCGAAAAGGCCCTGTCAGAAGGGCATGACGTTCTGTTTGATATCGATTGGCAAGGTGCGCGCCAGCTTCGTGACAAGGGTGGAGCCGATGTCGTTTCGGTCTTTATCTTGCCACCGTCTTCTGGCGAACTTGAACGTCGCCTGCGTGATCGTGGTCAGGACGCGGATGATGTCATCATGAAACGCATGGCAAAGGCCGGCGCAGAAATCAGCCATTGGGAAGAATTCGACTATGTTCTGATCAATGATGATCTGGAACGTTGCCTCGCCGACGTGCAGCATATTATTGGTGCAGAGCGCATGAAGCGCACAAGGCAGTCCGGATTGCCGGGCTTTGTCAAAAAGCTTCTGACCGACTGAGCCGCAAACAGGAAAATGGCCGCTTTACGAAGCGGCCATTTCATCATGAACCTGGGTCAGGCGAACAAAGTCCGTGACACTGAGTTCTTCCGCGCGGGCCGTTTCGGTAATCTCGGCCTTCGCAAGCAATTCACCGACATTGACGTTTAGCGTCTTGAGACTGGCACGCAACATCTTGCGGCGTTGGCCAAACGCGGCCTGTGTGATTTTGGCAAGACTGGTCAGATTTATTTCCGTGCCACGGTCCGGTTTCGGTCGCAGCTGCACCACAGCAGATGTGACTTTGGGCGGTGGTGTAAAGGCACTGCGATGGACATCAAACAATATGTCGCAGTTACAGAGATACTGGCAAAGTACGGACAGGCGGCCATAGGCCTTGCTTTTGGGACCTGCGACAACGCGTTCGGCGACTTCCTTCTGAAACATCAGGGTCAGACTGGCAAACTGATCAATTTGCATCAGCCAGCCCAGCAAAAGCTGGGTTCCGACATTATAGGGCAGGTTGGCGACAATCTTGCGCGGGGCAGGGCCAAGTTTGGTGACATCGACTTCCAGTGCATCACCATCAATGACATGTAATGCTCCGGGGTAATGATTGCTGATTTGCTCCAGCACCGGTTGGCAACGCGGGTCACGTTCAATAACGGTCAGGTTCTTGGCGCCGTTAAACAGCAAGGCGCGTGTCAGACCACCAGGCCCCGGTCCGATCTCGATCACCGTCGCATCGTCAAGCGGTGCCGCAGCGCGCGCAATACGTCCGGTCAGGTTCAGGTCAAACAGGAAATTCTGACCGAATTTTTTCTGGGCAGACAGGCCATGTGTAGCAATGACTTCGCGCAGCGGCGGCAGGCCGTCATTGGCAAGTGTCCCCGATTGGGTGGTTTCTTCTGACACGTGGGTCAGGCTCCTGTCAAAAGACGTTTCTCGGCCATTTCCGCAGCCATTTTAAGGGCTGCAATCAGGCTGTCCGGGCGCGCAATACCTTGGCCGGCAATATTCAATGCCGTGCCGTGATCGGGCGATGTTCTGATAAATGGCAATCCGAGCGTCACATTTACACCGCCATGGAAATCAAGCGTCTTGACCGGTATCAGGGCCTGATCGTGATAGGGGCACAGGGCGACGTCGTAATTCGCGCGGGCTTCTTCATGGAACATCGTGTCGGCTGGCATAGGGCCAATAACGTCCAGCCCCTTTGCCCGCAATGTTGCAATTGCGGGGGCCATGATCGTTTGTTCCTCTGTTCCCATTGTCCCGTCTTCTCCTGCATGCGGATTAAGCCCCGCAACGGCAAGGCGTGGGTTCGCGATGCCAAAATCACGCTGAAGGGCGGCAGCAGTAATCTCGCACTGCTCAATAATCAATTCCGGTGTCAGAGAGTTCATGACATCGCTTAGGGCGATATGGATGGTCAGCGGCACGACGCGAAGCTTGGAATTAGCCAGCATCATCACGGGTATTGTACCCGGTCCGGCGAGCTCGGCAAGGAACTCGGTATGACCCGGATGCTTGAAACCCGCCGCATATAGCGCACTTTTTTGAATTGGATTGGTAACCAAAGCACTCGCAGCACCAATGCGCGCGAGATCCACGGCCTTGGTGATACTTTCGATTACCACGTTCGCGGTGCTGGCCGAAGCAATACCGGTGACAGCCGGGCTTTCTACGTCAGCAATTGCAAGCACAGGTAATGCGTGATCAAAGACCGACGCGGTTTCAGCGATGTCTGAAATGACCTTAAGGGGAACGTCTTTGCCGTGTTCCCGGCAAGCATTCTCAAGAATGCCAAGCGGGGCAAGAACGCAAAAAGGTGCCAGTCCGTCATCATGACGACGCAGCCATGCCTTCAGGCTAAGCTCTGGTCCGATACCGCCAGGCTCACCGATGGTCAGGGCAATCGGCGCGATTTTGGTCATCTGGTTTCCGTCTTCGCAATGATCACATGCGGATGTCGATAAAGGCCTGTCGGCGCAATTCACGAAGCTTGCGACGGGCAAGAATGTCAAGGCGCTCCATCATCAGCCGGTTCTCGATATCCCTGCGGTCTGGCAAATTGCTTTCCTCGGTCTTGTTACAGATCATGACCAGAAGGGCTCCGCCATCAACCTGAACAATATTGGACGGTTGTCCGGGCTTGAGGTTTGTGATGGCCTGTGCGACCGGACCGGAAAGTTCGCTTGGAGAAATGCCTTTCATCTCACCGCTAAGGTCCGAGCCAAGATCAACGGCGACATTTGCCAGAGTCTGACAGCTATCCGCTGTTTCCCGGGTGTTTCTCAGCACAGCCAGCTTTGCATCAATCTGATCTTTGGGCATGTCAGCGCTCAAAGGTACGAACAACTGATAAAGATCAAGCCTGACATCTGTAACCGCGCCTTCATCGCCAACCCGACGATCAAGCAGCTTGATGATGTAATAGCCTCGGATCGTCTGTACCGGGGCACTGACTTTTCCCGGTTCAAGCTGGTTGACGACCTGTTGCAGGTCGCCTGAAAGCTCGCCAGCATACAACCAGCCAAGATCACCACCGGTGGCGGCACTTGCACTTGCCGAGAACTGGCGGGCAAGGGCACTGAAATCAGCCCCTTGATTCAAAGCACCGAGAATTTCCTGGGCAGTCTGGTAAACACGTGTGCTGTCTTGCGGATTGTCGACCGGAAGAAATATCTCCTGAACGCGGTTACGCGGTTTTCCCTGATTGCTGATAATCCTTTCCAGGTTATCGTCAATTTCCGCATCGGAAATTTCGATCTGACTGCGCATGGAGCCAAGCAGTTTTTGCCAGGCAACCTGTGGGCGGATCTGGTTTTCGATCGTGCCCGGTGCGATCCGGCGCTGTTCAAGGAAGGCATCAAGCTTTCCATCCGGAAGCCCGGCATTTTGCTCGATCATGGATTTACCGCGTGCGATGTCAGCATCCGTAACCTCAATACCGCGACGCTCTGCTTCCTGCATCTGCAGGGTCTCATTGATCAGTTGCTGCAGGATCTGGGGCGCGATCTCGTTGCTTTTTTCAGGTGTCATCTGAATATTTGAGGACACGGCAACAAGCTTGATGCGCTCGACCAGATCAATGATCGAAATCGGGTCATCATTGACAACAGCTGCAACGCCGACAGGCGACTGGGCTTTGGCTGGTGTACCCAGAGCAAAACCCATGGACAGAACCAAAGTCGCGCAGACGTTTGCAAATTTTAAAATTGGAAGTTTGGAAATCATGTTTTCTTACAATCCGGCTGCGGAGGCGACTTCACCAAGGGTTTTGAATACCAGACGGAACAGGAATTCATCAGACTCGCCAAGATCCTGATCCTGATAGAATGTACGACGGATACGTCCATCAAAGATAAAGCATTCATCTTCATATACAAAACCGATGCCGTATTCCAGAGGGTCAGACTGATCAATGTCATAGCGGCTATAGGCCATGCCGGACCAGTAATCCGAGAATTTCCGCTGAGCTTTGAAATAAAGCTCTTCACGTTCATTAAATTCTTCGCTGCCGGCATCATCGGAGAAATGCACGTAAGATGTATTGATACGCAAAGTGTCAAGAGAGCCCGCAGTGGCACTTACCTGATTGCGTCGCGCGGACAGGTTTTCGTTATCCAGGCGATAGCGATATGTGACATCCAAATAGTTGCTGGGGGCAACTGTGATCCGGCCCACATAGTCAGATAAATGCTCATCAAGGCCTGAGCCTTTGGCAAATGTGTCGTTTTCATTCGCGCGATAACTTTGCCCAAACATGGCGCTGGTATAGCCGCCACTCGGGCCATAGATCCCCCATTCGAGACCGTAACTTGCTCTTAAGCCATCTTCTGCACGATCGATACCGCCGAAACGGTCATGGGAGAAAAGGTTAATGTCGTCAAATTCGAAAGACTGAGAGTCCTCGTTCGGGATTTCATCAGGATTTCCCCCATTTGGGGACCATGCAACCATGGCAATTGGTGTTATGACCTGATGATAGTTTCCTTGATCATTCACAAATGGCATTTGCCAGTCAATGGCAGCTATTGGAAGTACGCGTCCAGTGTATCCGCTGTAATTGTCTTTTCCGTCACGTTCGACATCGGAAACCATATAACTATCGCCACGGACAGACAGGCTCAGTTTGGTGACATCCCCCATGGATCCAACATGAGGAAGTTCCCATCCGACTTTTGCCGACGCACGATGGGAATTTGTACCTTCCTCGCGTGTGAGCGACAGGCCATCCAGATCAAGTGTTGTGAAACTGCCGTACTTCGCCGGTTCGGTTTGTCCGTGGAATTGCATATGTGGCAGGACAACTGGTGTATTATCCCTGTCGTCTCTGGACTTTAACCCCTGAAAGTAATAGCCATCAACGCGCGTGTAGCTGGCGCCCCGGAATCCCTCAGTAAACAGATTTGATGTCAATACTGATGGTGACTCAAAGCCATATCGGGAAAGATATGTCTTTTCGCTGGCTTGTTCTGCGTCAAATCCCCACCGCCAGGTAGGATCAATATCAAAACGCCCTACGGCATCTATGTGCCCTTGCCAGTCATCATTGCTGTCTTGCGTGACGCTACCGAAAGCCTCCAACTCTCCTGAATCAAACCGCTGACGATATTCGGTTGCCAAGAGAGGGCCCTCATCCACCGTGTAAGTGGGGGTGAAAGTCATATCCTTGCTCTTATCGATCACCCAGTAATAGGGTTGACTGAAATAGGAGCCAACATAGCTCGTGCTGCCAAAGGACGGAGCAAGTAGACCAGACTGACGTTTTACAGTTGGGTCAGGATGTTCGAAATAAGGCGTGTACATGATTGGTACACCGGCTACTTCCAGCCGGGCATCCTTGTATTCTACCGTCTTGTTTTCAGCATCATGCAAGACACGTGCAGCCCTGATGCGCCATAACGGCGTGCCTGCACTTCCATCGTCCTCCTGACAGACTTTGCAGGGTGAATAGACTGCTTTGGCGATTTCAGTGTAGTTGCCTGCACTTCGACGTGCTCCGGTTCCCGCAATACGGGTGTTCTCATCAAGCAGAACATAGATATCTTTTACGATACCGTTTTTAAAGTCACCGCTAAGTTCAACATAACTTGCAAAGGTTACTTCCCCGGTTGGTTCGGTAATGCTGACATTGCCAGAGGCCGTCAATACATCCTGACTTCGGTCATAGCTGACGGTGTCAGCAAGAAGGATACGACCTTCGCGCGAGATTTCGACATTGCCGCGTGCGGTCACAGTTTGCAGCTCACGGTTATAGTCGACTTCATCAGCGCTAAACAGAATAGCCGGTTCCTGCTGCTCAGATTCTGCATTCTGTGCAAATGCGTTACTCACGACTAGATGCCCGCCCATAAACAGCACGCCGCATCCCAGTATGGTGCTGGTTGCCAGTCTTTTTATCATTCCCCCCGCAATGGCCATTTATCTAGCCATCCTCAAGATGTAGCAATGTCGAAATCCCCAGTAGCAAAGATATACCGGCAGGTGCCCAAGCGGACAATATTGGTGGAATGCCCCCCGACACACCAAGTGCCGAGATGACATCTGTGCAGAAATAAAGAATGAACCCTGTCGTCACCCCACCACCGATAACAAGGGATGCCCGCCTGCGTCGAGAAAATTTAAGGCAGAAAGCCGCAGCAATGAGAACCATCGCACATAGAAGGAGAGGTCGTGATAGCAGGCTGTGGAAATGAATTCGGTGTCGGGTCGCGTTAAAGCCTGCACGCTCAAGCAAATTGATAAATGGTCTTAAATCCCAGAAAGACATGGTTTCAGGTGATGCAAAACTATCCTGAATCTTGCGCGCTGTCAGGTTGGTTGGAAGTTTCAGGCTTTCTGAAAACGCGCTAGCCTGACCTGGTGTGAAAGTCCATGCATCATAAAAATGCCAGGTACCGGGCTCGAGAACTGCACGTGCAGCATCAATTCGTGTGGTGAAGTCATCAGAATTCTGGAAACGAAAAATGGTTACATTTCGCAGATCAATCTGGTCGCCTTGCTGGCTGCGTACGGCGCGCGCATAAATGACAGCCTGTCCGTCCTGGGTTCCCTGACGCAGCCAAAGTCCGCTCGAAGACAGGTTCATCACATTGACGTTATTCTGCAAATAGCGTGCTTCGAGCGTTTCATAGCGCTGTAGAAGAATCGATGACAATGGATTAAGCGCACCGACCTGAATGCTGCCAAGGATCAGCGCGCACAGGATCGGCGGCAATAAAAACTGCCAGGCCGAAACGCCGGCTGCACGTGTAACTACCAGTTCCTGATTACCGGTCAATTTCCAGAAGGAGAACATCGATCCGAACAGGACGGCAAAGGGCAGAACTTTTTCAGTCATGAACGGAATGCGACTGGTGGCCATCTGCAAAACGATCCCGACTGTTGCGTCCGGTTTGCCGCCAGCACGCCTTAGAAGTTCGATCGTGTCGCCAATCAGGATAAGGCCAATCAGAAGGGCGAGAATAGCAAGAATAGACAACAGAACATGCTTGCCGAAATACCATGTCAGAAGCGGTGAGATTCTCATGCTTCGGCCTCTTCTGCGGTCGCGCGTTTGGCGCGGATCTGAGGTCCGCGGAATGTCCAGTAAAGCCCCAGGATGATCGGCAGGAAAGCGTTGACATACATCAGGGGTATCAGTGCCGGGTTTTTAGCAGCAAGGTTTTTCATCGCAATGCCAAGGGCCTGGCAAAGCACCATTACACCGATTGCGATGAGCAACCGACCAGTCTGTCCGCGACGGGAGAAGCTGCTCGAAACCAGAACCGCAAGCGCAATGCTGGCAAAAGCAATCGCATTCAACGGTGATATCAAACGATCATGGCCTTCTGCCCGGAAAGCTTCAATGTCGTTTGGATTAACATCGGGAGCAGCAGCAGTCAGGAGATTGTAGACGCTACGCTCACGTGCTTCACGGTAACGCAATGTTGGGTCCTCGACACTTTGCGCGATATCGACGGCATAACGGTCGAAATACAGGATCGACATGGTGCCGTCTTCCGGGTTCACTTCCTGACGGTTGCCATCAAGGAGAACAATGCGCGGGCCATCATCTGTACGTAGCAGCGCGCCATGCTTGGCCATCATGGTTGTTTGCTGATCCGGATTGCGAGAATCATGAACCAGAATACCGAGCAATTCATTGTCACGGCCGACTTCGCGCACATAGACGGTCAAACCATCAAGTTCCGTGAAGCTGCCTTCCTGTAAAAGGACAGAAGAAAAGTCATTGCGGATCGAAAACTGCAACTCTTTGAATTGCTGATAGCTATAGGGCAGATAAAACAGCGTCAGGAAATAACAGACGGCTGTGGAAATCAACGCCACCATCAGTGCCGGTTTGGCCAAGGCCCACTGGTTTAACCCGGCTGATCGCATGATGATCAGCTCACGATCCTGAATAAGCTTGTTGTAGGTGAAAACAATCACGAAGAACAAGGAAATCGGGATGATGATCGTCAAAAAGCTTGGCAGCAACAACGAGGTCAGCTGCAAAAACACCGAGATCGACAGGCCCCGGTTCACGATCATTTCGACAAAACGCAGGCTTTGCGATAGCCAAATGACACAGAGAAGCCCCAGTGTCACAAACACCATCATAATCAGCTGCTGTTTAAGCATATATCGGGTTAAGCGATTCATCGGGCGGATTATAGAGAAGCAATCAAAAACCGAAACAGGAAATTATCGCCAAATAGGGACAAACTGTACGGAATTTCCGAATGTTGGCGTTTATGAACGCTTCGATGATGTGGGCCGATAGGTGAGGTAGAAAAGGGTGCGCCATCGTCATCTAAAGAGAACAATGGCGCACGGCAATCTCGGCAAAGAGTTTGTCAAAATAGTGGCTGGGTTTCGTGCAACTCGATCGAAGTGCAATTTTTAATCTGCGTTGCCATAAAGGTCGCTTCGGGAAGCAACTGGTCAAAGAAGAACTGACAACTTTTGAGTTTGGCAGCTTGGAAGCTGTCAGAAACACCGTTTTGTGACGCAACGCTCATGGCGCGTAACATCAACCATCCCGAAATACACAAAGCGGCCTGCCGAGCATATGGTGTAGCAAGAACCTGCATCATCCTGTCATCGGCACTGCACCTTTCAATGACGATGGCAGTGCTTTTCCCCAACTCATCAAGCGCGTTCGAAAGCGTTCCTGCAGCCTGTTTGGCATCGCCGTTCGTCACATCGGCAATGGTTGCGCGCATGTCCGCGATCAGCGCGCCAAGTGCCCCTGCCTTGTCGCGCGTGACTTTGCGTCCAATGAAATCAAGCGCTTGAATACCGTTGGTTCCCTCGTAAATCGGGGCTATGCGGGCGTCACGCAGGTGTTGGGCAGCACCGGTTTCCTCGATAAAGCCCATGCCGCCATGCACCTGAACACCTAAAGACGCATTATCCACGCCAAGATCTGTTGACCACGCCTTGACCAGCGGGATTAGCAAATCAGCACGCGCCTGTGCATTGGCACGTGCCTTGTCATCTTCCAGATGATGGGCAAGATCAAGCTGTGCTGCTGCATAAAGCGAAAGAGCACGTGCCGCCTCGGTCGAGGACCGCATGCGCATCAGCATACGTTGAACATCACCATGGATGATGATCGGCGCATCGTCGCCGGTTTGCGGATCGCGTCCCTGTTTGCGGTTGCGGGCATATTCAAGTGCCTGCTGGTAGGCACGTTCTGATATGGCAACACCTTGCTGACCAACGGCCAGACGGGCATTGTTCATCATGGTGAACATATATGCCAGGCCCTTGCCTTCTTCCCCGATAAGGTAACCGGTGGCACCTCCCTGATCGCCAAATGATAAAACCGCTGTCGGGCTGGCATGAATGCCAAGCTTGTGTTCAAGCGAAACACAGGTGACATCATTGCGCGCACCGATTTCACCAGAGTCCGATACAATGAATTTCGGCACAATAAACAGCGAAATGCCCTTAACTCCGGCGGGGGCATCCGGTGTGCGGGCCAGAACAAGATGCACGATATTTTCGGTCATATCGTGGTCGCCATAGGTGATGAAAATCTTTTGTCCGGTGATTTTGTAGGTTCCGTCGCCAGTCGGCACTGCCATGCTGCGAACTTTTGAAAGATCCGACCCTGCCTGTGGTTCGGTCAGATTCATGGTGCCAGTCCATTCGCCACTGATCATGCGTGACAGATAAAGGACGCGCTGATCTTCCGAGCCATGTGCGCCAAGTGCCTCAATCGCACCGGCGGTGAGCATCGGACAAAGCGCAAAGGCCATGTTCGATGCTTGCCACATTTCGGCAACCGCGGCACCAAGAAGGATCGGAAGCCCCATGCCACCTTCGGCCTCGGGGGCGGAGATGCCCTGCCATCCGCCTTCGCAGAATTGCGCATAGGCCTCTTTCCAGCCAGATGCAGTGCGCACCGTGCCGTTTTCAAGAAGCCGGGCGCCTTCCTGATCGCCAATTCTGTTGATTGGCGCGAGAACTGAGGACGCAAACTTTCCTGCTTCTTCCAGGATGGCGTCGACAAGGTCAGGACTGGTTTCGGAAAAGGCCGGAAGGTCGGCAACCGTATCAAGGCCGATTACGTGATGGATCAAAAACCGAAAATCGGAAACTGGCGGCGTAAAATCGCTCATGAAAAAAGACGTCTCCCTGAATTGTGAGCCGCCCGCTCGGTGTAGTCGGCTTTGTGCCGACTTTGATTGTTTCGCCGCAGCATAACGCTGCAATGCATCAAGATCGAGTCTGTTTCGACCCGGTGATGAAAAAACCGTCTTCGACATTGGTTGAAGGCTGTTTGTGCTGCCCCACTGGCAAAACGCCCAAAAGCTTCCGATATGTGAGTTCAAACAAGATTGATCAGCAGTTGATCAAATTCCGTCGGGAAATCCGCGCCGAGGGGTCGCCAATCGCGAAAAGGCAGGCTAGACTTACCGCAATCAAGTCGCATTCATATTCGATTAACGTCGAAAACAAGTGCACATGTACCATCGGGAAGAATGCGGGTTTCGATCCGGAACTGAAGTTGCAAGACAGGAGTAGGCTATTGCTGCGCAAAGGATTATTGCCAATTTTGTTTGCGGTATTGATTTCGTTTGCCGGAACGAGGTTGGTCGCCTGTGCCGGGCCTGCCTGGCCAAGTGATGAAGAACGCAAGTTTCTGGATGCCTACCGTGACAGCGTAACCGCCGGTGCGACGGACGAGCAATTTGCCCATGCAGACAAGCTTTATGTCGAAGCCCTTCAGGTTCTTTCCGAACAGTATGTCGAAAAAATCGATCGCGTTGCCTTTGTCGAAAACAGCATCGCAATGCTGGGTGATATCGAGACAGAGGATAAAACACCGGTCGGCATTGTCGGTGCGGTTCTTGATGACAGCTTGCACAATCTTGACCCCCACAGCGCCTATATGACGGACGACATGTTCCGTCGCCTTCAGGAAAGTACAGAAGGCAGCTTTGCCGGGGTCGGGATTGTCATTGCGCTTGATGATGAAAAACGCATCAGGATCGTATCGCCAATTGATGATACGCCAGCCGCGCGGGCCGGTTTGCGTCCCGACGATCGTATTACCCATATTGATGGTTATCAGATGACGGGTGAACCGATTTCCGAGGCTGTGCGCCGGATGCGCGGGCGGGTCGGGGATCCGGTTACCCTGACAATCCAGCGTGTCGAGGACAGCTTTGATGTCACCGTCAAACGCGCACGGATCGAAGTGCCATCTGTCAGTGCCGGTATTATTGATCAGGATATCGGATATATCCGCGTATCGCGTTTTGATGCAACCACACTGGATCAGACACAGGAATATCTTGCCGAGCTTGAAGACAAGGTCGCCAATCCGCGCGGGATCATCGTTGACTTGCGTCGCAATCCGGGCGGGTTGCTTGATAGCGCGGCCGATATTGCTGATCAGTTTCTGACCGACGGGCTGATCGTTGCGACCGAGGGCCGGGGAGAACGCAAATTGCGCAGCTACGAAGCAGATCGGGCCGATTACTTTGAAAAGGTGCCGATGGCAATTCTGCTTGATCGCGGCTCGGCATCCGGGGCGGAGCTTATGGCGGCGGCCCTGCGTGAAAACGGACGCGGGGTAATCATCGGCGAACGTTCGTTTGGCAAGGGGTCGATGCAGCGGATCATGCCACTGACATCGGGTGGTGGTCTTAAAATCACCACGGGATATTACACGACGCCCGAAAATCATATCGTTCAGGGCAATGGTGTGATCCCTGATATCGAAGTCAATCGTGCCGATGACGACGAATTCGAACGTGAAGTGGATCTTGCCAATGCCTTGCCATCGCGTCGTCGTGATCCGCGCCAGTCACTGGCAAAGCTTGATGCCAAAAGCTGTGAACAGGACATCGTGATTGAGCGGCTTGGCAAAAACAATCGCGAGAATCTTCAGGAAGAAATGCCAAAAGGCGATGACTCCTATCGGGATTCTGTCCTTGAATGTGCGGTCGGTTATTTCAATGATGGTCCGCTGGCATCCTATCGCAATCAGGTGGAGCCGCTGCTGCGCGCCGGTCTGTAAGGCAAGCGGGAGCCTGAGGTATAAAAAAGCGCGGCCCGAATGGGTCGCGCTTTTGTTTTTGGCTATGTCGATATGATTACCCGCGGGCAAGCAGATCAATCAGGCTTGACGTATCCCAGCGGTTGCCGCCACGTTCCTGCACCTGTGCATAGAACTGATCGACAAGGGCCGTTACCGGCAGGCGTGCGCCATTGCGTTTGGATTCTTCAAGGCAAATTCCAAGGTCCTTGCGCATCCAGTCAACGGCAAAGCCGAAGTCGAATTTGTTCTGAACCATGGTGCTGCCACGGTTTTCCATCTGCCAGCTGCCTGCGGCACCCTTGGAAATCACATCAAGAACCTTTTCCATATCAAGACCGGCTTTCACACCGAAATTAACACCTTCGGAAAGACCCTGAACCAGACCGGCGATGCAGATCTGGTTGACCATTTTGGTCAGCTGGCCAGCGCCACTTTCGCCCATCAGTTTGCAGGAACGGGCAAAGGCATCAATAACCGGGGCAGCCCGGTCAAAAGCCGCCTGATCGCCGCCGCACATGACGGTCAGAACTCCGTTCTCTGCGCCAGCCTGACCACCGGAAACCGGTGCGTCGATAAAGGAAATGCCCATTTCCTTTGCCGCGGTGTAAAGTTCGCGGGCAACGTCGGCTGACGCGGTGGTGTTGTCGATCAGAACCGCACCCTTGTCCATGCCGGCAAACATGCCGCCATCGCCCAGCATGACACTGCGCAGATCGTCATCATTGCCAACGCAGGAAAAGACGAATTCGGCCCCTTTGACCGCTTCGGCCGGGGTCGGGGCGGATGATCCGCCATATTCGGATACCCATTTTTCTGCCTTGGCTGCCGTACGGTTATAAACAGTTACGTCATGACCTGCTTTTTGCAGGTGACCGGCCATCGGGTATCCCATGACACCCAGACCGATAAATGCACATTTTGCCATTGTTTGCCTCCCAAATACTGATGGTCACCAGTAAAGGTTGCGAGGCGGGCAATGTCAATGAAGGCAAATGTTACCGCGACAATGTTTTCACGATCTGGAAGACCAGAGGCCGTGATAGCTTCTAGTCCTCGTCAAGCTCTTCGGCGACGCTATGGATGATGCGCCGGTCGTAGACCAGAATTTCTGGCCGCTTTCCGGGATAGTCGAACTGGGACAGATAAAATCGCATGGCATTGATGCGTGCGCGTTTCTTGTCGTCGGATTTGACAATGGTCCACGGGCTGTCGGTGGTTGATGTGTGGAAGAACATGTCGCGCTTGGCTTCGGTATAGGAGTCCCAAAGATTCTGGGATGCCAGATCAACCGGGCTGAGTTTCCATTGTTTCAACGGATCGTTCTTGCGCTGTTTGAACCGTTTGGCCTGTTCTTTTTTGCTGACCGAGAAATAGAATTTGGTCATGCGGATGTTCGACCGGATCAGCATTCTTTCAAGTTCAGGGACAGATTGCAGGAATTCACTGACATCAAACATGCTGCAAAAACCCATCACCCGTTCAACCATGGCCCGGTTGTACCAGGAACGGTCAAACAGCGCCATTTCGCCACCACTTGGCAGATGTTCAATGTAACGCTGGAAATACCATTGGGTCAGTTCCCGGTCGTTGGGTTTGCCAAGAGCGACAATGCGCGCACCGCGCGGGTTCAGGTGTTCGGTGAACCGTTTGATGGTGCCACCTTTTCCGGCGGCGTCACGTCCTTCGAAAATGATCAGGGATTTAAGGTTTTCGGCCTTGATCCAGTTTTGCAATTTCAGAAGTTCGATATGAAGAGGGGCGATCAGTTCAAGATATTGTTTGCCAGGCATCTTCTTGGCGCGTGCCATGGGATCAGCGCTGATATCAGGCGGGAGATCGCCGTTGGGAGCAGTGATGACAAAGTCAGCCTTTGATGGTTTGTCGTCAAGGCGGTCCATTGTCATGTTCTCGGCATCAAGCAAAAATCGATCCTTGGTTTCCTTGTCAAGCCCGGTAAGAGCGGCCGTCTTGTTGGCGGCAGCACGGCTTTTGCCTGTATGACGGGTTGCTGCGCGCACCGGCTCGGATTCATTCCTGTTCGAGGATGGCGTCGACTTTTGGTGGGTTTTTTTGCTCTCACTCATGTCCGGAAATCCAAAGTTCTTGATGACCACTTTGAAAAGTTTGCGGGATAAAGCAGTAACTTGCAATGAACTGGATCAATTTATCCGGGTGGGCCGTGTATCGTCTGATCACTAAAAAAAGAAACCCGGTCGATCAGGGGATCAACCGGGTTTTGGCGGATTGTGCTGGTGGCACGAAGGGCGGACCTGTTCTGACTGTGAAATCCGTGGGGGCGGAAGCAAAGCAGGTTCGACTGGTGTTAAAGCAGCCGGAAAGACTGCCGGTATTCTTCCTCGGCATCGGCGCGCGTCAGTCCGATATCAAGAAGTTGTGCGTCAGACAGCGACATAAGGGTTCTGCGTTGACGGCGGATTTCGACAAACCGGGAGTACCGGTCTGAGAGGCTGTTGAGGGCTGCGGTCAGACGTGATGGACGCAGCATGGTTGCAACGATTGAAAGCGTATTTTGCGCGTTCTGGTGAGACTCCCGTGACGCAGGAGCAGGGCAAGCCGTGTAAGCCATGATCTTCTCCATGAGTTAATATTGCTAATGCAATGTTTGCTGTGAAAACCATATTGCTGATATGTTTGGTTGATGACAAACGACGATTTCTGATCAATCGGATTAGTTCAACTAATTCATGAATTCGGAGAAGCCAGATGCGACTTCCGCCATTGCAGTCCCTGCGTGCCTTTGATGCCGCTGCCCGGCATCTCAGCTTTACCAAAGCGGCCGAGGAGCTGTTTGTGACACAGGGCGCGATCAGCCAGCAGGTGCGCCAGCTTGAAGATTATCTTGGTTTCAAACTGTTTCACCGTTTGCCGCGTCAGATCTATCTGACTGAGGAAGGAGCACAGTTGGCCCATGCCACAACAGCCGGCTTTTCTCGAATTTCTGATGAAATCGAACGTTTGATGCTGGTCGAGGAAACCGGTGTGGTCACCGTCAGTGTTCTTCAAAGTTTTGCCGTGAAATGGCTGGTGCCCAGACTGGGATATTTCCGCGAAGCCTATCCCGACATCGATGTGCGTATTCATGCCGATGACCGGATGGTTGATTTGCGCACCGAGGGCATTGATCTTGCCGTGCGGTTTGGGAATGGCAAATATCCGAACCTGCATTGTGAAATGCTGATGCGCGATGAATCGTTTCCGGTATGCAGCCCGGCCTATCTTGCAAGCAATCCTGGCCTGAAAACCCCCAAGGACATTGCGGGTCATCAACTGCTTCATGACGCAACGGCGGTGCTTGACCATCCCCATGCCGCAGACTGGGAATTCTGGCTTGATGGAGTTGGCGTCAGCGGCGTGGATGTCAGTCGCGGCCTTCGATTTAATTCGGGAGACATGGTTATTCAGGCAGCACTGATGGGGCAGGGGATCGGTATGGCGCGGACAAGTCTTGCCGCTCTTGATCTTAAGGCCGGAAATCTTGTTCGGCCCTTTCCGCAAACCGTGGCGTCAAACGGGGCCTATTATCTGGTTTATCCGGAAGAACATCTGCGGCGGCCGCGTGTGCAGGCCTTTGTCAACTGGCTTAAGCAGGAAGTCGCAGCAACCCTGCGCGAGATTGATGATGACGGGGCCATGGCCCCGGTCTGAACGCCGAAAGGGGCGCGATCAAATCAAACCAAGATCTCGCAATTCATCGGCCATGTCGTCGGGCAGGGTTTCGGTGCCGCCCCCCTGCTTGTCATCGGGCGGGCATTTGTCGGCGGTCAGATAGCGCCATCCCTGAAATGCGCGATGCGGATAGGGGCGGGTTTCAATCAGCTCGGGATCAAGCACGATGCGGCAATATTTCGTGCCTTCCTCATTGACGAACTCTTCCAGGTCGATGACGCGCTGACGGCATCGTATAGCCCCTTTGAAAACCCAATAGATCGATCCGCCATCAAGAATTTCGTCGCGGCGTTTCGGGGTCATCCGTGTGGTGTGATAAACCCGGCCATAGGCAGACTGGAACCATGTTTGCCATTCGCGCAAACCTTCGGGTGTTTCTGTTCCGACGCTGAGCTTGATGATGTGAAGGGGCATTTTTCAGGCTTCTTTTGAGGTCGTTTCATCGCGGGGCAATATTCTGTGTCCTGACCTAGAACCAGTACGATCAGGGGTCAAGGGTGGATTAATTAAACACATAAAATTGTGTAATTAAGTATATTTAACAAAAAAACTTGACCATTTGAGGTTAATCAGACAAATTCTTGTGCAGAAAAGGTCCCGCCATAGGACCAAACCCGAGAGATATACAGGCTGAGAGAACCGAATGTCCCTGCAAGTTGTCACGGCAAACCGTCTGGGTGACGGGTTGGTGGTGTTCCTGACCGCTGATGGTGGTTGGAGCGAGAACATCAACGACGCCCGCGTTGCCGACGGAAAAGATGCCGCCGAGGCGATCCTTGCCCAGGCAAGCGCCCCTGAGCTCGACGTCGTGATCGTCGGGCCGTATCTGATTGATGTCGAACAGCAGGACGGTGGACTGGTTCCGACAAAATACCGCGAAGTTCTGCGCACCAAAGGCCCAAGTGTCCGTGAAGACCTTGGCTATCAGGCGGTATAAGGAGAGACCCCATGTATCGTTACGACGATTTTGACCGCCAGCTTGTTCAGGAACGCACCGAGCAGTTCCGTGAACAGGTAAAACGCCGTCTGGCCGGTGACATCACCGAAGAACAGTTCCGCCCGCTGCGTCTTATGAACGGTGTGTATCTTCAGCTGCACGCCTATATGCTGCGCGTGGCCATTCCCTATGGCACGTTGCGCGCCGATCAGCTGCGTGAGCTTGGTTCGATTGCGCGTAAATATGACAAGGGCTATGGCCATTTCACCACGCGCCAGAACATCCAGTACAACTGGCCGAAGCTCGATGAAATCCCGGATGCGCTGCTTGATCTTGCCAATGTCGAGATGCATGCGATCCAGACGTCGGGCAACTGCATTCGTAATACCACGACAGACCAGTATGCCGGTGCGGCAGCTGACGAGATCGAAGATCCGCGTCCCTATTGCGAACTGATCCGTCAGTGGTCGACATTCCATCCGGAATTCACCTATCTGCCGCGTAAGTTCAAAATCGCTGTCACCGGTTCGCCCAATGACCGTGCAGCGGTGAAGGTGCACGATATCGGCCTTCGCATGCATCAGAACGAGGTTGGCGAGACCGGCTTTGAAGTGATCGTTGGTGGTGGCCTGGGCCGTACGCCATTTGTTGGCAAGACCATCCGTGACTTCATCGGCAAGAACGACCTGTTCTCGTATCTCGAAGCCATCCTGCGCGTTTATAACCGTTTTGGCCGTCGCGATAACAAGTACAAGGCACGGATCAAGATCCTCGTTCACGAGGAAGGTATCGATAAAATCCGCGATCTGGTCGAAGAGGAATGGGCACAGATCAGGGACGGATCGCTTCGTGTCAGTGACGAGGAAATTGCACATTACATCGCGCAGTTCACTCCGCCTGCCTTCGAAACCCTGTCTGATGATGACGCCGATTTTGAAGTTCACAAGGCTGCAAACCGTCGCTTCTTTAACTGGGTGCGTTCGAATGTGATCGAACACAAACAGCCGGGTTATGCGATTGCCAACGTATCGCTGAAACCGATTGGCGGTATTCCGGGTGACGCGACTGACAGCCAGATGGAACTGGTTGCCGATCTTTCGGAAAAATACAGCTTTGGCGATGTCCGCGTGACCCATGAACAGAACCTTGTTCTGCCGCATGTGAAGAAAGCCGATCTGTTTGCGCTTTGGACTGCACTTGATGCAGCGGGTCTTGGTACGGCAAACCTCGGTTACGTGACCGATATCATTTCCTGCCCGGGGCTTGATTACTGCGCCTTGGCAACCGCGCGTTCTATCCCGCTGTCACAGCGTATTTCCGAGCGTTTTGGCGATCTGGATCGTCAGCACGATATCGGCGAACTCAAGATCAAGATTTCTGGCTGCATCAATGCCTGCGGGCATCACCATGTGGGGCATATCGGTATTCTTGGCCTCGATAAACGCGGCAAGGAATTCTATCAGATCACTCTTGGCGGCGATGCCAGCGAAAATGCCGAGATCGGCAAGATCGCCGGTGCCGGTTTCTCCGAAGCCGAAGTCGTTGATGCCATCGAAAGTCTGGTGACCAAATATATTGATATCCGCGAAAGCGGCGAACGTTTCATCGACACCTATCGTCGTGTCGGCATGGACCCGTTCAAGGAGGTGCTTTATGGCGATCGTTAAGAATGACAGCGTGATCGAACAGGAATGGGTCACGGTTGATGCCGAGGGCGATCTGCCATCCAGCGATGAAAACCTGATTGTACCGTTGGCACGCTTCATGGAAGAGCGTGACCACCTTTTGGGGCGCAATGGTGGTTTGGGCGTGCAGCTTAATCCCGGTGATGCGCCCGAAGATCTGGCAGATGACCTTGATCGCCTGTCGATCATCACGGTGAACTTCCCCGCCTACACGGATGGACGCGGCTATTCATATGGTCGTGTATTACGAGAACGGATGGGCTTTACAGGGGAGCTTCGTGCGATTGGCGACGTGCTTCGCGACCAAATTCTTTATATGCATCGCTGCGGCTTCGATTCCTATGACCTCAAGGTCGATGGGGAAACAGCCCTGACCAAGGTGCGCGCGGCCCTAAAGGAAATGTCTGTCTATTACCAGCCGACTGGCGACGGTCGCGTGACAGCACAGTCGCTGCGCGAACGTCGTCGTGTCGCATTGGATCAGAAAGCTTCCTGACCACTTGATCCCAGTATCACGTCAAGGGCACCAAGGTTGGTGCCCTTTTTCATTGGCGGAGCTGCAATCTTTGGTTGTTGTGTTGTTTGATGGATGGCTCTTTGGTGTAATTCAGAGGCTGCGGTTGTGATATCGGTCACACATTTTGTGACGAGGCCTATGGTGCTGCTTATATTCAACTTATCGAAGTTTATTCTGATAACGTTGCTTGTCGGGGGCTTTTCATGATCGGGGCATTCAATAATCTTAAAATATCGACCAAGGTTTTCGGTGGCTTTGGCATGGTATTGCTTTTGCTTGCCGGTATCGCTTTGCTTGGTGTTTTGTCTATTGCCAGCGTCAGCGACGATTTCGTCCGTTATCGTCAGGTTGCCTTGCAATCAAACCAGGCAGGACGTGTACAAGCTAATCTTCTGGAGGCACGGGTTTCAGTCAAAGATTATCTGCTAACGGGCAGTTCGGCTTCCGCCAATAAGGTGAAGGAACGTCTTGCATCGACGCTGGCACTTAATGAAGAGCTCTTTGCTCATTTATCGGAGCCGGAACGCAAGGCAGTCGTCGAGGACGCGGAAAAGAATCTCAAAATATATGCAGAGACCTTTGACAGGATCCTGTCCATGCCTGCTGACGATCCGAACCGTATTGATCTTGTAAACGGCACGCTGGATCGGGTTGGACCAATTATTGCTGCTGACCTTGAGAACCTGAAGCTTTCGGTGAAGGCCGAGCAGGATGAACTGGGGCCACATGCGACGAAGGCGGCCCTTCAGTCAGAACTGCTGACAACAATATTGTCAGTGATTGCTGTTGCTCTGGGGTGCTTTGCTGCCTGGTTGATCGGAGCTGGAATATCAAAGCCAATCCGCCTGATCACGGCGACCATGAATGACCTGGCCGGTGGGGATAAGCAAGCTGACATTCCCTGTCAGGATCGTGGAGATGAAATCGGCGAGATGTCCAGGGCCGTGCTGGTTTTCAAGGAAAACATGATCAAGGCCGATGAACTTGCGGCTCAGGAAGTTGAAGCGGCGCGTAAGCGCGAAGAACGTGCGCGCAAAATCAGCGAACTGACATCCGGGTTCGATGCCGATATCTCAGAGGTTCTTAAAACACTGGCATCGGCTGCTACTGAAATGCAGGCAACGGCAACCGGTATGAGCAGCACGGCGGAACAAACCAGCCGACAGTCGGGTATCGTTGCCGCCGCTGCAGAACAGGCATCGACCAATGTGCAGACGGTTGCCAGTGCGACCGAACAACTTAGTGCCTCCATTGCCGAGATCAATCAACAGGTTAGTCAATCGACCGCGGTGGCGGGGCGTGCGGTTGATGACGCTGAAAAAACCAATGCACAGGTCCGTGGACTGGCAGAGGCTGCGCAGAAAATTGGCGATGTTGTCGGATTGATCAGTGACATTGCCGAACAGACAAACCTGCTGGCGCTGAATGCGACGATTGAAGCCGCCCGTGCGGGTGATGCTGGCAAGGGCTTTGCGGTTGTTGCTGCCGAGGTCAAAAACCTTGCCACGGCAACATCACGTGCGACCGAGGATATAACTGCGCAGATCACCGGCATTCAGAATGAAACAGAGGGTGCGGTAACAGCCATAGCAGCGATTTCGACCACCATCGCCGAAATTAGCGAAATTTCATCTGCCATCGCCAGTGCAGTTGAGGAACAGGGGGCTGCAACCCTTGAAATCACCCGAAATGTTCAGGAAGCATCGGTGGGTACATCCGATGTCACGACAAACATCGTCAGTGTGAACGAAGCCGCCGGATCCACCGGTGTGGCTGCCGAACAGGTCCTGGGTGCGGCGGGGGAACTGTCAAAGGAATCCGAAATCCTGCGCACCAAGGTCGAACAATTCCTGAATTCGGTTCGCGCGGCCTGATCAGGATTGCTGATCAATTTGAATTGGATAGTCAGGGGGCCAGTGTCATTAAAAGGCACGGCCCCTTGGCGGTTTCATATTCGCGTCCGGCAACAAAGCCGATGGCCTCATAACAGCGAATGGCGCGTTCGTTTTCCGGGTCCGGGTCAATGCCGATCATTGGCGCGCCGCGTTCAAACAGCATCCTTGTCAGCGTTTTTAAAAACATCTGACCATGCCCGCATCCCATCATATCGGGCACCCCGATAAAGGCATCAAGACAACGGGTGTTTTCGGGCAGGGGATCGAAATGGGCTTGTGGCCATTGATGGGCGTCGTAATGCTGCACAAAGGCAAATGGCCGATTGCGGTATGACACAATCAGGGTCGCCATTTCAGGCAGTTCGACATCTTCGGAAATCAGTTCAATCTGCTCGGCCGGGTCGCCCCACCAGCGGACAACTTCCGGGACGTGTAACCAGCGGCCAATCATTGGCAGATCATTTGGGGTGGCCCGTCGGAAGCTGTAATTTGACGGGCCCATCAATTATTCTCCGGCAGTGGATCGTTTCGCCGCAAAGGCCAGATTAACCTTCGAAGCACTTGATCTTCCTATCTGATCACAAATCCAGCTTCCTGTCTCGGCCAGCTTTTCAAGATCGATGCCGGTGTCGATGCCAAGGCCGTTCAACATATAGACGACGTCCTCGGTTGCGACATTGCCACTCGCCCCCTTGGCATAGGGGCAGCCGCCAAGACCGGCAACCGAACTGTCGATGGTGGCAACACCCATCTGAAGCACGGCCAGCAAATTGGCGAGTGCCTGGCCATAGGTATCATGGAAGTGCGCAGCGAGTTTTTCGACCGGAACATGCTTGGCAACGGCGTCAATCATCGCCTGTGCCTTGGTCGGTGTGCCGGTCCCAATGGTGTCGCCCAGACTGAGTTCATAGCAACCCATGTCATAAAGGGCCTTTGAAACCTCAGCGACCTTTGCAGGCGCAATTTCGCCTTCATAGGGGCAACCCAAAACACAGGATACATAACCACGCACGGCAAGACCGGCTTCGCGTGCGGAATCGGTTACCGGACGAAAACGATCAAGGCTTTCGGCAATCGAGCAGTTGATGTTCTTTTGCGAGAAGCTTTCTGATGCCGCGCCAAATACCGCAACTTCGGTCGCACCGCTGGCGATGGCGGCATCAAGCCCCTTAAGGTTTGGGGTCAGAACCGGATAGGTCACACCGGCCTTGCGGGTGATCTGTGCCATGACATCGGGCGCATCGGCCATTTGCGGGACCCATTTCGGGCTGACAAAGGCGGTGGCCTCGATCACGGACAAACCGGCATTACTAAGCCGGTTGATCAGTTCAACCTTGGTTGCCGTCGCGACCATGGTCTTTTCGTTCTGAAGCCCGTCGCGTGGGCCGACTTCAACGATTTTGACCCGGCTGGGAAGATCGGAAATCACGGCCATTATTCGGCCTCCTCGATCGCGATCAGTTCAGCACCATCGTCAACCTGATCACCCACGGCAAAGAACACTTCCCTGACCGTGCCCGAAACAGGAGCGGAAATGGTGTGTTCCATCTTCATGGCTTCCATAACGACAAGCTTGTCCCCGGCGGTCACGGTTTGGCCTGTCTCGGCCATCACGGCGATGATTTTACCGGGCATCGGGGCGGTCAGGCCGCCACCGGCACCTTCATTGCCACCGGCTGCTGCCAGCGGATCAAAGATGTCGAGACGATCAAGACGACCGGTCCGGAATATTATCATACGATTGCCATCGCGCAGGACGGTTGCCCGCTTGCGGACATTATCGAGCTTGGCAACAATCGCACCGTTTTCGTCATGTTCGGCAGATGCGATGACAGCGTTTCCGTCAGGCATGTCGATGACATAACCCTGGTCGCGGTAATGAACCTTGACCGCAATATCCGATCCTTCATGGCGCAGGATCAGATCATGGTGGTTATCGTCATTCAGACGGAAACCGGCCGTGCTGTTCCAGGGGGAATAGGGATCGTTGCTTTGCGCAGCGTGACGGGCGGCCTCGGCATCGCGGGTCAGCAGGATATCAAGGGCGGCAAATGCCAGTGCCTCGTTATCCGGGGTTGCCGGGGCCGGGATCAGGTCATCCTGATAATGCGGGATAAAGCCGGTTTCGACTTCACCGCGCTCAAAGGCCGGATGGCGGGCAATGTTGCCAAGGAAACCGGTATTGGTGGTGACACCAACGATCTGCACATCATCAAGGGCGGATGCCATACGACGCAGGGCCGATTTGCGATCCACATCCCAGGTGATCAGCTTGGCGATCATCGGGTCATAATGGATTGATACCTCGCCGCCTTCATAGACGCCGGTATCAACGCGAACATGTTCGGTTTCGCGCGGCATGCGCATATGAACAAGCTTGCCGGTGGCGGGCAGGAAATCATTCTGCGGATCTTCGGCATAAATGCGGACTTCAAAGGAATGCCCGTTGATCGACAGTTCTTCCTGTGCCTTGGGCAGTTTTTCACCGTCAGCCACACGCAACTGCCATTCCACAAGATCCTCGCCGGTGATTTTTTCGGTCACCGGATGTTCGACCTGAAGACGGGTATTCATTTCCATGAAATAGAAACTACCCGACGCATCCAGAAGGAACTCAACCGTGCCAGCGCCTTGATAGCCAATGGCCTTCGCGGCATCGACGGCGGCCTGACCCATCTGGGCACGCAATTCTTCGGTCATTCCGGGGGCAGGGGCTTCTTCGATCACCTTTTGATGGCGACGCTGAAGCGAACAGTCACGTTCAAACAGATAGACCGCATTACCATGGCTGTCGGCAAAGACCTGAATTTCGACATGGCGCGGTTTGACGATCAGCTTTTCAATCAGGCAATGGTCATCACCAAAGCTGCTGGCAGCTTCACGTTTGCAGCTGATCAGGGCATCCTTGAAATCAGACGCCTTTTCAACGGCACGCATGCCTTTGCCACCACCACCGGCCGATGCCTTGATCAGAACCGGATAGCCGATTTTATCGGCCTCTGCTGCCAAAAGGTCAGGGTCCTGATCTTCACCATGATAACCGGGGACCAGCGGCACACCGGCCTTGCCCATGATTTTCTTGGCTTCGGATTTTGACCCCATGGCGCGAATGGCACTGGCTGGCGGGCCAACAAAAACGCAGCCTGCCTTTTCAAGCGCATCGGCGAAACCGGCATTTTCCGAAAGAAAACCATAACCGGGATGAACCGCATCAGCCCCGGATTGCGCAATGACTTCAAGCAGACGGTCGGTGCGCAGATAACTGTCCTTGGGAGCCGGAGCACCGATGTGATAGGCCTCGTCGGCATGTTTGACATGGAGCGCATTGGTATCCGCATCGGAATAAACAGCAACAGTCGCAATGCCCATGCGACGGGCTGTCTTGATCACGCGGCATGCAATTTCACCGCGGTTGGCGATCAATAGTTTACGGGGCATTATTTCTTGCTCCAGTTCGCGGGACGTTTTTCCAGAAAGGCACCAACGCCTTCGCGGCCTTCATCGCTTGCACGCTGATCGGCAATGCGGTGCGCGGTATCGTCAATGACGGCGTCCGAAATCGGTTTGTTGGCAACCGCATAGATCAGGTCTTTGGCGGCATGCATGGCAGCCGGACCGTTGGCCAGCAGTATATTTGCCATTTCATCGCCGCGCGCAGCCAATTCATCGCCGGAAACGATTTCGTGAACCAGTCCGATCTGTTTGGCGGTTTCGGCGTTAAACCGTTCGGCGGTCAGGAAATAACGGCGTGCCTGATTAACCCCGATGGCTTCGACCACATAGGGCGAAATGACAGCCGGGATCAGGCCAAGCTTGACTTCAGACAGGCAGAAACTTGCACGATCCGATGCAATCACGATGTCACAGCACGCAGCCAGCCCAACCCCGCCGCCAAAGGCAGCCCCGTTGACCAGTGCGATGGTCGGTTTTGATGCGAAGTTCAAAACCTTCATCAGTTTTGCAAGGGCGCGTGAATCGGCAAGGTTTTCAGCATGGCTGTAACCGGCCATGCGTTTCATCCAGTTCAGATCGGCCCCGGCAGAGAAGCTTTTGCCTGCCCCGGTCAGGATGATCACGCGCACCAGCGGATCGGCATCAAGGGTTTCGATCTTTGCTGTCAGGTCGGCAATCAGAACATCGTCAAAGGCGTTATGAATGTCAGGACGGTTGAGCGTGATGGTGGCAACGCCGTTTTCCGCAATTTCGCAGATGGCGGCATCAGAAATGTTATTGGTGTTTACATTGGTCATGACGGCCTCACATTCTGAACACGCCAAACCGGGTTTCTTCGACCGGTTTGTTCAGTGCAGCCGACAGGCCAAGGCCAAGAACCATGCGGGTATCAGCCGGATCGATCACGCCATCATCCCACAAGCGGGCAGAGGCGTAATAGGGATGGCCTTGTTCTTCATACTGATCGCGGATCGGGGCCTTGAATGCTTCCTGTTCGGCCTCGGGCCAGGTTTCCCCGCGTTTCTCGGCGGCATCGGCACGAATTTGGGTCAGAACATTTGCGGCCTGTTCGCCGCCCATCACAGAGATTCGGGCATTTGGCCACATCCACAGGAAGCGCGGGCTATAGGCACGACCACACATACCATAGTTGCCAGCACCAAATGATCCACCGATCAGAACGGTGAATTTTGGCACATTGGCGGTGGCAACGGCGGTGACAAGCTTTGCGCCATCCTTGGCAATTCCGCCGCTTTCATATTTGCGGCCAATCATGAAGCCGGTAATATTTTGCAGAAACACTAGGGGAATGCCGCGCTGGGCGCAAAGTTCGATGAAATGCGCACCCTTAAGCGCGCTTTCGGAAAACAGGATGCCGTTATTGGCGATGATCCCGACCGGATAGCCAAAGATACGGGCAAAGCCGGTGACAAGGGTTGTCCCGTACTGCGCCTTGAATTCATCAAAGTCCGAGCCATCAACGATGCGGGCAATGATTTCGCGCACGTCATAGGGTTTCTTGGTGTCGGTTGGCACCACGCCATAAATCTCGCGCGGGTCGTAGGAAGGCGCACGGGGCTCGGTCAAAGTCAGGCCGGGGTTCTTGGTCCAGTTCAGGTTCTTGACGATATCGCGCGCAATCGAAAGCGCATGATTGTCATCCTGTGCGTAATGATCAGTGACACCGGACGTTTTGCAATGCACATCCGCACCACCAAGGTCTTCGGCCGAAACAACTTCACCGGTTGCAGCCTTTACCAGCGGCGGACCACCCAGGAAGATGGTGCCCTGCTTGCGCACGATGATGCTTTCATCCGACATGGCCGGGACATAGGCACCGCCCGCGGTGCAAGACCCCATAACAACGGCGATCTGCGGGATGCCCTTCGACGACATGGTTGCCTGATTAAAGAAGATGCGCCCGAAATGATCGCGATCAGGAAATACGTCATCCTGACGCGGCAGGTTGGCACCGCCACTATCAACCAGATAGATGCAGGGCAGATTGTTCTCAAGCGCAATTTCCTGAGCGCGAAGATGCTTTTTAACCGTCATCGGGTAGTAGGAACCACCCTTGACCGTCGCATCATTGGCAACAATCACGCATTCGATGCCGGAAACCCGCCCAATGCCGGTGATAATGCCAGCTGCCGGGACGTCCTCATCCCCATACATGCCATATGCCGCAAGCTGGGAGAGTTCGAGAAACGGCGATCCGATATCAAGAAGCTGGCGAATACGTTCGCGTGGCAGCAGCTTTCCGCGGCTTGTGTGACGCTCGCGGGCGCGTTCGCCGCCGCCCAGCTTTACCGTCGCGATCTGTTCACGAAGATCAGCAACCAGTTTTTCCATGTGTTCGGCATTGTTGCGGAATTCTTCGGAACGGGAATTCACCGCAGATTTCAGTACCGTCATTGTCCGTCTGCACCGTTTGTTATGGGCAATCGGTCGCCCGAGTGAGTGGTGTTTATGGCTGTTGTTATGGGTGAAGTTTACGTAAACGTCAATATTAAATCGGTATTTCAGTACCGGATTTGTATATATGAGGCGTGATCACGATTTATGCGCAGTATTCTGCGGTTTTATGTGCTGTCTGGCGCTACCTGTTCCGTGCGAAAGCGTATCTGTTCGCATCAATATTCAGCCGGGTTTTGTCAAATCCGGCGTCTGGAAAGGTCAATATGCAAAGATCACGGCTGGTTAGCCAGGCAGGCTGTTTGCCGTGCTTCGGCGCAGTGAAATCCACTGTTCGAGTTGATCAAGGCGGTCATTCCCGAAAAACGGTTCGTCCTCGTAAAAGAAGAAGGGGGATCCGAATGCGCCAAGGGCAATGGCCTCGTCGGTGACTTCACGGGTGCGGTCTTTCCAGCGTTGCGATTCAACGGCCAGACGCATTTCACCGGGATTGATCGAATGGCGTGTGGCCGCGGCAAAAACGTTTTCCGGGTTTGCCATATCAAGCCCGTCGGCAAAATAGCCGCGATAGATGTCCTTGGCAAAACGCCGGGCAAGGGCCGGAGACCGCGACTCAAGCCAGTAGAATGCCCGTGTTGGAACAAGTGCCGAATAGGGGAAGTTGTCGGGGATGTTGAAGGGAGTACCTTGCAGGCGCGCACATCGTTCCATGTCGTGGCGGAAATATTTGCCACGAATCGGCTGGCTAAGCAGCGGGCTTTGTCCTGTCTGTTTGAAGGCAGCACCAATCATGAAGGGACGCCAGATGACCGTAACCCCGACACGCGATTCGAATTCTTCCATTCGCTCGGCAGCGAGATAACCGTAGGGTGAAGAAAAATCGAAATAGAAACTGACTTCTGACATTTTCCTGCGCCTGCCTTGTTTGGTTTCTTTTGGGCAATAGCCGACCCTAACAGGTTTTCATCCTGTTTGAATTTCACGGATTGTGCGCATTAAGCTATTGCAAAGCAACCAAAAAACAGTCGATCAGGGGATCGTGATGCCCGGACGGACTTTTACTTCTTCCATGACGACATATGTATGAGTCTGGCTCACACCCTGCACTGATGACAGGCGTTCAAGAAACTCGCGATAGGCATACATGTCTTCAACTCGCAGTTTGGCGAGGTAATCGAAGCCGCCAGCAACCATATGACATTCTTCGATTTCCGGCAGCTTGCGAATGGCGGCGGCAAATACGTCAAAAACGTCCGGGGTGGTGCGATCCAGGGTGATTTCGACAAAGACGACCAGAGACTGGTTAAGCTTGCGCGGATCAAGGGTCGCCATATAGCCGGTAATAAAGCCGTGCTGTTCGAGGCGACGTACACGTTCAAGGCAGGGCGTCGGGCTGAGATTGACCCGGCGCGACAGTTCCACATTGGACATCCGTCCGTCGTTCTGGAGTTCCCGCAGGATCTGCTTGTCGATCTTGTCGAGGCTCTTTTGGTTCTTCTGCATAATAATAAACTAACCAGTGTTTGTGACTGCTTAAAGTCGAATTGTTTGGATGATATATCGTATTTTACCGAAAATTGGCAGCACATTTTTTGGGTGAAATAATAATGTCTGTCGTCATAGAGGTGCCATCAGGCTCTGAAAACAGCACTTTGTCCTGTGACGGAGCCCGTGAAAGTCAATACTGCAGGGAGAGGTCGAACTAGATGTTCCGCACTGAATTGCCCCAACCGAATGCCATCCGTAGCCAGATCCGTGATGCCTATCGTGCCGACGAAGAAGCCGCGGTCGAGCGCCTTATCGAAAAGGCGCGTCTGAGCCCCGAACAGACTGCACGTGTGCAGGCCAAGGCCTATCAGCTGGTCGCCAATGTCCGTAAGGCCGATAACGGCAAAAGCGGCATTGATGCGCTGCTGCACGAATACGAGCTTTCAAGCAAGGAAGGCGTCATTCTGATGTGTCTGGCCGAGGCGCTGCTGCGCGTGCCCGATGCGGTGACGGCTGACAAGCTTATTCAGGACAAGCTGTTCGACGCAAACTGGCAGAGCCATCTGGGACATTCAGACAGCTTCTTTGTGAATGCCTCGACCTGGGGGCTGATGCTGACCGGTAAGGTCATCAAGTTTGGCAAGGCGGAAAAGGCCGATCCGGGCCGTTTGCTGAAACGCATGATTGCGCGGTCGGGCGAGCCGGTCATTCGCAAGGCATTCAACCATGCCATGCGCATCATGGGGCGCCAGTTCGTTATGGGCCGCACCATTGACGAGGCCGCCGTTCGTGCCAAGGCGAACGAGGAAAAGGGCTATCGCTATTCCTACGACATGCTGGGCGAAGCAGCCCGCACGATGGAAGACGCAGATCGGTATTACAAGGCCTATGAAGACGCAATCAACGATATTGGCCGTGTCGCCAATGGTCGTGGTCCGATCAACAGCCCGGGTATCTCGGTCAAGCTGTCGGCGATCCATCCGCGTTATGATTTCGCCAATTATGACCGCGTCATGAACGAACTGACGCCGCGTCTGAAACAGCTCGCACTGCTTGCCAAGAAATATGACATCGGTTTCACCGTCGATGCCGAGGAAGCCAACCGTCTTGACCTGTCACTTGATGTGATTGGCGCGGTCTTTGCCGACCCTGAACTTGATGGCTGGGAAGGTTATGGTCTGGCGGTTCAGGCCTATCAGAAACGTGCATATTATGTGCTGGAATGGCTGGCAGACCTGTCGACCAAGGTCGGTCGCAAAATGATGGTGCGCCTTGTGAAGGGGGCCTATTGGGATACCGAAGTCAAATTCAGTCAGGAAAACGGTTTTGAAGGCTATCCGTGCTTCACGCGCAAGGCATCAACCGACGTTTCCTATCTGGCATGCGCCAAACTGATGCTGTCACGTCGCGATGCATTCTATTGCCAGTAAAAAAGCCACAATGCGCATACGGTTGCCTCCATCCTTGAAATGGCGGGCAATGACCGTACCTTTGAATTCCAGCGTTTGCACGGTATGGGCGAGGCCCTTTATGAGCAGATCGTCGACAAGGCTGGCGAAAATGTTCCGTGTCGCGTTTATGCACCCGTCGGCACACATGAAGACCTTCTGGCTTATCTGGTGCGTCGTCTTCTCGAAAACGGTGCGAATACCAGCTTCGTGAACCGTATTCAGGACGAACAGCTGCCGATCGAGGAAATGATCGCCGATCCGATTGAAAAGATGGCGGCACTTCCGCGTAAGGGCCACCCAAAGATCCCGGCACCGGTCGATCTTTATGGTGCAGGGCGCGTCAATTCGCGCGGTATTGACCTGACCGATACCAATATGTTGCTGCCGCTCAATGCCAAGCTTGCCGAAATTCAGGGCAAGACCTGGAACGCGGCCCCGCTGATCGACGGCAAACTGGTTTCCGGAACCCCGGTTGATGTCGTGAATCCGGCAAAACTGGCTGAGAAGGTCGGTGATCTGGTGCAGGCCACCAGTGATGACGTGGAAGCAGCAGTTGTTGCTGCTGTCAAAGGCTATGGCGTCTGGAACAAAACACCGGCTACTGATCGTGCTGCAGCTCTGCGTCGTTTGGGCGATCTGCTTGAAGCGAATATGGACGAGTTCATCGCGCTGTGTCAGCGCGAAGCAGGCAAACTTTATTCCGATGGTGTTGCCGAAGTCCGCGAGGCCGTTGATTTCTGCCGTTACTATGCAAACCGTGCCGAGGAAACCTTCCGCGAGGGAACAGCACTTGAAGGCCGTGGTGTGATTGTCTGTATCAGCCCGTGGAACTTCCCGCTTGCGATCTTCCTTGGTCAGGTGACTGCCGCGCTGGCAGCAGGCAATGCTGTCATTGCCAAACCGGCAGAGCAGACTTCTTTGGTTGCGGCCCGTGCCGCAGAACTGATCCTTGAAGCCGGTGTACCCGGTACTGCGTTCAATCTGGTCCCCGGACCGGGTCGGGTGATTGGTAATCAACTGATCAATGATCCGCGGATTGCCGGTGTGGCCTTTACCGGTTCGACCGAGACCGCACAGGTCATCAATCAGGCGCTTGCGAAGCGTCCGGGTGTGCCCTTGCCGTTGATTGCGGAGACCGGTGGGCAGAATGCCATGATCGTTGACTCGACCGCGCTTCCCGAGCAGGTCGTTCAGGATGCGATCATTTCCGGCTTCCAGTCCGCTGGTCAGCGTTGCTCGGCCCTGCGTGTCCTGTTTGTTCAGGAAGATATCGCAGACAAGCTGTGCCACATGCTGGTCGGTGCGATGAAGGAACTGCGCGTTGGTGATCCGAAATTCCTTGATATCGATGTCGGGCCGGTCATTGACGAAAAATCGCGCAAGACGCTTGAAGCACATGCAGAGCGGATGAAGAAAGAAGCCAAGCTGCTTCATGCCTGTGACGTTCTGCCGGAATGCAAGGACGGCACGTTCTTTGCCCCGCATTGCTTTGAGATTCCGTCGATTGACGTTCTTGAACGCGAAGTGTTTGGTCCGGTCGTGCATGTGGTTCGCTACAAGGCCCGTGATCTCGACAAGATTCTTGATCAGATCAATGCATCTGGCTACGGCCTGACGATGGGGATTCATTCGCGTATCGACGGCACGGTTCGCCAGATTTCGCAGAAGCTGCGTGTCGGCAACTGCTATGTGAACCGTAACATGATCGGAGCCGTTGTCGGTGTTCAGCCGTTCGGTGGTCAGGGCAAGTCGGGTACCGGTCCGAAAGCCGGTGGGCCGCACTATGTCGAACGCTTTGCCAAGCCGATTGCTGTTGCAAATGGTGCGGCTCATGATGCCGCCCTTGAGGATCGTGCGCCGATCATCGTCAAGGATGTGATCCCGACCGCCGAATATGCCGCGATGCTGTCCGCGCAGGAAGAGTGGCAGGCGGTTGATGGCAATGAACGCGTCCGCATTCTTGAAACGCTTGCGGCAAAGCTCAATGGGTCTGGCAAGGATGAGCTGGTGGCAGGTGCAAACCATGTGGCCAGCTTTGCAGCCCTGTCGGAAAACGGATTTGTTGCCCCCAAACGGATGCCCGGACCGACTGGTGAAACCAACGATCTTTATTGTCTGGGACGGGGTGTCTATCTGGTGCAGGTCGACAAGGATGCCGAGCCGACCCGTGTGATCCGCCATCTTGGTGCGGCATTGGCAGCAGGGAACTCTGTGATCCTTGCCGGTGATCTGAAATGGTTTGCTGACATTCCCGCGCTGGCGAACGAAGCCGGACTTCCGGCCAGGCTGGTGAAGGTTGTTGGTGCCAATACCGGTCTGGGCGCGATGTATGATGGCGATATTGCCGGTGTGTCCTGTATCGCGCCGCTTGATCGCGTCACATCGTTCAAACAGCTGCTTGCCAAGCGTGATGGCGCGATCCTGTCGCTGATTTCCGATAGCGGGGCTGAGGATGACGGTGCGCTTCCTGATGAAGCGTTCCTGCATCGCTTTGCCACCGAGAAAACCATCACCATCAACACCACGGCCGCAGGGGGTAACGCATCCCTGATGTCGATGGAGGAGAATTGAGTTCGAAGGAGCACGGCGTGTCCGGAAAGCCGGACGATGAGCCCCCGAGATAGCTATATCCAGACCTTGGACCGGAAAGAAATTTCCGGTCCATTTTTCTTTCATTCACTTTCTTTTATGTAAGATGCGCCGCTGCGCATTTGCGTCGGGCTTTTTTTTGTCAAAATTCACTGTAATAGATAAAGACAGGAACCGATCAGGATTTTGCGCGTTTGATCAGAAACACTGATGAAGCAGCGATAATTGCCGGTCGCCAAATATTTTGAACCATGCCAGACGGGCATGAAAAGGAGAACATTGATGATCAAGGTTAACCGAGGCTTGCGCAGTGTGTTCAAGACGCTTTCCATCTGTGCAGTTTTGGCAGCACCTCTTGCCGCATGCGGGCCGCTTCAAATGCCGCTTGAAGACCGCACAGGCAATGATCAGTGGCTTGATACACAGATCAAGTCAGGCATCCTTGGCGAGTTTTCCAAAGTGGATCATACCTATTTGCTCGATGTGAATGTCGACATCTGGAAACAGAATGTCATGGTCACCGGTCTGGTTGATTCCAAAGGTAAATATTATGACGTCATGTCGCTGGTCAGACAGGATAACCGGATCAAGACCGTTTATGATCACCTTGTGATTGCCGATCAGGAAACCATTGACGCCTATCACCGGGCCGAAGACGAATATGGCAAGAATGCCGTACCGGCGGATTCGGCGACCCAATCTGTTTCCGATGTCTGGATCGAAAGTCAGATCAAGGCATTGTTATTGGCCGAAAAAGGCGTGAGTTCGGTCAACTATCGTTGGCAGTCTGTTCAGAACATTGTCTACATCATGGGCGAAGCACAGACCGATGAGGAGCTCAATAAAGTGCTATCCATCGTGCGTCGTATCAAAGGTGTGGCAAAGGTTGTAAGTCACATAAGTCTTGCCTGATCTTCTTGTAAGTAAACAGTTTTCCCAAAATCCCCTGCAGAAATTCAAACCTGCAGGGGATTTTTTTTGATCTGGTGTTTGCGAAAGTGTTTGAAAACTATTCGCATTTATCCTACATCTGTGTGCACGTAATTAATAACTGATTGCAATCGCACCTATGTATGTCTGCATTTGTAATGCGTTAAGGGAAAAAGACGTTCGTCGTGCCGCCGAGGAAGGTGGTGCCACGCGTCCGGCGGAAGTATTCCGTTTCCATGGCTGTGCACCTCAATGCGGCAAATGTGCCTGTCACATGCGCGCCGAATTGCTTCAGTCGAAAACCTGCGGCAATTGCGATTGTGAAGATGCAGCGGCTGTGACCGCAAATGTTGCGCCAATCGCGGCAGAATAACCGTCTCTCTGATCTGACTGCATACAATCGGTTAAATGAAAAAGGCGAAGCCATGTGGGCCTCGCCTTTTTGTTTTTGTGGATTTTGTGGCCGTCAGGCTGCCTTGCGAACCAGGCCGAACCGTTCCTCGGCAAGGCGGTCGGCGACAAAGCCGGTCGACAGGTTTTGCTGCTTGGCGCGATCAAAGATTTCGCGCACGGTGCCAGCGATGCCTTCGATATGCTTGTTGGTCTCGGCAACCGGTTTGCCTTCGCGGCAATAATGAACCTCGACCACGCCACCGGCATTGATCACGTAATCCGGCGCATAGAGGACGCCCGCTTCGCGCAGCATGTCGCCATGCCGGTCATGTTCAAGCTGGTTATTGGCCGCACCGGCAATAATGCCAGCACGGAGCTTTTCGATACTTCTGTCGTTGATCACCCCGCCAAGTGCACAAGGGGCGAGAATGTCGGCTTCTACAGACAGGATTTCATCCACAGACACCGCAGTTGCGCCAAACTCGTTCACAGCGGTCATCACGCTGTTCTTGTTGAGATCAGCGACAATAAGCTTGGCACCTGCCGCAAACAGCATCCGGCACAGATGATAGCCAACATGCCCCAGTCCCTGAACGGCAACGCGAAGGTCCTTAAGGTCGTCGGTGCCGTATTTGAAACGAGCAGCTTCCTTCAGGCCTATAAATACCCCATAGGCGGTGAAGGGGGACGGGTCACCTGTCCGGGCCGGGTCCGAGCCATCATTGATCCCGCCAACATGTTTGGTCTGGCTTGCGATCTGTTCCATGTCTTCGGGGCTGGTGCCGACATCTTCGGCGACGATGTAGCGGCCGCCAACCTGTTCGACAGCGCGGCCCATGGCGCGGAACAGTTCAGGGGTCTTCTGACTGCGCGGATCACCGATGATCACGGATTTTCCACCGCCAAGCGGAAGGTTGGCAAGGGCTGACTTGTAGGTCATGCCGCGCGACAGACGAAGTACATCATGAATGGCTTCCTGTTCGCTGGCATAGGGCCACATGCGGCAGCCGCCAAGCGACGGACCAAGATTGGTATTGTGGACGGCGATGATGGTTTTCAGACCAGTGGCTTCGTCACTGGCAAACACGACCTGTTCATGGCCATCAAATGCGGTATCGGAAAAGACGTTCATCCTCTTGCAGCCTCCTGGCAGCATCATTGTTCTGATACAGGCTGATGCCTGCTTATCCTTTTATGTTTGATGCATTGCTCGTCCGATCAATTTCAAATTCATCACATGCTTAAAAAAGAACGTTTCGGTTGGGGTGGGGGCGATAGTGTGGAATTTTATGATCACTGCAGAAAAGCTTTGTAATATTATTGCGCGACCTGTGCGCTGCAGCATAATCGCAAATGATCAAAATGCTGCAAAACCCTGGGCAGGATGATTCTTAATGCGTCTGTCGAGGATCGATAAAAGCAGCAACTTGGTATTGTGTGGCATTTAAAACAGAAGATTTATTTCACAGAATAGCGATCCGGGCGTGATTTGTGCTGACCGGCGCCTGACCGGCGTTTGCCGGTGATGCAGCTATGACAAATTCGCACTTGAAACCGGAGCAATTAATCTAGAAATACAAATTAACCGGACAATTTACGGCTCGTTAAGGCGCGAAACGTAAGCTGGAGGTTGGGTGTCTTGTGGTTGAGATTCCCGGTTCAGGACACGACGGCGTCTGGGCGGCGCCGCCGGACAAAAAGTAAGGAGATCGGCGGAAATGTCTGCATTCACAGACCATCGCCAGACCGTTTTCGAAGTTGAACTGCACAACCAAGCCGTTCGCGAATGTGTCAAAGAAAATCGTTCCCACGAGATTTTTGACGATCGCTGGGCAGATGTGCAGACCCATGAAGTCGCCGCAAGTGACGAGCATAAGGCCCTTGCCATGATCGAAAACACTTATCCGTCATCTGACGGGTTTGTTGTCGATCACGTCAAACGCCTTGGCTAGGGGAACAGGAATTCTGGTTTATTGATCTGATCAAAGACCAAAACGAACGGGGCGGGAAATTTTCCCGCCCCGTTCGTTTTAAGCAATCCGTTCAGTACTGTCGGGGCAGATCAGCCGAGTGCCCGGTCAACGAAATCGAGCCGGTCCTGGCCCCAGAACATCTCGTTGCCGATAAAATAGGTCGGGACTCCGAAAATGTTGTGATCACGTGCGGACTGGGAATTGCCATCGTAAATATTGGCGATCTCGGGCAGGTCGGCATTTTCAAGGTATTCTGCGGACAGTCCGTTTGCGATCAGAGCTTCGCGTATGACGGCCGCATCGGCGATGTCGCGTTCTCGCAACCAGATATCACCCATCAGGGTTTCGGTCAGTTGCGATACATCCTTGCCATCTTCCTGAACCGCAATGATGGTCCGCGCTGCGCGTGTTTCATCAACCGGGAAATATTTGGGATGCAGGTTAATCGGAATGTTCAGGAATTCAGACCAGCGTTTGAGTTCGACCAGTCGATAGTCCTGACGGGGTTTGGGACGTTTGGCCAGCGGGACACCGCCACCATGTTCCCACACATCCGCTGCCCGGCAGGGTTTATGAATGATATCGACACCATGTTTGCGGGCAATTTCGACAACACGCCGAAATCCGAAGAATGACCAGGGTGACTGGACAAAGAAATAATGAATGATGGGCTCGGACAAGATGACCTCCTGTTTCTGCAGCGCAGATTGTCTTTTATCAATGAGCTACAGTGCCCAAGCACAGATAGGTCGTCAAATAACCAGTCATATGGTTGCTCGGGCATGTGATCATAAATTCGTGATGGTCGTGAGGAGATCTGACCGGGTCAGTAATCAAGCCACCAGGAATGTTCATCCAACCCACCCAGAAGGACACCGTCAAAGCCGAGTTTCATGACGCCGCCAAGGTAGCTTGCTTCGCTGCCATATATCAGGCTCTGCCATTTCGGTGTCCAGTAATGGACATGATGTTCCTGCCCCCAGCGGGCAAGTAAATTGCCTTCACCGATGAAATCGGGTGATCCGGTGCGCCAGTTGCTTTTCCAGTAATAACGATAGGTTTCGGCTGTGGCGATATTGATATAGGCCATCAGTGTCCGGGGTGTTCCGGTCTTCTTGTAGCGCAACCGTTTCATATCGTCATAGGTCAGCGGGATGGTGCCGCGGTGGAACGGATCAATGATCAACGTGTCGTAATTGGTTTCGGCCAGCGCATTGATATAGGCGTCTTTGGTGCCATAAGGAGAACTGTCGAGCACCATGGCAAAGTTTTTTGCCTGACGCAGATTGTCGATCACGTGCGGGTTTGACCCGATTGGCGTCCGCGGGACCTTGGCAAGGGTCGATAACTGCATTCCCGGTGGCGGGGCAGCATAGTAAATGGCATCAAGCCCGGAAAGTTGCTTGCGAGCCGCCTGCATGTTCTCGATCTTGTTGGTGTAATCGACGATCAGATATTTCAGGCCCTCAAGCTTCAGACGGTCGAGATAGCCAAGGATATATTTGCTTTCCTCGCCATTGGTTGGCTCGCCGTAATTCTCATAGCCGAAAAACGGGGCTTCGCTCAGGATGCCATCAAGGGCGCGCAGATAATCCCGTGCCGGCTCTGCCGTGCCGCGAGCAGCAAATAACGTGGTTTCCAGATACTCGGTCAACTCCAACCCGTTCATCGCGACGATGGAAAAGTCGCTGCGATAACTTTTCGCCCACCGGCTAAGCGCAATAACGTATTCGCGCATCTTGTCGGTAAAATCGACTTTGGGCTTGCTGCTATCGCTGCCAAGACCGCGTCCTGTGGTCAGACTGTTCGGTGCAAGTGTAAAGGGTTCAAGTTGCTGGGCATGAAGTGCAAGCGGGCTGGATGCCAGAACCGCACCGCCCAATCCCAGCATGCTGCCCGCAAGGAAACGTCGCCGCGACAGACCGCGAACTGATTGCGCGGGTTTGGGTGTCGCAATCTCGTTCTGGCTATGTGTCGTCATGTTGCGGCGTGACTTGGTCATGTTCCACTCGTCGCTGTTCTCAGAGAACGACATCAAGATGCCGCTTGAAAATCGCCCTGTTGCGTAATCAGGTCTGAAACGCGTTCTCCAATGGCTATGGATGCCGTCAGGCCAGGTGATTCAATACCATAGAGCATTACAAGTCCATTAAGACCGTGCAGCTTTTCATCAGCAATCATGAAATCGCGCGCGGCTTCTCCCGGTGCCTGAATTTTGGGGCGAACGCCTGCATAGCCGGTCTGAAGCGCGTCCTCATTGAGGTCGGGGTAATATTTGCGAATGGCTTGGGCAAAGGCCGCGCGGCGTTCCTCCGGAACGTCATAGTCGGGCTGGTCGACCCATGTTACGTCCGGACCAAAACGTGCCTGTCCCCCCAGATCAAGGGTCAGATGAATCCCAAGGCCAGCCTGCTCAGGGGCGGGATAGATCAGGGTCGAAAATGGTGCCTTACCCGACAGGGTAAAGTAACAACCGCGCGCGTAGTGTTGTGGCGGGACGGTATCTTGCGGCAAGCCCGCAAAGTTCCGGCCAAGGGTCTGGCTGTGAAGACCGCCTGCGACGACAAGTTCTGCGCAGGTCAGGCTCATTTCCTCGCCATCGGCGTCGCGGGTGGTGAGTGTGTAGAGACCGTTTGCGTGATCGACCGAGACGACCTGGGTGTTAAGGGCCAGTGTCGCGCCATTATTCTCGGCCTCGCCCAGCAAGGTCACCATCAACTGGTGAGAATCGACTATGCCGGTCGACGGGCTGTGCAATGCGCCAACACAGTTCAGGGCCGGTTCACGTTCCAGTGCTTCTTGATGGCTTAGCCACACAAGATCGGTCACCCCGTTTTCACGTGCCTTGCTTTCGATGCCATGCAGGGCTTCGATTTGATCCTGTGCTGTTGCAACGATCAGTTTTCCGGTGCGTCTGTGGCTGATGCCGTTTTCGGTACAATAGCGATACAGCATTTCGCGACCGGAAACGCACAATTTGGCTTTCAGGCTGCCCTTCGGGTAGTAGATGCCAGCATGGATGACTTCGCTGTTGCGTGCGCTGGTTTCGGTGCCGATCGCATCATGTTGTTCAATGATCAGAACTTCTCGGCCGGTTCGGGAAAGCGAACGTGCGCATGCAAGTCCGACAACGCCTGCGCCAATTACAATGGTCTGGATATCTGCGGTCATTTTCGTTTGATTCTTTGGGGCAAAATGAGTTGGGTTTTCGGTCGTTCGGGATCAGTTGGCCTGGCGGAAATAGACTGCCTGTCCCTGATTGTCCTGTCCGTCACCTGTAACGGTTGCAGCCGTTTCGCTGGTATAGTGGCCGCGGGCAAAGCTGCTGTCATTGCAGTACACATACCAGCTGCCAAAGGGCAATGTGCCACTTTGATATGCACCGCCTTCGTGGCGCCAGATACCCTCGCAATGGCGTTGGTCGTCATCAAGGATCATGGTGCCTTCGCCAGATGGCTGATCAAAATGCAGTTTACCGGTGCCACGTACACCCTGCCAGTTGGTGGTGATTGCAATGCCATCAGCCGGTGCCGGGGCAACGGAATCTGTTGACACGGGTGTATCCACGGTTGCGGCAACCTCTGCCGTGACCGGTGAGTTTTCCGGCAGCTTAATCGCCAGGCGACTGAAGAAGGCAGCGGCAAATTCCTGGGCATCAATCACGGGAAGACTGTTTTGCGGGGATACTGCACCCGTTTGCGCTTGTAGTAGTGCGGGAGTGCAGTAATAGCCAAGAATTCGGCTGCCGCGCTGTGTTTGTGTTTGAGGGTCCCATTGCCCGACAAAGGCAATACATTGGGAACCCTGACGAACAAACGGGGTAAGGGCAACAGGGCCAAAGCGGGTATCCTGTACAAATCCCTGACCATTAATGCTGGTGCGGTCTTTCAAGCTTTGGAACATCTCAAGCAAATTTTCGGGGGCCATCGCGGTACTAAACCGAAAACCCGGAGCGGACGTCGTATAGACGGCTTCAAGATACAGGTCGCTAGCTGCGTTCTGTGGTTCCTTTTCAGTGCGCGGCGCAAACCAACGGGCGACAAAGACTGTGCTGTTATCGCGATATTGACGCAGGAACGCGCGCTGGCCATCAATGCGGGTTGTATATGAGACGGGGCTCTGATCGTCGGGAATCTGTTCAAACCCGGCTGCTTGCTGTGCAAAGGCCGTAGATGTGGCCATCATCATCAAACTGGCCAATATGCCGCCAACCGCCGCCGCCCGATACCTCACATTGCGTCCTTTCATCTTGTTTTCATGCGCATTTTGGTGCTGCGCTACCCTTATCTTTACCTTTGTGCTCATAGATTGGCTAGTGATCAGTCACACGACTTCAGTCAGATGGGTTTCTTTTACCTTGATTTTTACTGGTAAAGTGGCTCATTGGGGGAGATTGGTCATGGGGACACAACCAATAAGCCTGAATAACGGAGCAGACATTCATGACGGTGGACGAGACCAGCGCAAACGGGGACAGCGCAGGCCAGCAGACCGCGACGGAAAAACAGCCGTCGTCCAAACGCGCCCATGTGATCGTGATCGGTAACGAGAAGGGGGGATCAGGCAAATCGACAACGGCGATGCATCTGATTGTTTCCCTGATGAAGATGGGATTTCGGGTCGGATCGCTTGATATCGATGCGCGGCAGGGAACTTTGACCCGTTATGTCGAGAACCGGCAAGCATTCAACGAGAAAAAACGTCTTCAACTTCCTGTGCCCGATCATCGTCCGATCTATCGCAGTGAACTTCCCGATGCCAACGAGGCGAAGCTTGACGAGCGCGAACGCTTCACGACTGCGCTGGGTGAGATGGTGCTGGCGTGCGATTTCGTGGTGATGGATTGTCCGGGGAGTGACAATTATCTGTCGCGCCTTGCCCATGCCTGTGCCGATACGCTTATTACGCCGATCAATGACAGCTTCATTGATCTTGATATGCTCGCGCGGATTGATCCTGACAGCCTTGCGATCAAGGGGCCGAGTATTTATGCCGAAATGGTCTGGGATGCGCGCAAACGCCGTGCCGCCATCGATGGCGGCACAATTGACTGGATTGTCATGCGCAACCGCCTGTCGCATCTTGATGCCCGCAACAAGCGCGACATTGCTGAAATCGTTGAAAAACTGGGCGAGCGTATCCGTTTCCGTTCTGCGCCGGGCTTTGGCGAACGTGTCATTTATCGCGAACTTTTCCTCAAAGGTCTGACCCTTCTTGACTTGCGTGAAAAAGGGGTCGGCATTCCGATGAGCATGTCCCACATGGCGGCCCGTCAGGAAGTTCGATCCCTGCTTGAAGTGATCGGGTTCAAACCGGCCGAAGGTGAAGAGTTGCCGATCTGACTGCCTGCAGCCTATATCTTAAGGGGCGCTATTCGTGCCCACACAGTATATGAAGCAGGCAGGTTTTCTTGGGACGCAAAGACATCATCTCGGATACATCGAGCAGACAGGAAGTCGATGACTTCCTGCATCGTGCGCGTGGTCTTTCTGTGCGTGCGCCGACATCTGGTCCGGCAATGGGGCGACTGGTCTTTGCAATGGACGCGACAGCCAGTCGCCAGCCAAGCTGGGACCGGGCGGCCGAAATTCAGGCCGAGATGTTTGATGCGGTTGACGGAATAGGTGCGCTTGATATCCAGCTTGTGTTTTTTCGCGGGCTGTCCGAGTGCAAGGCAAGCGGTTGGTGCCGCAATGCCAAGGCGCTCCGCGATTATATCTCCAAGGTCAGTTGCCATGCCGGGCATACTCAGATCGAGCGTGTGCTGGCGCATGTCGAACGAGAAGCCAGCAGCAAAAAAATTGATGCACTGATTTATGTTGGTGATTGCATTGAAGAGAACCCCGATCATTTGGCGCCGATTGCAGGAAACCTTGCACTCAAAGGTGTTAAGGCCTTCATGTTTCAGGAGGGCTATGACAGGGATGCCAGCTTTGCCTTTGGCGAGATTGCACGCATAACTGGCGGCGCATTCATGCAATTTGATGCGAGTTCCGCATCCAGACTTCGGGATTTGCTCGGCGCGGTGGCGAGTTATGCGGTTGGCGGGGATAACGGTCTTTCCGTTTATCAACAGAAAACCGGATCGCAAGAAGTTTTGCGTCTTGGTCATCAATTGCGAAAGCCCCGGTAATGCAGTGGGTTCTGATCGGGATTGCGCTTTTTGTTGGTGTGGGCTTTTTCATCCGCTGGATGAGCGAGGCTGAACCGAAGGATGTCCGAAAAGTCGGATTGTTCCTTATTGTCGGCCTTCTGATCCTGTTGGCGTTGTGGCTTCTTTTGACTGGCAAAATTGCCGCAATGTCGGCGGCTTTGGCCGTAACATCGCCATTTTTAGTTCGGATGATGAAGCTTGGTTATTTATGGCCATTGTTTCGACGGGTGTTTGCCTATTCCCGCCGTCGTGCCCGTCCGGACAACATGGGGGGGAGTTCAAATGGTTCTGCCGGTTCTGGCAGGACATCGGAAATTCGAACGGAAATTCTGCATATGCTGCTTGATCTTGAAACCGGACAAATGAAGGGCTCTGTCATAAGCGGAACCTATGCCGGTGCAGATTTGGACAGCTTGGGGGTTGACGACCTGCAATTGCTTTTTGTTGACTGTTGTTACGCAACCGACCAAAGCCAGACGGTTCTTGAGGCTTATCTTGAACGTCGTCCCGACTGTAGGGGATGGCAGGAATGGTCCCGCAACGATACTGGCAGTCAGGATGCACATTCCGGAGGAAACGACCGCAACAATGGCGATAGGAACCATGGCAATAGCAGGAGCAAAAGCGCGGCTGACATGAGTGCGGAGGAAGCGCGAAAAATCCTTGGTGTGGATGCGAATGCATCACGCGAAGAGATTAATCGTGCTTACAAGATCCAGATCAAGGCGGTGCACCCCGATCATGGTGGATCAGATTATCTGGCCGCAAAACTCAACACCGCGCGCAGCCTTTTGTTACGGCTATGTAAAGATTAGCGTGAATTATTCTTACGCTCGCTTGATCGGAGTTCCGGAAATGTGGCAGAAGCATACATGCCGTACTTTCGATCAGACTGGGCGTGCAGCGGTTGAAAAGGGAAGTGTTTGAATGTCGAGAAAAATCAAGAAGGCTGTATTTCCGGTTGCAGGTATGGGGACCCGCTTTTTGCCAGCAACCAAGGCAATGCCCAAGGAAATGCTTCCGGTTGTTGATAAGCCCCTTATCCAATACGCTGTCGAAGAGGCCATCGCTGCGGGAATTGAAGAATTCATTTTCGTAACCGGCCGTGGCAAAACTGCCATTGAAGATCATTTTGATCGCTCTGCCGAACTTGAAGCGATCCTGACCGAACGCGGAAAAACCGACGCGCTTGAGACGGCCCTTGCAATGATCCCGGAAAATGGTCGTGTGACCTATACCCGTCAGGGCAATCCGCTGGGCCTTGGTCATGCTGTTTTGTGCGCCAAATCGTTGGTCGGGGATGAGCCGTTTGTGGTTCTTCTGGCCGATGACCTTATTCAGGCAAAGACACCTTGCATGAAGCAGATGGTCGAAAGTTATGGTCGCACAGGCGGTAACATGGTTGCCGTAATGGACGTTCCGCGTGAAGAAACCCAGCGCTATGGCGTTCTTGAAGTCGAAGGCACCAATGGCCGTCTGGTCAGTGCGTGCGGGATGGTGGAAAAGCCAAAACCCGAAGAAGCACCCTCAACGCTGTCGGCGATTGGCCGTTACATTTTGGATCCGGGCATCTTCGAAACTCTCGAAAATATTCCGCGTGGTGCGGGTAACGAAATTCAGCTGACCGATGCCCTGGCCGCCATGATCGGCAAAGTTCCGTTCTATGGATATCGTTTTGAAGGCCGCCGTTTTGATTGCGGCAACAAGATTGGGTTCCTTCGGGCAACAATGTCATTTGCCCTGGCGCGCGAAGACATGAAGGAAGATGTTCGTCAACTCATTCATGAGTTCGCCGAAGGCGAAGCGGCAGAATAATCATTTAATTTCAACGAAAAGTGACCGGAATGATCTTGTGATGTGTTCTGGTCATTACCCACTTACTAGGATTAAACTTCCATGCGTGTAGCAATGATTGGGACCGGATATGTTGGACTCGTCTCCGGAGCCTGTTTCTCTGAGTTTGGCACAGACGTGATTTGTGTCGACAAGGATGTGGAAAAAATCGCCCGTCTTGAAGACGGAATCATGCCAATCTACGAGCCTGGTCTGGATGTTCTGGTAGAAAACAATGTCAATGCAGGGCGCCTGACATTTACCACCGACCTAAAGGAAGGGGTCAAAGGGGCTGATGCTGTCTTTATTGCGGTAGGAACGCCGACCCGTCGTGGCGATGGTCATGCTGATCTCAGCTATGTCTATGCTGCTGCCGAAGAAATCGCAGACGCAATGGAAGGTTTTACCGTCATTGTGACCAAATCGACGGTTCCGGTCGGAACCGGTCGTGAAGTTGAGCGCATTATTCGTGAAAAGCGTCCTGATGCCGAATTTGCAGTGGTTTCCAACCCGGAATTCCTGCGCGAAGGATCGGCGATTGGCGATTTCATGCGCCCGGATCGTGTCGTTATCGGTACGAGCGACGAGCGTGCTCGCGAAGTCATGTCTGATCTGTATCGTCCGCTTTATCTGATTGAAACACCGATTGTCTTCACCACGCGTGAAACTTCGGAAATGATCAAATATGCGGCCAATACATTCCTTGCTGCCAAGATTACCTTCATCAACGAGATCGCCGATCTCTGTGAGAAGGTCGGTGCAGACGTGCATGACGTTGCCCGCGGCATTGGTCTTGATGGCCGTATCGGCAAAAAATTCCTGCATCCCGGTCCGGGCTATGGCGGATCGTGCTTCCCGAAGGACACGCTTGCGCTGGTGCGTACCGCACAGGAACATGGCAGCCCGCTTCGTATCATCGAGACGGTTGTTGACGTGAATGCCAAACGCAAGAAAGCCATGGCTGATCGTGTGATTTCTGCCTGTGGTGGTTCTGTGGCTGGTAAGACCATCGGTATCCTCGGTCTGGCATTCAAGCCAAACACCGATGACATGCGCGATGCACCGAGCCTTGATATCGTTCCGGCCCTGATTGCAGCGGGTGCAAAGATCAAGGCATTCGATCCCGAAGCCATGGGCGAGGCCAAAAAGCTTCTTGATGGCATCGAATATTGCGATGGCGCGTACGACGCGATTTCCGGTGCTGATGCCATGGTCGTTCTGACCGAATGGAACGAATTCCGCGGCATGGATCTTGATCGTATCAAGGATGCGCTGGTTCACCCGACCGTGGTTGATCTGCGTAACGTTTATGACCCGACCGAAATGGCTGAAAACGGTTTTAGCTATTCCTGCGTCGGACGTGCAACTATTGGAGGCTGACCCAGGCTATGACGAATTCCGCAGCACACAAGTTTGACAGTTCGGTATTGCGTGAATACGACGTACGCGGGGTTGTCGGGGATACCCTTCATGCCGCAGATGCCAATGCATTGGGCAAGGCGTTCGGGACCATGGTGCGTCGGTCAGGAGGCAAGCGCGTCGCTTTGGGGCGTGACGGGCGTCTGAGCTCGCCCGAACTTGCTTCGGCGCTGGCAGACGGCATTCTTTCGACCGGCTGTGATGTCGTGCTTGTCGGCCGCGGCCCGACCCCGATGCTTTACTTCACGGTTTATGACGAAAAAACCGATGCAGGTATCATGGTTACCGGATCGCATAACCCGTCAAACTATAACGGGTTCAAGATGCTCAATGCCGGCAAGTCTGTTTTTGGTGCCGCCATTCAGGAACTGGGTAAAATTGCCGCTGCCGGGGATTTCGAGACCGGGCAGGGAACCGCAACCGAAATTGATGTCGAGGACCGGTTTGTTGCCCGTCTTCTGGCGGAACTTGATTGTGACGTTCCCGATCCGATGACCATCGTCTGGGATTGTGGCAATGGTGCCGCCGGTGATGTTGTTCGCAAGCTGACGGCCCAGCTTCCGGGAACGCATCATTTGTTGTTTGACGACATTGATGGCACTTTCCCCAACCACCATCCTGATCCGACGGTTGAAGCCAATCTGGTTGATCTCAAGGCCGCCGTGGCCAAGCATAATGCTGATTGGGGTGTTGCCTTTGATGGTGATGGCGACCGTATTGGTGTGATTGATGGCAAGGGCAATGTCCTTTGGGGTGATCAGTTGCTTCAGATCTATGCCGCCGATGTTCTTGAACGGCAGCCAGGTGCGTCGATTATTGCCGATGTCAAGGCAAGCCAGACCCTGTTTGACGAGGTTACCCGCCTTGGTGGCAATGCCATTATGTGGAAGACCGGTCACTCGTTGATCAAGACCAAAATGATCGAGGCAAAAGCCCCGATTGCAGGCGAAATGAGCGGCCATATCTTTTTTGCTGAGCGCTATTATGGCTATGATGACGCAACGTACGCGGCGGTTCGTCTGTACCGTATTCTGGTCCAAAGCGGTAAGAGTCTTGCGCAATGGCGCGAAGCTATGCCGGTTGCAGTCAATACACCGGAAACCAGGATTGATTGTCCGGATGATCGCAAATTTGCCCTGATCGAAGAAGTGCGTGCGCGCCTTGCCGAGGCTGGTGCAGAGGTTAGCGGCATTGATGGCGTACGTGTCAGTACTGTGGATGGCTGGTGGTTGCTGCGTGCCTCCAATACCCAGCCAGCCATCGTTGCGCGCTGCGAGGCAGCAGATAACGATGGACTGATCCGGCTCAAGGCCCAGGTAACAGATCAGCTGGTTAAAAGTGGACTGGCATCAGATGACTTCTTTGCCCCCGGTGGCGGGCATTGATCCGGCCATAACCCCCGACGGCTTGATGTCGACACGGGATTTTGGACAAAAACAAAGGCTGTCAGATTGCTCTGACAGCCTTTGTTGTATCTTGATATTGTGCGAGTTGTTTAACCAGCGCCGCCGGAATTAACCGGGATACACGCCAGTTTTTCACGGCGCAGTGCTGCGCAAGCGGCGCGGGCTTCGCTTTCACCGTCAAAACCAAGAAGACGTGCGCGGTAAACGACACCGGTTCCGCTTGCCTGCTGTTCAACAGCCGCGCGGGTCAAACGCAACACATCCGGGGCCGTACGGGCGGCTGCAAGAACAGCTTCCTGTGCCCGACGCTGATCGCTGAACGCACCAACCTGAATGGCCCAGCTTCCATTGGTTTCCGGCTTCATGCGGGTCACCACGGTCTGTGTATCAATGCGGCCGGGTTGCTCTGCTTCACGCATGGTTTCACGCTTGGCCATCAAAAGCTGGGCATCGGCGGGAAGAATTTTATCTTCCGGGCTGACGCGTGGACGCGGAACCCTGATTTCTCCTTCCTTCGTCAGTTCGACATAGGCGCTATCAAGGAGCTTTTTCATCTGATCGTCGCGGGTACGGGCGGTTCTGCCACCAAACACAACGCCGATCAGGCGTTTGCCATTACGGTTGACCGATGCAACAAGGTTAAAGCCCGAAGCATTGATATAGCCGGTCTTGATCCCGTCGGTTCCGTAATAGGACGCCAGAAGGTTGTTGTGGTTGCCATAGGTGCGGTCACCGAAACGAAACTTCTGGGTGGCAAAATAGTGGTAGTAGCTGCCAAAATTTTTGCGAAGCGCAACTGCAAGCGTGATCATGTCACGCGCTGTGGTCATCTGGCCGCGATTGGGCAGGCCCGAAGCATTGCGGAAGGTCGTCCGTTTCATGCCAATGCGACGCGCTTCGGCCGTCATCATCTGGGCAAATTTGATTTCAGTGCCACCAAGATGTTCAGCAACAACGACGGCAACATCGTTGGCCGACTTCGTTACCAGTGCAAGAATGGCGTCCTTGACCGAAATGGTGTCGCCGGGTTGAACGCCCAGTTTGGACGGCGCCTGTCCCCATGCACGCTTGGATACTTTCATTGGAGTTGACAGCGATACCTTTCCGCTATCAAGGGCGTCAAACAGCATATAAAGCGTCATGATTTTGGTCAGGGACGCAGGGTACACTTTATGGTCTGCACGATATTCATGCAGTACGTCGCCCGTATCACCATCGATGACCATGGCGGTATAGGTTCGCGCCAGCGCCTTGTTCGGGACAAGGGTCGCAGAAAGCGTGATTGCTGTCAGACACAAAAACGCAGCCAAACAGGCACGCAGAAAACGGCTGCGTGTCAAAAGCGGTGTCTTGGCCAACGCATTTGGCCCGGAAGGGGTCATTAAACGCATTATTCGGGCTCGGCTTTCGGTAGTCCCCAAGAACTAAATATGACCAATCTGGCATCACAGACTTAAACAAATGTTTAAGACCGTCAATTTTCGGCTTTTCTAATCGCGGCCATTCTGTGACCATCTTTCTGCGCCAATGTCACTTTTATATCTCCTGATCGGCAAAAAATCGAGGATCGAATGGTGAAAAGAATTGCCCCACTTCTCAAAACGATAAGCATGAAACGTGCCAGTTTGGCAGGGGTGGGGGTGTTTACACTTGCTGCCGTCGGGCTAGCCGGGTGCGCTTTCACGGAAAATAGTGACGTCAGTAATCCGCTGGTGCGCAAGTCGGCCTGGTTTTCGTATTTGAACGCAGATGATTTGCGCACGGCCTGTTCTGCCGGTGATGCAGAGGGCCGGATTCGCATCATCTATAATGCCGACTACTATAAAGAAGTTCGTGTCTTCGAGCTTGAGCCCAAAGCTGGCTACCAGCAATTCGATCTGACAACGCGTGTGTTCGGGCCTGCTCAGGTCAGTGAAATCAATGTCGAGATCAATGCGCCTTTGGGAGTGTTCGGGGGAGAGCAGAGTGTTGATGTGATCGGACGCAATGACTATCTCGCGGTCACCGATGCCTTGCAAAAGGACGGATTTGGAACCCAGCAGGGCCGCGATGGTGTCCGATTATATTCCGATGATTTTTACTGGGTCGCACTTGGATGCTCATCTGGCTACGTAACGCTGGGAACATGGATGTCCGGCGTTGATGATTTGCGCGCACTTGGGTTCCCGGCCGTGTTAACGAATTTGTCGAGCATCGAAACAAAGCTGCCGGAGCCGCCAGCGAAGGATAAAGCGCGTTCGCAATCAGCGGCACAGCTTCAAACCATTCAAAATAGCGAGTCTGGTACATTTTACCGGACTGTGCGTGGAAATATGCTGCGCTAAGGCGTGGACCGGATTGGAAATGTCTTCAAACGGGGATGCATGAAGATGCATCCCCGTTTGCATTTATGCCGCATTGCGAAATCAAGTTTGTCGCTAGAACTTTGTTGCTGCTGATCTTTTGTCGGCGCAGCAACGTCCGGACACGAATTTGTAACGTTTCCAAATGCGGATGCTGTGATTGGGTCGCTGTTTTGTCACCAAACTGTGCTTGACCTTTGGGGGGAATTCCATCTAGGGTTATGTTGCGATGCAGCATGAATTCGGGGCGTCCGCCCCCTCAAGTATGAGGTTGGAGACAATGGCTGTTTCAAAACAAAAGACCTCTGGGAAATCAGGTAAAAAAGCACCTGCTCCCGCCAGGGCCACAGCGCCCGCAGCACCGGTGCCATCTGTAGCTTCCGGGCAAGTATCAAAATCGACCACCGGGACTGCTTCGACAGGTGCAGAGCTGCCAGCCAAGCGGGTGGTGATGACCTCGTCAGAGATCGAGGCCGCAGCAAAGCAGGTGGATGATGCTCCTGTGCCCAAAAGCGATGCCGTTGTGGAAGATGTTTCGACGTCAAAGAACACCCCGGTAACGGCAAAGGATGGTGCTTCGGTATCGGACACCAAGATTGATGAGGCAGGGACGCCAGTGCCAGTCAAGCTGACTGAAAATGCACCTTCTGTGCCCGAGCCCGCCGTGAAGGCTGCGCCGAGCAAGGTGGCAGCCTCAAAAGTAACGCCGGCGACCCAAAAGGTTGCCCCTGTGAAGGCTGCTCCCAAGTCGTCATCCAGGCCAGCGTCAAAACCAGCCGTTGTTCAGGCGAAATCTGATGTCAAACCGGTACCGGCTGCAACAGCCACCGCTGCATCCTCGTCCAAGCCGGTAACGTCTTCTGAAACTGAAAGGGCCAGCACCGTGACTACGACAAGCAAGTCCGCAACTGAGACCAAGAAAGCAACAGCCTCGATTGCCCCGAAAAAAGCCGCGGCCCCGAAAAAGGTTCCCGCAGAGGCCCCGTCTGTTGCAAAATCTGCTAGCAAGTCGGCCGAAAAGCCGGTTGCAAGCAAGGAGGAGGCGCCGAAGCAGGCTTCGAAACCCGCTGCGCCAAAAGGGGATGGTCTGTTCGGGTTTGGTCCGATGTTCATGGCGCCCGATGCGATGGAAAGTTATCTGGAGCTCTGGAAGGCGCCCGAAATTGACGCGATCGTCGAAGCCGGAAATGATGCGCTTGAAGAAAGCGTAGCTGTCGCAAACGATGCGTTTGCCAAGCTGTTTGATGCAATGACCGGGCAGTCGGACGTGATTTCTGATGCCGGATCGCGCATTGCGGCCCAATGTGAAGAATTTGTCGATATGCACCAGAAAAATCTGGAAGAAACCTGGCTGGCTTCCAGGACTGTGTTCGAGAAAACTGGTGGTATTGGTGCAGAGCTTGCAGCCTGGATGCAGCGCGAGATCGAGGCATCCCAAGATGATCTTGATGCGCTAACCAAGGCTGAAAGCCTGTCCGACATTCAGGAACTGCAATCGAAAATTCTGACGCGCTATGTCGAAAGCAGCGTTGCCGAGGGCGAAAAGATTCAGGAAATCATGTTCTCGGCAATGTCAGATAGCTTTAACGCAATGACCAAAGCCGCCAGTGCTGTCATGAAATGACGGCAGATCAACCGGTTTTTCGGACCTTGCTTTGAATATGGAAACGGGCATGACATTGGTTGTGCCCGTTTTCTTTTGGCGCGATGGCCGGTTTGTTCGGGTTTCGAGTGCCGCGATCACGCGGGTTCGCACGAAGTTTACAGATTGATCTTGCAGCGGCTCAATCGCAGCCTAAATGAATTGAAGATAGACGATAAATTAGTGACACGATTTTAAGCTGCGGCCTTTGAAAGAGCCTGGCAATGACCTATCATGAAGTTCATGCAGGAAATAAGGGTTCCGGTAAGTAAACAATGACTGAACAGGATAATGACGGCACTGATCTGCCGAACACGGGGATCGTAACAAAGACACGGCCCAAGACGAAAAAGCCGTCCATGTACAAGGTGCTGTTGCTGAATGACGACTACACTCCGATGGAGTTCGTTGTGCACGTATTGGAACGGTTTTTTGAAAAGGGCCGCGAAGAAGCCACCGAAATCATGCTTCAGGTTCACCGCAAGGGCGTTGGAGTATGTGGTGTGTTCACTTACGAAATTGCGGAAACCAAGGTTAACCAGGTCATGGACCTGGCCCGCCAGAATCAGCATCCGCTGCAGTGTACCTTAGAGAAGGAGTGACATATGCTATCGCGCAATCTTGAGGAAAGCCTGCACCGTGCGCTCGCATATGCGTCGGAGCGTCGGCACGAATATGCCACTCTTGAACATCTTCTGTTGTCCCTGACCGAAGATCAGGACGCGCTTGCTGTGCTTAAGGCATGCCGGGTCGATATTGATCGGTTGCGATCGGATTTGCTGGAATTTGCAGATAGTGAGCTGTCCGGCCTGATCAGCGCACGCTTGATTGATCCCAAACCAACTGCCGGGTTCCAGCGCGTTATCCAGCGTGCCGCAATCCACGTGCAATCATCCGGCCGCGAAGAAGTCACCGGTGCCAATGTGCTGGTTGCCCTGTTCTCTGAGCGGGAATCGCATGCTGTCTATTATCTGCAACTTCAGGACATGACCCGTCTTGATGCGGTCAACTATATTTCGCATGGTATTGCCAAGGCGTCCGAGCTTAATGAACGTCGCATCCCGCGGGGGGCAGACGAAGAACCGGTTGCCGGTATTCCGCCAGAAGGTGATGACAGCGGCCCGGCCGAGGGCGAGGCGCTTAAGGCCTATTGTGTGAATCTCAATGTCAAAGCGCAAAAAGGCAAGATTGATCCGTTGATCGGGCGTCAAAGTGAAATTGAGCGCACGATTCAGGTTCTGTGTCGTCGTACCAAAAACAATCCGTTGTATGTTGGGGATCCCGGGGTTGGTAAAACTGCCATCGCCGAGGGTCTTGCTCGCCGGATTAATGACGGTGATGTGCCCGAAGTTCTGGCCGATGCAACGATCTTTGCGCTTGATATGGGTGCACTTCTGGCCGGAACCCGCTATCGCGGTGACTTTGAAGAACGTCTCAAGGCGGTGGTCAAGGAACTTGAAGAGTATGAAGGTGCTGTTCTGTTCATTGATGAAATCCACACTGTTATCGGTGCCGGGGCAACGTCAGGCGGGGCAATGGATGCCTCCAACCTGTTGAAACCGGCGCTGGCAAGTGGTTCATTGCGGTGCATCGGGTCGACGACCTACAAGGAATTCCGTGGCCACTTTGAAAAGGACCGCGCCCTTGTGCGTCGCTTCCAGAAAATCGATGTCGAGGAACCGTCCGAAGAAGATACCGTGAAAATCCTCAAGGGTCTGAAGCCCTATTACGAGGACCATCACAAGGTCAAATACACCAACGAAGCTATTCGTTCGGCGGTCGAGCTTGCATCGCGCTACATCAATGACCGCAAACGTCCTGACAGTGCGATTGACGTGATCGACGAGGTCGGGGCATCGCGCATGTTGATGGCACCAAGCAAGCGCAAACGCACGGTGGGCAAGCGCGATGTCGAGGAAATCGTCGCGAAAATTGCCCGTATACCCCCAAAATCGGTTTCGACCGATGATCGCAAGGCGCTGGCAAATCTTGAGCGTGACCTTAAAACCGTTGTGTTTGGTCAGGACAAGGCCATTGAGTCGGTCGCAAGTGCGATCAAACTCGCCCGTGCCGGTCTGCGCGAACCTGAAAAGCCGATTGGTAGCTATCTGTTCTCTGGTCCGACCGGGGTTGGTAAAACCGAGGTCACCAAACAGCTGGCAACCGTTATGGGTATCGAGTTCATCCGGTTCGATATGTCGGAATATATGGAACGCCACAGCGTTTCACGCCTGATCGGTGCCCCTCCGGGCTATGTCGGGTTTGACCAGGGTGGTCTTCTGACCGATGCCGTTGATCAGCATCCGCATGCGGTGGTTCTGCTTGATGAAATTGAAAAGGCCCATCCGGACCTGTTCAATATTCTGCTACAGGTCATGGATCACGGCAAGCTGACCGACAATAATGGCAAGACGGTTGATTTCCGCAATGTTGTGCTGGTCATGACGACCAATGCCGGTGCATCTGACATGGCCAAGCCACCAATCGGGTTCAAGCGCGAAATGCGTATCGGAGAAGACGAGGAGGCGATCAAACGCACTTTCTCGCCGGAGTTCCGCAACCGTCTGGATGCTGTTATTCCGTTTGCCAACCTGCAGCCGGAAGTGGTCAAGATGGTGGTCGACAAGTTCATCTTGCAGCTTGAGGTGCAGCTTGCTGACCGGAATGTGTCAATTGAATTGACCGAGGCGGCCCGTGCATGGCTTGCCGAGCGTGGCTACGATGCGGCCTTCGGGGCGCGTCCGCTTGGTCGCGTTATTCAGGAGTATGTCAAGAAGCCGCTTGCCGAAGAACTTCTGTTTGGGAAGCTTTCCAAGGGTGGTGCGGTTCTTGTGGATATCGAGGATGACGTTGTTGTCTTCCGCTATCCCGAAGAGGATGGTGACAAGAAGCAGGCCAAAAAGAGCCCCGAGATGGTCGAAGGTTGATGTCTTGCCCCGGACTTGGGGTGTTGTTAATCATTGGCGGTTAGATTGTGCCCGGGGAGTTGTTCCCCGGGCACGATTTTAGAATAAGAACGCCAGAGCAAAATGAGCCAAGCAGCACAACGACAATATCGAACAGAGGTCGAGGAGTTTCTGTCCCGGCTTGAATTACGTGCGCGCAAGCTGGTTGCACTGGCTGATAATATGGAAAAGACCACGGACAAAATGGACGTGACCGGATATCGGCCATTCCGCGAGGAGGTTGATAATTTCAAGGCTCTGTCACTTGTGATTTCCGAGCGCCTCAAGAGGCTTGAAAAACATCCGAAAAAGGAAGAGCTGGAAGGACAGTTTCACAAGCTTCAGGTTCTGATGTTGCGTCTTGTTATCAAAACCAGTCTTAAGTTCTTCTTTGTCATGAGTGCCAAGGAACATCTGCCGCTTGGTGCGCGCGAAATGTTCCAGAGCGAACTTCGAACCCTGTACGAAGCCGAGCGCATGATCTCTGACCCGCGCTATATCAGTCAGCTTGACGAGACAGCGCGCGAGGATCTTGATACGGCAAAATCCATCCTGGAAGAGATCATTGAGAAGGCTCCCGCCTTGCTGAATTTCGGGGCGCGCAAGAAAAAGCGCCGCCAGTAAACCGGTTTTTGCGCGGGCCTTGGTCTTCTGACAAAATTGCAATTTGCAAAATGCAACGAAGGGTCTTTGCGTTTTGCAATTTTTGCGTTTTGAAATGCAAAGATCATTTAAGGCTGTCTATTCGTTCAGGTTTTGGATTGGCTAAATCCCCTAAGAAAATATGGTTTTTCATGGATTTAAAAAGTTGGCACGCTTCCTGCTTATAGGATTGTGGACAGTTGTTCTTTGCAGGGGCGCTTTGCGCCTGGAACAACGTAATCTTCTGCAGTTTGCTCGTGTCCCAACCAAACTCAGCGGCGGTTTTACCGCCGCTTTTTTCTTTCCCGGATTTCAAATCATTCCAGTTGCGGTCTTGTTGATGCGCGCGCAATCCACATATGAACCTGTGTGGAGCTGCCCTTGTGCGCTGCGGTCAAGGGTCTGTTTCTAAAATAAGTTGTATGGGAATTATTACTTTGGTATAAAAACCTATACTTTAAGTTAGTCCCCCTTGACGCAAGAAAAACAAAATTCGGGAGAGAGACCGATGATGTCCTGCAGAAGTAAGGTTTTGACGGGCTTTTTCGCGGCGGCTTTGTTTGCGGCACCGCATGCAGCAATGGCCAAGGCAGAGCTACCTGGTGATCCGAATGTCCTTATAACCGACAAGATGATCAAAGACATTCGGGAATGGCTTGCAAACCCTGTTGTTTCTTTGTCGATCAATTCCCAGAACCGTCTGAGAACAGATATGACACAGGATCAGATTGATGCAGCAGATGCGCAATGGCGGGCTGAGCGCGAAGCGGATGATCAGCCTCTTGTTGCCGCGATCCTGACCAACCCGTTATCGAGTTATCTGACACAGGTGCAGGCCCGTTCAGGCGGGCTGTATGCCGAGATTTTTGTCATGGATTCAAAGGGACTCAATGTCGGGCAAAGCTCGATTACGTCGGACTTCTGGCAAGGAGATGAAGGCAAGTTCCAGAATACTTATCCCAACGGTCCCAGCGCGGTTTTCATTGATGAAGCCGAATATAACGAAGAGTCAGATACCTGGCGATCGCAACTGAACATGACCATGAGCGATGAGAACCGGCAGCCCATCGGCGCCGTGACCATTGAGGTCAATTTGAATGAACTTGCGCGTCGTGGTGGCCAGTAGGGAGAAACGTCATGAACTTCTTTAAGAACCTTTCCATTCCTGCCAAGCTGACGACCTGCTTTGCGATCATGATCGCTGTGATCCTTATGGTTGCAGCGGCTGGCATGTTTGCGACGATGCAGGTCAAATCCGCAAACGAGCAACGCGACTACCTGTCAACCTTTGAGCGGGATTATCGAGACCTTGATCGCGCATATCTCATGGCACGTCAGGAACTGATCTATTTCCTGACAACCGGTGATCGTGCCGGTCTTGTGAGCTATGAAAAGTCGCTTGAGGAAATCGACACCCGCACGGACGTTATTAAAACCTATGATTCAATCAACAGCGAAGTCGCCGGTCTGATTGAAGCAATGGACGGGGCTATTGATCGTTGGGAAGAAATCGCCGGTCAGCAGGCAAAGCTGATGCGCCATTATCTGACGGTCAACCATGCGCGTGCGATTGAAGCATCAGGTGAGCCCCGCGAACTCTCTGATCAGGTGAGTGCTCTTGCAAGCCAGCTGGCGCAAGTGATTGACCAAATGGTTCTGGATGTCGAAAGCAGGGTCGATCAGGCCATGCGGATTTTCCAGGTTACGCTCGGGGTTGGAGTGGTTTTGCTGATTGCGATGGCGGCCCTGTTCGGAGGCACTTTGTCACGAATGATCGCAACGCCAATCCGCAAGATGACCGAAGCGATGGGAAGCCTTGCCTCAGGTAATCTGGATATTGAAACCCTTGACATGAAGCGCAACGACGAAGTCGGTGCGATGGCCAAGTCGCTTGAGGTTTTCAAGGAAAATGCCCGTGAACGTGCCCGTATGGCCGAGCAGGAAAAAGTCGAGGCCGAACGCCAGGTCGCGCGCAGTAAACGCATGGGGGTTCTGACCAAGGGATTTGATGAAAAAATCCAGGATGTTCTGACCTCGGTAAATGCAGCCCTTGATGAGGTCCGTTCTGCTTCGGAAACCCTGACATCGCATGCGGTTCGCGCCAATCAGGATGCCCAGTCCGTGGCCGAACAGGCACAGGAATCATCAAGTAATATCGAAACGGTGGCCTCGGCCACGGCACAGCTTTCGGCATCGATCTCGGAAATCTCGTCGCAGATCGCACGGGTTACCGAAATCACCCAGCTTGCTGTTGGTGAAACCGAACGGACCAATGAACGGGTCGAGAAGCTTAATGATGCGGCACAAAGTGTTGGCGAGGTTGTCAACCTGATCAGTGACATTGCCGATCAGACCAATCTTCTGGCGCTGAACGCAACCATTGAGTCTGCCCGTGCCGGCGAAGCGGGCAAAGGCTTTGCTGTTGTGGCTGGCGAGGTTAAAAATCTTGCCTCCCAGACGGTCAAGGCGACCGAACAGATCACGGCCAAGATCGCCGAAATGCAAAGCGAAACCGGTGCTGCGTCCGAAGCAGTTCGCGGCTTTGCCGAAACAATTCAAAAAATCGATGAATTGATGTCGGTGGTCGCAAGTGCGGTCGAAGAACAGGGCGCAGCAACCGAGGAAATCTCGCGCAGTGTTGAAGGTGCGGCAAACGGTAACGTCGCCATTTCAAATGCGGTCAAAAATGTTGCCGATGCGACAACTGAAAGCGGTGATCTTTCCAATGGCCAGCTTGACAGTGTTGGCAAGCTTGCCGCGGCCAATGACGAGTTGCGCAGCCATGTGAACGGCTTCCTTGATGACGTCCGTGCCGTCTGATTGCTGAAAACATCCAGAAAAAAGGCGCAAGGTATAAACCTTGCGCCTTTTTCATATCTGAACGGCCTGCCTACTTGTTTGGCTCTGCATTGCGGTAGGGGCTGTGTTCGGCAAGGATATAGTCGCGGTCTTGCGTGATATGGCTCTGTTCCTGCTTGAGAAACTGGGCAACGGCACGTCGCAGACCTTCATCCGCAATCAGATGGGCTGAATGTGTGATCACCGGTTCATAGCCGCGCTGGATCTTGTGTTCGCCCTGTGCCCCGGCCTCGACCGTTGCAAGGCCATGGGCAATCGCAATATCAATCGCCTGATAATAGCAGGTCTCGAAATGCAGAAGCGGGGTGCGATCAATCGTCCCCCAGTTGCGTCCATAAAGCGTGTTTGATCCGATCAGATTCAAGGCACCCGCAACCATGTCCTCATCGCGAAATGCAGCGACCAGAACGGTTTTATCGCCGATCCGTTCATGGAGAAGTTCAAAGAACTCACGCTTCAGATAGGCCTGTCCCCATTTTCGGTCGGATGTATCGCGATAGAACTGATAAAACCTGTCCCAGTGACGGGGTTTAAGGTCATCCCCGCGCAATGCTTCAAACCGGTAACCGGCGTCAAGAACCTGCTTGCGTTCCTTGCGCAGGTTCTTGCGTTTGCGCGAATTCAAGGCCCCGAGGAAGTCATCAAAACTTTGATAGCCGCGATTATGCCAGTGATACTGGATGCCGGTTCGACGCAGGAAACCCGCATCCTCCATCAACCGGCTCTCGTCACTGCTGCAAAAGGTCACATGTAACGTCGCCATGCCGAGTTTTTCGGGCAGCATCGCCAGACCATCAATCAGGATACGACGCACACGATCAGGATCCGGGTGATCGTCTGCGACAAGAAGGCGCGGGCCGGGCACTGGGGAAAAGGGCACGGATGATTGCAGTTTGGGATAGTAACGCCCCCCGGCGCGCTCATATGCCTCTGCCCAGCTCCAGTCGAAAACATATTCGCCATAGGAATGGGCTTTGACATAAAGCGGCACAATGCCAACCGCCTGACCGGCGTCATCATTCAAAACCAGATGAAACGGTTGCCAGCCAGTCTGGGCGGTCGTCGATGCGCTGTCTTCCATTGCCGAAAGGAATGCGAAGCTGACAAAGGGATTGTCTGTGCCTGCGCATTTGTCCCATTGGGCTTGGCCGATTGCGTGGATATCGGTGACGGTCTTGATTTCGGCAGACAAGATTTTATCCCCTGAACAGGCAACGATCTGGCAGTGACCCCTTGGCGGGCCTTTGTTTTTGTACGCATTAGCCGGTATATGCGTTCAGAAGATAGGGGCAATGCATATTTACGCAAGGGAAAGCCTTTGACGGACGCGCTTCAAGGCCCTATTTCATTGGTCCACGGGCCGTTATGGAACGGCCTGACAAACGGCTCGGGGATGATCCCGTGTCGCCCTCGCGAAGAAAAGGATGGTGCGCCGTGAACAGCAAACTTTCGTTGGAGAAGGACAAGATCAAGATCGTCCTGCTCGAAGGAATCCATGAAAACGCTGTAAAGATGTTCAAAGAGGCCGGCTACTCTAATGTCGACCACTACCCAGCTGCGCTCGACGCGGACGAACTCAAGTCCGTTGTATCCGATGCGCATTTCCTGGGCATCCGTTCCCGCACCAAACTGACCGAAGAAGTTATTGAAGCTGCTTCCAAGTTGACCTCGATTGGCTGTTTCTGCATCGGTACCAATCAGGTTGACCTGACGGCCGCGGCCATGCGTGGCATTCCGGTATTTAACGCACCATATTCGAATACCCGTTCGGTTGCTGAACTGGTTCTTGGTCAGATCATCATGCTGCTTCGCGGTGTTCCGCAGCGTAGTGCCGCAGCCCACAAGGGCGGATGGCTTAAAAATGCCAAGGGTTCATACGAAGCCCGCGGAAAGACCCTTGGTATTATCGGTTATGGTCATATCGGCTCGCAGCTGTCGGTTCTGGCAGAATCGCTTGGCATGAACGTCATTTACTTTGACGTGATCAACAAGCTTGCGATGGGCAATGCGACGGCCTGTGCATCAATGGATGAACTGCTTGCGAAATCCGATGTGGTGTCGCTGCATGTTCCGGCCAACGAGCAGACCAAAAACATGATCACCGCAGCCGAAATAGCCAAAATGAAAAAGGGTGCGCATCTGATCAATGCTGCACGTGGCAATGTCATCGTCATTGATGATCTGGCCGCGGCCCTGGAAAGCGGCCATCTGGCCGGTGCTGCCCTTGACGTGTTCCCGGTTGAACCGGCAGGCAAGGACGAAGAATTCGTAAGCCCGCTGCGTGGTATGGATAATGTCATCCTGACCCCGCATATCGGTGGTTCCACCCAGGAAGCACAGGAAAATATCGGGATCGAGGTTGCTGACAAGCTGATCACCTATTCCGATAACGGATCAACCCTCGGTGCGGTCAACTTCCCGGAAGTTTCGCTTCCGGTCAAGGATCGCTCGCACACCCGTTTCCTGCATATTCACCGCAACGTTCCGGGCGTGCTGTTGAAAATCAACGATGTCTTCGCATCGCGCGGCATCAATATCAGCGGTCAGTATCTGCGTTCTGAAGGTGGTGTTGGTTATGTCGTCGTCGAAGTCGACGAGGAAATCAAACCGGGTGCCGGCGTTCGCAAGGAACTCGCGGCTATCGAGGGGACGCTGCGTGTCCGCTTCCTGTTCTGATTTTCAGAGCCGTTAGACAAAAAACATGAAAAGGGCGGGTGCCAGATGGTACCCGCCCTTGTTCTTTTCAGACTGAATGTCCTAGAGCTTGCGATACATCACCAGTGCGTCGGTTTCGCCCAGTTTGGGATGCATGAAAGCACCGGGCAGGCGTCCGACAATTTCAAAGCCTAGCGTTGGCCACAGATGCACGGCGGCTTCGTTGCTGGCAATTACGAAGTTGTATTGCATTGCGCGGTAGCCAAGTTCTCTGGCGCGCACAAACGAATCCTCGCCCATGCGTCGGGCTATGCCCCGTCCGGTTGCTTTGGGGGATGTCATATAACCGCAGTTACATACATGCGATCCGCCGCCGCCCTGATTTTTGCGGATGTAATAGGTGCCAACGATCTCGCCGTCTTCTTCGGCGACCAGCGTGACCTTGTCCGGCCCCATCCAGTAGGCGATGACCTGATCATCATCCATATTGCTGTCGATGGCATAGGTTTCACCGGCACGCAGGGTCGGGGCAACGATCTCAAGAATGGCCGGGATATCTTGCCTGGTGGCGGGGCGGATATTCATGATGCGGGTGGCTCGTTTGATATGTGGAGCAGGGTGCTTGCAGGTACGCTGATTTCGCAAGGTGCGGGCAGCTTAACTATCGCCGCCTGAAAGAGTTTGTTCAAGGAATTCCGGTTCGACCTCGAACGGAAGATTTGCCCGCCCTGCCAAGGCCTTGGCAAGTTCGTTGCGATATCTTTCACGCGGGATTTCCAGAACGCCAAACTGCTTGAGATGATCATTCACAAACTGTGTATCAAGCAGGCTGAAGCCGCCCTGACGCATCAGGGCAACCAGATGGACAAGGGCAACCTTGGACGCGTTGGTTGCGCGCGAAAACATGCTTTCGCCAAAGAATGCCTTGCCCAGACTGACACCATAAAGTCCGCCGACCAGTTCGCCGTCTTTCCATGCCTCTATCGAATGCGCGCAGCCCATTTTGTGAAGCGCGCAATAGGCTTCAAGGATATTGCTGTTGATCCATGTGTCATCGCGGGTTTCGGTTTGTTCTGCGCAGGCGCGGATGACATCGGGAAAGGCGCGATCTACATGGATTTTATAAGTACCTTTGCGCACAGCCTTTTTGAGGCTGCGCGGGACATGAAACCCGTCAAGCGGCAATACGCCCCGCCATTCCGGATCAATCCAGTACAGGGTTGGATCGTCATGGCTTTCAGCCATGGGAAACAGACCGACGGAATAAGCGCGGATCAAAAGATCAGGGGTCAGCTGGTTCGACATGATCGCAGTGATAATTGTTTCTGTCCTGTCTATCTGGGGTCAATTTACATATGAGAACGCGGGCAAGCCAGACAAGGGATCTTGTCAAATCTAGACGCGCGATACCATCAGGTTAGACCTGGATCGATTAATTTTTTGATGCTGATTTGATGAAATATGCAGACAAAAAAACGGGAACCCGAAGGTTCCCGTTTGAAATCTGTATCATTTGTGATCAGAGGGTCTTTCTCATGCCCATGAACTTTTCCAGCCAGTGGATATCATAATCCCCTTTCTGGATGTCTGGGTTGGCAAGAAGGGTCTGATGCAGCGGAATGGTGGTTTTGATCCCGCCAATCGCATATTCAGCCAGTGCACGGCGCAGGCGCATCATGCATTCTTCGCGATCACGACCATGAACGATCAGCTTGGCAATCATGCTGTCGTAATAGGGCGGGATCGAATAGCCGGTATAGATGCCACTGTCGACGCGTACGCCAAGGCCGCCCGGTGCATGATATTCCTTGATCTTGCCCGGTGACGGGACAAAGGTCTGCGGATCTTCTGCGTTGATACGGCATTCAATGGCGTGACCGTGAATTTCAAGGTCTTCCTGTTTGAATGACAGTTCAAGGCCCGCAGCAACGCGGATTTGTTCACGCACAAGGTCAACGCCGGAAATCATTTCGGTGACCGGGTGTTCCACCTGAAGACGGGTGTTCATTTCAATGAAATAGAACTCGCCATTTTCATAGAGGAACTCGATGGTGCCGGCATTGCGATAGCCCATGCCGATCATGGCATTGGCAACCGTGGAGCCGATCCGCTGGCGTTCTTCGACCGTCAGGGTCGGAGATGGTGCTTCTTCGAGAACCTTCTGGTGACGACGTTGCAACGAACAATCGCGTTCAAACAGGTGAACAGCATTACCGTGACTGTCACCAATGACCTGCAATTCGATGTGACGCGGTTTGCCAAGGTACTTTTCCATGTAAACGGCAGCATTGCCAAAGTTCTGCAATGCTTCCTTACGGGTCATGGAGAAGGCTTCTGCAAGGTCTTCTTCGCGTTCAACGACTTTCATGCCACGGCCGCCGCCGCCGCCCGATGCCTTGATCAGGACCGGATAGCCGATTTCCTTGGCGCATGTGCGGGCTTCGTCAACGGTAGTGATTTCACCATCAGAGCCCGGAACGCACGGAATGCCAAGTTTTTCGGCGGTTTGTTTTGCCGTGATCTTGTCACCCATCATGCGGATATGTTCCGCGGTCGGGCCGATAAAGACAAAGCCGTGTTCTTCGACCATGGCTGCGAAATCGGCGTTTTCCGACAGGAAGCCGTAACCCGGATGGATGGCTTCGGCGCCGGTGATTTCAGCAGCCGAAAGAATGGCCGGGATATTCAGATAGCTGTCTTTGGATGCAGGCGGGCCGATGCAAACCGATTCGTCGGCCAGACGCACATGCATTGCGTCAGCATCGGCGGTGGAATGCACCGCAACAGTTTTGATGCCCATCTCACGGCAGGCGCGCTGAATACGGAGCGCGATTTCGCCGCGGTTGGCAATCAGGATTTTGTCGAACATGCGGTTCTTACCCCGGCTTATTCAATAATGATCAGCGGTTCGTCATATTCGACCGGATGGCCGTCGGTCGCCAGAATCTGGCTTACTTTGCCTGATTTCGGCGCACGGATCGGGTTGAAGGTTTTCATCGCCTCGATCAGCATCACGGTCTGACCTTCGGAAACACTTGACCCGACCGAGATGAACGGAGCAGCGCCCGGTTCCGGTGCGAAGTAAACAACACCGACCATCGGTGATTTTACAGCGCCCGGATGCGAAGCCGCATCAGACGGAGCCGCTGCAACAGAGGCAGCAACCGGTGCCGGAGCCGCCGCAACCGGGGCTGCAGGAGCCGCAGCAACCATGGTGCCCTGGCGGGCAACGCGAATGCGGTTGTCACCAGCGGCAACTTCAATTTCGGTCAGATTGGTGTCGTCCAGCAGCTCGGCGAGCTGGCGAATGGCGTCATTGTCGATGTTGAACTTGCTCATTTCGATATCTTTTATGATGGTGTGTGGATCAATTCGCGCATGGCATCCAGGGCGTGTTTATAACTCTGGGAGCCAAAGCCATAGATCATACCGTTTGCAGCTTTCGAGACGTTTGCTTCTAGTCTGAATGCATCCCGCTTTTGAATATTGGACAGATGGACCTCGATCATCGGCATATCTGATGCCCCAATCGCATCGAGGATCGCAACCGATGTGTGCGTATATGCCCCAGCATTGCAAAGAATGCCAGACTCTTCTTGTCGGGTTTCCTGAAACCAGTCAACCAGTTCACCTTCTTTGTTGTCTTCATGGCAGATGGCCCTTAGGCGCTCAGCCGTGTCATTGACTTCACATCGATCGTTGATCACGTGCAATGTCATCTTACCTCAGACATCCATTCGGTTATCGCATCCGGTTCCGATCTGGCACCTTATGTCCAACTTTTGGTGTTGCGTTTATAACACTTTCACGTTGACAGGCAACGTTAGAACTCGATCCTATGTTTCAGAAGGTAATTTATCTTAATTGACAGATAACAATCCTCAATGTGAGACAGCTTTATGCGACGTTTTCTTCCATCTAAGCGATTAACATTTGTTCTGACCGGTAGCCTTTCTGCTATTGCCCTAGCTATATACGGGCTTCACTGGGTATCGAAATGGAATGACAATAGAGAGGCCGAAAAGTTTGCCAGTTTGTCACGTCCCTTGGTCGAGAAGTTGGCTGAAAAGTTAAACGTGTCATACGTTGATGCTGCAAGGGTCTTCGTATTTTCAAACACCGATCACGACATGCAGAGCGAATGGTACCGAGATTACGCTACAGATCTCTCCTATGTACTCGAGCAACTTTACAAAACAGCAACATCTGCAGAAAACGCCGAGAGGCCAGACTTGGCTTGTGGATATCGGGTCGAAGCCATGAAATACTTGTTGAATGCAGCCGCGATATCAGCCGATACCGTCTATCTTTATAACGATACGGGAAGTGACCCAAATCAGAACAGTCATGTTGTTCTGGAGGTGTTGAACCCAGTATCAAGCAGACGTGAAGTTCATGACGTAGACTTTAACGCCAAATACCAGCGGGACGATGGGACAACTGTGTCACTGAGTGATTTGCTCAAAACCAGTGTGATAGATAGCTTCAAAATTTGTGATGAAGTTGGTTGTGAAACTGATCGACTTAAGCCGACTGCTGTCGGACAAGCCGATTACTACAAAGGTGTGTACTACCGAAACAGAGATGTGTTTGTTTTGAGTACATCGAAATTTGATGTCGAAAAACGGTTTACAATCCATCGTCTACGTGGGGACGAGGTCATGGACGTCTATGATTATTTCAACTACATATACCCGAAAGCACCAATCGTAGAATTTTAAAGCGTCAGAAAAGAATGAACATTGAATTGAATGGTGAGAGTTTCGTCCCGGAAGCTAATGTTTCTACGGTTCTGAACCTACTGGAATCTTTGGGGATTCCGTCTACCAAGGTTGCGGTTGAACGCAATCTCGAAATCGTTCCCAAAACGGCCTATGGCGAGACGGCGCTTGTTGAGGGTGACAAGCTTGAGATCGTCCATTTCATCGGTGGCGGTTCGCAGGAGGCGGATCTTGCCGCAGCGGATGACGACGGGTTCGTCGTTGCGGGCAAGAAGTTCTCCTCGCGTCTCCTGGTTGGTACCGGAAAATACAAGGATTTTGAAGAAACCAAAATCGCAATTGAGGCATCAGGGGCCGAAATCGTCACGGTTGCTGTGCGTCGTGTCAATCTGACCGATCCCAACCAGCCGATGCTGGTCGATTATGTCGATCCGAAAAAATACACCTATTTGCCCAATACGGCGGGCTGCTTTACAGCCGATGATGCCGTCCGGACCCTGCGCCTTGCGCGCGAAGCAGGTGGCTGGAACCTTGTAAAACTTGAAGTGCTCGGGGATCAGGCAACGCTTTATCCCAATATGCCCGAAACGCTCAAGGCGGCCGAAGCCCTGATCAAGGATGGCTTTGATGTCATGGTTTATTGCAGCGATGATCCCATTCAGGCCAAGATGCTTGAAGACATGGGGTGCTGCGCCATCATGCCGCTGGGATCACTGATCGGGTCGGGCATGGGGATTCTCAATCCGGTCAATATTGCCCTGATCAAGGAACATGCCAATGTGCCGGTTCTCGTCGATGCCGGAGTTGGTACGGCGTCTGATGCCGCTGTTGCCATGGAGCTTGGCTGTGACGGGGTTCTGATGAATACCGCGATTGCCGGGGCAAAGGATCCGATCCGCATGGCTCGCGCGATGAAGCATGCAATTATTGCGGGCCGTGAATCCTTCCTTGCTGGCCGGATGCCCAAGAAGAAATATGCCGACCCATCTTCGCCCTTGGCAGGCATCATCTGATTTTCGAGTTTGGCAAATAGCTCAAAGGCCCGTTTCGAAATCGAAACGGGCCTTTGTTTTTTGTTCGCAGACCGAAATGGCGTGACTACAAATGTAGTCCGTCTCTGTCGCGCGTGATCATTGCGAAAATCACGATGCCTCTTCGAGACCGGCTTTCACAAGCGCATTGACACGGTCCATATCCGCACCGGAGACCAGACTGCCATTGATGATAAAGGCCGGTGTGCCACTGATGCCAACGGTGCGTGCCATTGCGGCATACTGGGCAATCATGCCGCCGATTTCCGGCGATTTCATATCTTCGCGCATTTTGGTCACATCGACGCCAGCACCAGCAGCAAGCTCGTCAATCCGGACATCATCAAGAAGACCACGGTTGCTCATGAAGGCTTCGTGGACTTCCATGTATTTGCCTTGCTTGTCGGCCGCCAGCGCAGCACGCGCGGCTGTGGCACTCTCTTCTCGCAGGATCGGGAATTCGACAAAAATCGTGCGAACCTTGCCGTCATGTTCCTTGGCAATGTCCATCACGCCATCGAATGCACTTTTGCAATATCCGCAATGATAGTCAAAGAACTCGATGACTGTAACGGGTGCATCAACCGGGCCGATAGACGGTACGGAACTGTCGGCAACCAGTGCATCCCAGACAGGGGTGATGGCCTCTGCCTGCTGGCGGGCTTTTTCGGTTGCCTGCCAGATCTGGACATTCTGAATGGCGCGCAGAAGAACTTCGGGATTCTTCATCAGGTAGTCTTCGATCACGCTTTCGACTTCGGCCTTCTGACCTGCATTAAGGGCTTCGTCAGCCTGCGCAATCGATGCACCAAACAGCATGGTCGTTGCAATCGCGCTGCAGCCAAGGAAGCGTTTAACAATCTGGGAATTCATCGGGCGTCCTTCTGTGACTGTGGCCGCTTATGGCCTTGGAATTAGTGTGTTGGTTCTGTGATACGTGATCAGGTGTCTAACGGGAAAGTAAAATTTGCGTCAGATAGGTGATCCCACTCACAGACGCCTTGTGGTCGCGACCGGGCACAATACCGATCCAGACCAGCCGGACTTCGTCATTCGGGGTATCCGGCCAGTAGTGGCGGTAAAGGGTTGAAAGGTCGAAGTATTCGCGCTGCCATTCTCCATATTGTACGGTGCTTTGACCAATCGGAATACGTACAAGTTGATCCATGAACGGTTTGCCCGATCCCAGATCGCTTTCATTCCAGTTGCCCTGATCCTGTTTACGAAAACCAAGCTCAAGCTCAATGTCCCCAACCTGTGCAGTGCTGTTGAACTGCCAGTCAAAAGACAAATAGGGTGAAGCCAGAACAACCACATTGGTTCTGCGTCCGATCTCGAATGATCCGACGCCCGGACGCACTGCCAGCGCGATATTCCCGTCCTTGTCGACCCATTGAAGCGGTGTATCTGCGCTGGAAAGCTGTCCCGGGTTGATTTTCTGGCTGACGGTCCAGTAAGGCGGCGGACGGTCAAGCGAGAAGGGCGCATATAACAGTTTCAGATCACCTGCGGCATCAACCCCGGCATCGGGCAGCGAACATCCGGCGACTGATGCAGACACAAATATCGAGCATGATAAATATGTTATGCGTCTAAATGCCGTGAATCTTGCCAAAGATATTTTGTGTCCAGCGCGACGCAGCAGACGACCGATCACTTCGGCGCATCCCTGCCCGGTGTTCCGTCAGGATTTGTGGCCTGCAAGATATCCTGTGCGCGTAGCCATGCTGCCGTTCCTTTTTCAAGTTTTCGGTCGGCCTGTACCGCGTGATAGCTTGCAGCCTGACGGTCACCGGTCAGAAGGCTGTATTCGGCCTGTGACAGCGATGCCTCGCCCTCATTACCAAGACGGCTTTCAACGATTGCACGGAAACGCCAGGCAGATGCATTGCCACGCTCTCGCGACAAAACGCCCATCAGGGTGGTTTTCGCTGGCTCGAGAAACGCATTATCACCGGTTTCGATCATCGCATGCGCCAGTAAAAGACGGATCAGAGGAGCACCGTTCGAAAGTTCGACCGATTTTTCAAGCGGCGCTATTGCGTCATTGGCGCGACCGAATTCCAGAAGAACCTGACCTTTGAGTTCCTCGAAATAGGGGTTGGACGGCTCAACCGCGATCAGTTTTTCAATGATCTCAAGTGCCGGATCCAGTTCGGAATTCCGGTAATAGGCAATGGCGCGCGCATATTGGCCGGCAATGCTGGTATCGCTTTCGGGATAGATGCGCAGCGTGTTCTGGATATGGTTGGTAAAGGCATAAAGTTTGGCGCGCATGCGGGCATGGCGCTCGTAAAACTCGGCGCTGACCCTGGCGTCTTTCAGTGATGAATTAGCAACGTAATTTTCCAGAAACTCGACACGTTCGGTGGTCAGCGGGTGACTGCGCATATACGGATCCTGACTTGCCGTGCTCAGCAATTCCTGACCTTCAAGCGTTTCCATGAATTCCATCATGCCACGCGCTGAAATGCCCGCCGCTGTCAAATATTTCACACCGGCCTGATCGGCACTGCTTTCCTGTGTACGGGAATAGGCCAGAAAGTTACGCGTCGCAATATTCTGGCCACCCAGAATCGCTGCTGTCCCGACATCGGATCGGCCTGCGGCAACACCGGCAGCAACACCTGCAATGGTCGACAGGATCGAGATTGCAGATGCATTGCGCAGTTGATCATGCACGCGCGAAAGGTGTCCACCGGTGATGTGACCGGTTTCGTGGGCCATGACGCCGATAACCTGTTCTGGAGTCTCTGCTTTTAACAACAGCCCAGTATTGATAAAAAGCTTTTGTCCACCGGCAACAAATGCGTTCAAGCTGTTGTCAGAAACGATATAAACAGACACACCGTTCGGATCGAGCCCCGCTGCCTTGAAGATAGGTGTGGCATAGAGACGAAGGGTATCCTCGATCTCGGTATCGCGGATAAAAGAACGACCCTGCGCCAAAACCATGCTAGGCAGGGCAACAAGGAAAATGGCAGTGAGAGTTAAAATGCGTCTGAGCAAAATGTGCGTTCCATATTTTCGTTCGACTGATGTCGGTTCCGTGCCGACGCGCAAGCCATCATGGCGGATCGCGTTTGCAATCGCAATGACTGCCGGACTTGCTGCCTGCAGTAGTACTAATACAGAAAATCTTGGTCAAATAGGGGCAGTTACCGGATATTTCGGTGGTGTTGTCGCCGATGAGCCGCGGGCAGTAAGGGTTGCGCGCGACGTCCTGTCTGCTGGCGGTACGGCTGCGGATGCTTCTGTCGCGCTGTATGCGACCATGACAGTAACCAAACCATCTGTTGCCGGAATTGGCGGCGGCGGTGTGTGTGTCGTTCACGAACGCGCAGGCAAAAAGGTCGAGGTTCTTGATTTCTGGCCGCGTCCGGGGACTCGAACCAGTGCAGGTCAAACCGCAACCACGATTCCGGCCGTTCCGCGTGGTCTATATGCACTTAGTGCGCGCTTTGGGCGCCTGCAATGGGCGTCACTTCTAAGTGCGGCTGAACAATATGCCCGCCTTGGTGTGCCGGTATCGCGCTCACTTGTGAACGATATTCAGGCCAACCGTGCGCGCATCGAATCTAGCCCGGCCTTGCGCAAGACATTCATGCCCGACGGCAAGTTGCTTGAAGTTGGTGATCGTATCCGTTCGGTCAATCTTGCAGCACTGCTGACATCGCTGCGTGTCAAGGGACCCGGTGATTTCTATAACGGTGCGCTTGGTGCAGATATTGCCGCAGCCGTCCAGAATGCCGGTGGCACGCTTACGGCTGACGATTTGCGCAATTATCGTCCGGAATGGAAAGCGGCGACCGAAGTCAAACATGGCAATGAAATTGTCTATCTTGCCTATCCGCCGCGTTCAGCAAGCGGACCATCCGTCATTACCGATGGCAGTGATGTTGCCGAAATCCTGAACCGTTATCTTGCCGATATCGCGTCTGGGGATTTGTCCGGGCAGGCACTTTCGGGTCGCAGTGGCTTTGTTGTCGTCGATCGTGCTGCCAATGCTGTTGCCTGTATGACGACCATGAATACACCGTTTGGTGCGGGCCTTGGTGCAGATGCCTTTGGTCTTAACCTTGCCGCTGGTGATGCCGCACAGGCGGCTACGCCGCTGATCGGCCCGGCCCTGATGGTGAACCCGTTTGTCTGGGAATACTACTATGGCATTGCCGGGACGGGCACACCGGCCGGTGCAACCAAACAGATTGCCACCATGGCCGAAGATCTGATTGGTGCCGGGGCGGCATCGGGAATTACCCTTAATTCCCAGGGTGCGTCTTCGGTCAATGTGATCCGCTGCCTTGAAGGCGTGCCCCCCCATCCGGAAAGTTGTCAGTTCGTGGCTGATCCGGCGGGCGGTGGCATGGCCGGTGTTCGCTAACAGGACATTTCAACAGGGCAGGGATCATCCTGCCCTGTTGCACTTGAAATCGTAGTTAAAACGAATTGGGACCCCACACAATGGCTTTGAAACAATCCCTGCGCGGCGCAATTTCGCCCTTTATCGTCATGGATGTGATGCGTGCAGCCAATGCGCGCGAGACCGAGGGAAAAGCTGTTTATCATCTTGAAGTCGGACAGCCGGGGACACCGGCCCCGCGCAAGGTCCGCGAAGCTGCTGCCAAGGCGCTTGAAGCTGACCTGATCGGCTATACCAACGCCATGGGCATTGATCCGCTACGCGAAGCCATTGCCGGACATTACAAAACAAAATTTGGTGTGCCGGTTGATCCGTCGCGCGTTTGCGTTGCCAGTGGATCGTCGTCGATCTTTGTGCTGGCGTTCCTCGCGGCCTTTGATGCGGGCGACCGTGTTGCGATGGCGGCACCGGGATATCCGGCCTACCACAATATTCTAAGCGCGCTTGGTATTGATACGGTCAACCTGCCTGCAGGCCCGGAAACCCATTATCAGCCGACCGTTCAGATGCTCCGTGATCTTGAAGAGCCGGTTGATGGCCTGATCGTTGCCAGCCCGTCCAATCCGGCAGGCAGCATGATCGATGTCGAAATCTATCGTGAGCTGGCAACCTATTGCCGCGAAAACGGCATTCGCCTGATCAGTGACGAGATTTATCAGGGTATCTCGTTCGGGGATGTCAAGGAATGCACCGCCCTTGAATTCGGGGATGACGCCATCATCATCAACAGTTTTTCGAAATATTTCTCGATGACCGGCTGGCGTCTGGGCTGGGCAATTGTGCCGCCTGATCTGATGCGTGCGGTGGAATGCTTGCAGCAAAACCTGTTCATTTCCGCCCCGGCTTTGTCGCAAATCGCAGCCGTCGCGGCCTTTGAGTGCGAAGAAGAACTTCAGGCCAATATCGCGGCCTATGCGCGCAATCGCGAAATCCTGCTTGAAGGTCTGCCCAAGGCAGGCTTTACCAAATTCGCCCCGGCGGATGGTGCATTTTATCTCTATGCCGATGTCCGCGAGCTGACGAATGACAGCGAAGTTTTCTGTCGCCAGATGCTCGAGGAAACCGGTGTGGCCACCACACCGGGCACGGATTTTGACCGGATGCGTGGCAAGGGCTATGTACGTTTCTCTTTCGCGCATAGCGAGGCAACCATGATCGGTGCCGTCAAGGCGTTGCAGAATTGGAAACGCTAGACGACGTTGCATTCCGCTGGTAGCGACCATCTAGTCCTTTTCTGTCGGCGTTTTCGACAACATCCTTGATGAGATACAGTGTGAGAGGTGTCTGTCGAACTTTGTCAGTCATCGAGTGGATGCCACGTCTGGAGAAAAACGCATAGAAGTGACTGTGCAGCACCGAACCCAAACACAAGAAAAGTGATGATAGCGTCGCAAAGACAAGAATTGTGATCGGTATCGAGAAGTTCTTGATGGTTGCTGCCGTCATTGAGAGCAAGCCATAGACAATGAGAGCGGCAGCGATGTCTAGGGCAACGATGATGCCGATAATCTTGCCCCATCGTCTGTAAGTCATCTGAGGATGGAATAGTTTTTTGCTCATTGTGACCGATCTGATCCCTCAACGCTGACAGTTATCATTGCTAAAACCTTTATAGGTTTAAACAAAAAAAGACCGCTGAATTTCAGCGGTCTTTTTCTTTTAGCGACTTTGATCGGGTTAGCGACCAAGGCTCCACCAGCCGCGTTTTTTCGACTTGGGCTTTTCGTCCTTTGCCGGTTCGGCTGCAGGGGCTGCTTCCGGTGCCGGGGCAGGGGCCTCGGTTTTGGCCGGTTCAGCCGGTTTTGGTTCTGCCGGTTTTTCGACAGGTGCCTCAACCTTTGGTGCTTCTGCTTTCGGTGCCGGTGCTGCGACTTCTGCCGGGGCAGTTGCCGGTGCAGCAACGGTGGTTTCCGGTTTGCTTTCAGCAACGGCTTCCGGTGCCGGGCCGCTCTGGATCGGGATGTTTTTCACATCACCACGATCATTGCTGCCTTCAGGGCGATCCGAACGCGGATTGCGGTCACGGCGGTTGCGACGGTTGTCGTTGCGATCCCGACGCGGACGGGCCGGGGCCGGTGCGGTGGTGCTGCGGACACGACCTGCACGAACGCCTTCCTGATCAAAGCTGTCAGCATCCTGACCGTCGCTTTCGGCGTCGATCACGCTGTTTTCTTCTGAACCATCCGGTGCTTCGTGATCACGGTTGCGACGCGCAGACGTCAGCGCCGGATCATCATTGGGCGAACGGGTACGGTTGGCATCGAAATCCTGACGACGCGAACGGCGACGGCCACCACGTTTGCCACGACGGCGACGCTTGCGCTGGCTTTCTTCATCATCGTCATCAAGGTTGCCGTGATCCGAACCATCAGCATCTTCGGCGTCGGTATCTGCCGCTTCTTGCTGGGTATCGTTACGATCATCACGATCATCACGATCATCATTGCGACCGCGACGACGACGGCGACGACGGCGGCGTTTGCCACCCTGATCGTCATCATCACCACGAACAATGTCTTCATCTTCGTCTTCGTCGTCTTCAACCGGGCTTTCAATTGCGGTCAGCGACACGCTGTCGGTATTGAGAACCGGGCTTACCTCTTCCTGCTCGTCACCTTTTTTCGCGCGGGTGCGCTCGATACGGTGATCCGGGGAAATCAGGCTGTCATCGCCAAAGATCATCACGGTGAAGCCGTAACGCTGTTCGATTTCAGCAAGCGAATCACGTTTACGGTTCAGGATGTAAAGGGCGACTTCGCTGGCGACATGAACGGTGAGCGCACCAGAGCGACGGCGCATGCCTTCTTCTTCGATGACACGCAGCAGATGAAGGGCTGCACTTTCGATCGAACGGACAAGGCCGACACCACGGCAATGCGAGCAAACCTCGAACGCGCTTTCAACAAGCGAGGGACGCAGGCGCTGACGCGACATTTCAAGCAGGCCAAACGGGCTGATACGGCCAATCTGCAAACGTGCACGGTCATTGCGCATCGCTTCTTTAAGCTTGCGTTCAACCGATGCCTGATTGCGGTGATCTTCCATGTCGATGAAGTCGACAACGATCAGACCGGCAAGGTCACGCAGGCGCAGCTGGCGTGCCAGTTCCTCGGCCGCTTCAAGGTTGGTCTTGTATGCGGTTTCTTCGATATTGCGTTCGCGGGTCGAGCGGCCGGAGTTCACGTCAATCGCGACCAGTGCTTCGGTCGGGTTGATGACGATATAACCACCGGATTTAAGCTGTACGACCGGGTTGAGCATCGCATCAAGCTGACTTTCCACCTGGAAACGGTGGAACAGTGGCACGCCCTGATCCTTATAGGGCTGCACGCGCTTGGCATGTGATGGCATCAGCATTTTCATGAAGTCTTTGGCGATCCGGTAACCTTCGTCACCTTCGACCAGAACTTCATCAACATCGCGTGCATAAAGGTCACGGATGGAACGCTTGATCAGATCGGCTTCTTCGTAAATCAGGCAAGGTGCCTGGCTCTGAAGGGTGGTTTCGCGAATACGATCCCACAGACGCATCAGATAGTCGAAGTCGCGTTTGATTTCGGCTTTGGTCCGTTCTGCACCGGCGGTGCGAACGATCACGGCCATGCCGTCCGGAATCTCCAGCTCGGCCAGAATGGATTTCAGACGCTTGCGGTCCTGGGCGTTGGTGATTTTGCGCGAAATGCCGCCACCACGCGGGGTGTTTGGCATCAGAACGCAATAACGGCCCGCCAGCGACAGGAAGGTCGAAAGTGCCGCACCCTTGTTGCCGCGTTCTTCCTTGACGACTTGAACCAGAATGATCTGGCGGCGTTTGATCACTTCCTGAATTTTGTAGCGTTTCTGAAGCTGACGGCTGTGTGATTCGACGAATTCGTCGGCATCGTCGCCACCAAGGTCTTCGATTTCTTCTTCTTCGCCACCGGCATCCGCAGACGTCGCCCCGTTGTCATTGTCGTCGTCTTCACCGTCGGCATCAATGTCAACGGTCAATTCTGCGACTTCTGCCGACATTGCGGCATTACCGCCGGTCGGGGTGTCGTCAGAACCGTTGCCGTCACCATCATTGCTTTCTGCGGCCGGGGCTTCATCAGATGACGCTTCGGTTGCTGATGCTTCGACATCATCGGACTTTTTGCGACGATTGCGGGTGCGACGACGACGCGGTTTGGCCTCTTCTTCCTCGGAAGATGCCTGTGCATCGCTTGCGTCAGCAGCATCGGCCGGGGCTTCTGCCTCGGCACCTGCTTCGAGCTCGGCTGCGTCACCTTCGGTCGGTTCAGCCGTTTCGTCCTTGTCCTTTGCGCGCGGTTTGCGACGCGAACGTGAACGGGCAGGTTTCTTTTCTTTTTTCGGGCTGTCTTCGGTTTCGCCGATATTGTCTTCGACAATTTCAGCGTCCTTGACCTGTGCGCCGCCCTGACTCAGGGCTTCGCGGTCGGCAACCGGGATCTGGTAGTAGTCAGAGTGGATTTCGCTGAAGGCAAGAAAACCGTGGCGGTTTCCACCATAATCAACAAAGGCCGCCTGCAAAGAGGGTTCTACACGCGTCACTTTCGCGAGATAGATGTTTCCCTTGATTTGTTTTTTTGTCGAAGTCTCGACGTCGTATTCTTCTAGGCGATTTCCATTAATAACAACGACACGGCTTTCTTCCGCGTGCGTTGCATCGATAAGCATGCGTTTAACCATTCGGAACCTGTTCCTGGAGGCCCCGCCAGTTCAATGCTACGCGCATTACTGCGCTGATATGCAAACAAACCGGCGTGACCGGAGGCGCCGTCCAATAGGGTCGCGATATGTCCTGTTTGTCTCTGGTTCATCGCGTGTCGGCTGCTCTTCCGGTTCGGACCTGGTTTTGATGTTGAAACAAAATAGGTTGTGTATTTTCGAGCGCGCCAAGGCAGCCTTTTTAAGGAGGGCTCTATCGGGAGCGGGAATTGCCGCGTCACCGAGACACCGACCGTAAGAACTGATCTAGTCGCGTCCTCAGCCTGGTGGCGTTTTAGGTACATACCACAAAGCATAGGAATCTCGGGTGCAACATATCCGGTTTATTCGCCTGCGACAAACAGTTTTGTTACATCAGACGATGACTTTCTGACACCGGCCCGTCAAAAGGCGAAGATTTCCGCGCATTTTCGCCTATGGCGATCAATTGCCGTCAAATATATGAAAAAGCAAAGCTTTTGCCCTGCTGGCTGTGTCGCGACCATTAAAGGCAGGTTGATCAGGGGCGTGTCTAACTTCTTGCTTTGGTCAATTGCCCGTTAACCAACGCGTTGTTATAACCTTTGATCTCAGCTCTGGCAGGGTAAACAGGCGCAAGCACGACAGATGAATTCACCGCATGCAACATCACATTCCAATATGCGACCTGCACCGTGGGTTACGGTGTATCGTAAATTGACAAGATTTGCGATCTCGCTGTTTTTGCTGCTTTTTTCTGCCCAGATGGTTACGTCGACGGCCAATGCACAGGCCGCCAAGGTCCTTGGCGCGCGACTTGGCGTCTATCCCGATTATACGCGTTTCGTAATCGATCTCGACCGGGATGTGGACTTTACCTATTTCCTGCTGCCTGATCCGTATCGCATCATTATCGATATGCCGGAAATCGACTGGAGCGCCCCTCCGGGCAAGGTGACCTCGGGCGGGGGGCTGATTTCCGGGCTGCGCTATGGCCTGTTCAAGCCCGGTACATTCCGTGTCGTGCTTGATGTTGCCGAACCATCGCTGGTGTCCAAGATATTTGCATTACCGGCATCCGGCGGGAAGCCCAATCGTCTGGTTGTCGACCTTAAACCGGCACAACGCCAGGCTTTTCTGGATGCATCGCGCGATAGCATGGCAGCCTATTCCGCGCGCAGCCGCAATGATACCAGTGCCACAGAACAAAGTGTTGATGTCGGTGTAAAATCCGGCCGTGGCGGCGAGGAAAAGCCGCTGATCGCCATTGATGCCGGACATGGTGGCGTTGATCCCGGTGCCATCGGGGTTGGCAATGTCTATGAAAAGGACCTGACGCTGGCCGCAGCCCGTCAGCTTGCAGATACCCTGACCGCGTCGGGGCGTTATCGTGTGCTTCTGACACGCGACAAGGATGTATTCCTTAAATTGCGCCAGCGTGTTGAAATTGCGCGTAAAAACGGTGCCGATCTTTTCATCTCGCTGCATGCAGACTCTATTGCCAATCCGAAGCATCGCGGCGGATCGGTCTATACCCTGTCTGAAAACGCATCGGACAAGGAGGCCGCAGCCCTTGCTTCCAAGGAAAACAAGGCCGACGTCATTGCCGGTATTGATCTCTCTGATGAAAACTCGCTGGTACAAAGCATTCTGATCGACTTGGCTCAGCGCGAAACCATGAACCTGTCGGCAACACTGGCTGCCAACATGGTCAGCCAGTTGTCACAAAGCATCGAACTGCAACGCAGAACCCATCGCTTTGCCGGATTTGCGGTTCTCAAGGCGCCTGATATTCCGTCTGCCCTGTTTGAAATGGGGTATCTGTCCAATGCAACAGATACCAAGCTTCTGCAAAGCCCGGCCCATCGTAAAAAGATTGCCGAAGCAGTCTTACGGGCAATTGATATCTATTTCGAGAAACACAAATTCTAAAACGGGAACGCAGCAAAGGCTTTGCCCCCGCATTTCCAATATTTGGGGCAGGGCATTTTGATGCGAATATTCGCACGGAATGAACAAAAAGATACGCGGCGTGCGTGTCGTCACAACCTTGTCACTTTTTTGCCGCTATAGTCGGCATAACTGCGGTAGATCGACCAGACAAGGTCGATAATCTGCTGGGACATTGCATTTCCGGTGATTGTGCATGAATATGCGCCCTCGTCGGATCAGGCCAACAAATCGAAAAAGACCTGCTTACATGCGCATTTTACTAAGTATTTTCGGCTTTCTGTTTTTGATGGGGATCGCAGGCGGTGCCGGTGTTCTGGCCATCTTCTGGCATTTTGGTCAGGACTTGCCCGACTATACCCAGCTTGAAAACTACGAACCCGAAGTCATGACGCGTGTTCATGCATCCGATGGTGCGCTGATTGCTGAATATGCCCGCGAGAAACGTGTATTCGTTCCGATCACTGCCATCCCGCACAAGGTGATTGATGCCTTTGTTGCGGCCGAGGACAAAAACTTCTTCTCCCATCCCGGGATTGATTTTGCGTCGGTTCTCCGTGCAGCGGTGACCAACGTGGTCAATCTTGGCACCGGACGTCGTCCGGTCGGGGCATCGACCATCACCCAGCAGGTCGCCAAGAACTTCCTTCTGACCAACGAAGTTTCCTATGAACGCAAGATCAAGGAAGCGATCCTGTCGTTCCGTATCGAGCGTGCGTTCTCCAAGGAGCATATCCTTGAGCTTTACCTGAACGAGATTTACCTCGGCAGTGGCGCATACGGGGTTGCAGCCGCATCGCTGCGTTATTTCGACAAGTCGCTTGATGAACTTAACGTCGAAGAGGCAGCCTATCTTGCGGCCCTGCCAAAGGCCCCGTCGAACTATCATCCGGTCCGTAATCACGACGAAGCAAAGGCGCGCCGTAACTGGGTGATTGGCCGGATGCTCGAGGAAAAATACGTGACCGAGGCCGAAGCACAGGCCGCTTGGTCAGCACCACTGGTTAGCAAATCGCGTGAGTCGGTTGATACCTATCAGGCCGATTTCTTTGCCGAGGAAGTCCGTCGTCAGCTGGTCGACCGTTACGGCGAAGGCATGCTTTATGATGGTGGTCTTTCGGTACGTTCAACCGTTGATCCGAATATGCAGACGGTTGCGGACAAGGCGCTGTTTGAAGGTCTGGTTGCCTATGACCGTCGCCATGGCTGGCGCGGCCCGATCACACAGATTGACCTGGATGGCAACTGGCAGCAGAAACTGCGCGAAGTTGAAAAGCCCGGTGACATTCCATGGGATCTGGCTGTTGTACTTAAAACAGATGCCAACGAAGCGACCCTTGGATTGCAATCAGGCGAGCAGGGCCGTATTCCGCTGCGGTTCCTGACCTGGGCGCGTCCGTGGCAAAAGGGCCAGACACTGGGTGCTGTGGTGAACCGTCCGTCGGATGTGCTTAATCCGGGCGACGTTGTCTATGTCAAACATTTCGCAGAACTTGATGGCGAGAAACTGCCACCAAACACCTATGGCCTGCGCCAGATTCCCAATGTGAATGGTGGTCTGGTGGCGATGGATCCGCATACGGGCCGTGTTCTTGCGATGTCTGGCGGTTTTTCGCACGATCTGTCGAAATTTAACCGCGCAACCCAGGCCCGCCGTCAACCGGGCTCGGCATTCAAGCCATTTGTCTATCTGGCCGCCCTTGATCAGGGCTTTACCCCTTCAACGCTGGTGCTTGATGCGCCTTTCGTGATTGATCAGGGACCGGGGCTTGGGAAATGGAAGCCGGGCAACTATAGCGGCCAGTTCTATGGCCCATCGACCATGCGCCTCGGGATCGAGAAGTCCCGTAACCTGATGACGGTGCGACTGGCACAGACCATCGGAATGCCTACTGTTGCCGATTATGCCGAGCGCTTTGGCATTGTTGATGAGCTGCCAGAAGTGCTTTCGATGTCGCTTGGCGCTGCGGAAACGACCGTCATGCGCCTGACGGCGGCCTATGCCGAACTGGTCAATGGGGGCAAGAAAATCACACCGACCCTGATTGACCGTATTCAGGACCGTCGCGGTAATGTGATCTATCGTCGGGACGAGCGCGATTGTGCGCAGTGTCAGGATGTGGCGTTCCGCAATCAGATGCCGCCTGATCTTCCCGATACCCGCGAACAGCTGACCGATCCGGCTAGTGCCTTCCAGATGGTTCATATTATGGAAGGTGTGGTGTCACGCGGTACCGGCCGGACCATTGCCGAACTTGGCTACCCGCTGGCAGGCAAGACGGGAACGACCAATGATTCACGTGATGCATGGTTTGTCGGTTTCTCGCCGGATCTGGCGGTCGGGGTTTATGTCGGCTTTGATGATAACAGATCGCTTGGCGACAAGGAGCAGGGTGCCAGTGCTGCGGCTCCGATCTGGAAAGAATTCATGCGTGGTGCCCTTGCAGGAACCAAAGCCATTCCGTTCCGTACTCCACCGGGCATTCGCATGGTCCGTGTCGAGGCCCGCACCGGTATTCCGGCTCGTCCGGGCGATAAGGACGTGATCTGGGAAGCCTTCAAACCCGGCACCATTCCGGCATCAAACGACAATGTTATTGATGGTGGATATAACGAGTTTGGCGGCTCTGACAGCGGAAATGGCGGTGCTGTTTCCGGACCGGGCGGGATTTACTGATCAACCCCGATATACTTGATTGCGATGATCCAAATATTGCAGTCCAAATGTGATAAAAGCCGGATGTAATCAGCATCCGGCTTTTTTTTGACCATGGGGTCTTTCATCTGAAACTTTCTGTTTTCAGATCAGGCCATTTGGAAAGATGATCTGTCATCAAACAGTGACAAAAGAATCAACGCGATGACATTGGTCTGTCATCGGAATTTGTCATGATCTCCAGGGATTTAGTTCATGCATTAAAGAGGTTCCAGAGATGTCATTTCGTCTTTCCCGCCGAAAGTTTCTTGCAACAGGTGCGACCGCCGGTGCCGCAACGGCCATGGGTGGTTTCTTTATGCCGTCAATCTCGCGTGCGGCTGACCGTCCGGTCATCACGCATGGTGTTCAAAGTGGTGATGTGACTGCCAACACCGCCTGCATCTGGGGACGTGCAGATCGGGCTTCGCGTATGGTAACCGAAATCGCAACCACTGAAGGCTTCAGGAATTCGGTCCGTATTCCCCATGTCGATGTTCTGGCCCAGCGCGATTTTGCCGGCAAGCTCGCATTGAATGATCTTCCAGCTGGTCAGGATATTTTCTACAAGATCCATTTCGAGAACCTTGATGATGGTCGCGCGTCTTCCGAACCGGTGATCGGCCATTTCCGTACGGCACCTGCGGCGAAACGCAACATCCGCTTTGGCTGGTCCGGCGATACCGGTGGTCAGGGCTGGGGGATTGACGAAGATCGCGGCGGCATGAAAACCTATGCCACGATCACCAAACACAATCCTGATTTCTTCATTCATTCCGGCGATACGATTTATGCCGATGGACCGTTTGCCGAGACCAAGGAAACGCCCGACGGGCAAATTTGGAAAAACATCACGACCGATGACACCGCCAAGGTGGCCGAGACCATCAACGAGTTTCGCGGCAACTACAAATACAACATGCTTGATCGCAATGTGCGCGAATTCAATCGCCTGATCCCGGTCTATTACCAGTGGGACGACCACGAAGTGACCAATAACTGGTATCCGGGCGAAATGTTGGTCAATGATGATCGCTACACGGAAAAATCGGCGCTTATTCTGGCTGCCCGTGCCAACCGTGCATTCCGGGAAATGTTGCCGATTACCGAACATGCATCCGAACCCGGCCGTGTATATCGCAAGGTGTCCTATGGACCGTCGCTGGAAATCTTCTTCCTTGATATGCGCACCTATCGTGGCACCAATGATGCCAATAACAGCCCGGTGCCAACCGACAATACCGATTTCCTCGGGCGCACGCAGGTCGAGTGGCTCAAACGTGGTCTTTTGAATTCCAAAGCGACCTGGAAGGTCATTGCCGCTGATATGCCGATTGGCATGATCGTGCGTGATGGTGACAACTTTGAGAACGGTGCCAATGGCGATGGTCTGCCGATGGGGCGTGAACTGGAAATGGCGGAACTGCTGCGTTTCATCAAAACCGCCAAAATCCGCAACACGGTCTGGTTGACAGCCGATGTTCATTACACCGCAGCTCATTACTACGATCCGAATAAGGCCCAGTTTCAGGACTTCGACCCGTTCTGGGAATTTGTTTCCGGTCCGCTCCACGCCGGAACGTTCGGTCCCAGCGAGATGGACAACACATTTGGTCCGCAGGTGAAATTCACCAAACACCCGACCAAGGAACAGGGCGTTAATCTGCCGCCATCCTTTGGTTTGCAGTTCTTTGGTCTGGTCGATATTGATGCCGAAACCGAACAGTTCCGGGTCTCATTGCGCGACGTCGCTGACGATGAACTTTATACCGTGACACTCGATCCGGTATTTGAGTGATCTCTGAATTATCCTGCCTTATCTTTGATGCGAAACCCGGTAGCAACCCGCTGCCGGGTTTTTGCATGGTTGCAGGGGTTTCAACTGCGGCAAAAACTGCTATAAGCGGCGCCGAGTTTGCCGCAGTCAAACTGCGGCCACAAATTTCAGATGAATAACGGAGACATCAATGCGCGCCGAAGCACAGGCATTGGTCGATGAAATCAAGCAGTCGATGGTACTGCTGAGGAGGCATCTTTGACTGGGATAACGCTCTTAGACGCCTGGACGAACTGAACGCACTGGCCGAGGACCCGACCCTTTGGGACAACGCCGCCAATGCGCAGAAAGTCATGCGTGAACGTACCCAGCTTGATGATGCCATCAATGGTTATAAAAAGCTCGCCCAGGAGCTTGAAGACAACATTGAACTGATCGAACTTGGCGAAGCCGAGGGCGATGCAGAAACGGTTGCCGAGGCCGAAGAAGGCCTGCGCGCAATCCGCGAGATTGCCGCACAGCGCGAACTCGAAAGCCTGCTTTCGGGCGAAGCCGACGCCAATGATGCCTATCTTGAAATCCATGCTGGTGCCGGTGGTACCGAAGCACAGGACTGGGCATCGATGATGGCACGCATGTATTACCGTTGGGCAGAGTCCAAGGGTTACAAGCTTGAGATGCTCGAAGAAAGTGATGGCGAGGAAGCCGGTATCAAGTCGGTTACCTACAAAATCACCGGGCATAATGCCTATGGCTGGCTCAAGAACGAAGTGGGTGTGCATCGTCTGGTGCGTATTTCGCCCTATGACAGTTCTGCGCGCCGCCATACGAGCTTCTCGTCGGTCTGGGTCTATCCGGTCATTGATGACAATATCGAGATTGAAATCCTTGATAAGGATCTTCGTGTCGATACCTACCGTGCATCAGGTGCCGGTGGTCAGCACGTTAACCGGACGGATTCCGCTGTTCGTATTACCCATATTCCGACCGGCATCGTTGCCCAGTGTCAGAATGACCGTTCGCAGCACAAAAACCGCGATACGGCGATGAAGATGCTCAAAGCCCGCCTCTATGAGGCCGAGCTTAAAAAGCGCGAAGCCGAGGCACAGGCGGTTGAGGACAGCAAAACCGACATCGGTTGGGGGCATCAGATCCGTTCCTACGTTCTGCAGCCCTATCAGATGATCAAGGACCTGCGCACGGGGACCGAAACATCCGATACCCAGGGTGTTCTGAACGGCGATCTCGATGCCTTCATGGCAGCTGCATTGGCCGCAAAGGTTACCGGTTCGGCTGGCGAGATCGAAGACATTGATTGATCGGTTGCCGATAACTGCTTGAAATCTAGAACACCCCGCTGATTGTTCGGCGGGGTGTTTTGCTTCAATGTGCAAACAGGTGGGTAAAATAAACTTCCGAAAACCCCGGAAAAAGGCGGTTTGCCCCCAAAAGTCCCATTTCTGTCACACAATTGCCGGATAGCTTTGCCATGGTGAGGCCAAGCGAGACCTGCCAAGCAATAACAAACCCCAGACAATGGCTGGAGACTGGCAGGCTTGCCTCAGAGCAAACATCTTTTGTCAGGTAGTCCCAAATGGCCCAGAACTCTCTTGGTCCGGTCGCAGTCGGCGACCAGTTCAAACTCGCAACTCCGAACGGCCCGGTTTTCGAGGTTGTCAAAATCCGTCAGATGGCACCGGTCGATCATGCCCTGATCACCAAAGTGCGCGATACCAAATCCCCGACACTGATCGCGGTGACCACCCTTTTAAATCGCGACTTCTATCTTCCGGTTGCGCCGGAAAACCGCCAGATGCCCGACAATGACGGGATATTGCGCGGCATCTGATTGTAAAGCAGTGCAGCAGACTGTTTTGCAACCTGCGAGATGAAAAACAGGTTGGCATGGCGGCCCTGACACGGTGAAATGGTACAAACAAATATCAGTACTTCAGGGGCCGCCATCATGCCAGAGACCACCGCCAGCCCGAACCTTTTGGAAAAGCTGTTCTCCGTTCTGGAAAACGACATTCTTCCCAAAACGCGCGCAGGTGTTGCGGGTGGCAACAAGCTGTTCGGGGCAGCGATCCTTCGAAAATCCGATCATTCGCTGGTCATTGCCGAAACCAACAATGAAACCGAAAACCCGCTTTGGCATGGGGAAGTCCATTGTCTTAAGCGGTTTTATGAAATTCCTGCCGATCAGCGCCCGGCAACCTCGGAGCTGATATTCCTTTCAACCCATGAACCCTGTTCGATGTGCCTGTCGGCAATTACCTGGGCCGGGTTTGATAATTTCTATTATTTCTTTTCCTACGAAGATTCCCGCGATGCCTTTGCCATTCCCCATGATTTGAAAATCATGAAGGAGGTCTTCACACTTGATGATGGCGAATATAACAAGTCCAACGCATTCTGGGACAGTCATTCGATGATGGGTATGGTCGCCGAACTGCCGGAAGACACGCGGGCAGGGTACCTTGTCCGGGCCAAGGCGATATCCGACGAATATGATCGTCTGTCGGCGCAATATCAGGATGGTAAATCCGATAACGACATTCCCCTGAACTAGGGCAATCAGACGATTTTACGTTTGAGTCCGAATCTGGCGAGTTTTGATTGCCGGTTCTGGTAAACTGCCGGGCATGGAACAGCTCAATAACGATATATGCTATCAGGCACTCAAAACCCGGGACCGTCGGTTTGACGGGCGGTTTTATACCGCCGTTCTGACCACCGGGATTTTCTGTCGCCCGATTTGCCCCGCAGTCACGCCAAAACGTGCCAATGTGGAATTCTATCCCAGTGCGGAGGCGGCAATTGCCCATGGCTTCCGGCCGTGCCTGCGCTGTCGTCCCGAAGCTGCCCCCGGAAGTCCTGCCAGTGCCGGCGTTCATGCAACCGTGGCCCGTGCCGTACGCCTGATTGATCAGGGCGTGCTTGAAACCGGATCGATTGCCGATCTGGCCGAGCGGCTTGGTGTCGGGGATCGGCATCTGCGCCGTATCTTCAAGGAACATACCGGCGTCACCCCGCAGGAACACGCCAAGGCCAGACGCCTTTTGCGGGCGCGCCAGCTGATTGTGGACAGTAACCTGTCGATGATCGAGATTGCTGATATTGCCGGTTTCGGCAGCTTGCGTCGGTTCAATGATGCGATGAAGCAGGCCTATGGTCAGGCACCGACGGCATTCCGGCGCGGCGTAAAACCCAGAACGTCGAGCCCGGCAAAGGACGACGATCCATTTGCCCCGCGCAATGATGATCTTGTGTTGCGTCTGCGTGCCAGACAGCCGTTTGATGCGGAATATCTTCTGGCCTTTTTCCGGGCGCGCGCCATTCCGGGGCTGGAAGCAGTCCGTGATCGCATCTATGCGCGCGGATTTGCCATGGGCGATCAGGTCGGTTTGATGATCTGTCATTTCAGCCCGGATCAAAGCGGGGTGGAGGTGATCCTGCGCGGCCCGGCGCGTGAAGCCGTGCTTGAAATTGGTGCGCGTGTCCGGCGCCTGTTTGATCTTGATGCGGATGTTCCGTCCATCACGGCACAGTTTTCCGATGATGCGTTGCTTGCGCCACTGATTGAAAAACGCCCGGGCCTTCGTGTGCCAGGGTGTTGGGACCGGTTTGAACTGGCCATGCGCGCCGTTTTGGGACAGCAGGTATCGGTTGCTGCGGCCAGAACACTGGCAGGGCGTATTGTCGCCCGCTTTGGCAGGGCGCTGCCCGATGATCTGGTTACCCGAACCGGTGTCACGCATCTGTTTCCCGCCCCGGCACAGCTTGCCAATCAGGAACTGATATCCATCGGGCTTACAACCCGCCGTGCGCAGACACTGGCCGATGTGACTGATCTTTTTGCCGATCCCGGTTGCGATCAGAAGGCGGGTGAAACCCTGATTGCCGATCTGACCGCGATCAAGGGAATAGGTCCATGGACATTGAACTATTTCGGCCTGCGCGGACTTGGCGACCCGGATGCCTTTCCGGCGGCCGATCTTGGAATCCTCAAGGCATCAAGTATGGGCGGCGGCCCGGACAAGGCCAAGGCACTTGATGCCCTGTCGGAAAGCTGGCGACCCTGGCGGGCCTATGCCGCGCAATATCTTTGGTCTGCATTGGAAGGAGAAGGATGATGACAACCACGATCAATGTGATCCGTTATCCAAGCCCGATTGGCAAACTGTCGCTTGCCTCGGTCGATGGCAAGCTTGTGCATCTTGATTTTGAAGATAACGATGATCGTCTGAAAACCATTCAGACGCGGCGTTTTAAAAAGCTCGACTGGATGGAAGGTGGCTCTGCGCCCGGATCGGTGATTGACTGGCTTGATGCCTATTTCGAGGGCGCGGCGATCAAACCGCCGATAGATGCTCTTACCATGATCGGGACCGATTTTCAGAAATCTGTCTGGGATGCCCTGATTACCATTCCCAATGGCAAAAGCGTGTCCTATTCCGGACTGGCGGTTCAGCTTGGAAAGCCAAATGCCGTTCGCGCGGTTGCACGCGCCAATGCACTGAACCCGGTTTCGATCATTGTGCCATGCCACCGGGTGATCGGATCAAACGGAACATTGACCGGCTATGCCGGTGGGCTGGCGCGCAAGAAATGGTTGCTTGATCACGAAGCCGCCATTGCCGCAAGCACCTTCTGATCCTCTTAGCTACGGCCCATAAGCCCTGCGCGAGTGGGCTACCCTAACGAAAATTCACGCAAAACCGGAGACTGCCAACTGACCAGCATCTTGGTCAGAACGCCATTTCGTTGCCTTTTTGAAAGCAAGTACCATGAAGCTCTATGATTATCCCGGATCGCAAAATGCCTGGAAAGTTCGGCAACTATGCGCGCATTTGTCAATTGCATATGATGCGGAATGGCTGTCTATTTTTGAAGGGCAAAGCCACACCGATGCGTTCATTGAACGCAACCCGGCGGGCGCGGTGCCGGTGCTGGAACTTGAGGACGGGCGCTGTATTGCTGAATCCAACGCGATCATGATTTATCTGGCCGAGGGCAGTGCCTATTTTCCAGATGATCGCTATGAACGTGCCAAGGTCCACCAGTGGCTATTTTTCGAAGCCGATTACGTGCAATCAACAATCGCAACCCTGCGCTACTGGAACTTGACCGGAAAGAACGCGCGCAATCAGCATCAACTTGAAAAGCGACGGCTTGGCGCCATCGGGGTTCTGGGAAATCTGGATCGGTACCTCACTGATAAAAGCTTCCTTGTTGGTGATCGCTATACCATCGCTGATATCGCCGTTTATGCATATGTCCACCTGGCCCACGAGGCAGATATTGATATGGCACCGTACGCAGCGATTAGGCGCTGGATCGACCGGGTCCACACCATTGTCGGGAATGAGGTGCCAGTGCGCTATTACGCCGAAGATCCTCACAGCACAGATGATCTTTAGCGCCAAGAAAAAATTCCCTGTGTCTGAAGGCACATTTGAAACAGGCCTCGGACACAGGGAACAATATGCAAATCACGCAAAGCGAAAATCAGATCGACATCACGATGCGGCCATCAATCTTGCCGTCGCGCATGCGATCAAAGATCGAATTGATGTTTTCCATCGGTTCGGTGGTGAAGTGTGAATGCACCTTGCCATCGCCTGCGAATTCAAGGGCTTCTTGCAGATCGGCACGGGTGCCGACGATGGAACCGCGAATGGTTTTGCGCGACAGAACCGTATCAAAGATATCAAGCTCGAACGTTCCCGGTGGCAAACCGACCAGCGCCATGGTCCCGCCACGGCCCAGCATGCCAACGCCTTGTTTAAAGGCCGCGCGCGATACCGCCGTGACAAGCACGCCATTGGCGCCGCCCATCTGCTTTTGCACTTCGGATATGACATCGGTTTCGGCAGCGTTCAGTGTCCAGTCCGCGCCAAGATCACGGGCAAGTTTCAGTTTCTCCTCGGCGATATCGACCGCAATCACCTTCATGCCCATGGCCTTGGCATATTGCACGGCCATATGGCCCAAACCGCCAATGCCCGAAATCACAACCGTTTCGCCCGGCTTGCATTCGGTTTCCTTAAGCCCCTTATAGACCGTTACCCCGGCACAGAGCACAGGGGCTGCATTGCCAAATTCAAGGGCGTTTGGCAGATGCCCGATATAGTTCGGGTCAGCCAGAACATATTCGGCAAAGCCGCCATTAACGGAGTAGCCGGTGTTGAGCTGTTCACCGCAAAGCGTTTCCCAGCCGGTAATGCAGTGATGACAATGCCCGCAGGCCGAATGCAGCCAGGGCACGCCAACCCGGTCACCTTCCTTGACGGATGTGACACCTTCGCCAACCTTGGCAACAATGCCGACACCTTCATGGCCCGGAATGAAGGGCGGGTTTGGTTTGACCGGCCAGTCCCCCTCGGCGGCATGAAGATCGGTGTGGCAGACACCGGATGCCTCGATCTTTACAAGTATCTTGCCCGGGGAAACTTCGGGAACAGTGACTTCTTCGATGGAAAGCGGTTTGCCAAACTCGCGAACGACGGCGGCCTTCATAGTGCGTGGCATGATCGTGCCTCCTGACGGAATGCAAAAATAGCCGCCTTGTCGCGGCTGTCTCATTCTCGCAAAAGGAATAAACCTGTTTTCTTATGCACGCATTGCGGTGGGTCAAATTCGCTAAATCTGAATCAGCCTACCAACCCTGAACGACTCAGAGGTCGTCGGCTTCTCCGGGAAGTTCCAGAACATAATCCTGATAGTAATCAGGCGGCATTCCGGCTTCATAACGGGCTTCGTCATTGAAGGGCGGTTTTAGCGGCCCGCGGAAATGTTTGCGCAGCATGTCATGCCAGGTGGTGTAATAGGGCAGGTCCCGCTGATCGCAGACATATTCATAATATTTGCGGCCCGCTGCCACATGGGCGATTTCATCATGGGCAATGATTTTAAGGATGCGCGCACTTTCCGTATCGCCATGGGCCAGAAGTCGTTCGATGGTCGGCGGCGTGGCATCAAGGCCGCGGGCCTCAAACACCATCGGTACGACGGCAAGGCGCGGCAGGATGTCATAGGCCGTATCCATTGACGTCTGCCAAAGGCCGTCATGGGCAGGCAGATCACCATAGGCCGCACCCATTTCACCAAGACGCTTGTTGATCATCTTGAAATGGCGCGCCTCGTCATCGGCAACCTGAACCCAGGCATCATGGAAATCGCGCGGCATGTCTGCTTCGGGGAAGCGCACACACAAATCCCACGCCAGATCAATCGCATTAAGCTCGATATGGGCCAACGCATGCAAAAGCCCGATGCGGCCCTGAACGCTGCCCTTTTTACGTTTGGGCATTTTGTTGGGGGCCAGCAATTCCGGCTTTGCCGGGCGTCCGGGACGATCGGGCAGATCGGTTGATCCGACTTCGGTAATCTCGCCATTGCGCCACATTGCGGCGAGTTCGGCCGTGATATCGGCTTTCTCGGTGGCGTCTTCGGTCAAAAGCGCCCGTTTGGCGGCTTCGGCGAGGGTGAGCTTGGTCATGATTGTCCGGGTGGTTGTGAAGATGTCTGGTGCCTGTGTCTGCCATTTGCCGGGCACCCGGTCAATGGGCAAGGAAAAGGGCGATCCGCCATAACATGCCTGATCGCCCTTTGGGATTTGAATATGCCCGGAAACGTTCGGCGTTCCGGACGCATTATCAGGTGATGTTAAATCGCGCCAGTGCCTCGGCCAGATCTTCGCCAAACGCATTGCCTTTGCGGATGATTGCCGTGCGGCATGGCAAATCCTGAAGAGACGGGTGGTTGGGGGCATCCGATGTCAGAACAGCGGTCGGAATGGCACGCGTTTTGGGCATCGCCTGCAATGCATTGGCCAGATCAACACCGCTGAGCTCATCAATGGTTTTGGCAACAATGATGAAATCCGGACGGGTGCGAACGGCAAGTTCAATCGCTTCGAACGACGTTTGCGTAACCGAGCTGCGATATCCGCAAGCCGCCAGTTCACGTTCAAGGATCGTTGCCATGGAGCGTTGCGGAATGACCAGCAATGCTTCGACATTGGCCTGTTTCAACCAGTTGGGATCGATGTCAGGTGCACGCTTTGAAGGCAATTCACGCACAAATTCGGCGGTATCTGTACCACCCGCCGTCATGTCGCCTTCAAGCAGGGTCTGGATTTTGTCGACAAAGGCCTGAATATCATCAATGGAACCTTCGTTCAGTTCCTTGCAGGTGGTGACGTAATCTGCCAGACGATGGCTGGTCAGATTGATCAGCGGCGCTGCAACCGACTTGCCTTTGTAACGCAGATTGAAAACTTCGCGCTGGATGGCGGTCAGATGGGCGGGGTCGCTTTTGCCTCGGGCATTTTGCAGATGGACATCAATCGAATTGATGATGTCATTTGCTTCATCGCGAAAGTCCGCAAGCATCTGATCGTCGAGATCAACAACATTCTTGTTCATTGCAATACCTGCTTTGCCGGCGTGCCGGTTTGTTTTGTCTTAACAGGTGAAAAGCCTCTTCACCCATACTCCCATATGTAAATTGTTATCCTGACATGTAACCCAAGGCAACAAATTCAATGCGTTGTTCAATGCGCATCGGTATGAAATTTTGAAGTCAGAAAATGCCAAAAAACAAAGGCCCGGCAAATACTTGCCGGGCCTGACATATGTTCTGAAAAATCAGTTTTCTGCGGCACTCAAAGCGCGCGTACTGCTTCAAGAACTTCGGCGACATGGCCTTTGACCTTGACCTTGCGCCATGCATTGCGGATTACGCCATCGCCATCAATGACAAAGGTCGACCGTTCGATCCCCATGAATTTCTTGCCATACATGCTTTTTTCCTGCCAGACACCGAAATCCTCGCAGACAGTGCCGTTCTCATCGGATGCCAGAATGAAATTCAGGTCGTGCTTGGCCTTGAATTTGTCGTGGCGACTGACGCTGTCTTTGGAAATGCCGATGATCTGGGCGTTGACGGCGCTGAAATCAGGTTCGGCGTCACGAAACTCGCAGGATTCCGTGGTGCAGCCCGGGGTCATATCCTTGGGATAGAAATAGATCACCACCGGCTTTCCTGCCAGATCAGACAATTTGACACTGTTGTCACCATCGGTCGGCAGTTCGAAATCAGGGGCCTTGTCACCTACATTGAGGGTCATGTTCCATCCTTTATCTGTTCGGTTTGTCGTGCGATCCGTATCCGCGCTGAAAATACAATCCTTTATAAGGATGGCAAGATCACGTGGATCATTGGCACGAACACTTATTCGCTGTCTTGTCCGTCCGGGTTTTATGCTTCGGCTGGCGGGGCGACCTTTTCAGCCGGTTCGGCAATGATGCGGTCATAGATTGCCTTGATCCGGGTGGCGGTGGCTTCGATCTTTTCCTTCAGGCTGGCGAAGTCGTCACATTTTCCGGCCCGGGCCAACATCTGCTGCAAATCCGTGCTTGCCCGTTCGGGATCAAACGGTCCCTCGGTCGTCAGGCGCAACATCGCCTGAAGGGCCAGCCAGAACGCCCCGGCATTGGCAAGAAATTCTGCCTCCTCTGCATCAAGAATGCCCGCAGTGCCAAGGCGTTTGAATACTTCACGCGTGGTCGGGGACAGGATTTCGGGATGTTCATGCGCATGACGCAGCTGCAAATATTGCGCAATGAATTCCAGATCGACCAGTCCGCCACGGCGCATCTTGATGGCCCAGGGGTGATTGTCACCCTTGCCGGCATCCATGCGGTTTCGCATGTCAAATACTTCGCGGACCAGTTGGTCGGGGTCGCGTGGTTTGCGCAGGACGGCATTGGTTGTCGCAAGAACCTTGTCGCACAGCGATTGCGGACCATAGACCGCGCGCAGACGGGTCAGTGCCATATGCTCCCAGGTCCAGGCTTCATTATTCTGATAGGTCTCGAAACTTTTGAAATGGGTTGCAAGCGGGCCTTTAGATCCGCTTGGCCGCAGGCGCAGGTCGGTTTCAAACAGAACCCCCTCGGCCGTCGGGGCGGAAAGGGCGTTGATATAGCGCTGGCTGAGCCGGATGAAATAATGACCGGGCGAAAGCGGCCTTTCGCCATCTGATTCTTCGGCCTCTTCGGGAACGTCATAGATAAAGACCATATCAAGGTCCGACCCCGGCGACAGTTCCTGACCGCCATGTTTGCCAAGGGCAAACACGGCCAGTCCACCATCTGTGAACGTGCCATGCTTGGCGGCAAAATCATCGGCAATGCGCGGGAACAGGGCGCGGATCGCCACATCGGCCACATCGGCAAGGGCCCGGCCTGCTTCATGCGGGGTCTGGCGATTCTGGATGGTCTGAACATCGATCTGGAATTTCTGATCATTGGCCCAGCGCCGTGCGGCATCGAGCCAGTCTTCGACCATGTCTTCGCGCGACAGGCGGGCGTCAAGATCGGCAAGCATGGTTTCGGCATCGGGAAGCTGTTCGTGGAAGCCTGACATCAGAACGAAATCAAGAACCGATGCGTTGCGTCCAATATATTTCGCCATGCGTGGTGCCGTTCCGGCAATCTGTGCCAGCAATTCCAGCAATTCGGGATGGGCTGTAAACAGCGAGAACAACTGAACTCCGGCAGGCAGGCCTTTGAGGAATTCGTCGAAGGCACGGAATGCCATATCGGGGTTGGTGGTTTTGGAAAGCGCACCAAGCAATGTCGGCATCAGTTCGGTCAGGATTTCACGTGCACGGCGTGACCGGGTCGCACGATACCGCCCGTGATGCCATCCGCGTACTGTCACCGATACATTTTCGGCATTCTCAAACCCCATCTCGCGCAGGTTCGAAAGGGTATCGGGATCATCTTCGGTGCCGGTAAACACAAGGTTGCCCGTCTTGCTGTCACCGGTTAGCGGTGTGTCGTCTTCAAACAGTTCGGCATAATTGTTTTCGACATTGCGCAGATGAAGCAGCAAATCGGCCCTGAAATCATCAAGGGTCCCATAGCCAAGGAAGGTGGCAAGGGCGAGCAATCCCTCGTCGGTTTCCGGCAATGTCTGGGTCTGCTGATCGTTGATCATTTGCAGACGATGCTCGACCGTGCGCAGAAACGCATAGGCGGCAAGCATTTCGTCGCGGACTTTTTCTGAAACCTGCCCGAATTTGGTCAGCGTATGCAAGGTGTCGCAGGTTGCCTTGCCACGCAGGGCAACTTCACGTCCGCCCCAGATCAATTGCTGGGTCTGGGCAAAGAATTCGATTTCGCGGATGCCGCCGCGACCGAGCTTGATGTTATGGCCCGGCACATTGATCTTGCTGCCGCCCTTATGGGCATTGATCTGGCGCTTGATCGAATGAATGTCCTGAATGGCCAGAAAATCAAGATGCTTGCGCCAAACAAACGGACGCAGAATTTCCAGAAATGCATTGCCGGCCGGGCGATCGCCTCCGACGATCCGGGCCTTGATCATGGCCGCACGTTCCCAGTTCTGCCCGACTGTCTCATAATAGGTTTCCGCTGCAATCATCGACAGGATCGGCGGGGTTGAGGCAGGGTCGGGGCGCAAACGCAAGTCGGTTCGAAAGACATAGCCGTCGCCTGTGCGTTCTTCCATGACGCGCGTGATGTCACGGACCATCCGGACAAGATCCTGTTGCAGGCGATCCGGATCAAGATAGGTCACAACATCCTGATCATACAGGAAGATCAGATCGATATCGGACGAGTAGTTCAGCTCGCAAGCACCAAGCTTTCCCATGCCAATCGCAAAGATACCCGATCCGTCCAGCGGATTTTCCGGGTTGGGCAGGTCGTATTTGCGCTGACGCGCCATGGCTGACAGGCAATGGGCCATGGTGAAATCAAGGGTGCATTCGGCGGTTTCACTGATCGCAGCGGTAATCTTGGCCAGTGGCCATGCCTTGCAGATATCGGCAATCGCAATGACCAGTGCTGCACGGCGTTTGGCCTTGCGCACGATGGTCATGGTTGTTGCCTGATCGATATTGCGCGCTTCTGCACTGACCCGGACCGGATCAAGTGCCGCACCAAAGGCATGATCAAGCCCGTTATCAAAGACATCACAGACAATATCGGGATCGCGCAAACACAGATTGGTCAGATAGGGGCTGTTGCCAAAAAGTGCCGCGAGAACGGTCCTGCTTTGGGGATCGGACGCAATGTCGCCAATTTTTGATGCAAGATTTTCGAATGCCGGACGTTCTCCTAATATGTTCCAGCGTTCAAACGCATTGCGAACACGTTCGGCATCAAAGGGTTGGGGCAGGTCCTGTGAAATCCAGGAAAGAGACACTTTTTGCGTTCCTTGTATTGCGAAACGGTAACGAAACGGGCTATGCACAGAACTGTGCGTGATCGCATACTTCCGGCAAGAACTTCGAAGCCCCGCTCAAAAGGGTGACGATCTATATTTAGCTTTTCTGTGATCGGACAAAAAGAGATTAGATCGGTAAGCGTCTGGTACTTTTGACCAAGTATGTGCTGTTCATATGGTCGATATGAATACCAGACTGCGCTGATTGTTGCTATTGCTGCATATGTTATCGGGAAGACAGGATAAATAAGAGTGCGCCTTGTTAAAACCTTCGCTGGATGGCTGGCGCTGACCTTATCGGCGGTCGTCCTGTTTGTTGGCGTATTTGCAGCAGTCACCATCTGGCGACTGTCACAGGAACCTGTGTCCCTGCACCGCATCACTCCCTATATCGTTGATCATTTGAACAAGTCGATGGGCGACAACCGGCTTGCGGTTGGTGATGTCGTTCTGCGCTGGCGCGGCTGGGCGGAAAAGTTTGATGTCGGGCTTCGCGATGTTGTCATCATCGGCGGTGATGACCGTGAATTGCTGCACATCCCCGAAGCCGACGTGGTGTTTTCCAGCAAGGCCTTGTTTGAAGGTGTCCTTGCCCTGCGCGAAATGAACCTGATCGGGGCACGTATTCGCCTTGAACGTCGCGCCGATGGTCAGATCGATATCGGTTATGTGACAGACAATGTTGCGTCCGGTGAGGTCGTATCAGATGACAACTCAGGTAATCCGCCTGACCAAACCTATGAGTCCGGGCGCGGTGCATCCGTAATCATTGATCTGCCAGCTGGTCAGAATGCCCAGCCATCTGCGCCAATTGAGCAAAATACCCCGGTAGCAACAGCGCGGTCTGACGGAAAGACTGGGCCGGAACAGGCAGGCGAGCCGATTGAACGATCCGGTAGCGAAATGCTGCGCGATGTTGTTTCAATCCTGTCGGGCGAACGGACGGACTTTCCGGCGGCAGCCTATTTTGAAAGCTTTGGCATCGTGAATGCCGACTTGCAGGTGCGCGACGAACAGCTTGGCGTTGTCTGGGCCGCACCGCAGGCTGATATTCTGTTGTCGCGCAAGCCGCTTGGCATTGGTGCCGAGGCATCCTTGCAGGTCAGTGCAGGTGCCCTGTCAACGCGTGTCAATATCACCGGCGATTACAGCACCAGGACAGGTGAAATCGATCTTGAAGCGCGATTGGGCGAGGTCGAACTTTCAGATCTGGTCAGTATCTCCGATATCTTTGAGCCACTGCGCGATGCCTATGTGCCGGTGTCGGGTGCGATCAAGGCCCGGTACGATGTCGATGGCACACTGGTCTCTGCGGCAACCGATCTTGTGGTCGGGAGCGGTGTGATTTCCTTCCCGGACGAGATGCGCGCAACCTATCGCGTGACCGACGGGCGCATTGTGACAAGCTTTGTGCCGGGCCGCTTCAGTGTTGATGACGTGACCCTGAATGTCGGCGACGCAACCGCGACAGTTACCGGGGTGGTTCTTGATCCGTTCGGGCAATGGCGGGTCAGTCTTGACGCGCGGGCGACCGATGTTGCCACCAATGATCTTGATCGCCTGTGGCCGGAAAATGTCGGCATCGATGCGCGTACATGGGTTGTCACGAACCTCTCCGAAGGCATCGTCCATCAGGCAACCATGCATACCGAACTTCATCAGGATGAAGCAGGCGAGGTGGTTCTTGACGCGTTGGGTGGTCAAATGACCATGTCGGGTGTGACAGTGCATTATCTTGGTGACATGCCCGAGGTGCTTGATGCAGCCGGCCATGCCGAATTCGATGAAACCAGCTTCAGGATTTATGCTAATCGCGGACAGGCGGATGGCTTGACCGTGACCGATGCCAGTATCCTTTTTACCAAGCTTGATGAACCGGTTCCCTCGGCCGATATCGAGGTTGTTGCCAACGGCAGTGCGCGCAAGGCGCTTGAACTGATTGAGGCACAGCCGCTTGGATTTGCCACCCGTCTCGGCATTGATCCCGCGCAGATTGACGGGGAACAGGCAACCCGTGTTCGTTTGCATTTCCCGCTGCTTCGCGCAGTAACTTTCGATGATGTCGAGGTCGCCGCCGCATCGCGGATCGAGAAGGCCAGTATCACCAATGCATTCCGCGAGCTGGATGTCAAAAACGGCAGCTTCGAATTGCAGGTCAACACCAAGGGGCTTGAACTGAACGGTACGGCATCCGTTGGTAAGGGCAAGACGGCAATCAACTGGGTCGAAAGTTTCGATACCGCGGCCAGGGTCAGAAGCCATTACACCCTTTCGGGTGACCTGGACCTGGCCGTTCTACCCGATGTCGAACTTGATGTGTCGCCATATCTTTCCGGAATGGGCAAGGGCAAGCTTGATATCAGGGTCTTGCCCGACCAGGTAGAGCTTAAAGGCGATGTCGGCCTTAAGGATGTCGCGATTTCGCTCCCGCTTGAGGAACTCGCCTATGTCAAACAGGCCGGGGCAGAGGCAAACGCAAAGTTCGATGCTGCAGTCCTCTATGAGGGGGGCGGGCAACTGAAATCCTTTGCGATTACGGCGCCGGCACTTGAGGCTTCCGGGCGCGGGAACTGGCGCGGCGATAATCCGATTGCCGATCAATGGGCGTTCGAGATCGAAGATACACGTTTTCGCGAAAATACCGGGCTCGAAGGCTCTATCCGCCTTGCCAATGATGACAAGCTGACGGTTGATCTTCGTGGCGCGCAGTTTGATCTGCGTCCCTTCGTTGAAAAGGACACATCATCCGAACCTGCTGAGGTGACTGGAGATGACAAGGCTGATCTGCGCAATGTTATTGTCACCCTGACAGGGGACAGTTTCTTGCTTAAGGGGGCCGACCCGCTTCTTAATGACGGCAAAGTCACATTCAATCAGGCGAATGACAGCCGCGAAATCGAAATTTCTGCACGTCAGCTGATTGCAACGCCCTGGATTGTCAATGATGAGACCGACAGTCCCAAATCCGGGGAAAGTGCGGCCCCCAATAGTGGCGGTATCGGTCAGCGCGCCAGCCGCGAGGGCGGTTCAACTGCAATCTTCCTGAATATCGAACAGTTGGTTATGGCCAATGGCGAGCTGTTCAGTGACGTCAAAGGATCGATCCATGTAGTCGGGCAGGAATGGGATCGTCTGGTGTTAAACGGGTCGCTGGCGGATCGCGCGACCGTTTTCGCACAAGTCAGCCGCGAAGATTTGGCGACCCGCAAAGTCATGCTGACCGCCGAAGATGCAGGCAAGTTCCTGCGCGCGCTTGATATGTATGACAACCTTCTGGGCGGCAACATGTCGATCGAAGGCACGGTCGATGAAAGCGACGTTGCACAACCCTTTGCCGGAAAGGTCAATATCACCGAATTCCGGGTTGTTAATGCCCCGATTGCCGCCCGTGTTCTTGGCGCAGCATCGCTATCGGGCCTGAACGACGTGCTGCAAGGCAATGGTATCGCCTTTGCCGAACTTAATGGTGATTTCACCTATGTGAATGACGTTTTGACCTTGGCCAAGGTCGCCGCAAATGGAACGGCAGTTGGCGTAACCGCAAACGGATCAATTGATCTGGCAAAATCGGAAATCCGTCTTGCCGGGTCTATTGTGCCGATCTATGCGATCAACTCGGCACTTGGGGTGATCCCGATCCTTGGTGATCTTCTGGTTGGTGAGGAAGGTGGCGGTATCTTTGCCCCGACCTACACGATTGAGGGTGATCTGGGCGAACCGGACGTCACGGTCAATCCGCTTTCGACCTTTGTGCCCGGCGTGTTTCGCAATCTGATCACCGGGGCCGAACCCGGCTAGTCATGCCTGTTATCGACAAACAAAAAGCCCCGCAGCATGAGCTGCGGGGCTTTTGTATTTGATAGGGGGCGACCTGATCAGACCGGTTTGATCAGTACGTGGCGCTTTTTGCCTGCGGAAACCTTGATGACGCCATCGGCGTTCAGGGCGTCTGATGTGATATTGGCGTTTTCATCACTGACTTTCTCGTCATTGATTTTTGCGCCACCACCTTTAATCAGGCGACGGGCTTCGCCACCCGTATTGGCCAGCTCTGCACGGCGGAAAAGATCAAAGGCCGGGATACCGGCATCAAGTTCGGCCCTGGCGACTTCAACGGTCGGAAGGTCATCGGCCAGAACACCTTCTTCAAAGGTCTTGCGCGCCGTTTCGGCTGCGGCAAGGGCCGCTTCTTCGCCACGACACAGCTTGACGGCTTCGAATGCCAGAACCTTTTTGGCTTCGTTGATCTGCGATCCTTCAAGCTTGGCGAACGCGTCAATCTGCTCAAGCGACATTTCGGTAAACAGACGCATGAACTTGATAACGTCGGCGTCTTCGGTGTTGCGCCAGAACTGGTAATAGTCATAGGACGACAGGCGTTCCTCGTTCAGCCATACCGCACCGGCGGCGGTTTTGCCCATCTTGGCACCTGACGCGGTGGTCATGAGCGGTGTGGTCAGGCCAAACAGTGATTTCTCGTCAACGCGACGGCCAAGCTCAACACCATTAACGATATTGCCCCACTGATCCGAACCGCCCATCTGCAACATGCAGCCGTAATTGCGATTCAGTTCAACAAAGTCATAGGCCTGCAGGATCATATAGTTGAATTCAAGGAAGCTCAGCGACTGTTCACGTTCCAGACGCAGCTTGACCGAGTCAAAGCTCAGCATACGGTTGACCGAGAAATGGCGACCGAAATCACGCAGGAATTCAATATAGTTCAGCTTGTCGAGCCAGTCGGCATTGTTGACCATAACCGCATCGGTCGGGCCGTCGCCAAAAGTCAGGAACTGCTGGAAGACCTTTTTGATACCGGCCATGTTGGCTGCAATGACTTCATCGGTCAGAACCGGTCGGGCATCATCACGACCGGTCGGATCGCCAACGCGCGTCGTACCGGCACCCATCAGAACAATCGGCTTGTGACCGGTTTTCTGCAACCAGCGCAGCATCATGATCGAGACAAGCGATCCGACATGCAGGCTGTCTGCGGTGCAGTCATAACCGACATAGCACACCACCGTATTTTCCGATGCATAGGCATCAAGGCCTTCAAGATCAGTGCATTGGTGGATGTAACCGCGGTCATTCATGACGCGGAGAAAATCAGACTTCAGTTCAGTCATGGTTTTTGCGCTATGTTGGTTGTGATAGAAAATTCGGGCCGCATAATGTGCGGAGGCGATGATCTAGCACAGAAAACATGCGCTGGGCAACGCATCGGCGAACAGATATGCAATCAGGGTAACGATTTCGCCAGAATTTCGATCTAACCTGCTTTTGCAACCACAAAAAGATCAGGCGGAGCAAGATATGACACAGGGCAGGACACCGGGCTGGATCACGGCAATTGGAATGATGAGCGGCACCTCGCTTGATGGCGTGGACGCGGCGCTGATTGAAACCGATGGTGTCGAGGTTAGGCGTCTGGATCAGTCTGTTTTTGTGCCTTATGCACCGGAATTACGCGAAAGAATGCGGGCCTGTTTTGGCAACCGCAGTGCGACCAACTCCGAACATGTGGTCGCCGATGATCTGACGCAGCATCATGTTCATGCTGTTAACATGATGCTGGAGAAATCCGGCATGACGCCGGGTGACATCGGGGTGATCGGTTTTCATGGCCAGACCGTGTTTCACGAACCGGCGTCGGGCCTGACCCGTCAGATCGGCACGCCAGATATGCTGGCTGATAAAACCGGTATTCCGGTGGTCGCAGATTTTCGTCTTGCTGATGTTGCCGCTGGCGGCGAGGGCGCACCGCTGGCCCCGGTTTACCACGCAGCCCTGATGAAAAGTGCAGGAGTGGAAGTGCCTGTTGCTGTGCTTAATATCGGTGGCGTCTCGAACGTCACATGGATCGGCGAGGGCGATGATATCCTTGCCTTCGATTGCGGGCCGGGCAATGCACGTCTTGATGACTGGATGTTGCGCCATACCGGCAATCCGGTAGATCTGAACGGTGCAACGGCGGCGTCAGGCAAGGGGGACCTGATGGTCGAGGTCAAATTCCTTGAAGACCCGTATTTTGATCGTGTCCCGCCGAAATCACTTGATCGCGAAGACATGGCTGCCCGGATTGATGGTCTGGTGACCGAGGCAAAGCTTGGTGTTTCAGATGGGGCGGCAACCCTTGCCAATTGCACGGTCGCCGCCATTGTTGCCGGGGTGAACCATCTGCCGGTTGCACCCAAAAGCTGGTTTGTCTGCGGTGGCGGGCGACACAATCATTATGTCATGGAAACGCTGGCAAGCCGTCTTGGGGTTCCGGTGCGTTCGGTTGATGAACTGGACTGGGACGGGGATGCGGTCGAGGCAGAATGTTTCGGCTATCTTGCCGTGCGTCACCTGCACGGCTTGCCGCTAAGTTTTCCCGGGACGACGGGTGTGCCCGCGCCATGTTGTGGTGGTAAATTATATACAACGAAAAAGGCCGCCTGATCAGGCGGCCTTTTTCGTGATTGTCTGACATGCTGGCGGGCAACTATGCGCCGCGCTTGTCCAGATAGGCGATCGAATGCTTGATCACGTCATCTTGCTGTTTGGCAAAATAGTGATCGGCACCATCAATCGTGCACATGTCAACTTCGATGCCTTTCTGGGCATTGAGTTTGTCTGCAAGCTTGTTGACCGACGATACCGGAATGTTGCTGTCCTGCGATCCGTGGATCAGGATACCCGACGACGGGCAGGGGGCAAGGAAGGTGAAGTCGTATTCACTTGCCGGTGCTGCAACCGAAATAAATCCGTCGATTTCCGGGCGGCGCATCAGAAGCTGCATGCCGATCCAGGAACCGAACGAGTAACCGGCAACCCAGGTTGCACGTGCATTGGCATTATAGGTCTGCATCCAGTCAAGCGCAGATGCCGCATCCGACAGTTCACCGATTCCCTGATCGTAAACGCCCTGCGAGCGACCGACACCGCGGAAGTTGAACCGCATGACAGAATAGCCACGATCCTTGAACATGTTGAACATGTTGAAGCACAACTTGTTGTTCATTGTGCCACCCTGTTGCGGGTTCGGATGGAGGATAAGTGCGATGGGCGAATCGTCAGCGCCGTTATGGTGGTAGCGACCTTCAAGGCGACCTTCGGGGCCGTTAAAAATGACCTCAGGCATGGATCAGACTGCTCCTGTCCACGAATGGAATGATGTGTGCAACAAAAATATCCGAGTGTTTTTGTAAGTTTTTTCGTGTTTGCGCATAAATTGCTTTGGGCAAATACTTGACCAAGTTACTCGGTTATCCTATATTCCGGCTAACCCGTTGGTGCCGACTTAACCCGATCTTGCAGGTGATGCAGGGCCGGGCGTGGACGTGGCTGCCGGGAATCGAAGCTACTAATTACACAGTGGACCGCCCCATGTTCAAGATAATTCGTCAGGAAATTGACGCGATGATTGCCCGCGACCCCGCGGCCCGATCCCGTTGGGAAGTCGTGATCAGTTATCCGGCGTTTCATGCGATCATGGGATACCGCGCAACACACTGGCTCTGGCAGCGTGGTTTTCGCATTACGGCACGCTTCTTTTCCCAGATTTTCCGCTGGTTGACCGGGATTGAAATTCACCCGGGTGCCAAGATCGGCAAGCGGTTCTTTATCGACCATGGCATGGGTGTCGTGATTGGTGAAACCGCCGAGATTGGCGACGATGTGACCCTGTATCAGGGGGTTACCCTTGGCGGAACATCGCCCAGCGTAAACAGCGATGGCCAGCGCGGCCTCAAACGCCATCCGACACTTGAAGATGGTGTGATCGTTGGTTCGGGCGCGCAGATCCTTGGTCCGTTCACCGTGCGCAAGAATGCCCGTGTCGGCGGCAATGCCGTTGTGCTTTCCGAAGTGCCCGAAGGGGCGACTGTGGTTGGCATCCCGGCCAAGATCGTTCGCCGTGAAACCGATGATCGTTTCTGTGCTTATGGTACGCCGCTTGGCGATCTGCCCGATCCGGTGGCGCGCGCTCTTGAAGAACTCGGTCGCGAAGTACAGACGCTGCGCAATCAGGTCACCGCACTTGAAGCCGAAAAGTCGGGTGCTGCAGGAAAGCCGGGCGGGGATGCGACGCCGGAAAAACCGCGTATCGTCGCATCATCGGAATAATTTGCGCGTATCGCGCAACTTGAATGAACAGCCCGCTGTCAGGTTCATGAGCAACAGAACCGAACCAGCAAGGCAGGAGGACGCACCGTGAAGCTGAGTACCAAAGGCCGCTATGCCGTTATGGCGATGGTCGATCTCGCTGAAAGCAGCAAGGACCGACCGGTCGCGCTTGCCGATATTGCGGACCGTCAGGAAATTTCGCTGTCTTATCTTGAGCAGCTGTTTGGCAAATTGCGCAAGGGCGGGCTTGTCCGTTCCGTGCGTGGCCCGGGTGGTGGATATCTGTTGGCAAGAACTGCCAGCGAAACCCGTGTGGCCGATGTCATTCTTGCTGTTGATGAACCGATCCGTGCAACCCGTTGCAAATCAGGTTCCCCGAAGGGCTGCAAGGCCAACAAGGGCCGCTGCCAGACCCATGAATTGTGGGAAGAACTGGGCAACCAGATTTATCTTTATCTGGCTTCTGTTAGCCTTGCCGATGTGGTGGATCGCAACGTGACCGGTTCTCTTCGGGTTTTTCCGGGTAAAACAACGCAAATAGAAGAACCGTCGCAGGTTGCGGCACAGTGAATGCTCCTCTATATCGAGAGTAGATGCGAATAAGGATGATTACAAACTGATGGCCGACCAGGTTTATCTCGACTACAACGCAAGCGCGCCGCTGTGCTCCGAAGCACGGCAGGCCATGATCGCTGCGATGGATGTTGCAGGTAATCCTTCATCGGTTCATGCCAGCGGCCGTGCTGCGCGCAAGATTGTCGACCATGCACGTCGCACCATTGCCGAACTGGTCGGTGGTGATTCAGAACGGATCATCTTCACCAGTGGCGGTACCGAGGCCAATAACCTCGCGCTGAACGGCCTTGAAGACGTCACTGTCTTCACAAGCGCGGTTGAACATCCCTCGGTGATCGAGGGGCGCGTTGATGCAAAACGCATCCCGGTGGATGGTAACGGTGTGGTTGATCTCGATGCCCTTGAAACGATGCTGAAAGAAGCATCGGACGCCGGGCAGAAGGTTCTGGTTTCGGTCATGCTGGCCAACAACGAAACCGGTGTGATCCAGCCGGTGGCCAAAGTGGCGCTGCTGGCACGTGAATATGGGGCAAAGGTCCATTGTGATGCCGTTCAGGCATTGGGCCGGATGCCGGTGGATATGGGGCGCTTGCTGGTTGATATGGTGTCGATTTCGGCCCATAAGATCGGCGGACCCAAGGGAATTGGCGCACTTGCGATCGCGCCCGGCGTGATGCTGGTGCCGCAGATCCGCGGGGGCGGACAGGAAAAATACCGCCGTGGCGGCACCGAGAACGTTCTGGGTATTGCAGGCTTTTCCGCCGCAGCCGAACGGGCAGAGGCCAAAATGGCAAACATGGCGAATGTCGCAGCCCTGCGTGATCGCCTTGAAACGGAATTGGCATCAGAGGCGCCTGAGCTTCTGATCGCTGGTAAGGGAACGGAGCGACTGGTGAATACAAGTTGCCTGATCTTGCCGGGAATGCCGGGGGAAACCCAGGTTATGGCGCTGGATCTGGCAGGTGTTGCCATCAGTTCGGGATCAGCCTGTTCGTCAGGCAAGGTACGTGAAAGCCACGTGCTCAGGGAAATGGGGGTTTCGGATGCCGGATCGGCCATCAGGGTCAGTCTGGGACTGGAAACCACCGACGAGGATATTGATGCATTTATCCGTGTTTGGAGCCGGATGAGGGGCAATGCAGCGCGTAAGAAAGCGCGTCACGCTGCCTGACAAGAGAGTGAGTGAGGAAGCCTTTAATATGAACGAGCTTAAAGCAAAGCCGATCTATCTGGACTACCAGGCCACGACGCCGACCGACCCGCGTGTCGTCGAAGCGATGCTGCCGTATTTCACCGAGAAGTTCGGTAACCCGCATTCGCGTAACCACAGCTTTGGCTGGGAAGCCGAAGATGCGGTTGAAATTGCACGTGGTCAGGTTGCCAAGATCATTGGCGCATCGGCAAAAGAAATCATCTTTACCTCGGGTGCGACTGAATCGAACAACCTCGCACTCAAAGGTGTGATGAAGTTCTATGGCAAGAAAAAGCCGCATCTGATCACGGTCGTGACCGAGCATAAATGCGTGCTCGACAGTGCCCGTCACCTTGAGCAGGAAGGTTACAAAGTGACCTATCTTGGCGTTAAGGATAATGGCCTGATCGACCTTGAAGAACTTAAAGCTGCGATCACCGATGAAACCGCACTTGTTTCCGTCATGGGCGTGAACAACGAAATCGGTGTCATTCAGCCGCTTAAGGAAATCGGTGCCATCTGCCGCGAACGCAAGGTGTTCTTCCACACCGATTGCGCACAGGCTGTTGGCAAGATCGACCTTGATGTTGAAGACATGAATATCGACCTGATGTCGATTTCCGGCCACAAGATCTATGGCCCGAAAGGCATCGGTGCGCTGTTCGTCCGTCGTCGTCCGCGCGTTCGCGTTATCGCCCAGATCACCGGTGGTGGTCAGGAACGTGGTATGCGTTCGGGTACGCTCCCGACCCCACTGATCGTGGGTCTTGGCAAGGCATGTGACATTCTGTCGAACGAAATGGCAGAAGAAAATGCACGCCTGACCGAACTGCGTGACTACACGCTGGCACGTTTCCGTGATCGTCTTGACGACATCTATCTGAATGGTGACGAAGAAGCCCGCGTTTGCGGTAACCTCAATGTTTCCTTTGCCTATGTCGAAGGCGAAAGCCTTCTGATGGACATCAAGAACATTGCTGTTTCTTCGGGTTCGGCATGTACGTCGGCATCGCTTGAACCGTCTTACGTTCTGCGTGCGCTTGGTGTTGACGAAGAACTCGCACACACCTCGCTGCGTATCGGCCTTGGCCGTTTCACGACCAAGGAAGAACTCGACACCGCTGTAGATGCAATCTGCACCGCGGTGGAGCGTCTCCGCGAGATGAGCCCGCTTTGGGAAATGGCCCAGGAAGGCATCGACATCAAGTCGATCGAGTGGGCTGAGCACTAAGAAGCGCCTGAATTAACGTCATTGTCTCGCGAGAGACCAAAAGAATATTGGAGAGAAATCATGGCTTATAGTGAAAAGCTGATCGACCATTACGAAAACCCGCGCAACGTTGGTTCCATGGACAAAAACGAAATGTCCGTTGGTACCGGTCTTGTTGGTGCACCGGCTTGTGGCGACGTGATGAAGCTGCAGATCAAGGTCACCCCGGAAGGCATCATCGAAGACGCAAAGTTCAAGACCTTTGGTTGCGGTTCGGCGATTGCGTCAAGCTCGCTGATCACCGAATGGGTCAAGGGCAAGTCGCTTGATGAAGCCGGCTCGATCAAGAACTCGCAGATTGCCGAAGAACTGGCTCTTCCGCCGGTCAAGGTTCACTGCTCGATCCTCGCTGAAGACGCCATCAAGGCTGCTATCAGCGACTACAAATCCAAAAACGGTGTGGCGGACGCTGCTGAATAAGCAACGTCCCTACCGCTGCGTTTTCCGGAATTTGGGAGAATACCATGGCTCTACCGTCACCGATTTCTGTCACACCAGTTGCGCTTGATCATATCAAGGCGTTGCTCGATAGCCGCGGCAAACCGTCGCATGGCATTCGTCTGGGTGTGCGCAGTAAAGGGTGTTCGGGCCTGTCTTACACGCTTGAATATGCTGACGATGCCAGCGGCTTCGAAGAAGTTGTCGAGCTGGAAGACGGCGTGAAAATCCTGATCGACCCAAAAGCCATCATGTTCGTGCTCGGCACCGAGATGGATTACGAGGTCAATAAAATGGAAGAAGGTTTCGTTTTCCGGAACCCCAACGAAAAAGGTCGTTGTGGTTGCGGGGAATCCTTCCACGTCTGATCGGCCGGGCTTTCCCTGCTTTCTGATTGGTCATGGCCCCGGCTTCATCGCCGGGGCCATCGACTGAAAAGGGTGGTCGGATCGCATCAAGTCCGACTGCCTTGCTATTTGTTTTTTGATTTTAATCCTCGGAAGTGCACCGCGTGAGCAATACAGAACATCCGGCACACAAAGCTTGCTGGTCCTGCAAGGGGCCGGTTGAAGTCAGCGCACTGTTTTGTGACACCTGCAACGCCATTCAGGCCCCGGGTCAGCTCGACCATTTCAAACGGTTTGGTCTGGAACGGTCCTTTGTCGTTGATATTGACGCGATGGAGGCCACCTATCTCAAACAGCAGCAGCTGTTGCACCCCGACCGCTTTGCGTCGAAATCCGGCCGTGAGCAGGCCCTGTCTTCGCAACAGGCTGCCAGCCTGAACGAGGCTTTCGAGACCCTTAAAAATCCGGTGGCGCGTGCCCATTACATGCTGCGTCTGGCCGGGATCGAACCCGAAGGTGGCGAAGGCCATACCGTCAATGATCCGGAACTTCTGATGGAAGCGATGGAAATGCGCGAAGCGCTTCATGATGCCGAAGACAAGGGCACCATTGATGCGATGATCAAGGATACCCGCAAGCAGGCCCGTGCCTGCGAAAAGGACCTTGGCGATGCGATTGACGGCAATGCCTTTGATACGGCCAAAAAGCTTACCACCCGTCTGAGATATCTCATGAAAATGACCGAGGAAGCGCGCGCGAAGAAATCGCGCCTTGCCGCTGCCTGATCATTTCAAATAACCGATACGGATAGAATTCATGGCTCTGCTTAAAATCCACGAACCGGGCGAAACGCCGCTCCCCCATGAGGACGAGCGCCAGATCGCGGTTGGTATCGATCTTGGAACCACCAACTCGGTCGTTGCGATTTCACGCGATGAAAAGCCCGAAGTGCTCCGCGACAAATCCGGTGGCAACGCCATCGTGCCGTCGGTTGTCTATTATGGCGATGGTACTCCGGTGGTCGGCGAAGAAGCCCGCGAACATATCAATACCGATGCCAATCGCGTCGTGTCCTCGGTCAAGCGCCTGATGGGCCGTGGTCTTGAGGATGTGAAATCGGTGGCCGGTACACTGCCCTATGACGTCGAAGTTCCCGAAGGTACCGAAGACGGCGCGGGCGAACCGATGATGGTGCGCCTTAATGTCGGGGGGCGCGTTCTGACCCCGGTTGAAGTTTCGGCTGATATCCTGCGGGCATTGCGGGCACGTGCCGAGGAAAGCCTTGATAAGACGGTCGAAAAGGCCGTGATCACGGTTCCGGCCTATTTTGACGATGCGGCACGTACCGCGACCAAGGATGCGGCCAAGCTTGCCGGGATTGAAGTCCTGCGTCTGGTCAATGAACCGACTGCGGCTGCCCTTGCCTATGGCCTTGATAACGGGGCAGAAGGGCTTTACGCCGTGTACGATCTTGGCGGCGGGACCTTTGATATCTCGCTTCTGAAAATGCAAAAGGGCGTTTTCCAGGTCAAGGCAACCGGCGGTGATGCCGCCCTTGGCGGTGACGATTTCGATCATGCCATTGCCGAACATCTTCTGGCCGAGCGCAAGGATGGCGGGGCGGCTGATGCGATTGACGCATCCGATGCCAAGCGCCTTCTGAAAACCGCACGCAAGGTCAAGGAAGGCCTGACCGATCAGGATGCGGTAGAAGTCGTTGTTGACCTGAATGGCAGCAAAACCACCCACACCGTCACGCGTGCCGCGTTCGAGGCGATGATCGCCAAGCTGTTATCGCGCACAACCGCGATCACCGAACAGGTTCTTGACGATGCCGATATCCTGCCCGAAGACGTCAAGGGCGTGGTGCTTGTCGGCGGTTCAACCCGTGTTCCGGCCGTGCGCAAGGCGGTGGCAGACCTGTTTGAACAGGAGCCGCTGTCTGATATCGACCCGGACGAGGTTGTCGCCCTTGGTGCCGCCCTTCAGGCCGAGGCACTCACGGGTGGTTCTGACAACCTTCTTCTGGATGTCACGCCATTGTCGCTTGGTCTGGAAACCATGGGCGGGATTGTTGAAAAGGTCATTGACCGCAATACCCCGATCCCGGTCGCCAAGGCACAGGAATTCACCACCTATCAGGATGGCCAGTCGGCCATGATGATCCATGTGGTGCAGGGCGAACGCGAAATGGTTGATCAGTGCAGATCGCTTGCCCGTTTTGTCCTGACCGGTATCCCGTCGATGGCCGCCGGGGCGGCCCGTATCCGCGTACAGTTCAATGTGGATGCGGATGGTCTTCTGACCGTCTCGGCCCGCGAGGAAACCACCGGCACCGAACAGGAAGTCGCCGTCAAGCCGACCTATGGCATCAACGAAGTCGATATGGCCAATATGCTGCGCGACAGTATGGTGCATGCCCGTGAAGATATGGAACTGCGCGTCCTGACCGAGGCGCGCGTTGAAGCGCGGCGCAATATCCTGGCTGTACGTGCGGCAATGGAAGCGGATCGGGCGTTACTGGCGCCTGAGGACGAGGAGACTATCAATAACGCCATTGCCACCCTTGAAACTGCAATGGCGGGCGATGACCGTGATGCCATCAACGAGGCCGCCGAGGCCCTTGAAAATGCATCGCGTCCCTTCGCCGAAGCCCGAATGGATAGCCGGATCCGGCAGGCACTTGCCGGCCAGAATGTTGATGAAGTGAATTAATCGACACCGGTGGAATTGACAAACCGGTCATCTGCGGCGATTGTCCCGAACAACCGCCAAGGTCAGGGCCAGACGAATGTGTTGCTTTCGGGTATCCGGGGCAGCGCATCAAACAGAGATCGAACGAAAAGTATTACCGAGGAGAAAGGCACAGATGCCTAAGATCGTTTTTGTTGAGACCGATGGCACCGAAAAGGAATTCGAAGTTGCCGACGGCCTGTCCGTTCTGGAAGCTGCCCATAAGAACGGCATCGACCTTGAAGGTGCATGCGAAGGTTCGCTGGCTTGCTCGACCTGTCACGTCGTTCTGGACGAAGAATGGTTCGACAAACTGGACGAGCCGTCTGAAGACGAAGAAGACATGCTTGATCTTGCTTTCGGCCTGACCGAGACCTCGCGTCTTGGCTGCCAGATCATCATGAGCGACGAACTCGACGGCCTGCGCGTCAAGCTGCCGGCTGCGACCCGCAACATGATGGTCGACAAGTAAGTTTGACCTTCTGTTGTCCGGATGCGTTTGCATGCCGGGCGTCAAAGGAGACGAATATGCGTTGGACAGATATTCAGGACATCGCGATCGAGCTTGAGGAAGCACATCCAGACAAGGATAACCTCAACCTTCGCTTTACCGACCTGCATAAATGGGTTTGCGAGCTTGAAGGTTTCGAAGACGATCCCGAGAAATCGAACGAAAAGATTCTCGAAGCCATCCAGATGGCCTGGATCGACGAACGCGAAGACTGATTTCGGAAGGGTTGAGACGTGCGCCTTGCGGCCTGCACCCTGACCAGAAAAATGACGGACCAGCCTGCATCTGCGGGCTGGTCCGTTTTTGTTTGTGCCAAAACCGGCCTGCCAAAACCATAAAACGGGACGAAATATCCATGAGCCAGACCGCCACCTTTACCGACATCATTCCGGCCGACAGCCTGTTTGGCAAATTGCGCGCACGCGCAAGTGACGCCTGGGAAAGCTATGTCTGCCATGATTTCGTAAAACAGCTTGGCAATGGAACCCTGCCCGAGGCCGCCTTCAAACATTACCTTATTCAGGATTACCTGTTTCTGATCCAGTTTTCGCGCGCCTATGCCCTTGCGGTCTACAAGGCCGAAGACCTGACCGCCATGCGCCAGTTTTCGGGCACCGTGCATGCCATCCTTGATATGGAAATGAGCCTGCATCTTGATTTCTGCAAAGGCTGGGGCCTGACTGAAGCCGACATCATCGCCGAACCGGAGGCGCGCGCCTGTGTCACCTATACCCGCTATGTGCTTGATCGCGGCATGCAGGGCGATGTGGTTGATCTTCAGGTTGCCCTGATGCCCTGTATGGTTGGCTATGCCGAAATCGCAAACCGCCTGATGGCAAGTTCTGATACAAGGCTTGATAACAATCCGTACCGGGCATGGATTGAAATGTATGCGTCCGCCGAATTCCAGGACGTGGCCAGGGCCGAGATCGACCTGCTCGAACATACCGTTGCCAAACGCGGCGGCCATGATCGCATCGATGGTCTGGTGGATACCTTTGCCATGGCAAGCCGCCTTGAAGCCGATTTCTGGCAGATGGGACTTGATCTGGCAAAATAGGCCAACATCGCCTATATAAGCTCGAAATATAACGTGCGGGTGGCGGCAATGCCGCCCGTTGCTTTTTGGATCAACTTCTTGTCGCTGCGGCCTTGACCCGCAGATGGGTGGGAAAAATGAACTCTCTTGGCTTTGATAAAGCCCCCGAAGATACCCGCGTGGTTGTTGCCATGTCGGGCGGTGTCGATAGCTCCGCAGTCGCGGCCCTTCTGAAATCAGAAGGCTATGACGTGGTGGGCATCACCCTTCAGCTTTATGACATGGGTGCCAATGCCCCGACCCGTGCGAAATCCTGCTGTGCCGGGCGCGATATTTATGATGCGCGCAAGGTGGCCGAGGATATCGACATTCCCTATTACGTGCTTGATTACGAATCACGCTTCCGCGAAGAAGTGATCGATGATTTTGCCGACAGCTATATGCGCGGCGAAACTCCGATCCCGTGTGTGAAATGCAATCAGACCGTCAAATTCCGTGATCTGCTGGAAACCTCGCATGATCTTGGCGCGGATTGCATGGCGACCGGCCATTACGTGCAGCGCAAACTTGGTGCCGATGGCCGTGCCCAGTTGCACCGTGCTGCCGATCCGAACCGTGATCAAAGCTATTTCCTGTTCACCACCACCCAGGAACAGCTCGATTTCCTGCGCTTCCCGCTGGGCCATTTGATGAGCAAGGCCGAAACCCGTGCCCTTGCGGCCAAGTTCGGCCTTGAAGTTGCCGACAAGCCCGACAGTCAGGACATTTGCTTTGTCCCGGATGGCAAATATGCCCGTCTGGTCGAACGCCTCCGTCCCGAGGCAGGCGAACCGGGCCAGATCGTTGATATCGATGGCAATGTCATGGGCGATCACCGGGGCCTGATCCATTACACGGTCGGGCAGCGTCGCGGGCTTAATATCGGTGGCACGGCAGAGCCGCTTTATGTGGTCAAGCTGGTGCCGGAAAAACGTCAGGTCGTGGTTGGCCCCAAAGCCGCCCTTGCCAAGAAAATGGTCTATGTCAAAGACCTCAACTGGCTTGATGGCGACCAGATCGATGAAAAGGGGGTCGAGGTCGAAGTCAAACTGCGCTCGGCCATGCAGCCAACCACGGCAACCGTCTTCCCCGAAGCCCGCGGTGAAGCCCGGATCGAGCTTCACGATGCCCAGTTCGGGATTGCACCGGGGCAGGCGGGTGTGTTCTATCAGGGCGAACGTGTCCTTGGTGGCGGCTGGATCACCCGTGAAGAGCTTCTGGCCAATTCGGCGACTGCTGCCTAAGGTGGCCTGATCAACGAGTGTGGTGGGCGAGGGTGCATGTTCCTCGCCCGCTGGTTTTGTGGAAATCTTTTTTGATAAAAACGTCAAAAAGGCGCTTGACGGGGACGGCTCCCTGACTTAAAAACCGCCTCGTTCCGAACATTGCGGAACACCACAGAATATCCTGTGGCCGAGTAGCTCAGCTGGTTAGAGCAGCGGAATCATAATCCGCGTGTCGGGGGTTCAAGTCCCTCCTCGGCTACCAGTTCAATAAAAAGTCGTTGTAACTCAATGGGTTACAGCGACTTTTTTGTTTTAGAACTAAAACGTCATTACAGTGCGACGTATTTCTCAATAGTGAGAACTGATATTGTTTGCATTCTATTGATGGTCTCTTCGGTTTCTGCGCTCGTACTTTTCCTTGAGTAGCTCTAGTCCTGCTCCAGTACTTTGCATAAGATTGAGAGACTTTGCTGCGTCGAGAACCCGATTTTCATTAGCGACAGAATCAATGTATGCGGTGTCAAAATACTGAAATAACTCCGTTGCTATGGCTTGGACTTCTGCTGTGGTCTCAAGCAACATTGTGATGTTTTGTTTATTTGCATACCAGTTGCGACCTTGAAAGGTTCGAAGCCTATCTTCGTGGTACTGCACCTTCCTACACATCGCTGTAACTAGTTGTGTGATTCTTTCTTTATCTTTGGCGGGATATCTGGCGACCTCTGCTATCCGAGCAATGGCTTCAGACGGAGGAGATGGGAAAAGCTTGGTGTCAATCGTTGTATCTTTGGGCTGCGTTGCAATTTCGGCTAGGGTATTGAGCAATTGCCAGTGCTTTTCCACGTAATAAATCAGGTCCGAGAGAGAGCCTGGTAACGCACATAGTGCAATGCGGTGAGAGGCCGCGTTTTCTTCTTTGAGGGCTTGTTCGCTTGATCGCGTTTGTTCTCTGATTGCCCAGAGAGTAATCCCTGCTGCAAATAGAGCGATGAGTGCGCCGGCGAGTGTCTGCCAATCATATAAGAATTGGGTGAATCCTGAATAGTCTGCCGTCTCTTTAAGTGTTGGATATGCTCCAAAAAGTAGCATTCCGACAATTGATGTAAGTCCGCCGAGAAATGCAGAAATTGCTGCTGTGAGCGCTACAAACACAAGATTTGGTGTAGTTTGAATATTAGAAGTTAAGCCCGTCATATCAATCTCTTATGCATCTTACGTTTGCTCAGTTTTGCTCTCTTCGTACGCTATGCGCAAGCAAGGGGTATCCGAATTGCGTTGTAAAGTGCGTCTTTGTATTTGCGCTTTGGGGAATCATAAGAAAGGGTGTGCTAGGATCTAACACACTATGATAACAAGGGTATCGTTTGAACTGTATTGACGGTTTCCCTCCTCGAGTGAGCCGAGTATCCGCTTTACGCTACCCAAGTCTGTGTCTTAAGCGCTCGCCAAATCTCACCCAATACCCGCCCCATCGTCTGATCGCGCCGTCTGATCGCAAAAACCTCCGTATGGCGCGGGCGGAATCCTTCGACATTGAGTGCCACGAGTTCACCGCTATTAAGCTCGTTCGTGATCATGTGTTCCGGAAGGCCGCCCCAGCCGTGACCATTCATGATGACGGATTTTTTGGTGGCGAAATCCGAGACGGTCCAGCGTCGTCCACCGGCAAGCACATCACGCGTCTGATCAAAATCCGGGCCGCCGGTGCCAGAAACAATCACCTGCACATAGCTTTGCATTTCCATGCGCGATCGCATGCCACTGCGCCCCGCGATGGCGAAGCTTTTATGGGCAACCGGGCGGATCACCACAGAGCCGACCGGCGTGGTTTCCACATGGTCGATATCAACCCCTTCCAGTCCCGCGATAATAAGATCAGCTTCGCCCTTCATCAGACGGGCCAACGGACCGCCCATCATTTCGGTCGCGACAGCGATATGGGTGTTGGGGAATTTGTCGCCAACTTCGCCAAGGATTTTCAGGATTGGCTCAAGCGACATGGTTGCGGTCAGCGCGATCCGCACCAGTGGTTCCTGTGTGCTGCGCAGTTCTTTGGCGGTGGCCTGAAGGTGGCGGAACTGGTCAAGCACGCGGGTGGCTTCGCGCAGGAAGACTTGGCCTTCTGATGACAGGCGCGGGCGATAATCCGCGCGCGAGAAGATGGCAAAGCCCAGTTCGTCCTCAAGCTTGCGGATTTGATGGCTGATGGCTGATTGCGCCTTGTTCAGGCGCTCTGCAGCACCGCGAAAGGTACCGGTGCTGACAACCGCATCAACCGCAATGAGTTGTTCCAGGTTCATCGGGTCCTCAGGATGATCTATATTATAGATCGTTATCATGAAAACTCGATATTATCAATTGCTCGTCCGGTTTGGCAAAAGGGGGCATACACCAAACCAAAGGAGCTACTTATGAAGCTTTATTATCTTCCCGGCGCATGTTCGCTTGCCAGCCATATCATGCTGCATGAAGTCGGTGCGCAGTTTGACATTGAAAGGGTGGACACCAAGGAAGGGCGTACCCAAAGCGGTCGTGCCTATCGCGAGATCAGCCCGAATGGCTATGTCCCCGCCCTTGAGATTGAAACAGGCGACTATCTGACCGAGGGTGTCGCGGTTCTTCAACATATCGCCGATACCCACCCCGAACGTGCCTTTTCGCCAAAACCGGGTTCAGTGGCGCGGGCACGTTTGCAGCAGTTTTTAAATTTTGCTGCGGCAGAGCTGCACAAATCCTGGGGGCCGCTGTTTACCGATGGCGCAAGCGCGGCAGAGCAGGCCGCGGCAAAGGCCAAGGTCGCGACAAAGTTTGATCATCTGGAAAGCGTGCTTTCAGACGGGCGTGATTACCTTGTCGAAAACCGGTTTTCGGTGGCGGATGCCTATACCTTCGTTCTGGTGAACTGGGCGAATTTCAAGGAAATCGACCTTTCAAACTGGCCAAACCTTGCCGGGTTTGTTGCCCGTATTCAGGCGCGCCCGGCGACGCTGGCCGCCATGAAGGCCGAGGGGCTTGTGTGATGAAATCTGCTGATGAGGTGGAAATTGATGGACTGATGGGGCGCTATTTCGATGGCCTCTATCATTCTGACAGCGAAGTTCTGCGCACGGTGTTTCATCCTGCGCTTGCCTATGTCAATGCGACCGGCGGCAATCACGAGTTCATGGATTTGGAAGCCTATATGACGCGGATTGACACCCGTGAACCCCCGGCAGCGCGTGGCGAGAAACGCAGCGAAAGCGTTGATCGGGTCACCCTGACAGGGCGTCAAATGGGGCTGGTCGAAGCCCGCATGACCATGATGGGGCGCGACTATCACGACCTGCTGACACTGATCCACACCGATGCGGGCTGGAAGATCATGACCAAGGTCTTTGCCTATCATGAACAGGAGGATTGAACCGTGCCTTACGTCAATATCAAGGTTACCCGCGAAGGCGGACCGGACGGAACCGGCCCAACGCCGGAGCAGAAAGTGCAACTGATCAAGGGGGTGACCGACCTGCTTCAGGATGTGCTGAACAAATCACCGGCGACAACCTTTGTTGTGATTGACGAGGTGTCTCTGGATGACTGGGGTATATCCGGGCAATCGGTGCGTGATATCAGGGCGACACAAAGCTGAGCATTGATTGCACATCATGCCGTTATGGCGACAGGCCCTGCATCCATTGGTGCAGGGCCTGTGTCATTTGCAGGGTTGGCAGATGAGTGCCTGGCGCCTTTGATGTGGGCCTGTCAACGCCGTAACCGCAATCCTCTATTTTGTGACGCTGGCGCGGCCAAGGACCTCGTTATGGATGCAGGATGCGTAAATCCAGTCAGAGTCCGTAACGCCCAATTTGTTGCAAAGCGCCTGTGAGGACGGATTATCAAGGCGCACACCGGTCATGAAACCCCGGGCTGTTTCTTTTTCCCACATGTGAATGATGGCCTTGGCGCCAAGGATCAAGCCGATCTTTTCGCCGCGTCTGTCTTCGCGCGTGGCCAGCATCCCCCAAAACACGTCGTTTGGTCGCAGGCCTGACGCGTGATGCATGACAAATGATGATGCACTTGCAACCGGCACACCGGCCGCGTCAATTGCCACCAGATTTATGCCGCGCCGGGCTTTGCCTCGCATGATGGAACCCGGGACGGGCATGACATCACAGGATTGGCAAAGTGCCGCGACATCCGCGACCAGTTCTGTCGGGGACGTTTCGTCGAGTGCAATAATCGACAGGTCATCTGGCAGGGTATGCTTTTCAAGGATTTGACGGCTGGCCTCATAGGCGGCTTCGCCACCCCAATAATGTTCATGGCGGTCGCACGAAAACCCGCGTGCCTCCAGCTCCGCGAACAGTTTATCTGCCTTGAATTTGGGGAAGTAATAGGCAACTGACGCCCCAAGAAGGGTTGCGACAGAAGCCAGCACATCGGCGGTATCACCTTGCGGATCTGAAAGCGCAACCGTCCGGCCGTAATAGGCAAATCTTGGATTGTCTTGGATGAGTGTCCAAAGAGCCGCACTCCTCTTCATCAGGGCTATGCTGCTTTCTGTCCCGAAAAATTCCTGATGGTGATCCAACTCTGTCCCTTTTCATGCTTTGTCGATTTGCGAAGCGTTTCTTGAGTTCGCTCAGCTGATTAAAGGTGGCGCGTATGATTGCGCCGTCTGGCTAGATGGGCACGGCTTTATCTTGAATTCACGTGTATTGGGTCACGCGGATGCCGGGTCACGCCTGCAAATGCCAGTCGGCCAGCTTATCCAATGGTACAGGATTTTTCATGCTTCTGCCAGCAAGGCGGGACACCTGCAGGATGCTTGCTGCCGAGGGGATGCGCTGTCCTGTGCTGATGTGTCTGTTCGTCAGGGGGGTATATCTCGTTCTTAAGGATAGATAGCCCAAAGGTCGGCTTTTAATTATACGGATGTATGTATATATCTTGCGCGACGAATTTATTCGGGAAACCCACGCCTACCGATGATCTATGCCGTTTCTTTTTCCATTTTCCTGGCGCTCCTTGCTGTTGGTGCATTGGCATATTCGATCCGTGCGCGCAGGCAGGCGCGGGCGCGGTTAACTATATGCGAAATCCTGATATCGAATATGTCAGACGGCGTGGTGACGCTGGGTGCAGATGGATCTTTTCAAAGCGTAAACGCCGCCGCGCAAAGCATGTTAGGCCGATCCGAAAGCGATTTGAAGGGGGCGGCCCTTGCGGCCCTTTTTCCAAATCTGCCTGCCGGTTACGATGAATCACAGAAAACCAGATACCAAACCGATGCCGTTCGGGCCAGTGGCGCGAAATTTCCGGTTGAGGTGACATTTGTCGGGCCGGGTTATCGGCATGACAAGACCCGCATGATGCTTGTGCGCGATCTTTCGTACGCGCGCACCGAGACGACTGACGAAGAGCACCGTTTCAAACAAAGCCAGTATTTCGCGCGGATCGGAACTTGGGACTGGCGGGTCGATACTGAAGAACTTTATTGGTCTGACGCCATCTATGCCATGTTCGGATACAAACCGGGCGAGGTGACTCCAAGCTATTCCCTGTTCTGTAATGCCGTACATCCCGACGACCGTGAACGCGTGCGACAGGGTGAAATCCGGTGTATCGAAACCGGGGAGAACCACGACGAAGAGTACCGGGTTGTCTGGCCGGACGGGCGTATTCGCTGGCTGCGTGAAACCGGAAACGTGATCAAGGATGACGCCGGTGAAACCGTCAAAATGATGGGGGTTGTCCGTGACATTACCGAAGAACGCGAGGCATCTGATCATATCCGCGAACTGGCGTTCAATGATCCCCTGACACGTTTGCCCAACAGGATCATTTTCGAAGACCGGCTGACAAAGGCCATCGACCGGGCCAAGCGTAACAAGAAACGCGTCGCCGTTGTCTTTATTGATCTCGACGGTTTCAAACAGATCAACGACCAGCGTGGCCACGCCGCCGGCGACCGCATTCTGATCGAAACCGGTCAACGTTTGATGAAGGCCGTACGGGCATCTGATACCGTGGCCCGCATCGGCGGTGACGAGTTCACGGTCGTGCTCGAAGATCTTGAAACAGATGCAGAGGTCCATGGCATTGCCGACAAGATCCTTGGTGCCGTATCCGCCCCGATGACCACGGACGACCGGACCTGTCGGGTGGGGGCCAGCCTTGGTATTTCGATCTATCCAGAACATGCCCGCACGCTTGATACCCTGATCCATCTGGCCGATCAGGCGATGTATGCCGCCAAGGCAGAAGGCACAAACCTGTACCGCATCGGTGCCATAGGGGCTGAATGATGAAGACAACAATTGAAATCCGCCCGGTCGCACAAGCAGACCGCAAAACGTGGGCTGCGTTGTTTTCCGACTATATGGCGTTTTACGGCTGTACGCCGTCTGATGCGGTGCTTGAAACCACCTGGCGCTGGATCCTTGATCCCGCTGGACCAATGGAATGCCTGGTTGCCGTCAAGGGCGGACAGGTCGTCGGGTTTGCGCAATACCGGGCCGTACCGGAAACCCTGACCGGTGCCTGGTTCGGCCAGCTCGACGACCTTTTTGTCGCGCCGACAGCACGCCGCCAAGGTGTCGCCGATGCCTTGCTGGCCCGTCTGGACAACATTGCCCATGAACGCGGTTGGTTCAAGCTTGTCTGGATCACCGCACAAGACAATGCAACCGCGCGCAAGCTGTATGACCGGATCGGCAAGGCATCGAACTGGGTGGTCTATGAGCGACCACAAGGCGACTGACGGTTAAAAGGCGTTGCTGCGTTCAAAGGCGGCTACTGGTCCAGTTTCAGCAACAACTCATCCAGTCGTTCAAGCGTTGAGGTCAGGCCTTCTTCCATGCCCATATCAATGACCGTTTGCAGGTCTTTTGCAGAGTTATAGGTCACCACTGTCTCGGTAAGCGTATGTTTGCCCTGATCAGTGAAGGTCATCGCAAGGTGAGAACGGGGCAGATCAGGATTTGCGATGCCGGTTTCATCGGTAAAGCTGTCATAGCCGGTATAGCCGTCAATCGGGGTGATTGTTTCGTAATCCGTGCGGCTCCAGTAATGGGTGCCATTCGGGTCGATCATGGCAAAGTGCCAGTGACCGCCTTCGCGGAAATCAAACGATTTGGTCTTTGTCGTCAGCGGCTTGGGCGCGTACCACTGATCGAGCAGTTCGCTCTTGGTGTAGCAATCCCAGACCAGTTGGCGAATGGCTGCAAACTCGCGGCGGACGGTAAGGGTGCCTTTTTGCATGTCCGCGATAAAGTTAAAGCGCAAGTCAGGTTTCATCGTTTCCTCCCTGTAGAGATGACAGCAAAGTATCGAGATTGTCGAAGCGGCTTGCCCAAAGGGCGCGTTGTTCATCGAACCACTTTTCTGCCGCTTCGAGTTTGTCCGGATTGAAGCTGCAGGTGCGCACGCGGCCTTGCTTCTTTGAAGCAATCAACCCTGCTTCTTCCAGAACGTTGAGATGTTTCATGAAGGACGGCAGGGCCATGTCATATGGCTCTGCCAATTCCTTCACCGGCGCTGGCCCCTTTGCCAGACGCTGGACGACGGCCCTGCGGGTTGGATCTGCCAGGGCGTGAAAGATGGTGTCGAGTGATGTGCTATACTTATCCATACGGCTAACTATAGATGAGGTCAATAGTTAGATCAATGGCTAAGTTTTATTATTTGTTTCGAGTACCTGTCGCAGCAATCAACCGCCCATCAATCACCGCCAGCCCAACCCCGATCACACCCATGCCGATAATGTGCTGAACCAGCAGCGATTCCCCAAGGAAACCGACACCAAGCAGGATCGCGCTTACCGGGATCAGGAAGGTAACAAGCAGCAGGTTGGACGCCCCGGCGCGCTTGAGGATCGCGAAATAAAGAATATAGGCAAGCGACGTCGAAAGGGCGGCAATCCCGAAAACCGCCAGAATGGTGTCGGTCGACGGGACGGGAAGTGCCCAGGGCTGATCAATGACGGCGGCAAGCGGGATCAGCATGATGCTTGATGCGCTGGTCATTCCGGCCGCGGTCAGGATCGGGTTCATCGCGCCAAACCGCTTGCCAAAGACCCCGGTACAGCCATAGCAAAATGTCGCAAGCAGAATGGCGAAGGGTGCAAGCGGGGCGAGGCCTGAGGTCGATCTGGTCGCACTTTGGGCAATGCCGTCCGATCCGGGCAGGCCGATGATGATCACCACACCGCCAAAGCCGATCAGAACACCAAGCGCCTTGCGCAGATTAAGCTTTTCATTCTCGGTGGCGATATGGGCAATGACGATGGTGAAAAGCGGGGTGGTGGCATTCAGGATGGCGGCAAGGCCGCTTGCGATATGGGTCTGACCCCAGACAATGAGCGAGAAGGGCACAAGATTGTTAAACGCCCCCATGATCACAATCGCGCCCCAGAATTTCGGGTCCTGCGGGATCGGGATGTGACGGAGCAACACCACCCACCATAGAATAACCGATGCAATCGTCACCCGCAGCAAAACCAGCGTAAAGGGCGGCAGATCGACAAGGGCGATCTTGGTAAAGAAAAACGATCCACCCCAAAGTACGGAAAGGATCAGCAGCATCGCCCAGCTTGTGCCATCCATTTTAAGATCGGGTTTGGCAGACATGGGGCGGGTTTCCTTTGTGGATATGCTTGCATTATCCGTGGTGGCGGTGGCAAAGCGCTTCTGATAATCGCGCGCAGATACAGGTTTGCCGCAAAGCTGATTTTCTTCAAGTGCAAAGCGTTTGGGGGTGATTTCGGTGGGCAGCATGATCTTGTCCGTTCCTTGCTGATCTGGTGACCCGCAAAGATTAGGCGAGCAACATTTCTGCTGCTCGCCACTTTCGGACTTCAATGCTGACAGGGGGTTGGGGGCGGGGCTAGCGCGCCTCGTTCACCGCGCTCAGAAATTGTCGGGTGCGTTCACGCTGCGGGTTCTCGAACACGTCGCTGGCCGAGCCCTGCTCCTCGATCTTTCCGTCATAGAAGAAACAGATGCGATCAGAAATATCGCGGGCAAACCCCATCTGGTGCGTCACCATCAGCATGGTCAGTTTATGATCGCTCACAAGGCGGCGGATCACGTTTGTCACTTCGCCAATGACCTCGGGATCTAGGGCCGAGGTTACTTCGTCAAACAGCATGACTTTGGGGCGCATGGCAAGGGCGCGTGCGATGGCGACACGCTGTTGCTGTCCGCCCGAAAGGCGCGAGGGATGCTGGTCACGTTTGTCGGCGACGCCAACCATATCAAGCAGTTCAAGCGCGCGTTCCCGGGCTTCCTTTTTGTTCATGCCAAGGGAGTAGACCGGGCCTTCCATACAGTTTTCAAGGGCGGTCATATGCGGAAACAGATTGAAGTGCTGAAAACACATGCCGATATCCTTGCGCATGTGACGAAGATGCTGCTGGTTGGCCGGGACAAGCCGGTTGTCCCTTGTCATATGCGTTAGTGGCTTGCCATCAATGTAAATGACGCCATCATCAATCGTCTCCAGGGTCATCAATACCCGCAGCACGGTGGTTTTCCCCGAGCCTGACGGGCCGATGATGCTGACCATTTCACCTTCACTGATATCAAGATCAAGCCCGTGCAAAACCGTCAGCCCGCCATACCGCTTGGAAACATTGCGAAATTGTACCATCGGGATGTCCGGGCCGTTAAGGCAAAGCGGATATTCCACCTGTGTATCCATATCTTTTGCTCCTTGCCACCTGCTGTCGGATGTGGCGATCACGAATTAAAACATGCTCCAGTCAGTCTGTGGGGTGAGAATTCAGGAAAGATCAATTTCAAGATCGGATGCCGGATGTGCACAACATAAAAGGATCGATGATGTCGGTGGTGGCGACACATTTGGCGGATAGGCGACTTCACCGCGTCTGAGATCTGCTCGACAGGTCCGGCAAAGTCCGGACCGGCAAGCCGCAGGCGGGCGCAATTCGGTGTGGCTTTCGATCCAGTTTAAAAGGCTGCCATCTTTCTGGTTCCAGATGCCCTGATATCCGGTGGATGCGATGGTGATTTTGGCCTGCTTGATCCCGACGCGCGACGGCAATGCAGGGCTGTCACTGGCAAACAGTTCGAAATGCAGGTGACTGGTCAAACGGTCCAGGGTGGTGTGAATGGTGCGCACGGCCTCGATCATCGGGGCGGGGCCACATACAAACAAATGACTGGTCTCATCCTGTGATGAAATGTGGCGCACAAGATCGGGATAGCCGCTTTGCCATGTGCCGGGGGCATCGACAGGAAGGTTTTCCTGCCGGGTCAGATAAAGCCGCAAGTCAAACTGTGCAAGGCTTTCGCCAAGCGCAATCAGGTCATCCCGAAACGGTATGTGATTGCTGTCCGGTACAACGTAAATCAGCGTGACCGGGCCATCGAACTGCTGTCGGGCCAGTTCGCGAAGCTGGGCCAGAATAGGCGTGATACCAATTCCCCCGGCGATGAAGCTGATCCCCGCGGTCATGTCGTCAGGCAGGGTGAAGTCCCCGGCAGGAGGAAACACAAAACAGGTTGTGTCCATCCCGACCCGGCCATGGATCCAGTTGGAAACCGAAAATGTGCCCTCATCCACAGGTCTCCGTTTAACCGCAATGCGCCAGACAGGGCTGTCATCATTGTTGCCAGTATCGGGGGTGAACGGGGCTTCGATCAGCGAATAGCAACGGAAATGCCGGTTTCCGTCCTCGTCCTCGATCCCGAATGTCACGAATTGTCCGGGTTTGGGGGGCTGACCGGACGGGCATGACATGCGAAAGGCAACGGATATGACGTCATCGCATTCCTGTTTGCATTCCAGGATTTTGACCGTTTGCGCGCGGGGTTCATTATCAAGGCCGAGCATGGTCATGCGTTCATTAATCTGAAGACGCAACGCATCAAATAATGCCGGGGATGATTTGACCCGTGCCAGCAGATTGGCCGCTGGTGCAGGCCCGGTCAGCACCATATTAAGCTCTGATATCAGGGCGTTGCGCGGATCTGACTTTGTGACGGTTAAGCTGTCGCCGGGTTTGATCGCGCCCGCCTCGATCACGCGGGCATAGATTCCGGTGCGCCCGGATGCGGAAAACAGGCTGGGAAAACCGGCCTCCGTCTGAAGGAAATGCGCCATTTTGTAACACGGGATACGCGGTATCGTCAGTTCGACAAGTGCCGTTCCGATGCGAATATGGTCGCCAATGCGCAGGCTGTTTTCATCGGGCCCGGTATAGGTAACGTTTTCTGCAAACTGACCGGGATTGATCGGGCGTTTCAGGACGTCCTCGTAATGTCGGTAGTGATCGGCATGGAACAGATATATCGCATGATTGATCTTCCCCAGACGGCGTGCCGTGCCAAGCTCGTTTCCAACGATGCCGGACAGGTCGAGTTCGATCGAAGATACGTGCCCGGTGCGAACAAAGGCCGTCACCTCGGGGCGCCCGTCAATTTCAACGGGTTTGCTGTGTCCGACATAAAGGTCAAGAGCCTGTCCGTTGGTCGCCATTTCGTCCCTCTGTTCTCACTCGATTTATCAAGAGATATACATCTAACGATAAAAATCGGATTTAATGAAGAAAAAACTGCCAAAAATGATCCTTTAAAGTTTTAGTTGTATCCATCATTGGGATTTTATACCATTCAGGACCTCAGCTCAGAAAACGGGGGCACATCCGTCGGGCTGCATCAGGGAACCAACACTGGAGACAAGTATGAAAATGATCAAAAAGCTGGTGGGGGGCTTTGCGGTTACTGCTTCGCTCTTTGCTGCGACCACGGGATTTGCTTCTGAAAATCCGCTTCTCGATAAATACCGCGCCGAAGGCGCAACTGTCGGCATCGCCGGTTATGCGCCATATGGCTACAAACAGCCCGATGGCAGTTTCACCGGCGAACAGGTTGAAATCGTCAAACATGTACTGAATCAGATGGGTGTCAGCGAACTGGAATTCGTTGCGATGGATTTCGGGGCCCTGATTCCGTCACTGGTTGCCGGGCGTATCGATGTAGCGGCGGCGGGCATCTATATTCGCCCGAAACGCTGTGAGCAAATCCTGTTTGCCGAACCGACCTGGGGGCAGGGGGCTGCGTATATTGTTAAAACCGGAAATCCTAAAAATCTGCACAATTTCAAGGATATCGCCAGCACACCGGATGCAAAACTGGCGGTGCTGGCCGGTGGAACCGAAGAAACCCTGGCCAAAAAGGACGGTGTTCCCGATGACAAGCTTTTGAAAGTCGGGGATAAGGCCGCGGGGATTTCAGCAGTGGTGTCCGGGCGTGCAGATGGCTTTGCGCTTTCGGCATTTGCGATCAATGACATCGTTCGAACGGCTGGCGAGCTGATCGGGGTCGAAAGTTCCGGCTCGATTACCGAAATTGCGGGCGAAAACTATCAGGGGCATGGCGCAATCGGTTTCCCGAAAGGGGAAGGAGATGCGCTTAAGGCCAATATGGCGTTCCGGGATGCATTCCAGCAGGAACTGGAAAAATGGATGGCAGGTGGCGGGTATCATGAAATGGCCGCCGCATGGGGCTTTGGTCCCAAAGATGCGCCATCCAAGAAAATGGCCGAGTTGTGTGGCGAAGGCCTGTGATTAACCGCGATCCCCGTTTCCGAGCCAATCAGGAACGGGGATCGACCATATTCAGGGCGGATTGATCAATGTCCATTCGTATGCTGGTCTGCATTCTTGTTGTGACGGTGGTGGCGGGGCTTGTCTATTTCTGGAACTCGCCATTTGTTGATAGTGCGGCGGTCTTTGTCCAAGCCGCACAGACGACGCTCGAACTTCTGATTGTGTCGGCACTGGTGACCCTTGCCATATCTATGGCAGCAGGGATTGGCCGGTTGTCGGAATTTTTGCCGGTTCGCTGGCTCAGTATTGCCTATATCGAGATTTTTCGGGGTACATCGGCACTGGTTCAGCTGTTCTGGCTGTTTTATGTCCTGCCGCTGTTTGGCCCGAAAATTGATCCGTTTACCGCCGGAGTGCTGGGCGTGTCGCTGAATGTCGGGGCCTATGGCGCGATCATGGTCGAGGCATCCATTCGCGCAGTCCCCAGATCACAATATGAAGCGGCAATTGCCCTTAATCTCAGCCCGTTTAACCGGATGCGCCGGATCATTTTGCCACAGGCAATCCGGATCATGATCCCGCCCTTTGGCAATCTGGCGATCCAGCTGTTCAAACTGACCGCGCTTGTATCTTTCATCGGGATTTCGGATCTCACATATACCGCCTATCAATTGAACCAGACCACCTATCGTACGGTCGAGGTCTTTACCATCATCCTGTTTATCTATTTTGCCATCGGGCTCAGCATTACCATCGGGATGCGATTGCTTGAACATCGTTACTCCCGTGGCATCCGTCTGGGAGGTGCACGATGAACTGGGACTGGGCTTATACATTTGAAATTTTGCCGCAAATGGCCGAGGCATCGCTGGTCACCCTTCAGGTCACAGCACTTGGTTTCGTTCTTGCTGCGGTTCTGGGACTGGTTTGGGGAATTATCGGACTCTTGGAAATCCCCGGTCTGACATTCTGTGTGCGGTTGTTTGTCGAATTTGTCCGCACGACCCCGATGTTGATCCAGCTTTTTGCCATGTATTACTTCCTGCCACAGTTCGGGATTCTGTTACCGGCAATGGTGTGTGGGGTTGTGACGCTGGGCATCCATTATTCGGCATATTGTTCCGAAGTTTATCGCTCAGGATTTGATCAGGTGGATCGTGGCCAGTGGGAAGCCGCAAAGGTCATCAATCTGACGACCTGGCAGACGCTAAAGCGCATCATTCTGCCACAGGCCATTCCGCCGATTATTTTGCCGCTGGGCAATTACTTTGTGACCATGTTCAAGGAAACGCCGGTTTTGCTGGCGATTACCGTAATCGAACTGGTTGCAACGGCGCGCATCATCGGCAATGACACCTTTAAATATACCGAACCAATTACTTTGGCTGGCGTGTTTTTCCTGTTACTCAGTTTGGCTGCAGCCAAGCTGACACGCTATGTCAGTGAAAAAGCGGCCCTGCCAAGCCGATAAGAATATTGAGGAAACGACCAGATGCTCCTTGTGCGTAATCAGGCCAAAACCACTGCCCAGCAGCGGATTGTCTCCATTTACGAGCAGGTTCGCTATCGCATATGCACCAATCGGTATCCGCCCGAAACGGTTTTGCATGAAGAAGTTCTGGCACAGGAATATTCCGTCAGTCGGTCGCCGATCCGGCGGGTGTTTTCGATGCTTGAACATGAAGGTCTGGTCGAAATAAAACACGGCATCGGCACCATCGTCACCAGCATTGAACCCGATCAGCTGGCCGAGGTTTATGCCGTGCGTCTGATCCTTGCCGAATCAATGGGGCCGTCTATCAAGATCCCGTTTGATCCGCAAAAACGCGAGATTTTCGTGCAATGTGCCAATGATTTCAGGGCGCTGAGCCCCGGTGACACCATCGGCTTTGCCGAGGTCAATATTCGCTATATGACGGCAACGCTTGATCTTTCAAGCAATGCGACATTGAGCGAAATCCAGCAGAACCTGTTCTTCCAGACATCACGCATGTGGTTGATGTTGCTGCCTGAAATGCCGTGGGATGAAACCATTGCTGCGGTCTCCGACGAGCCGCTTGAAGTTGTACGGCGCATGGATATCGAAGATCCGGTCGGTCTGGCCTATGCCATCCGCAACCATATCTTCAAAGGTCAGCAATTATTGCTCAAGGCACTGCATCGCCGATCATCATAGGGGCACGGCGATGCGGGTCTCGGACTTCTGACGCTGCGGTGTTATTTGACGGCCGCTGCACCACCCGGAAGCCGGAAGAATTTCGGCAGTTTGGCAAAGATCGTGATATTGCCCAGCAACACCATGGCAAGGCCGCTCGCACCAATCGGCGTCCAGACATAGCCTTCCAGGAAGGTTGAAACGGTCAATGCCACGACCGGGAACAGAACGGTGACATAGGCCGCGCGCCCTGCACCCACCCGGTTGACCAGTGCAAGATAGGCGATGAATGCCACCACCGATCCCGGAATGGCAAGATAAAGCAACCCGCCGATATAGAGCGGGTCGGTTGGCATGACCGGGCTCTGGCCACGCAGGGTGGCAAAGATAAACAGCAATACCGTGCCATAAATCATGCCACGTGCGACCGCATCGCGGTTGGGAATGCCCATGCTGTGCAGCTTGACCGACACCATGTTGCCGCAACTGAAAACGGCCGTGCCGCACAGGGCCAGCAACATGCCGGTAATCGCATGGGGATTATGCGACAGCGTATAAATCTGGTTGGCAAACAGGCAGGCAATCCCGCCAAGGCCAAAACCCGCGCCAAAGACAAAGCGTATCCCCGGACGGTTGCCATAAAAGGCCCAGTTGCCGAGCGCATTGAAAATGGTCGAGGTGGTAAAGATCACCGCGACAATGCCGCTCGCGATATAGGCAGTCGCCGAATACATCAGGATAAAGTTGATGCCAAAAAGCCCGCAGCCCAAAAGCACGATCCACGGATGGGCGCTCAAGGGAACCGGACGCCATTTGCGGGCAATCAGCAAAAATCCGCAAAGAACGACCGCCGCCAGGGCAAAGCGATAAAAGATGGAAATTTCAACCGGGATCGGGCCGATCTGAAGCTTGATCGCATACCAGGTAAATCCCCAGCAGAAAGTAACAATGGCAAACAGGAGGGCAGTCATTTCGGGGCTTTCAATATTGGCGCGAGGGGTGAAACCCGTTCACTGGTGGCGCGAGCGGGATCAGGTTGTGCAACGGATATGTGGGGCATATCCGATCTGATGATTAAGCCATAATCAACCCACGGCATCTTTCACGTTCTTGCGGTGTTTTACACATTCTTGCGCAATTCAGGGCAGGGATGCGTTGAACATGCTTTGCAAGTTCGGGGGCTGGTGCGAATATGAACATCTGGAATTCTAGGAAGTCTTGATGTCAGAACCGCCTATGTCGCAATTTTCCCGGTCCGGCTTTCAGCCGAACGGGCGCTATCAGAAATTTGAAGTCTTCAATCAGTTGATCGGGGACGCAAATCTGCTGCGCGCGGGGGATTTTGGCGACAGCATTTCGGCAGCACACTGGCGGCGCAAGGCCGATGTGATGACGCGCTATACCGATCCCGATCATCACACCATCAGTCTTTATGTGAATGGCGGAACCGGCATCCAGCGCCATGCCGGTGCCGATCCATTGACCGGTGGCGGACCGGGGCGCTGTTGCCTGATGCCGGCTTTCATGACGTCGGACTGGCTGGTGCAGGGTGAGGTGGAACTGTTTCATCTTTATATCCCGCATGCCGCTTGGGAACGCGCCGTGGTCGAGGCTTTTGACATCGAACCCAATGCGGTCGAAGTGCCTGAAAAGACCTTCTTCCTTGATCCTCTGATCGAGCATACGGTGCGTCATGCCATGCTGCCCCTTGACTGGGATGTGGCGGCTGACCGGATGGCGATGTCGAATGCCGGACAGATGTTGATGGGGCATATGCTGCGCAGCTATTCGACGCGTCGTGATCTTGATTTCAAGGTGCGCGGTGGTCTGTCACCGATTGTCAAACGCCGCGTCATCGACTTTGTCGATGCCAATCTTGATCAGCCGCTGACGATTGAAGAACTGGCAGATGTGGCGGATTTGTCGACCTATCACTTTGCCCGGATGTTCCGCAAAACGCTTGGCGAGGCACCGCATAAATTTGTCCTGCGTCGCCGGATCGAACGGGCCATGGAAATGCTGCGCGGTGATCCGGCCTCGGTTGCCGAAATCGCCCTTGCTACCGGCTTTTCCAGTCAGGCCCATCTGACCACCCGGTTTGCCAGTTTTACCGGACTGACGCCAGCAAAATACAGAAGCGTCGCACAGTAAGGCGACGCTGCGTCTGTATCTGCACTTTTGCAGTCTGACCAAAACCCTCCCTGATCTTAATTCTGCGTGCATCCGTCACCTTGGGCCGTTTCGCGTGCCCGTTCCAGGCTTGGCTCACTTGGCAGGTAACGGCCGGACAGGGGTTTCAATGTCCCGGTTGTTGCTCTGCAACTAGTTGTCACGACCGGTGATGGAAAATTGTGTTCTTGCTGCCGGAAATGGCGCCCGAAAAGTGATCAATCTTGATGTGTCATGTCGGCCTGAGGCGGGCCCTGATTTTCAATTTCATCGGGGTCGGTTTTGCCATGTTTGCGCCCTGGTTGATTACAAGCAGAACGTGTGAAAATGAATTTTTCAGTTTAAGTCATTGTTTTATATATAAATTAACAAGCTGAGAATTTCGTTGACAAGATTGGCAATTGATAATTAGGATTTCACAACAACTAAAATATCAATTTAGGCAAAATGCCAATCCAACGGGAGGATATCTAGATGAAACTAGCGGTAAAAACACTCGGACTCTGTGCTGTGCTGGCCGGGGCTGTGGCCCTGTCGGTTCCAGCAACGGCTGCAACCACGCTTCGGATCGGAACCGTCTTGTCACCCAATGATCCGATGGGGCAGGGGCTTGAGAAGTTCAAGGCGGATGTGGAAAAGGCGACCAATGGTGATGTGATCATCGAGGTCTTCCACAATTCCCAGCTTGGCGACACCACCGAAATGATCGATCAGGCCCGTGCCGGTGCTGCAATCGGCACCGTGACCGATGTTGCCCGCCTTTCAAGCTTCGTGCCGTCACTGGCCATCATGTCGGCACCGTTCCTGTTCGATGCCTATGAGGAAGCCGACAAATTTGCGCTTTCGCCTGAATATATCGCCTGGGGGGATGAGTTGCGCGAGAAGTCCGGCCTCGTGATGATTGCGTCAAACTGGTATCAGGGCGCACGCCATGCCTTGACCCAGAAGCCGATTTCAAGCCCGGCCGACCTTGCCGGTGTGCGCATGCGCACCATCGGTGCGCCGGTATGGATTGAAACCATCCGTGCAATGGGGGCCGAACCAACCCCGATTGCCTGGGGCGAAGTCTATACCGCCTTGCAGCTTGGCACGATTGATGGTGCCGAAGCCCAGCCGACTGCGATCTGGAACGCAAAACTTTATGAAGTGATCAAGAATGTCACCAAAACCGGTCACATTCAGCTGGTCACAGCCCTTGTTGTCGGCGCACAGGCCTGGGACGAAATTTCCCCCGAAAACCAGAAAATCGTTCGTGACCTTGCGGTTGAAGATGGCCGTTATGCGTCGCAGCTGACCATCGAACTTGGTGACAAGGCGCTGGCAGATGTGGCGGCAAGCGGTGTTACCGTCAGCGATGTCGATCTGGCCCCGTTCAAGGAGGCCGTTGCCCCGGTTTACCAGATGCTTGATCTCGAAGCAGAGGCCGCCATCGTCAAAAAGGTTCTCGGTCGTTAATCGACGGATTTGATCCACCTGCCGTGCCTTCGTGCGTTGCCTTGTTTGCAGGGCAACGCACATCAAACTTCAAAATGGAATGGAATACATGCTCAAGCGAATTGAGTTTGCCTGTGCCGGGGGGCTTCTGGTTGCGGTTGTTGTTCTTGTGGCAATCGCATCTGTGGCGCGCGCAATGGGAACGCCGATCATCTGGTCGGTCGAAATGGCGCAGCTGATCTTTGCATGGCTTTGCATGCTGGCGGCCGACATTGCCATGCAGGAAGACCGGCATTTCGGCCTTCAGGTTCTTCAGGAAGTCTTTTCCGCACGAACCGTTGGCATGATCGAGATTTTCAACATTCTTGTCGTCATCAGTTTCCTTGCGTTTCTTCTCTATTACGCATGGGGCAACATGATCCTGATGCATCCGCGTCTTGTCGGTGCCGCACAGATTCATGCCTCCTACATTCACGCGTCGATGGTTGTCGGCATTCTTCTTATGTTGCGGACCATGGTGTCCCTGCTGATCCGGCGTATTCGAAACCGGGGGACCGTCTGATGCTGATCCTGATTGCCATTCTGTTTACGGTTTTCCTCATTATCGGCTTGCCGGTTGCCTTTGCACTCGGACTTGCATCCATTCCGGTCTTTGTTGTCAGCGGTGCGATGCCGCCGACCGTGGTCATCCAGAAAATGGTGACTGCAACCCAAAGCTTTCCGCTTTTGGCTGTGCCATTCTTCATCCTTGCCGGGAACCTGATGAATGTGACCGGCATTACCTATCGGCTTGTCAAATTTGCTCGTCTTCTGACCGGCTGGATGGCTGGCGGGTTGGCACAGGTATCAATTGTGCTGAGTTTCATGATGGGCGGCATTTCCGGCTCTGCGGTTGCCGATGCCTCGATGGAGGCACGCCTTCTTGGCCCCAGCATGATCAAACAGGGATTTTCCAAAGCATCGACTGCGGCAGTCCTGGCGTTTGGCTCCGTGATCACGGCGACCATTCCGCCCAGCATCGGGTTGATCCTGTTTGGTTTCGTCAATGAAGTTTCCATCGGTCGTCTGTTCCTTGCCGGGATCATTCCGGGCATTTGCCTGACCATTGTTTTGATGATCACGTCATGGTTTGTAGCAAAGAAAAATGGCTATCAGCCTGATCTGCCGCACATGCCCTCAGGCAAGGAACTGCTGAAAAGCTTTGGTGAAAGCATCTGGGCACTGGCCTTTCCGGTGATCCTGATTGTCGGGTTCCGTTTTGGTCTGTTTACGGCGACCGAGGCTGGCGCGTTTCTTGTCTTCTATGCGCTGGCGGTCGGGTTTTTTGCCTATCGTGAACTCGATTTCGCGAAGTTCAAAGAGGCCGTGACAAGCTCGGTATCCGATCTTGGCATGGTGATGTTGCTGATCATCATGGCGGCGGTTCTTGGTTATGCCATGACCATTGAACGTGCCCCGCAACAGATCACCGAATTTGTCACGACCCTGACGGAAAATCCGACCGCGATTCTGATGCTGGTTGTGGCGGTTCTGGTGATCAGTGGCATGTTCCTTGAAGGGGCGGCCAATATCTTGCTGGTGACGCCAATTGTCATGCCGGTCCTGGTCAATGCCGGGTATGACCCGGTTCATATGGGGATCCTGATCGTGACCCTGATCAATTTCGGCGGTCTTACACCGCCTGTCGGGGTCATCATGTTCACGGTCTGCGGTATTCTTGATGTCAAAACAGGGGCCTATACCAAGGCATCAATCCCGTTCTTCATCGCGATGGTGATCTTTTTCATCCTGATGGTAGCGGTCCCGAGTTTGACGTTGTTACTGCCCAATGCATTAATGTAATGAGTGATCTCAAGGATTTAGGCATTCATAGAATTGCCAGGGAGATAGATGAAAATGAATACATCTACGAGCGGACTGATTGGGATCTCTGATGGCGGGATCAAGGGCAATGCCCATGTTCCGGCCTCGGCACTGGTCTATGAAGATATCCGCAACCGGATCATTTCACTGGCGCTGCTGCCCGAAACAACACTTGTGCGCGCTGAACTTGCCGAAAGTTTCAAGGTTAGCCAGTCGCCCGTGCGCGAAGCCATCATGCGCCTTGAGCAGGACGGGCTTGTGGTTTCCTATCCGCAATCGCGCACTGTGGTGACCAAGATCGACGAAGCCCGCATTCGCGAAGAACATTTTCTTCGGGTTGCGGCGGAATGCGAGGTGGTGCGCCAGCTTGCCGAGATCAAGGAATCCCCGGCCGTGACCAAAGCCAAGGGGTTGTTGAAAATGCAGGAAGCGCTTGTCGGCGATATTGAACAGATCGATCTGTTCAAACAGCTTGATGACAGCTTCCATGCGGCATTGTTCAACGGTGTGAACCAGTCCAACCTGCATTTGCAGATCACCGCGCGCAGCGGCCATCTTGCCCGTGTCAGGACGCTTGATCTACCGCGTGCAGGCAAGATGGTTTCGGTCCTTGATGGCCACAAGGCGGTTATTGAGGCCATTCAGTCAGGGGACGGGGCAACAGCGGTTACCGAGATGCGCCATCACCTTTCTGGCACCATGGAGCGCCTGCCTCTGATTATCGAAGAAAACAGATCCCTGTTTACCTAGTGAAGACCTCCCTGTCCCCGGATAGGGTGTTGCTTGAACTGGTGCGTAGCGGCCTTACCGGCTACGCACCATTTTTTTATGCGCGTTTGGCAAGCCGCCATATCCCGCTTTTGGCAACGTCAGCTGCAAATTGCGCCAATGTGTTTGGCTGCCGTCCAAGGATTTTCTCGACATCGCTGGTCGGCGTACTGTTTCGACCATCCAGAACTTCGCGAAACAGATAGCCGATCAGGGCGCGGAAATCTTCGTGAACCCCGTCATTGGCCAGACCCCGATCAAGGTCTTCAAGGGTGATTGACACAAAATCAATCGGGCGGTTGCTTGCGGTGCTGATGATGGCGGTCACCTCGGCAAAGGTCAGTGCTTGCGAACCGGAAAGCTCATAGGTTTTGCCAATATGCGCCGGATCGAGCAGGCAGGTTACCGCGCAATCGGCAATGTCATCGGCATCTATGAACGGTTCGGGGATGTTTCCTGCCGGAAGGGCAAGCGTGCCTGACTGAAGATAGGGCAGGAAAAGATCCTCGTTGAAATTCTGAAAGAACCAGTTGGCACGCAGGATCGTGGCATCTGCACCTGATTGCAAAAGTGCTGCTTCTGCCAGATGTGCTGCTTCTTCGCCACGACCAGACAACATCACAAGCCGTTTTGCACCGTGGGCGAGGGCGGTTTTGGCAAACTGCGCGATGACCTTGTCTGATCCGGGAACCGCAAGGTCGGGCTGGAATGTGATGTAAACGGCATCAACATCGTGCAGGCAATCATCCCAGCTTTCAGGCTTGGTCCAGTCAAAGGCCGGTGTCGTGCTGCGCGATACGGCTTTTACCTCGTAACCACGGGATGCAAGTTTTCCGGCAACGCGACGGCCGGTTTTGGCCGTTGCGCCAAGAACAAGAAAACGCGGATTTGTGGGCATGGTGGTTCCTCCTGATGTGAGATTTCAAAATGTGAGTAATCCTCACATTTGCCAAATGTGATAAATCCTCGTATTTTGTTCGTCAAGAGAGTTTGGTCATCATCAACCTGTGTCAGGTGTCGAAAATTACCGGAGATCACAGGTGAAAACAGGGCGTAACCAATTGTCGGAAAACGCGAAAACAATGCGCAAGGCACCATCCCAAAAACGCAGTCGCGAGCGGGTCGAAAATATCCTCAAGGTCGCCTGTGAGCTGATTTCAGCGCAGGGAAGTGATGCCATGAAGATGGGGGAACTCGCAGAAAAGGCGGGAGTCTCTATCGGATCGCTCTATCAGTATTTCCCCGACAAGGCATCGATCATTCATGCCCTTGCCGACCGGTATAACGAGGAATCACAGCACTGCATCGAAGAGGCGCTGACACATGTCATGGATGCAAAGGGCTTTGTTGCGGCCTTTGAACAGCTGATCGATACCTATTATGAGCTGTTTCTGGCCGAACCGGTCATTTGCGATATCTGGACCGGAACACAGGCGGACAAGACGCTGCGCGATATGGAACTTGAAGTCAGTCGGGCGAATGCGGCCTTGCTGACCAAAACCATCCTGCGTATTCGCAACAATGATGGTGACCACAATGCACTGGCCGCCCGGTGTCTTCTGATCATGTATAATGGCGAGGCAACCATGCGGCTTGCGATCTCGGTGTCGGCCCACGAGGGGCGCGAGATCATTAACAGCTACAAACGCATGGTGCGGCGGGAATTTGATGAAATGCTGCGGGTCTAGGGCCTTAAATCAAGCAGGGTTTGCGACAAAAGGACCGTTTGCCGGACGGCCAAGCAGGAAACCCTGAACATAGTCGACATCATGTTCGATCAGGAAATCGAGTTCTTCCTGACGTTCGATCCCCTCGGCGATCACTTCAATTTCAAGCTGCTTTGCAAGCGCGATCAGTTTGCTGACGATGGCCTGTTTGTAATTGTCGTGATCGACATGGTCGACCAGCTCACGATCAATCTTGATGATATCCGGGCGTAATTCCGGCAGCAAATTAAGCGTTGAATACCCTGAGCCAACATCGTCAAGTGCGACCCGGAACCCCGAACTGCGATAGGATTCAAGGATGGCGCTCAGATGCGCTGTGCTGCGGACCTTTTCCGTTTCAATAACTTCAAAAACAACGTTTTTGCGATCGAGTTCGCATTCCTCGACAACCTCGATTGTTGAACGCAGGCAGGAATCCGGATCATAGATCGAGCTTGGCGTGAAGTTGATGAACAGGTTGCCGTTGATCCCGGCTTTGGTGGCATTTCGCACATTGGCGGCACGTGCAGCGCGGTCAAGTTGAAACAGCAAGGTTGCTGATTGTGCCGCATCAAACAACTGACCCGGATTAATCACTGTTCCATCCGGTGCTGCGCCGCGAATAAGGCATTCATGCGCAAAAGGAACGTTGAAGTTATTGATCGGGAAAATCGGCTGAAACACCGAATTAAGCCGATTGTCGCGCAACAGATCGCCAAGCCATTCGGCCCCGATTGCAGCACGAATGGCATTGAGGCTGGTCAGACGCGCAATATCGTCAATCTCCGGGGGCCGGTTTTCGGGCATGATCAATGCCTTGGTATCAACAAGCTCCTCGGGCAGGAGGTCTTTTGCAATTGCATCAATCAGTGCGCGCAGGCCGGGGCGGCTATATTTGATGGAAAGTGTTGCGACCGACGGTGACTTTTCGACATCCAGACTGATCGACTTTGCCCCGGCCAGTATTTTTCCCGTCGTATGGGCAACAGGCGGCCACAAAAACAGCGTTCCGGTTTGGGGGGCAATTTCGGGTATGGAGTCACACTTTTCGCAATAGGTCATCACATCCTCCCCGGTTGTTTTCGCCTTACGACATCGTCACTTGCCGTTTTGTCGTACATTTGAATGTTGTGTTTTATAGCATACGGGACCGGGGGCCGAAAAGTTTGTCCATATAATAAATATAATTATCAAGGCTATAGGTTGTCATGTCGCAATAAACGGCACGCAGACCAAGAAAGTTTCAGACGGGATTTGATGGGGTAACCTGCTGAAGGGCAGGCGATTAATGCTGCTTGACGTCTCTTGGCTTGATATTGTTTTGTCAGGTTTGATGGGCAGCCAAGTACCGCTCAGATAGCGATCCAAGGATCAGAGAAAGTAATGCAATACAGTCTGCGGCAATATCGGGCGCAAGCCGAAAGCCACAGCCACAGTGACTTCCACCAGATCATTATCTCTGATCTCGGGCGACTTGAGCTTGAGATCGAGGGACGTGGCGGTGAAGTCTGCGGCCGTCAGATGGCATTTGTCGAAGCTGGCCGGACCCATGCATTCCGGGCCGAGGGGCTGAACCGTTTTCTTGTACTTGACGTCGATATTGATCTGGCCCGTCGAACCGGGATTGAGGCACTTTGGCAGAAAACTGCGCACGCATCGGCATATCTTGAAGTTCTTGCCGGACATCAGTCCGGGCTGCTTGGCTTGTTAAACAGTTATCAGGACTGCGATATAATCGGTTTGTCAGGCAGGTCATTGAATGCGGCCAATGATGCGGGGAACGATATTGTCGTTCGTCTGCGTCAGATATTGTCTCATAGCAGACAGGCGCCGGGCGGCAGTTATTCGGCACTGGATGGTGTTCCGGCACGTCTTGTCCGCGTGGCCGCCTGGGCTGAAACGCGCCTGGGTGACAACATATCGATCTCAGATATGGCGCAGATTGCCGCACAGTCGGAAAGCAGCCTTTTCGTTGCATTTCAGCGGTATTTCGGGGCCAGTCCGATGCGCTGGCTTGCGGAGCAACGGTTGCAGACAGCGTGGGCGATGCTGCGCGACGCTGATATTGATCTGTCGATTGGCGACATTGCCAATTCCGTCGGATATCAGGATCAAAGTGCGTTTTCCCGTGCGTTTTCCCGGCGGTTTGGCTGTGCACCGGTTCTGGTGCGCAGTCAGAATCCCAATACTGCCGATGCCTGATTTCCCCGGCGTTTGGTCATTTTACAGTGTATGAAGTCCGAAATTCGGAGTTTGGGCAAAGACGGATTTGAAAATTCCCTGCATCTTCCGGTTCGCCCTGAACGAAATCCGGACGATGACGATGAAAAACGGAACTGAAAAACGAACGGCAACATTAATCGGTGTTCTGGCCGTCCTTTTGTGGTCGTTGCTTGCGTTATTTACCACTGTGGTTGCCGCAATCCCGCCCTTTCAGCTCGTCAGTCTGTGCTTTTCGATCGCCAGTATCCTGAGCTGTATCTGGATTACCCTGCGTGGTGGCAGCGTTTTCAAAGCATTGCGACAGCCCGTCGGGGCTTGGATGCTTGGTGTGGCGGGGCTGTTTGGCTATCACTTTTTCTATTTTGTGGCACTGGCAAATGCGCCGGCTGTTGAAGCCAGCCTGATTGCCTATCTGTGGCCGCTTTTCATCGTTTTGTTCTCGGCACTCCTTCCGGGGGAAAAGCTGCGCTGGCATCATGTTGCCGGTGGCCTCCTGGGACTTTCGGGGGCGGTTTTGCTGGTCAGCAAGGGGCAGGGGCTATATTTCGATCCGGCTTTTGCGCCGGGTTATGGTGCGGCGATGGTCTGTTCATTCCTGTGGTCGGGTTATTCGGTTTTGAACCGGCGTTATCGTGACGTTCCTGTTAACGCGGTCTGCGGATTTTGTGCGGGGGCAGCGGTGCTTGGCTTTGTCACCCATGGCATGACAGAAGTCTGGGTCTCGCCGGATTTTTCCCAGTGGATGGCGATCCTTGGTCTCGGTCTTGGTCCGGTGGGTGCGGCATTCTTTGTCTGGGATTACGGCACCAAGCATGGTGATATCCAGATACTTGGTGTTGCATCCTATGGCGCACCGTTGCTGAGCACTTGCTTCCTGATCATCTTTGGCAAGGCGCTGGCAACGCCGGTTGTGATTGCGGGTTGCATCCTGATTGTTGCGGGTGCGGTCCTCGCATCCCGGGAACTTTTGTTTCGGTCAAAGAGCTGGACCAATTTTCAGCAACCTTGATTTTTAACCCGGTTTTGCAAGGCGTTCTGCTGTGGCTCCGCTTTCCGGAGCAACTAAAGGTGGAAAATGTATCTACTATTGCCATGTTGTCACATTTCCGTGATTTTCGACATGAGAGCGGCTATTTGTGCTGTGCGGCATTTATAAATGAACTATAGTCGGTTTGTGCTTGGGGAGGGGGCGTGTAACTCAGATACGCATCCAGGGACAAACGAATGACGCAGCTACAAAACGATGTTGCCAGGGATCTGAAAAAGGCAATGTCTGCAGCCGAATTTGACGAGGCTGCCAGGATTGGTGTCCGCATTTTACGGAGCCATCCCAAACGGACTGACATCCAGATAATGACCGCTGTTAGTGAGTTGCAAGGTTCAAATCCTGCTGCCGCTGGTGCGCGTTTGCGCAAGCTGTTCCGAACTGTCCCGACAGATCACAAACTGTTTGGGGCTATTGCGCAGAATCTTTTGCAATATTCGTATATTGTAAATGACTTCTGTTCATTCGAGTCGCTTATTGAGAAGCGCCTCCGTGCTGCGCCGCAGGATGATTTTCTGGCCTTTATGCTGGGTGATGTGATTTTCCGGGGAGAAGTTTCTACAAGTCCGGGAAAATGTATCGCGCCGAAATTTGATCGCGCTGTTGAAGTGCTGAAATCAATTTCCGGGCACAGCCATTATTTTGATGAAGCCCAGAAGTTGCTGGCGCGCATTCACTTGCATCAGGAACGCCATGACCAGGCCTTCGAACTGCTTGAAAAGGCGGTCGATCGTGCCCCCGAGAATCTGGATTTGCAGATTTTTCTGGCGTCGAGCTATGCCATGGCCGGCAAGGTTGAACAGGCTGTCGCAAGAAGTCTGTCTGTCCTTGCGAAACGGCCGGGATATTGCGCGCAACCCTATGTGATTATCTCGTTCGTCCGTCCGCAAGCGATGCCTTCTGATGCGACGGCCCGGCTTGATGCGATCCTTGATGATCCGACGTCTGGTGGTGCCGAAAAATACGGGGCAGCTTATGCTTTGGCCAAGATTGCCGAGACTGGTGGTGATATGCAAAAGGCCTTTGACTATTACAGCAAGGGCCATGCCGCCAATCGTGCTGCACGTCCGTTTGATATGGATCGAGAATTGCGCGAAATGGAGGCATTGGAGGAGCTGGCTCATCAGGGGGCCGCTGATGATATAAGTATCACAGATATTGCTACGCTTGATGCCAAGGGGCCCAAACCGATCTTTGTCCTTGGCATGCCCCGTTCGGGGACAACCCTGACCGAGCGTATTCTGGGGGCTCATCCCGATGTATATGCGGCAGGCGAAATCGGCGACTTTGCCAAGGCAGTTATCGAAACAGTTGGAACCGGTTCAATTTCCCAGCAGTTGTCACGCATAGATGACAAGGCAGCCCGAAAAATCAGAAAGCAATATCTCGATGCATTAAGAGTTTATGCACCAGACAAGGCTTTTGTGACCAACAAGACGCCAGCCAACTTTTTGCGTACCGAGATGATCCGGCGCATTTTCCCCGATGCACCGATTATTCATACCCATCGTCATCCCTTGGCAACCTGTCTGTCGATCTATACGACGCCATTTGCCATCCCGATGCGCTACTCGGACGATCTTGGTGAACTTGCCGATTACTATCGTGCTTATGTTGATCTGATGAATGTGTTCTTTGAAACAGATCGCAACGGCATGCTTTATGATCTGTCCTATGAGGATTTGGTGACAGACCCGGTTGCTGTTGCCAAGGACTGCCTTGCCCATTGTGGTCTGGATTGGCATCCCGGATGTCTTGAATTCTACAAGACAGACCGGACAGCCGCGACGGCAAGCATGATCCAGGTCCGTCGCCCGATCTTCAAAGACTCGCTGGGCAAATGGCAGCGGTTTGAACCCTATATCGGTGCGTTGGCCAAGCTTGCCGATGCGGGGGAAGATGCAAAGGTCAATACAGCCCGGAAATCATCGCGCAAAGCGGTTGCCGCGTGACCTGACGCGGGCTTCGGGGTAGAAGGTATTCTGATATAAAAAAGATACCGACAAAACCGGAGCACCCCATGACCCTGTCCATTCCAAAGGCCGAGCTTCATCTTCATCTTGAAGGTGCGCTGACGCCGGCACTGGTGCGAACCTTTGCCAAGCGCAATAACCTGACCCTGCCCGATGACATTTATGATGCGCAGGATCGTTATATTTGGGGTGACTTCCCGGAATTTCTCAAAAGCTTTGACAAGGCCAGTGCTGCAATCCGCACCAAGCAGGATTATTCGGATCTGACCTGTTTCTATCTGACCGAACAGGCAAAGGTTGGAGCACTTTATGTCGAACTGTTCTGCTCGCCGACCCATGCGGCTGAATGCGGTTTGTCATATGATGAACATCTTGAAGCGGTGGTTGATGGCATTGATCGTGCCGAGAAAGAAACCGGCATCATTGGCCGGATCATCATGACCTGTGTTCGGCATGTCGGCGGCGATATCGCGGTCAAGGTCGCCAGGGAAGCCGCAGATTGCGGGCATCCCTATATTGTCGGATTTGGCATGGGCGGGAATGAAAGCATGTTCTCGCAGGAGACATTCTATCCGGCCTTCAAAATCGCGGCGGATGCGGGGCTGGGCTGCACCACCCATGCGGGCGAGGTACAAGGCCCGCAAAGTGTCTGGGACGCGATTGACAAGCTTCCTGTGACCCGTATCGGACACGGGGTCCGTTCGATCGAGGATCCGAAACTTGTCGAAACACTGGCAAAGCGCGGCATCGTTCTGGAAGTTTGCCCGGGATCGAACATTTCATTGTCGGTTTATCCCGATTATGCGTCCCATCCGCTGCGCAAGTTCCATGATTGTGGTGTGAAGGTCACACTCGGGTCTGATGATCCGCCCTTCTTCCATACCAGTCTGGCCGAAGAATATCAGCGCGCCAAGGATGTGTTCGGTTTTAGTGACGCCGAATTGCTCGGCGTGACCCGTACGGCAATCGAGGCTGCTTTTGTCGATGATGCCACCAAGGCGAAATTGCTCGCAAAGCTGTAGTTTTTCGTTCGTACGCCTAATCAAAAAGAAAAGATCGCCCGCTGTGATCAACGGGCGATCTTGATGTTTTCAGGTGTCGCGTTTTACCAAGGCGTCTTACCCAGAATTTTCTCGCCAAGCGATGTCAGTTCGGCGCGTTCATAGCGGGTCTGTTCCCAGTTGCGCGGATCTCCGGGGAATGCATAGCCGCGGGCTGGAAGGCGCTCGGACCAGCTTTTAACACGCCAGTCCACAAGGTCCTGTTCTTCGGGGGGCGCAGGTGCCATTGAGATATATTGCGCAATGCGGGCCTGATCAGACCGGTTGGCGCGAATGCCGTGCGCCAGCAAGCTGTTGAAAATCACCAGATCACCGGCCTTCATGGCGATGCGTTTGGGCTGATAGGGGATCGTATCCATGTCCGGGCGGAACGGATCACGATCGGCCGGTGCGGATTTGCGCCATTCTTCGAAATTGGCGAAAAGGTCCGGGACACACTGGAAGCCGCCCATGTCATCGGTGGTATCAACAAGTGACAGTACGCCCTGCACATTGATTGGCAGCGGGTTGGCACTGGTGTCTGCATCCCAGTGAATGAAACCGTCAAACGCGCGTGACCCCTTGTTCGGGGTGTTCAGATTGGCGCGGTCAATCGAAACCCAAAGGTCGGTGCGATCCCAGATATCGACAAACGCATCATAGACACGCTGGGTCTGGCGGTTATCCCAAAGTGTCTGGTGATTATAAATCTCGACCATGCCGGAATTGTTGAGTTCCTTCATTGCATTGTCGCGCATTTGCGGGCGATTCCAGCTTTCCGGATCATCGGGATCCATTTCCTGGAACTCCCACAAAAGATCGACCGTAGCGCGGACCTGTTTTGCAGGAACAGCATTGGGGACAACGACATAGCCATAAGTCTGCCAGTGGGCAAAGTCGTCTTCGGACAACACACGAAGCGGCAGTTTCTTTTCAAGGTCGCGCAATTGCGTGCCGCTGACTTCCCTGGTGGATGCATTTCCCGGGCGGTCGCTGTTGGGCGTCATCGTTGCGCTTGGCGTTGCGAGCATGGACATCAGGTTCCTCCGTCTTTCTGTTTTGATCTGTTAAAATTAAAGCAGGAAGACCGTGTCCTGCACACTGACAGGACGGACAAAGAATGATACTATTCGGCCAGATTGTTAGATAATTTGTTCCGTAAAGACGTGGTGCCGGTCTGATGAAACTTCTGTTTGAACATGTCCAGATCGCGCCAGACCGGTCGTGGAAAGGCCTTTATCGTAATCTTCTGGCGATCCCGTTTGAATGGCACTTTCACCCGGAATATGAATTGACCCTGACACTTGGCAGTTCCGGGCAGCGTTATGTTGGTGACCATATCGGCGATTATGGGGATGATGATCTGGTGCTCTTGGGGCCCAATTTGCCCCATACCTGGCATTCGTCAAATGCGGCTCCGCCATCGGTCAGTCACGGCGGATTACGCGCCCATGAAGAAGCACTTCAGGTCAAGGGACGGGCAAAGGGCCATCAGGCGTTCGTATTCTGGTTTACCGCTGACTGGATCAATAGTGTCTGCAAGACCATGCCGGAACTCGCCGGGCTGGAAAAGGTTCTTGGTCTGTCCAAGCGTGGTGTGCAGTTTGACGCAGCAACTGCGCGCAAGGTCGCGGCATTTGCCCCGGCCTTTGACAAAGGCGCGCCAGCTGACCGGTTGCTGCTTTTGATCGAGGTGCTCAGAACGCTGCTTGATGCCACGAAACTTACGCCACTTGCGTCGGATCGTTTTGATGCAGCCATCCCCGATCATGATGATGCCAGCCGGTTGGGCAGGGTGCTTGATCTGCTTCATGGCAGCTATTTCGATGCACTCAGCAGTGCCGAGATTGCCCGTCACGCCGGTATGAGCGAACGCACCTTGCGCCGTTTTTTCCAGCGCCATATGGGATCGAACATTCAGGATTACCTGATGGGGTTGCGCCTTGGGCGGGCGGCCAGCCTGTTGCTGTCTTCTGACATGCCGGTCTATCAGGTGGCAGAGGAATCCGGTTTTCAGAATCTGTCACACTTCAATCGTCAGTTCCGTCGTCACCGCAACGTTTCCCCCAGTGCATTCCGCAAGTCACGGTTTGAGGGGCAGGCTGTGCGTAATTCTGTGCCTGCGAACACCTGAGACGCGGAATACAGCAACGAACTAGCCGGGATAACGCGCCATATGGGCATCGAAGAACGCCCAGAACTGATCGCGAAAGATGTCTCTTTCCTGCAGGATTTCATGACGTGCTTCGGGAATTTCACGAATGGTTACATTCGGATTTTTCCCGAAAAGATCTTCGGTCACCTTGTTTGAAACCACCTGATCATTCCCGGCAAGCACCATGGTAATGGGCGGCAAGTTCTGGCCGATATCGGTTTGTTCAAGGCGCAGAGCGATATCTGTCTGGGCGCGAAAACACGCATCAAGCCACCCGGCCGAGGTGCCGCCAACCACAAGGTCGGGAGCAGCTTCAAGGATGTTGCGGCTGCTTTCGTGACGATGCGGATCGGATGTCAGAATGTTTTCAGGATCGAAATCGGCAATCGGGCTATATCCGCGTTGTCCCGGAAGATACTGTTTGTCAAAACCGTATCGGCACATCTCGCCCGACAGGATCTGTGCGGCAATTGAAAACCACCGTGGCCCACCCAGACCAAAAAACGGGGCAACCATGACGGCACTTTTCCAAAGATCGGGTTGATCAAGCATCATGGACATTGCCACCAGCCCGCCGGTTGAGTGGGTCAGCAAACCGTCACAGACAATACCGTGCTGTTCCCTGATATGGTCCAGAACGTGGCGGGTATCAGCTTTGTAATGCGTGATATCGCGAACATAGCCCATCGCAATATCAGGTGCCTCACGCGTAGATCCGCCGTGGCCGCGAAAATCAAAGGTTACGGTGCCATATCCGCGTTTGGCCAGATCGCGGGCAGTTTCGCCATAGCGTTCAATGAACTCGCCACGTCCCTGAAGAATAAGAACATATCCCTTGGACGCACATGGCGGTGTAATACCGGCTCTGAGCGTGACCCCGTCAGGTGCAGTAAAGCGATCTATGGTAAAAGGCATGGGTCGGCTGTTCCGGATCAAACTGTTATCAAAGGCGACTTTATTGTGCTGCGGGGGTTTGACCGCCACCAAGCGATGCAACAATAAAAGCCGCCATCATTTCGATCATGTTGGGGAAATCCGGATTGAACGTCCCGCGTCGCAATGTGCCAGCGGTTGCAGATTGCAGCAGATTGCGTTCGCCATAGACGGTGTCGCTGCCTGTTTCGCAGGCTTCATGTTCTGCGGGATCATCATAATGACCGCAATCGCGAATGGTGCCGTTGAGACCATAGACAGGGTTATCCGGGCTCATGGTTATCGCGGTATGGGCGTGATTGATGGTGCGCATGTCGTCATTTGACGAACTGATAATGTCGATATTATCGCATCTCGGATGTCCGGAAAGCTCGTTGATCTCGCCCTGATACCAGATCATTTTTTTGATGCCGGAATTCACCTTGCTGCAGAAATAATCCACAGCGGCCAATGGATTGACTGTCTGATCATCGGAGCTGATGGCGATAAAGACCGGGGTATTTGATGTGGGCAACGAACCATCCCGATAGGGTTCGGTAACCAGATGAAACTCTGCTGCTGCATTCATCGCCATGGAGCCATATTTGGCCGGATCGCTTTCGGGATCCTGACCGACCCAGTCCTTGAAATAGCGCACATAGGGGGTGAGCCAGGCCATCTCGCTTTTGGCCTCAAGACCGGGTGACAGCATGATCATGGCACTGATGTGTGCATCCGTACCACGGGCGGAAATGTCGCGCCCGATCAGGGCTGCCCCCATCGAATAGCCAATCGGAATGATATGTTCGATATCATCCCCGAAGGCGTCGATACCAAATCGTACTGTATCAAGCCAGTCCTGAAAGCTGACATCAATCAGATCGCCCGGGGTTGTTCCATGTCCGGGCAACAGCACGCCATTAAATGTTGCGCAAGGGAACCGCATGCGAAGCTGATCGCGAACGTCGCTCAGCCAGTAGGGGCTGTCGGTAAGGCCGTGAACGGCAAGAAAACCAACCTTCTCGCCATGAACAAGATCACCTCCTGCCGCATCACATGCAGCTTGATCCGGTGCGATATTATAGGGGCTTCGCATATCGACGACCTGATCAATGTCATAATCGCCAAATGGTTTGGTTTCCGATGCATAACGCTCTTTGGACAGAATCTCGTAAAGCTGTGTGCGTGTTGATTGCACATAGGCGTCAAACGAGGTTCCCCTGACCGGAGCGCTTATCGCATTGCCCGATGGTGCATGCTGCGCATCCGATTCCGAACAGGCACCGATAGCCAACAGGGTGCCCAGTACAAGAGAAGTCAGTCCGGTCCGGATTGTCCGTCGTGTGACCATGGGGAGGCTCCATATTGGTTGGTGCAAGGGATTGTATTCGATATCGTTTTGCGCGTGATGTTAGCGCGTGTGGTCCCGTGGTGCGAGCAACAAAAAAGCGGTCTGGCGACAGACCGCTTTTTCAAGCATACATCATGACCGGCCAAAGCCTGCGGGCTGCCAGTTTATTCGATCACTTCCCAGCTATGGGTTACTTCGGCAGCCTTTGAGAGCATGATCGAGGCCGAGCAATATTTCTCGGCCGAAAGTTCGACCGCGCGACCAACCTTGGTTTCATTAAGGTTTTCGCCCTTCACCTTGAAATGCAGGTGAATTTTGGTGAAGACCTTGGGATCGGTTTCCGCGCGTTCTGCCTTGACCTCGGTCTCGACATCCTGAACGTTCTCGCGGCCTTTTTGCAGAATGTGAACCACGTCGATCGAAGAACAGCCGCCAAGCCCCAAAAGCAGCATTTCCATCGGACTTGGGCCAAAGCCGGTGTCCTTGTTGCCATCCATGACAACCCCGTGTCCGGTGCCGCTGGTGCCCGTGAAAGTAAGGTTTTCAAGCCACTTGACGCGTGCTTCCATGATCGAATTCCTGTGTTTGAAAAATCATTGCCTCATCCTCTAGCGCGGTTGACGCCTGCCTGCAAGTTGCGATCATGTTTCCGGGCAACTTGTGAATTTGTCGCATGGGCATTTCGGGTAGCAAACTGTTATAGGTGTTTTTACTTTCCCGCGTGATACTATCGTAAGAATTCAGTCCCTTATGGTGTAGGAGTAAAGGGCATGACACAGGATCAAAACCGCAGCAAAAGCCGTTTCATGATGGGCATGGAGCACGTCCTGCGCGAGATTAACCATGAAATCATCAGCCCGGCGATCCCGGATATGTCGGTTGAAAATGCCGTGCCGCTGATGATTACGGTTGCCCGCTTGCGTGCCGACTACCTGAAATACGCGTTCAAGCTAAGTGCGGATCGTACCGAACGACACCCGACCGAAGAAGAACTGGCAAAGCTCAAACATTTGCGTGAAACCTATCAGGAAATGCTTGCTGCGGCGCGCGAACTCGAACATTGCATTGATCGTGGTTATATCGATTTGCCGGTACCGGCGAAGTAACACACATAAACACCTGGGGGAGGGGATTTTCAATCGCCGGTCATGTGAGAAAAATCATGACTTATCCTCAAGGATATGTAATTGCTGTTGCTCATATAAAACAAGACCGGTCAATCAGGTCTGATTTGGGACATCAATGATAACATAGCCAAGGGAGTGCACTGCAAAGCGGTGCGCGGGGTGTATTGTCTGTCAGTGTAGATGTTGTGGCGACCGCGGCGTTGTCGCGTGATAGCCTTGTCTTTCTAGATAAGAACGATCTGAAAATCGTTCATGTCAATCCGGCTGCAGAAAAGCAGTTTGCCACGGCCAGGACGGTTTTACGCACCGGGACCGAGATCAAACAGTTTCTGGCCTATCTTGCAAAGAATGGCGAGTTTTCTGACGGGGATCCGGTTGGCGCTGTGCGTCAGGCGCTTGGGGCCATTTCATCGGGGACGCGGGCGGATTTGCCCGGTGTTCGACTTGAAAAGACCCTGTTTTCCTGGCATTGCGATGTCGGGCCTGGCGGGACCATCGCGCTGGTTCTGCGAGATAGTGGCAAGGCACAGGAACTTGCCCGTGCGCTGGCCGACCACAAGATTTTTATCCAGCATCTGATCGACGTGCTGCCGATACCGGTCTATCTGAAAAATCTTGATGGTGTGATCACGCGCTGCAACGCTGTGTTTGCCGAACTTTTCGGCCATGCGGTCGGGGATGTGATTGGCAAGAAGCTGATCGAAATCGCCCCGGACAGTCTTGCCAAAACGATTTCCGCCCATGAAAAGCCGCTTCTGATTGCTGAAGGACAGGTGCGCGACGAGATCAGCTTTGTCCTTGATGACGAGGAACGATCAGCCCTGTTTGCCGTCTCGAGCCTTAAGGGACCAAGCGGCAGTATTGCAGGCACCATCGGATCGCTTGTTGACGTCACCAGTCTGAAAAAGGCCCAGGCCGAAGTTGCCGAAGCTGCGCAGCGCCTGACAGGGCTTCTGGAAAGTGCGCCTGTAGGAGTGGGGATTTCCAGCCGCGAAACAGGTGTCTTCCGGTTCTTTAACAGCACATTTGCCAAGATGCTCGACATCAAGGACGAAAAGGAACCAACGGATTCGATTTTGTTGTCGGAACGCTATCGCAAGCAGTCTCTTAAAGATATGGATATGATCGGCGAGCTCCATGATGTTGAAATCAGGCTGCGTCGCCCGAACATGGCCGAAGCGAAATGGCTCAAGACTTCGCTGGAACCGCTGTCGTTCGAGGGCGAGGATACTGTGTTGTGGTGGACGAGTGACATCACCAAACAAAAGCACGCCGCCCGCGAGCTGCAAAACAAGGCTAATAATGATGAATTGACCGGATTGGCCAACCGGGCGCGTTTCATGCAAAAACTTGATCAGTGCGAAACGGTTCTGCGCGGGACCAATACGCCGGCCTCGATCTTCATTCTTGATCTGGACGGGTTCAAGAATCTCAATGATACCAAGGGGCATGCGGCAGGGGACTGGCTGCTGACCGAAACGTCAAAAAGGCTGAAGCGTGCAGGGCGCCGGGCTGAGGAAGTCGCCCGTCTTGGCGGCGACGAATTCACCATGCTGTTCATTAACAAGGGCGGTGCCAGGGAAATGGGTGAGATCGCTGATGCAATCCTCAGGGAGCTTAGCCAGCCCTTCCTCTGGAAAGGCGAAGATTGCGGTGTTTCGGCCTCCATCGGGGTCTCGGTCTTTGATGGTGGTAATTGCGATATGAGCGAGCAGCTCAGACGCGCTGACAAGGCAATGTATCAGGCCAAATCAGCAGGCAAGGCGCAATATTGCCTTTACACACCGGATCTGGAACCCGAACTTCATCAGGACGACTGATACGCGCCCGCATGTCCGGTCATTGCGGGCCGCTACGAAGGCAAATCCGGCCTAAAGGAAAGCAATTTCCTGAAGAATCAGTCAGGCTTTATACCAAGCGCCTCGATCAGAGGGGCTAGTTCCTTCTGGTACGGGCGCCATCGTTCAACACTGCTTTGATAGACCGGTTGGCGCACTTCAAGGGCGCTATGGGTGCGCACTTCGCGTTTGTTGTCATAGAATCTCAGGCACGCATCCTGCCATTCAAGATCAAGGAAATTGATCAGACGGCGGGCTTCGTGATCAAGGTCGGCGATGATCTTTTCATAGTCGATCGTAATCAATTGATCGGGGCGCAGCGTCTTTTCCCAGTGTGTCATCAGATCACGATAGGCAAGATAGAAATGCCCGATCTCGCGAAGGTCACAAAGATATTTGTGACCGTCACCAAAGAAATGGGTAAAGCACGAAAAACCGGTATCAAGCGGATCGCGCCGCGAATGGATGATCTTTGAATTGGGAAAAGCCATCGCGATCAACCCGACAGAAACAAAGTTCCCGAGCATCTTGTCGACGATATAGCGCGGGGGCTTGCCATCGCGTATCGCTTCGGGAGGTAACATACGAAGAACTTCATCGCGATAGGCCTTGGCAAACATCGCAAGGCGTTTGGGATCGGCCAGAAGCTTTTTATGGGCTGGCAGAGATGGAAAGGCATCGCCATAGGCGCGTTTCAACAGATTGGGAAGTGTCCGGATTTCACCAACCCCGAAGGCATCCGTGTGGCTGTCCAAAATCTGTTCAAGCAGGCTCGATCCGCTGCGCGGCATACCGACGATGAAGATGAATTGCTGCTCGTCCCCGGTTTCGCGCAGGGTGTTACGCGCGATACTTTCGGGCGTAAAGAAATCTGGCAGTTTTTTGAGGAAACCAAGTGTGCTTTCCTCGTTATAGTCAATCTGTTCGCGTTGATACCGGTTGGCGGTGAAATAATGATCCATGGCGGTCTTGCCATCGCCACGCGTCATATAGGCCAGGCCAAGTGCGTAATGCAGATGTTGGAGATCGGTCTTTGACAGCTTTGATTTTTCAGACCGGATCATCTTTTCAACGGCAGCAAAATCGTCATCCCCAAAGGCCTTGAGGGTTGCCAGCTCCGCCCATGCACGCGCGAAATATTTGGAATGACCAAGCGCAGCACGAATAGCGGCTTCGCAACCCTTTTTATCCCCGATGGTTTTGAGGAGGTCTGCCCGGTTTATTTCTATACGTGCGACTTCCGACGGTTTTGGGGCTGGAACGGGCAAGGTTTGTTTGTTCTTGATCGCGGCATGGGCGACTTCAAGAGCTTGCTCAAAAAGTGCTACGGCTTGTGAGGGGCGCGACGATTTGGCGACTGAATGGGCATACAGGTTCCATCGTTGCCAATCGCTCGGAGATGTCACCATGACATGGTTGAATAATTTTACACCATGATCAAACAGTCCGTTCAGGATCAGAGTGCTGGCAAGCTGGGCCTGAATTTCAGGATCGGCTGGATCGCGTTTCATTGCGACGTTCAGAACATTCTGGGCTTCCAGATACATGTTCTGCTTTATCATCAGTTTTGCGAGATCAAGGAAATACCGGTTTTGGGGATTTGGCGCCTTGCAGGCAAATTCCAGATGTTTCAAGGCCCCGAAAATATTACCCTGTTTTTCAAGCACACCGGCAAAAAAATGTAACAGCTGACCGTCATTCGAATGGGTCCGCAAATAGGTGGCACAAAGCTGATAAGTTTCTTGCTCCTTGCCTCGTTTCCAAAGCTCCTGAGCTTTTTTCAGAACATCTTCGGGCGTTTGTGCATTTACAGAACTCATCAATTTTCCTTGCTTGACGCTCGTTTGGGTAGGATGAGCCTAGTCTAGCAAGGGTAAGCAAACTGTTTAAACCCAAAAAAGAAAACGCCCGGCCAGAAGGCCGGGCGTTTTCGAATGCGTCTTCCTTTCGGTGAAAGGAATTAGCCGCTGTAGTACATGTCGAATTCGACCGGATGCGGCGACTGTTCGAAGCGGATGACTTCTTCCATTTTCAGGGCGATGTATGCGTCGATCAGATCGTCGGTCATAACGTCGCCTTTTTTCAGGAAGTCGCGGTCTGCGTCGAGGTTGTCGAGAGCTTCGTGCAGCGAGCGGCAAACGGTCGGAACTTCTTTGAGCTCTTCCGGCGGAAGGTCATAGAGGTTCTTGTCCATTGCTTCGCCCGGATGGATCTTGTTCTCGATACCGTCAAGGCCAGCCATCAGCATTGCAGAGAATGCGAGATACGGGTTGGCAAGGGCATCCGGGAAGCGGATCTCGACGCGTTTGCCTTTCGGGGACGCGGTGTACGGGATACGGCAGGATGCAGAACGGTTACGTGCAGAGTAAGCCAGCAGAACCGGAGCTTCGAAGCCCGGGACCAGACGCTTGTAGGAGTTGGTCGTCGGGTTGGTGAAAGCGTTCAGTGCCTTGGCGTGCTTGATGATACCGCCAATGTAGTACAGAGCGGTTTCAGAAAGATCCGCATAGCCGTTACCAGCGAACAGCGGTTTGCCTTCGTGCCAGATCGACTGGTGGGTATGCATGCCCGAACCGTTGTCACCGAAGACCGGCTTCGGCATGAAGGT
>Ga0207828_100065_pt1 | contig 156853 bp, 115 predicted proteins | sample TtaePargueraPR_11_FD_187276 | JGI IMG/M metagenome (GOLD analysis project Ga0207828, IMG submission 187276) | Aerobic enrichment media microbial communities from Bioluminiscent Bay, La Parguera, Puerto Rico - Tt and P2 (3) (SPAdes) | ecosystem: Environmental > Aquatic > Marine > Unclassified ... | reverse complement strand
GAAAGAGCGCGTCTATTAAGGCGCGGCAAGAGAGGATTTGAGAGATGGTAGAATTCAATCTTCCCGCCAATTCGGTCGTGAAAGAGGGCAAATCGTTCTCTGCTCCGGCTGACGCGAAGAATGTCCGTTCGTTCAAGATCTATCGTTTTGATCCGGATAGCGGCGATAACCCGCGTACCGATACCTACGATATTGATCTCGACAAATGTGGTCCGATGGTTCTGGACGCGCTGATCAAGATTAAAAACGAGATCGACGCGACCCTGACTTTCCGCCGTTCGTGCCGTGAAGGCATTTGCGGTTCGTGCGCGATGAACATCGATGGCCGTAACACGCTTGCGTGTCTCAAGCCGATCGAAGACATCAAGGGCGAAGTAAAGATCTATCCGCTGCCGCATATGCCGGTGGTCAAGGATCTGGTGCCGGATCTGTCGCAACCTTATGCGCAGCTCGCTTCCATCGAGCCGTGGCTTAAAGCCGACAGCCCGACCCCGCCGGATGGCGAACGTCTGCAGTCGCGTGAAGAACGTGCCAAGCTTGACGGTCTTTGGGAATGCATTCTGTGCTTCTCCTGCTCGACCGCGTGCCCGTCTTACTGGTGGAACTCTGACCGTTACCTCGGCCCGGCTGTTCTGCTTCAGGCATATCGCTGGCTGGCTGATTCGCGTGACGAATATACCGGTGAACGTCTCGATGCACTCGAAGATCCGTTCCGCCTGTATCGTTGCCACACGATCATGAACTGCACCAACACCTGCCCGAAAGGCCTGAACCCGGCCCTTGCGATCACCGAAATCAAAAAGATGATCGCAGAACGCCGCGCCTAAGCCTTTGGGTGTGTTGCTCTGAAAATGGCGTTTTACGCCAATATGTTAAAGCCGCCGGAGATCGGATGATCCCGGCGGCTTTTTCTTTTTGTATTTTGACCAAGTTGTGCAACCTTTGATCGAAACATAAGCTGGAGATGCGTCTTGAAGCGGTCATATGCTATTTTCCCGATTAGTGGTGCCATTCTTGGTTTTGTTCATTGGTATCTGACCGATAAGGCATGGCACGGCGCGCCATACCATTTTGATGCCCCAGCAACCTACTTGTTGACCTTTGTGCTGGTTCTGGCTGCCTGTTATTGGTTGGGCAGCGGTCTCAGAAAGCCGGTCGCAGATCTGATTTTTTCAGTCGGTACAGCTTCTGTTGCAGGACTGCAGGTTTTTGCGATGCAGAAACTTGTGGGGCTTGAAGACGTTGCAATCATATTCCGAATTATGGTTTTTGCCGCAATCGTTCTCTGGGTCCTGATTGCGATCAGTGCCTATAGGGCTTGGAAGCCGCAAGAGGCAGGGGGCAACTGGATCGCCGATCTGGTTCCAGAGCTGTGGTCCATAAAATTTGCAGTGTTCATCGCGCAGTTTGCTGCATCTGTTATCTATTTGCTGCTTTTTGGTCTGTCCTTGATGCTCGAAATCGTTGGTGTTGAGCAACTCAGGCGTCTGCTTTTCCTTGATCCCGTTGAAGCATCTTTGGCGGGCTTTTCGTTTGCTCTTGGCATTCTAGTTGCCCAAGAGAAAAGAGAAATTCTTCGGCCGGTGAGACATGTGTTTGCATGGCTGTTTCGGATTCTTTACCCGGTTCAGGCTTTGGGGCTGACCATCTTTCTTGTGGTCGCAGTCTCGGACGGGTTCACCACATTGCTCGAGAATGATTTCAGTATCTGGTGGATCGTAACAGGTTCTGCCGTGGGACTGCTGTATCTGCTGTTCGGAGCAAGCCAGCTGGAAAATCCGGAACGCGAAATTTATGGGCGCAAAGCAGACCTTGTTTTCAAAGCAAGCCTTTTTCTGGCACCGGCGTTAACTGCAATTGCGATCTATGCGTTGCTGCAGCCGATTATCACGTATGGCCTTACGCCATCGCGTGTCTATGGCTTATGGACGACATCGATTGTCATGGCAGCATCTCTTGTGTTGCTTCTGACGGTTTGTTTGAACCGGCGAAAAGGGGAACCTGTCGTTCGTGATATCTTTGGCAGAATCATTCTTTGCGCCGGTGTTGGAGCATTCTTTGTGCATTTGCCATTCATGGACCCGGTTTCCATGTCTGCGCGCAGTATTTCGGAAAAAGTAAAGGACGTTAAGGAAATCAACAAAGAGGATCTTGCGTTTATTGCACAGGATCTAGGGCATCCTGGTGCAGATCTTCTTTCTGTCAGAGGATTTTCCGAGGATGAATTAGCAGAGCTTCGCGACAAGAAATCAAGATGGGAAGAAGAAAAGGAGCTGGCAGACAAGTTTAAAACGTTTGACGGGATTACGGTATATCCGCTTGATTATTCCCGTGCCGCGGAAATTCCGAGTGCGGTTTTGCAGGAATACGACTTCGATGCGGATGGGTGTGCGAAAGAAAGAGATTGCGCCATCTTGATGACAGATTTGAATGGGGATCGAAGTGAAGAGGCGGTATTCTTTGGCGGGCCCAACAGGATTATTCTGTTTGAGTTTGATTGGGAGAAAAATCTGTGGGTACGTTCGGAGTCAAACGGCATGATCTGGCGGCACAGCAAAATTGATTATGCTCAACTGCTTAAAGCATTGGAGCAAGGTGATGTTAAGACGTCGCCCCCGCTTAATCATGACCTTATAATCGGCGGTCAGCGTGTCGGCATGAACGGCTACTAGCATCCTTATGTTTCGTGACACCGGACTTCGGAAAAATGTCGATCGTTAACGTCAAAATCATGAACGTGAAGTAATGTCTTTGTGGCTCTCTTGATACACCATGAGGATGAACGTCTTGTTTGATCGCAGCCAATTATCCGCTTTGTCGCTTCGCACATTGGTCGGTTTTGGACTGATTGTGGGGCTGGCCGCCTGCGGGGATACCAGTTCGAACTGGGAACCCCAGGACATGTTTGCCGCGCCGACCGAACAGAAGCTTGATGATCGCTATCGGGCGATGATTGATTTCAAGGCGATGGCACGTGACGATGCGGGCAAGGAATATGCTGCCGGGCCGACGGCGACTGTTCTGTCTGCGGTTGAAGAAGCCGTTGCCATGTGCCAGCAGGCCAATGCGCAAGGCTGTAAGGCCGTGCGGGTTGGTCTGACATGGGTGGACGGGCTTGATCAGGAAACGATTGAAAGCGTGATCACATCCTATGGCGATACCATGACGGCCGAGGCCTATCAGGCGGCAGGGCAGGGCAATATGGGGGCGGCGAACTGGCTTGCCTATCACTATGCGGTGCGTGGAGAGAACCTTAAAGAAGCCGAACGCCTGTCACAACAGGCACTTGCGGTTGCTCCAGATGACCCCGGTGCGCTTGATACCTATGGGCTGATCCTGTATCGGCAGGGGCGTTATCAGGAAGCCGAGGAAGTCTTTATCCGGGTGAACAAGGCGATGCCCACAGCCGAACATATCGTCCATTTCGCCGACAATGCTCTTGCGATGGGCAAGACGGAAATGGCACGTGCGGCTTATCAACGCGCCCTTCAGGCTGGTGCAAGTCCGGTCCTGTCCCAAACCATCCAGAAGCGGTTGCTGGCGCTTGATTTGAACAGTGGCAGCAATGTACAGGCAGCGCCTGCACAGTAGCAGTTCATGATCCTTCTACAGGGATTGCTCCCTACAGAGATTTGCCTGAATATTAGAGGTTGATATAATTTGTGGTGACTTAAACCAAAAGTGATGCCACATTGCATTCAAGTTTTGATCACGTCTGTGTTTTTAAGGCCTGGATGCCATGCAAATTTCTGTTGGTCTGACATCTCTTGCCCTGTCTATTGCTTTCCTCTTTTCTGCTTCAGCATCAAGTGCAGAACCGCGCATGGTGGCTTTTTCTCCCTTTGGTGCGAAAGCTTGCCCATCGGGTTGGCGCGAGGTTGACCAAGCTAAAGGCTATGTAATCGTTGGCACAGACGATGCGCGAAATGTAGGTAGGAAGTTCGGGGCCCCAATTGTAGATAGTACTCCCCCAAAGCATGATCATGCGTTTCGGACTGATTTGGCCTTTGTGCGAACGGCGACAAGTTTCTCAGAAGGCGACACGAACGCGGTAAGAATTATTGCGGCCCCGTTGCAAGCTGGGTTAAGTCAGTTTGTTCACACAGTTTCGGGGAGGACGTCGGTTGAGACTTCAGGTATGCCGTATATTCAGTACCGGTTGTGTGAAGAAATAGAACCTTGGAGAGCCAGTCTTTTACCCGCCGATACTGTCCAGTGGTTTAATTCCGATACGTGCCCCAAGGATTGGGAAATATACAGAAAAGCGATTGGGGAGAGCCTCGGGCGAAGTATTGTGCCCTTGCCTTCTAATGCACAAGCAGATGAGGCAGGACTAGAGGTTCGGAACGGAGTGGATGTCCATCGTCCTCATGTACATTCTGCGAACGTGTCCTTAGTATGGACGGATCCGGATGACGGAGGCGCTTCCCTTAATTTGAAGGGTATTCCCGAACTTACTTATAGTTTGACTGGTCATTCCATCAATCATGCTGGAAGCGTTACATCAGTACAACACTTTGCAAGTGAAATTTCCACGCGTTCCGACATAAAGGGTGGGGGTATCTCCACTGATCGTTTGTACCCCGTACCATTCATGTACCTGATGCCGTGTCTGAAAATTTCCGAAGCAAAGTCACCAGAATATGAACCGCTTTTCGGACTTGGGTTTTTCACCACCGGATTTTATTGCGAAGACGGTTTTCAAGAAGTTGAGCTCGCCCGAGGCCGTTATCTGGTGAGCCTGCCATCGGCTGAAGACGGCGGGGTTGAACCGGTAAATGGTGTCGTTTTCGGCGATCCCGCACTCGAATCTGGCCAGTTACCTATGCACCGTCATTCTTTGAATGTTGACGTAGACTTACCTGAAATCACTGTGGCAGCTCCGTGGCTCAATATTTTTAAAATGTCGGGTTTACAGAGAAAAGACCGATCCGAACCAATTAGATTGGCAGGCACCACAGAAGCAGCTTCACTGGGCTTGCCCTATGTTCAGCTTAGATTTTGTACGGTGCAAGTTTCAAGTGATGAAAGTGCCGATAAGGATACGAAATGAGTCTTTCACGATCATTGTAATTGCAGCGAAATATCGCTGACAGGGGGAAATTATGAATCAGGCTGTGGCAAAGTATCAGTACAAGAAACCTTTCAGTATTCGTGTAAGCACAGAAACTATGGAAGAGCGGCTCCCCCATACGCACACACCGATCTCGCCGCAATCCGAAGACAAACTCGTCGCAATCCATCGTCCATCAGTCATTACGCAGACCTCGGGTCTGTCGTATGAGACGACGGACATTATTGGCTATCGTACAGGTGAAAATACCAAAACGGAAAACCCTGTAGAGCTAGTGCATTTCTATGAAGATGATCAGAGCTCGTCGGGTTGGTCCCATGTTGGATATGCTATTCCTGGAATCTCCTCGAAGCATCTGATCCAAAAGATAAATGCCTTTTATGAGAACGGGTTGATTTATGCTCTGGTCGAGTATCAAGCGGAATCTGCAGCTCTGTCAAATCCTAACAGTGTTAAAGTTCTGTATGCAAAAATTGAGGGCAGTCGCCCTGTCTGGCAGGAATGGAAGAGCGGAGGAACCGCAGGAAACCTGCTTAATGAAGTCAGACAGCTCTGTGTTCATCGTCGAAGGGATGCAACGCATGTGATTTACGGAATTTCGCATGGTTATGACCATCCTCAGTTCTTCATGCTGTTTCCAGAAGAGAAGAATCTTGAGCGGACAAAGGACGGCAATGAAATTTCTTTCAAAGCTGTGAGGGATTCCGGGGGGGCTGTGCCGGGTGGCAAAGAGAACCAATCCGGCCACGTCTATCAAATTACGGAGCCCAAGCCTGAGGAGCCTTTGGGTTCGTCAGTTGCGTTTGAGCTGATGCGTTTGACTAATGGCGGAATTGAGTTCCATCATGTGTTCATCGAAAAGGTGACCAGAGGGCCTACCCGTTACAAGTTTCGGTTTGAGCGTGACAGATATGCCAATTTGCAGTCGCCCGGGCTGGACTTGAAAGATGCGAGAATTCAGGTTGTTCCGGCGCGAGATGGTGAGACGGTCATTGTTCGCACGTCAGATAATCGAATTGGGTTCATTGAAGACTTTCAGACGGACAAGGCGCGTTTTGTATCTCTGATGACGAAAACTGGGCCAGAGAAGATTAATCGCTTGGCGACCACGACACGGGGTAACGTAGAAGACCCTCACTTTTCGACGATGCTGTTTGCGACGGATTCAGAAAACCTTCTCTGGATGCGTAGCGGTGTCGATGCACAAAACTCGACGCATTGGGTGTTGCTTGGTGATGAGGCGGCCGAATTGGCTTGTCCAAAGGTTACTCATACCGGCGGAGAGGTTTTCCTCGTTGCATCTGGTGCAAAATTATTGAGCCATAAGGTGAAAGAGGCTTATGGCGAAGCTGAGAAAAGTGCGTGGACGACCCAGTCAATTGCAGCTTCAAGCATAGACCCTGCAAATGGTTCTGAAGAAGCGAAAGCATCGGCGCATGTGTTCAATATTGATGTGATTGATGCGGATGGACTGCATTTGGTGGGGCAGGAAGTAACGGTAACCAGTGATGCATGGGTAAACCTGTATATTGATGGCGTTAGTTACCGGACCGGCCCACGTTTACCGCTAAAGTTGAAATCAGATAACGTAACGGGTCATATCAGGGCCATAATCAGAACACCTGGTGTAAGTGCACCTGCAATACAGGTTTCCTTGCCGGATGACGAAAAAACTGCTGTTAAAACAATTCATCCAAACAACCGCATTCCGCAGCGGCTTGGAGGAAACGTCAAAGGATACGATGTCGCAAGAGCCGTCGTAGATGGATTGGATGGTGTAGAGGAAAGGCACAAAAAATTAATTCGAAAAGTCATTAAGAATTATGGTGAATCTTCCGAGAAATGTTTCAGAAACGGCAAGCCGAAAAATAAATTAAAGGGCGCATACCGACTATCTTTCCATAACAAGGGTTCGTTTAATGAAGAAACAAATATTAGTAATATAGAGAAATCATTTTCTAACGATAATTTAGAAAGAAATAATATATTTCATATTGGTGATATATTTAATTTAATCGGGAATGCGTTGCATAAAGTAGATGATGTTTTAGTTGGTATTTATGATGAGTCTGTAAGGCTTGCTGTAAATATATCGGGTAAAATTTATCATTTTGTTACAAAGGCATTCGACGAAGTCTTGGGTAGTCTTGAGGCATTTGGTGATATGCTTACCGCTGTGTTTCGGGCGATGGGGCATTTGATAGAAGATATTGGTAAAAAAATTCTTGCAGCCGTTAGTTTTCTTTTGAATGGTGAACATATCTTTGCAGCCAATGATGCGGCTCAAGCTGAGATCAAGGGAATGCTTCGAATGGTTTCCAAAGCTGTTGATGCAGATGCGGAAAGACTTGATACAACATTCCAAGAGGGCATTAAAAAGGTCGATGATTTTCTGGATAACCTTATCAAGAAATCTGGTGGTTACAAGAACTTGGCAAAAGGTGCAGAGCACAACGATATTGAAGTAAATGGTGTAACAATAAGATCACCGGCAGCGGTTGCGAATGAAAACCGTGCTGGGGCTAATGTTATGGGTTCCGCTATATCTCAGTATACAAAAGGAAGTGATCAATCATTCATCGTAAGTGATTCTTCGGTAAGTTTAATTGAAGAATTAATTGAAAAAATAAGAAATAAATACAGTGATGATCTTGGTGTGGAGCTAGATAGTTTAAAAAAAATAATAATAGATGGGGGTGTGTTTGATAAAATAAAAGATGATCCTTTTATTTTGTTTAAGTTAATGAAATCAATAATGATTTTTTTTGTTAACTCAGCGAAAGAAATGTTTCTGTTTATTGTTAAAATGATATCGGGGCTTTTGAGTGACCTGTTGAATTTTCTAGATAAAGAGATCGGCATACCTTTCCTTACGTCCATGGTTCAATTGTGGTCTGGTGATCCGAGTAGAAAATTCAGATTTCTCGATGTTTTGACCCTGCCAGGCGCTTTTTTAGGGACAGCGGTTTGGAAGATTTTAACAGGACGCGTACTAATATCAAAAAAACAGTCGGAAACGTTTGTTGCCTGGGTTGGAAAGCCAGATGGGCCAATCGATCTATGGAGTGCTATCGACAATGATGACATAAATAATAAATGTGTCGAATCCTCAAATAGCTCAGTAAAAAACGGAAAATTTCCAACTGAGCCGGCAATATGTATTTCTGTACTAAAATGTTTAAGAATGGCCGGAAATATCGCAAATATCGTAATTTTTTCGTTGTTATCGAGAAGTGCAAAATTGCTCGAAATGTGGAAGATTCCGGTCTTTACTTTATTATCCGTTGTGAATTTTCTGGTGGAGGCTATTCAACAAATTGTGGTTCTTTGTTCAACGCTGATTCAGTGGATATTTGAGAAACAATACGAAATGTTCTTTCCTAGTGGCGATGAAATGAAAAAAGGAAGTGAATCTTGGGTCTTTAGGCAGGTCATGATTGAGCTAGTAATAGGTTGTGTTGCGGTTGGTGTTATCAGTGGTGTGATCGTACTGCCAGTATATTTAAGTCTTGGTGTTGGAGCTTTGCCATTAAGAGAGTTTGTATTGCTGCTTGTTGGTGTGGCGATACTGATTTATCTTAGTGCAGAGATTGTGATTGCTGCTGTTGACTTGAAAAAACCTGCCGAGAAAGTCTGGGAAATTTTGACCTATGCATATAGGTTTGCGGGTGCAGGTTCCATAATGGGTGGGCGTTTCATGGCAATCTTAGCATTCTTCTACCCTGAAGAAGAGCCGATAGGTAAGTCGTTGCTCTCAGTTGTCTCGGTCAGTTTGATGGGGATGGGAGACATTTTCAACGAGACCGGTATTTTTGTCCAAGAGTTAAAAATTCTGCTCTAGCATTGAGGCGAAATCGCATTTCTGATGTTTGATGATAATTTTTGATGAGTAGCTGAATTACATCGACATTAGAAACCAAGGGTTTCAGCTTCTAATATACGTGATATGGCTTTGGTGCCTATGGAAGATTTCTTGCTTGCTCTTCAATCGTAATCAAGGATGATGACCTTGCCATCGACCAGCGGCAGGTCAATTTCATTAAGGTTTTCGCCAGGCCCTGTCCGATCCACGATCAGAAAATCGCTGTCTTCTTCGAGCACCAGAAGCGGGTGGTGCCAGACATTCTTGGCATAGGTCACCCCCTGTGTCCCATCCGACAGAAAGGCGCGCAGGTTTTCCGGTTTGGGGGTATCGGTCCCCGACGCCACGACAATCAGGAACTTCTGACCCGCAAGCGGCATGAAGGCCTGTGATCCCAGCGGATGGCGTTCCATCATTCTGATTTCAATCGGCTTGGGCCGGGGCGTTCCGCGAAAGATGCTGATGATCGGGGCACCGCCTTCGTCAGCCACATCGACACGTGAAATGTCGTGAAAGCGCGTGGTGGTGCCCAGATTGATCGGATAGCTGTCGCGTGCGGTGGCAATCGAAATCACCTCGCCAAACGGGGCGAAGGCATCCGGCGTCAGATGTTCGACTGAGAGCTTCATCGTTGTGCGATCCTTATTTGGTGGCGGGCTTGCCAAGGATGCGCAGACGGCTGATACCGCCATCGGGGATCGAATTGACACGCAGATGGGTCACCGGACCATTGACGGTCAGGCTGGCGGCATCAAATTCATGGATATGGTCTGCCTGCATCTTGCTTTCGGGCAGGATGGTCGACCAGAACATGGAACGCGCGCGCAGCGACTTGTCCTTTTCGCCGTCAACATAGGCCCCCTGGATCGACACACGGTCAGGATAGTTGCCTTTGAAGTGGCAGGTATCGACGATGATTTTTTCGATCTCGCCGGGATGCCCAAGCTCGATAATCAGCCATTCATTGCCCGGTTCACGACGGCGGCGGGTTTCCCAGCCATCGCCCATATTGACCCCGCGGCCCGGTGCCAGAATGGCGTTCGGGTTACCGTAATGGGCATCGGACCAGCCGACAACAACACCGCCATTGATCATCGCTGCCAGATCGACCTGTTCGCCCTTGGCGGCCATTTCTGTCCAGTCGCGGTTCGGACGACCGTAAACGCGCAGACGGGCGACACCGCCATCGGGATAGATGTGCAGACGCACATGGGTATAGATCGCATCCGAGGTTACATCGGCATAGTGATGGGCACTGGCACCGAGACCCATCGGGGCGACGATTTCATCCCATTTGGCGTCATCTGCCGGATCGCCATTCGGGCAATAGCAGCCTTCAAGCGAGCCAGCTGGCGGGAAGTTGCCGGTAAAGTGGCTGGTGTCGATATCAACACCATAAATGCGGCCCGATGTTGCAAGGCGCACCACACAGTAATCATGGCCTTCGACGCGTTTGCGGCGGCTTTCCCAGCCATCCATCCATTTGCCGTGATCGTCATAGCGATCAGGATAAAACACCGCATCGGCGGTTTGCAGCATGCGCTGCTTGTCGGCAAAGAAATCATCTGTCGCAAAAATGGCTTCTGCACCCAGACGTTCGTCGGCAAGGTTGACGAACTTCCGTGCAAATTCCGGTGCGTCGTGATTTTCCTGATGGCTCATGGTCGTAAAATCCTGAAATGGTCGTTTATTATACGGTTATCAATCAATCGGTCGGGCGGTCGGGCGTGCCGGGCCGGATCGGGTCGGGCCTACAGGGCTTCGAGCCGCAGTCTGGCAATGCGATGAACCTGATTGATCGCCTGGTTAAATTCGGTTTCGACATCGTTTTTGACCCGCCGTTCAAAGGCCGCAAGAATATCGGTCCGGTGGAACCCCTTGACGGCAAAGATGAACGGAAAGCCGAACTTCTGTTTATATTGGTCGTTCAGTTCAGTGAAACGGGCCAGTTCGTCTGCGCTGCATTGATCAAGTCCAGCCGCCGTCTGTTCGCTTTGCGAGGATGCGGTCAGATCGGCAAGGGCGAGTTTCCCGGCAAGATCGGGATGGGCGCGCAAAAGCGCAAGCTTGTCGCGATCAACCGCGCCATTGACCACGGCGGCCATGGCATCGGCAAGACTAGCGGGTGTATCAAGTGCCTCGGTGATGCCGCGCTCATAAAGCTGATGGGCAACCCATGGTGAATGTTCATAGACCCAGCCATAAAGCGAGACAAAGGCGCTTTCGGCCAATGTGCTTGGCGGGCGGGTGGTGAACTGTGATTGACTGGTGTCTGTCATTTTGATCTTGGCTTTCAGTCCCGGTTCCTAGCCGCCAAACGGATGATGTTCGCGCCAGTGACGGGCGATATCAATCCGGCGGGCGAACCAGACATTGTCGTGGCTTTGGACATAGTCGACAAAGCGTTTCAGAGCGGCGAAGCGACCCGGACGGCCTACCAGTCGGCAATGAAGGCCCAGAGACAGCATGCGCGGCGTATGCGCGCCTTCTTCGTACAGCGTATCGAAGCTGTCCTTGAGATACTGGAAATACTGTTCGCCGGAATTAAACCCCTGAAGGGCGGCAAAGCGCATGTCGTTGGCATCAAGGGTATAGGGCACGATCAGGTGCGGCTTTTCGGTCTGGGTGCTCCAGAACGGCAGTTCGTCACTGTAATCGTCGGCATCATACAGGAAACCGCCTTCTTCGGCGACGATGCGACGGGTGTTGGGGCTGGTGCGGCCGGTGTACCAGCCAAGCGGACGTTCGCCGGTGACATCCTTGATGATATCAATCGCCTTGTGAAGATGGTCGCGTTCAATGTCTTCGGGCACATATTGATAGTCAATCCAGCGATAACCGTGCGAGCAGATTTCGTGACCGTCCTTCATGGCGACTTCGCCGACTTTCGGGTGGCGGGCAAGGGCCATGGCAACGGCAAAGATGGTGATCGGGATCTGGCGTTCGCGGAACAGGTTCAGAATGCGCCAGACGCCAACGCGCGATCCATATTCATAGATCGACTCCATGCTCATATGGCGGACACCCTCGCGCATGTCGGCACCGACGATTTCCGACAGAAATGCCTCGGAGGCCTTGTCACCATGCAACACGCAGTTTTCACCGCCTTCTTCGTAGTTCAGGACGAACTGGACGGCCACGCGTGCACCGTTGGGCCAATTGGCCTTGGGCGGGTTTTCACCATAACCGATCAAGTCACGCGCATATGTCTGGTCGTTCATCTGAACCTTCTCCTGAATTCTTGTACGCCCGGCTTTGTCCTGCGGAACGTTTGGTGTAGCATTAACCATAGGTCACCGGGCAGCAAGGGATAAACCTTATGCTGGCCGGACCGGATAAGTGCCGCACTATCAAGGCTGTTTTGATAATGTTCCTGGACGGAAGGTGGTGTGGGCCACGTTTTACGCGGTCTTCCAAGGCTTCTGCCTTTGTTACATACTATAGTGCCTGAAACAGTTACATTCGTTTTTCAAAGAATTATTGATATAGTTTCACTTTATCGCCTCTTTCCCCCGGGCGGGTGGTAATGCGACCCTTTTTAAATCGCTCAAAATTGGTTCGGCACAGAAATTCATAACCAGAATGCCGACCACGGGGAGAAGCGATCGACCACAAAATTAAGAATAAGAGAGAGGAGGCCCGGCATGGGACGACTGACTACCCATGTACTGGATACGGCAAAAGGCTGTCCGGCTGCTGGAATCCGCATTGAGCTGCACAGATTTGGCAATGGTCATGATGATCTGGTTGCCGAAGCTGTGACCAATGTTGATGGCCGCACCGAAGCGCCGATGCTTGACGGTGCCTCTTTCAAACCTGGTGAATATCAGCTGGTGTTCCATGCAGGTGACTATTTCGACGCCATTGGCGAAAAGCTTCCCGAGCCCAAATTCCTGGATCAGGTGGTGATCCGGTTCGGAATTTCCGACGGGCAGGCGCATTATCATGTGCCGCTGTTGCTGTCGCCATTTGGCTATTCCACATATCGCGGAAGCTGAGGTTGACCATGGCGAACGCGATCGGATCTTTCCGTTCTGATATCCGTTTTCTTTTGGGTGATGAAGAGCGCAGCTTGCGTGACGTCGATCCGCAGATGACGGTGCTTGAGTATCTTCGTCTGGCCGAGCGCAAACCGGGTACCAAGGAAGGCTGTGCCGAGGGCGATTGTGGTGCCTGTACGGTTGTTTTGGGCGAGCCCGATGGCAAGGGTGGGATGGCTTATCGCACGGTCAATGCCTGCATCCAGTTTGTGCCGACCCTTGATGGCAAACAGCTTTTGACGGTCGAACATCTGAAATCCGAAGACGGCAGCCTTCATCCCGTGCAGCAGGCCATGGTTGACACCCACGGGTCGCAATGCGGGTTCTGCACACCGGGCTTTGTCATGAGCCTTTATCAGTTGTGGCTGGATGGTGGCGAGGATGACCGGGGTGCGATTAATGATGCGCTGGCCGGGAACCTGTGCCGTTGCACAGGCTATGGTCCGATTATCGAGGCAGCCCGCAAGGCAGGCGGCATTGCAGCCAATGACGCGGTTGAACAAAAGCGCCGTGCAGACATCTCGACCCGGCTAAGTGCCATGGTTGATGATGCCGGGACGCTTGCTGTTGAACATGCTGCCGGGCGCTATTATGCGCCGCGCACATCTGATGAGTTGGCCGGTCTTCTGGTTGCTCATCCCGATGCAACGGTTCTGGCCGGTGGCACGGATGTCGGGCTTTGGGTGACCAAGATGCTCAAACGGCTGGACCCGATCATTTATATTGGCGATGTCAGCGACCTGCAATCGGTCACGGAAACCGAAGATGCCCTGATCATCGGGGCCGGTGTGACCTATAGCCGCGCGCATGATGCGCTGGGCAAGGTTGCTGCTGATATTGGGGAACTGGTGCGCCGGATCGGATCCCGGCAAATCCGCAATGCCGGAACTGTGGGCGGCAATATTGCCAATGGGTCGCCGATTGGCGATACCCCGCCCGCCCTGATTGCGCTGGGGGCAAAGATTGTTCTGCGTATGGGCGATGTGAGACGCGAAGTCGCACTGGAAGATTTCTTTATCACCTATGGCAAGCAGGACCGTCAGGCGGGCGAGTTTGTCGAAAGCGTGATTGTGCCCAAACCGGCAGAGGGTGTTGCGTTCAAGGCCTACAAAATCTCCAAGCGCTTTGATCAGGATATCACCGCAGTTCTTGGGGCGTTTGCCATCAAGATTGTTGAAGGCAAGGTAGCAGAATTCCGGGCGGCCTTTGGCGGTATGGCCGGAACCCCGATGCGGGCTGCCAAATGCGAAGCGGCCCTGATAGGTCAGGACTGGAACGAAGCCAGCCTGAACGCGGCCCAACTGGCATTGGCCAAGGATTTCGCACCAATGAGCGATATGCGGGCCTCAAAAGAATATCGCATGCTGGTCGCGCAGAACCTTTTGACCAAGCTGTTCATTGAAACCACAGCGCCCGAAATTGCCACCCGCCTTGTTGGCAAGGAGGCAGCCCATGTCTGATCAGATTACCAAAACCGATATGGATGAGGTGATAGCGCCGACCGCCGGTTTGTCGGGCGGGGTGCGGTCCAGTTCCAAACATGACAGCGGTCCGAAACATGTGGCGGGCGAAGCGGTCTATATCGATGACATCATCGAGCCCTATGGCACGCTTCATCTGGCACCCGGTGCTGCGACCATCGCGCACGGCAAGATTGTGCGCATGGACCTGTCCAAGGTGCGTTCGGCACCCGGTGTTGTGTGCGTATTGACCGCCGAAGATGTTCCCGGTGTCAATGACGTGTCCCCGGCCCATACCCATGACGATCCGGTTTTACCCGATGGTATCGTGCAGTTTTATGGTCAGCCGGTATTTTGTGTCGCGGCTGAAACCCGTGCGCAGGCCCGTGCGGCGGCCAAGCTTGCCGATATTGAATATGAAGAACTGCCAGCGGTTCTGTCGATTGAAGAAGCGCTTGAAAAACAGCAATTCGTAGCACCCCCGCATGTGATGAAGCAGGGAGACGCCAAATCGGCCCTTGCCAAGGCCAAGCATCGCCGGGCCGGACGGATGGAGATTGGCGGGCAGGATCATTTCTATCTGGAAGGGCAGATCACCTTCGCCATTCCGCAGGAAGACGGTGATGTTCTTTTGCATTGCTCAACCCAGCATCCGTCCGAAGTGCAGCACAATATTGCCAATGTGCTTGGTCGTCCGGCCAATGCGGTAACGGTCGAAGTTCGCCGTATGGGCGGCGGGTTTGGTGGCAAGGAAACGCAGGCATCGCAATGGGCGGCACTGGCGGCCGTCGTTGCGGTCAAAACCGGACGTCCGGCCAAGTTTCGTCTGGACCGGGATGATGACATGGTCATGACCGGCAAACGCCATGACTTCATTGTAGATTATGATGTCGGCTTTGATGATGACGGACGGATTTGCGGTCTTGATATCCAGTATGCGGCCAATTGCGGTTTTTCGGCTGATTTGTCAGCCGCCATTGCTGACCGCGCGATGTTCCATACCGACAATGCCTATTACCTTGGCGATGTCGAAATCAGATCATACCGCTGCAAGACCAACCTTGTGTCCAATACCGCGTTTCGCGGGTTTGGCGGACCGCAGGGCATGGTCGCAATCGAACGCATCATCGACGAAATTGCCATGCTGGTCGGACGCGATCCGATGGATGTGCGTATTACCAACTATTACGGCATGACGGATCGTAATACGACGCCATATCACATGGTGGTCGAAGACAATGTGTTGCCCGAACTGACCGACGATATCCTCAAAGCCAGTGACTATCGCAAACGTCGGGCAGAGATCGAAGCGTTCAACGAACAAAGCCCGGTCCTGAAAAAGGGCTTGTCGCTGACGCCGGTGAAATTCGGGATTTCCTTTACCACCACCTTCCTTAATCAGGCAGGCGCGCTGATCCATGTCTATCAGGATGGATCGGTGCATCTGAATCATGGCGGGACGGAAATGGGACAGGGCCTTTTCATCAAGGTTGCCCAGGTCGTCGCTGAAGAATTCCAGATCGATCTTGATCAGATCAAAATCACAGCCACCAATACCGGAAAGGTGCCAAATACGTCTGCAACCGCGGCATCAAGCGGGGCGGATATGAACGGCATGGCAGCACGCGATGCGGCAATGACGATCAAGAACCGGCTGATTGCCTTTGCCGCCGAGAAATATAGTGTCGCCGAGGCGGCTGTGCGCTTTGTGCCGGGCAAAATTATTGTCGGGGATGTGGCCGAGCTTGCCTTTGCCGATCTGATCAAACAGGCCTATCTGGCGCGTGTATCGCTATCGGCGACCGGTTACTACGCGACACCGAAAATCCATTATGACCGTGAAACCGCGTCGGGTCGGCCATTCTATTACTTTGCCTATGGCATGGCCTGTTCCGAGGTTCTGATTGATACCCTGACCGGTGAATACAAGGTCACTAGGGTTGATATCATTCACGATGTCGGGCGCTCATTGAACCCGGCAATTGACCGTGGCCAGATTGAAGGTGGCTTCATTCAGGGCATGGGGTGGCTGACATCCGAGGAACTCTGGTGGGATGACAAGGGCAACCTCCGGACCCATGCGCCATCGACCTATAAAATCCCGGCATGTTCGGATCGTCCGGAAGATTTCCGGCTTGATCTTTGGTCGTCCGGACGAAACGTCGAAAAAACCATTCACCGGTCCAAGGCGGTTGGTGAGCCGCCCCTGATGCTGGCTATTTCAGTGCATCGTGCGATTGCCGATGCGGTGGCGTCGGTTGCCGGACACAAGGTGGTGCCGAACCTTGATACCCCGGCAACGCCCGAAGCGGTTCTGTATGCCGTGGCCGATATTGCCAAACGCATGATCGAGCAATCCGGTCAGCCGGTTTCGGTTGCAGGGGAATAAGGTCATGACCCTGTCGCTGCGTGATCATATCAACCTTCTGTCTGCGCCCGGCCCGGTGATGCTGGTGTCCGTTGCTGCGATCAGGGGATCGACGCCGCGCGAAGTTGGTGCCTTCATGCTGATTGCAAGCGATGGCCTTGCGGGCACGATTGGCGGCGGCAATCTTGAACATCAGGTGACCTTGCGGGTGCGCCAATGCCTTGCAGGTGACATGACGTCGATCCCGACGGCCGAGATTGTCCGTTTTCCGTTGGGGCCGGGGCTTGGGCAGTGCTGTGGCGGATCGGTCGAGGTTGGTTTTCATCTGCTTGATGAAACCAAGAAAGAAGCACTTTGCGCGGCATTGGCAGCGGTTGCCGACCAGCCGGTTTCGCAATCGGGGCGCTGGTTGATGATGCCGGTTTCGACAGCTGTTGGTGCATGGCAGATTGCCGGGGCAGAAAGCGCACAGGCCGCGATGCTTTCGGGCGGGTTCGGGACCGAGCGCGGCGGGATGGTTGCCATCAACGGCGTTAAAACATTATGTCTGCGCCTTGATGATGCGCTGTCCCCGCTTTGGGTTTTCGGGGCGGGGCATGTTGGCAAGGCGGTGGTTGCGGCACTTTCGCCCTTGCCGTTTGACATCCATCTTGTCGATTCGCGCGAAGACTATCTGGCGGGGATCGAGGGTAAAAACCTTCATATTTGCCAAAGTGATAGGCCCGAACTTGACGTTGCCGACATACCGGCAGGCGGGCATGTTCTGATCCTGACCCATAACCATGCGCTGGATTTTGACATCTGCCGGGCGGCATTGATGCGCGATGACCTTGGTTTTGTTGGCATGATTGGCAGCCAAACCAAACGCGCGCGCTTCATTCGACGGCTTTCTGATCGGGGGTTGGGTCCAGTTGAAATCGGTCGTTTGACTTGCCCGATTGGGATTCAAGGCATTACCGGAAAACAGCCGGTGGTGATTGCGGCATCCGTTGCCGCGCAATTGTTGTCTGTGCGCGAAGCACAGATGACCCAAAATCAGACGACCAAAGCCGCATCAGACGGGGTCGGTTGATTTTAAAACCTTCATTGAAGGTGTTTTTAATGATAAAGGGCCGCGAAATGACGGCCCAATCAGGTGATCTGGTGACCAGATCAGGGGTTTCGTAAAGGAGATTTGGCTGTGTGTGACGCCAAAGGCCATATGCGCCACGCCGTGGATTTGTCGCGGCAAAAAATGGAAGAGGGATGCGGTGGTCCGTTCGGCGCAATCATTGTTCGCAATGGCGAAGTGATTGCCGAGGGATGGAACAATGTCACATCCAACAACGACCCGACTGCCCATGCAGAGGTCAGCGCCATTCGTGCGGCCTGTGCAAAACTGGGCACATTCAATCTTGCGGGTTGTGAAATCTATACCAGTTGCGAACCCTGCCCGATGTGCCTTTCGGCGATCTATTGGGCCCGTCTTGACAAGATCTATTATGCCAATGGCCGCGAAGATGCTGCTGCCATCGGTTTTGATGATCAGTTCCTGTATGATGAAGTGGCAAAGCCGATCCATGATCGTTCCTTGCCAATTGTTCATGTCGATTTACCCGAGGCGCGCGAAGTATTCGCCGCGTGGGATGCCAAAACCGACAAGATCGCATATTGAGACCGTTTGATTGCAATCCGTTCTGCGGTAAAACCGCAAATGCCTTGTAAATCATATCGCTAAATAGGGGTGGCAACAGTGACGTCAATGACCGGTGATGCCGGGGCAGAAGCAATGAAGGGGGCGGCACCTGCGCAGTTGGAAGTGCGCGGTGTGACCAAGGCCTTTCCGGGCTGTCTGGCCAATGACGATATCAGTTTCCGTATCGAGCCTGGCGAAATCCATGCGCTGCTCGGTGAAAACGGCGCAGGCAAAAGTACGCTTGTGAAAATCATTTATGGCGTGCTTCAGGCCGATCAGGGCGAACTGCTTTGGGAAGGCAAGCCGGTTACGATCCATAGTCCGCATGATGCGCGTGAAATGGGCGTTGGTCTGGTGTTCCAGCATTTCTCACTGTTTGAAACCATGACCGTGCTCGAGAACATCGCGCTTGCGATGAATGATGTGCGCGATATGGCCGTGCTGCGTCAGAAAGTGATTGAGGTCGAAAAGACCTATGGCCTGCCGCTTGATCCTGATCGTCATGTCTATACGCTTTCGGTCGGTGAACGTCAGCGCATCGAAATCGTGCGCTGTCTGTTGCAGAATCCCAAGCTGCTTATTCTTGATGAGCCGACCTCGGTTCTCACCCCGCAGGAAGTCGAAAAGCTGTTTGAGACGCTGCGTCGTCTGGCCGATGAAGGCTGTGCGATCCTTTATATCAGCCACAAGCTGCATGAAGTGAAAGCCCTGTGCCAGCGCGCGACGGTTTTGCGCGGCGGCAAGGTGGTCGGCGGATGTGACCCGCGCGAGGAAACCGCGAAATCGATGGCTGAAATGATGATCGGCCAGAAACTGACGGCACCTGACCGGGGCAAGGATCGCGAATTTGGCGATGTCAGACTTGAAGTTTCCGACCTGTCATTGATCAGTGACGAGCAATTTGGCACGCATCTTAAGAATATCAGTCTCAAGGTGCGTGGTGGCGAGATCATGGGTGTTGCCGGTGTCGCCGGTAATGGTCAGAACGAACTGTTTCAGGCACTGGCCGGTGAAACCGAACATGAAGCCGCACCTGACAGCATCAAGATTGATGGCACGTCGGTTGCCCATTTCGGTCCGCGTCGCCGTCGTCGCCTTGGCGCGGCATTCGTTCCCGAAGAACGTAATGGTCACGGTGCCGTTCCGGATATGAGTCTTTCGGAAAACGGGTTCCTGACGGCGTTTCGCCGTATGGCGCTTGCCGCACGCGGCCTGATCCGCGAAGTCCCGACAAGGTCCTTTGCCGATAACATCATCAAGACATTTGATGTCCGCACCACCGGTTCGGGGGCCGAGGCCGGATCGCTTTCGGGCGGCAACCTTCAGAAATTCATCGTCGGTCGCGAGATCCTTCAGGATCCGGGCGTTCTGGTGATTTCCCAGCCGACCTGGGGTGTGGATGCCGGTGCAGCCAGCGCCATTCATCAGGCGTTGCTTGATCTGGCGGCGAAGGGAACTGCGGTTCTGGTGATTTCGCAGGATCTGGACGAGATTTTTGCCATTTGTGATTCGGTCGTGGTGATGTCAGAAGGCAAGATGTCCAAACCGCGCCCGATGGCCGATGTCAGCATCGAAGAAATTGGTCTGTTGATGGGGGGCCTTCATGATCTTGATGGCAACGCCACCCCGGCGAACGACACTGCATTAGAAGGAGGTCGCGTTGGTCAGGCTTGAACCCCGTCGTCAGCATTCACAGGCGATGGTTTATCTGTCGCCGGTTCTGGCAATTTTCATGACGCTGGTCGTTGGCGGGATCATTTTTGCCTTTCTGGGCAAGAACCCGTTCGACGCGCTTTATACGTTCTTCATCCTGCCGATCAATAACAGCTATGGGATTTCCGAGCTGTTTGTGAAGGCAACGCCGCTTGTGATCATTGCGGTTGGTCTTGCCATGGGGTTCCGGGCCAATGTCTGGAACATCGGTGCCGAAGGCCAGCTGACCATGGGGGCGATCTTTGGTGGTGGTCTTGCCCTTTATTTCCATGACAGTGAAAGCCTGCTTTTGCTGCCGGCGATGTTTGTGCTTGGCGCGATTGGCGGGGCGTTCTGGGCATCAATCCCGGCATTGCTGCGCACCAAATTCAATGCCAATGAAATTTTGACCAGCCTGATGCTGACCTATGTCGCAACACTGTTCCTGAGCTTCCTTGTGCATGGGCCCTGGCGTAACCCCGAAGGGTTCAACTTCCCGGAATCACGTCCGTTCCCGGATGCCGGGCTGCTTCCGATCATTTATGACGGCACGCGTGTCCATCTTGGTACGGCGGTTGCGGTGTTTGTCGTGATTGCCGGATGGCTGTTGCTGTCAAAATCCGTGATCGGGTTCCAGCTGCGGGTTGTCGGCAAGGCCCCGCAGGCTGCCCGCCATGTCGGTTTCCGTCAGAAACGCATGGTTTGGTTTACCCTTTTGCTGGGCGGTGCACTTGCCGGTCTGGCCGGTTTGTTCGAGGTTTCCGGTCCGATTGGTCAGTTGCAGCCGTCCATTTCGCCCGGTTATGGCTTTACTGCGATCATTGTCGCCTTCCTTGGCCGGTTGCATCCGGTGGGAATTCTGTTCGGGGGGCTGATCATGGCGCTGACCTATCTTGGCGGCGAGCTTGCCCAGATTACGCTTGGTCTGCCCAATGCGGTCACAGGTCTTTTCCAGGGGATTTTGCTGTTCTTCCTGCTGGCTTGTGACGTTCTGACCAAATATCGCATTCGTTTCGGTTCAATCGCGGCCAAAGGGAGAACCGCATAATGGAATGGCTTGTTCCCTTTACTCTGACAGTGATTACCGCATCGACCCCGCTTTTGCTTGCGGCGTCAGGTGAATTGATCACCGAAAAATCCGGGGTTCTGAACCTTGGCGTTGAAGGCATGATGCTGGTCGGTGCGATTGCCGGTTTTGCGGTGACTGCCTCAAGTGGATCGGCGATCCTTGGGATTGCTGCCGCCGTCATTGCCGGTGTTTTGATGTCGCTGATCTTTGCGTTTCTGACCCTGACGCTGATGGCCAATCAGGTGGCGACGGGCTTGGCGCTGACCATTTTCGGGATCGGGTTTTCGGCCCTGGTCGGGTCGAAATTCGTCGGTTTTGCGATTGAGCCGCTGCCGGGTCTTTCGATTCCGGGTATTAGCGCCATTCCGATCATCGGTCCGATCCTGTTCGGGCAGGATTTTCTGGTCTATCTTTCGATCGCGGTTGTGATCGGGGTTGGCTGGTTCCTTGCAAAATCGCGCGCGGGTCTTGTCCTTAAGGCGGTCGGGGATTCGCATCATTCGGCCCATGCCATCGGCTATTCCGTGATCAAGATCCGTTACCTTGCCACGATGTTTGGCGGGGCGATGGCCGGTCTTGGCGGTGCGTATCTTTCGCTGTCCTATACGCCGATGTGGGCTGAAAACATGACAGCCGGTCGTGGCTGGATTGCTTTGGCACTTGTGGTGTTTGCGACCTGGCGTCCGGGCCGTTTGCTGGCCGGGGCTTATATGTTTGGCCTGATTTCGGTGATGCAGCTTCATGCACAGGGTGCGGGCATTCATGTGCCCAGCCAGTTCATGTCGATGCTGCCATATCTTGCGACGATTATCGTGCTGGTGATTATTTCCAGTGACCGTGCGAAAATCAGACTGAATGCGCCTGCCTGTATCGGTCAGGCGTTCCGGCCGGCCCATTAGGGCCGGTCTGCTTGGGGGACCGGAACACGCCAAATGATGTTCCGGCCCATCGGGAGGAAAGATCATACCGGACCAAAACTCACACAAGTCGATTGAAGCTAATCGATCAGAAGTGTGATCGGTTTGACTGAGTCTTGGTTTCGGTGTGAACGTGTCATTGATTGCTTAGTGGATTGTGTTTAAATCCTGATCTGCTGATTAACAGGGAGACCTCTACGAATGAATGCAAAGTTCATGAAGCGCACGATTGCTGCTGTTGCAGCTGTTGGTGCCCTCGCAACCGGCATGGGTACCGCCCAGGCCGAAGACGTTAAAGTCGGTTTTGTCTATGTTGGTCCGATTGGTGACCATGGCTGGTCCTATCGCCATGACATCGGTCGTCAGGCCATCGAAGCCGAGCTTGGCGATGCCGCTTCGACCAGCTATGTCGAAAGCGTTCCGGAAGGTGCCGATGCCGAGCGCGTGATCCGTCAGATGGCCCAGACCGGCCATAACCTGATCTTCACCACCTCGTTCGGTTACATGAACCCGACCGAAAAGGTTGCCAAGCAGTTCCCGAACGTGAAGTTCGAACATGCAACCGGCTACAAGCGTGCCGACAACCTGTCGACCTATGCTGCACGTTTCTATGAAGGCCGTTATGTTGCTGGCGTTATCGCCGGTAAAATGACCAAGTCGAACATCGTTGGTTATGTCGGTTCCTTCCCGATTCCGGAAGTTGTCCGTGGCATTAACTCGTTCATGATGGGCGCATGGTCGGTGAACCCGGACGTCAAAGTGAAAATCGTCTGGGCGAACACCTGGTATGATCCGGGCAAGGAAGGCGACGCAGCCAAGGCGCTGATCGACCAGGGTGCTGACATCATGGTTCAGCACACCGACAGCCCGGCACCGCTTCAGGTTGCTGAAAACCGTGGCGTTCTTGGTTTCGGTCAGGCTTCTGACATGATCAAGTTCGCGCCGAAAGCACAGCTGACCGCGATTGTTGATAACTGGGACAAATATTATGTCGAACGCGCCAAGGCCGTTGCTGATGGCACCTGGACGTCGATCGACACCTGGGGCGGCATCGACAGCGGTATGGTCGACATGGCACCTTACACCAACATGCCTGACGACGTAAAAGCACTGGCAGAAGCAACCGAAGCCAAAATTTCTTCGGGTGAATTCCACCCGTTCACCGGCCCGATCTATGATCAGGCAGGCGAACTGCGTGTGAAAGAAGGCGAAGTTGCTGATGATGGCATGCTGCTTGGCATGGACTGGTACATCAAGGGCATTGATGCCGAACTGCCGAAATAAGCCGGATTACCGATCTTTACAGATCGGCTGAGACGAAGCCCCGTGCATTTCCTTGCGCGGGGCTTTTCTTATGAGGTTTTTTTCGGGCGGATACGGCTTGGTGCTTCGGACTTCTCATAGGCGACCATTTCCGTGCGAGGATGAAGCAGGGCATAGATCGCCGCACGCCAGCCATGCAGCTTGACCTTGTTTTCGCGCGCCTTGCCTGCCCAGCGTTCGCGAAACAGTTCCATGTCATCGCGACGGGCAAAATAGATCACCATATCGACAAAGGGGGCCGACTGGTCTGACCGGGGCAGTTCGATATTGCGAATGCCCATGGTCCACATATCGCTTCGGACATTCTTGTCGAGCCAGTCCAGCACCCCCTGGGCGGAATGTCGCTCGTGAATGACCACGCGAAACGGAAAGTTCCGAAGATCTTGCGGCATGTGTTTTTCCTGAAGTCGCCACTGATAACAAGATAATAGACCGAGTCGTTTCGCAATTTTGCGATGGGCGGATCACTTTGTCCTGTTTTTTTTCAGTTGCAGGCTGAGATGCATATCACCCTGGTGGATCTTGTGGTTCTGTGCCGGCCTGCTAATTTTGTGGAGGGCGGGCTTAATATATTGGTTCGATATGTAATGATTTTAAGATATTCGAACGGTTTCAGCCTTGGCAATTGGACGGTCAGCTCAGATCAGTTTGTAATTATTGTTAGAAGCAAGACCGGTACTTCTGATTGAAGAGTATGAAAAATTTACATTTTTTCTTCGCTGAACTATGCTTGCATGATAATGGAACTGCCGAGTCTGATTGCATGTCAGGCGTGAGTGCAGCAGAAAAAAGACCATACGGGGTGACAAGGTGAGCGAGAAGCGTTCGGGCGTGCAACCATCCGGAAAGGAGCGCCATTTCAAGCCAGAAGAGCTGATTGTTAGCAAAACCGACCTTAAAGGTCATATTACCTATGCTAACGAGGTGTTTCTTCGGTTGTCGGACTACACCGAGAAAGAAGTTCTTGGTCAACCGCACTCAATGATCCGCCATCCGGATATGCCGCGCTGCATTTTCAAGTTGCTTTGGGATCATATCAGTTCGGGCAAAGAGATCTTTGCCTATGTGCTGAATATGGGTAAGAAGGGCGACCATTACTGGGTCTATGCCCACGTAACGCCGACATTCGACGCCAATCACAAGGTGATCGGATACCATTCGAACCGCCGGGTCGCCGATCCCAAGGTTCTGAGTGACAAAATTATTCCGCTTTATGCGGAGCTCCGCAAGATCGAGGAGAGCACCAGCAATCGCAAGGAAGGCATGAATGCCGCCTATGACGCGCTTGCCCGGAAACTCTCGGATGCCGGTGTGGCATATGATCAATATATTCAAGGTCTCTAGGGGCGCATCCCAAATCGAAGGTTAGAGGTTCGCAATGGCGATATTTGGTGGTTCGAAAACAGGTATCAAAAAGGCGCTGGACGTTGTTCTGGCAGCCGCTGATGGTAATTACGAAGCCCGTATTACCAATGTCGACAGTCATCCCGACATGCGTGACCTGTTTATCGCGATCAACCGGTTAATCGACCGCAATGATGCTTTCCTGCGCGAAAGTGCGGCATCAATGGGCGCTGTGTCGGAAAACCGTTACTATCGCCGTATTGTCGAGACCGGCCTTGTTGGTGAGTATCTGTCATCGGCCAAGCGCATCAATGCCGCAACCGCCTCGATTGAACAGAAGCTTTCCGGTTTCTCCGAAATCCTTGGTGAATTCAGAAGCGGCTCGTTCGCGGCTGTTGATGATATCGCCCATGCGGCGTCCGCCCTTGCCGATGCATCGGGCGAAGCCAATACCATTGCCCATGAAACCAGCACACGTTCGACCAATGTCGCGGCGGCTGCGCGCCAGACAGCAAGCAACGTGACCGAGGTTTCATCGGCGTCCGAAGAACTTAACCGGTCGATCCGCGAAGTGTCGGAGCAGGCCCGCGAGTCGGTTGAAATTGCCAATCGTGCAAATGGTCTTGCCCAGGAAACCGATGGCCGTATCGGCGAGTTGGAAGCAGCCGCAGGCGAGATTGTCGAAGTTGTCAGCTTCATTCGTGATATTGCGGCCCAGACCAACCTTCTGGCGCTGAACGCGACCATCGAAGCCGCACGAGCCGGTGAAGCGGGCAAGGGCTTTGCCGTTGTTGCCAACGAGGTCAAGGGCCTTGCCAACCAGACCAGCAAGGCAACTGAAAGCATCGAGGAAAAAGTTCAGGATATCCAGAACGCGATCGAGCAATCGGTTGGCGCGATCCGCGAAATTGCCGGCGTGATTGATGATCTTGCCGTTCGTTCCGATACGATTTCGGGCAATGTCGAAACGCAGGCCAACCTGTCGTCAAACATCACGCGCAATGTCGAGCAGGCATCAAGCGGTGCGCAGGAAGTCACCGATAATATCACTGTCGTTTCGGATATGGCCGGGCGCACCGGTGTTGCTGCCGATACCACGCGCGATATGGCCGGGCGTCTGGCAGAGCAATCGGAAAATCTGCGCAAGCATCTGGGCGGCTTTCTTGATACCATCGAGAAGCTTCTTTACACCGCCAAGAAATAGCCGCTTTCGCGGGGCAACACATAGGCAGGGGGTCAATCCTGACGCCTTGCGGTCTTCTTGAGACAAGGAAACGGGGCCATGCGCGTCTTCTTTAATTCCCGTCATGATGCCCATGACGGGGCAGGCGAAATGCATCATGGACGGATGGTGCCCTGTTTTGAAAATGCCCGGCGCATTCCGATTATTCGAGATGCGGTTGCCCATGCGGTCAAGGCGCAGCTGGTTGATCCGGCCGACCACGGCATGGACCCCATCCGCGCCATTCACGACATTGATTATCTTGATTTCATCGAAACGGCCTGGGACGAATGGACTAAGGCCGGAAAAAGCGGTGATGCCTTTCCCTATGTCTGGCCGACGGCAGGTTTTTCCGGTGGTCATCCCAAACATATCAGTGCGCGTCTGGGGCAGTTTGCCATTTCAAGCGACACCCCGATCACCTCAGGTACGTGGAAGGCGGCCTATTGGGGGGCGCAGACCGTCACCTCGGCGGCGGATGCCACATGGAATGATGGCGAAGCATCCTTTGCCCTGACCCGCCCGCCGGGGCATCATGCCCATGCCAACCGTTATGGCGGTTATTGCTTCCTGAATAATTCCGCCATTGCTGCCCAGCAGATGATTACCAAGGGCGCAAAAAAGGTCGCGATCCTTGATATCGATTACCATCACGGCAACGGTACGCAGGATATTTTCTATGAGCGTGGCGACGTTCTGACGATTTCGATCCATGCCGATCCGACCCACCAGTTCCCGTTCTTCATGGGCTATGCCAATGAAACCGGTCGCAATGACGGGCAGGGCGCGAACCTGAATATCCCGCTTTCCGGTGGCAGTGATTTCGGGGCCTGGGGACAGGGTTTTGCCAAGGCGATGCAAAAGATCGTCACCTGGCAGCCAGAAGCCCTTGTGATTGCGCTGGGTGTCGATGCCCATGAAGCAGAGCCGATCTGTGACTTCAAACTCCAGACCGATGATTTCAACCGGATCGGTCAGATGATCGGGCGGTTGGGACTTAAGACCGTTTTCGTCATGGAAGGCGGTTATGCCCATGACGTCATCGGGCTGAATGTTGCAGCCGTTCTGTCGGGATATCTGGATCAGGCCAAACGCTGATTCTCCGGATCGTGACCAAATCGAAAACGCCCCGTGCAAATTGCCGGGGCGTTTTGTTTTGGGTGTTATCGCTCCCACGGTGGCGTGCCACCGAATTCGGATACCAGAAAATCAACAAAGGCGCGCACGCGGGTCGGCAAATACCGGTTTTCCGGATAAAGCGTATAGACCGCATGTGACGGTGGCTGATAGTCGGGCAAGACGACCTTAAGCCTGCCGTCGCGAATATAATCACCGACTTCCCAGTGTGATTTCAGGGAAATGCCATGGCCATCAAGGCACCAGCGGGTCAGGACTTCGCCATTGTCTGAATCCATCGAGCCGGAAACGGCAAGGGTTGCTGGGGCGTCATCCGCACCGGGGCCGGTTAGTGTCCATTGATATTGACGCGAGCCCGGAAAACGCAGAAGCAGGCAATTGTGGTTCATCAGGTCAGCGGGAACCTTTGGCGTGCCGTTCTTTTGAAGATAATCCGGACTTGCGACCAGCATGCGTTTATTGCTGGCAAGTTTGCGCACGATCAGTGAGCTTTCCTTAAGCTCGGCAATGCGGATGGCAAGGTCGACCTTGTCTTGCAACAGATCAAGAAGCCGGTCGGAAAGATGCAGGCGTATCTGCACATCCGGGTTCTTTTCGACGAATTTCGGAATAATCGGCGCGACATATTTATTGCCAAATGCCACCGGGCAGGTCAGCGTTACGGGACCGCGTGTGGTGTTTTTCTGATTGGCAATGGCGTTTTCGGCCTCCTGCATTTCACTGAGAATGCGCAGGCAATGGCGGTAATAAACGTCGCCTTCTGTTGTCAGATTGACGCGGCGCGTGGTGCGGTTAAGGAGCCTTACACCAAGGCGTTCTTCAAGGCGGGCAATCCGGTTCGAGACGACGGCTGCTGAATGGCGAAGCTCGCGGCCTGCAGCAGAAAGGTTGCCCAGTTCGGCAACGCGGACAAAAATCTGGATGTCCTCAAAGTCGGACATGGTGCGGGAAGCTCCTGACGTGACGTGAATTCTGGCGTTTATTATCGTTCTATATTCAATTTCAGAGTTTGGACTGTGCCATTTTAAAGAATGGTTTGAAAGTCATTTCGATTATGCTCGACCCCTTAATAATAGAGGCGGTGGGACGCCTATGTTAGGAGAAGATAAGAGATTGATTTGAATGGTTCCGGACTGCATGGGGATATGCGGACCGGATTACGACCATCAGAGGGGCGGCCCGCGCGCAGCGAAACATGACCTGCTGCCGGGCGAGACGGAGGTTTCAGACACCGTGGATATTCTGTTTCAGGACTGGATCAATCTGATCCTGCGCTGGGCGCATCTGATTACGGGCATCGCCTGGATCGGGTCTTCGTTCTATTTCGTCTGGCTTGATCTGAGCTTGCGCAAGCGTCCGGGCATGGATGATGGCGTTTATGGCGAAGCATGGATGGTCCATGGCGGCGGGTTTTACCATGTCAATAAATGGATGGTCGCACCGAGCACCATGCCACCCGAACTGCACTGGTTCAAATACGAGGCCTACTTTACCTGGATTACCGGCTTCGCACTTTTGGTGACGATGTATTACTGGAGTGCGGAAAGCTATCTGATTGACCCGAGCGTTCTGGCGCTGAGCAAGATGGATGCGATCCTGATTGGTCTTGGCAGCCTGTTTGCCGGTTGGGTGATTTACGACATTATTTGCAAAAGTTCGATCGGCAAGCGCACCGATACACTTGCGGTCGCCCTTTTCATTCTGATCATGGTCGCAAGCTATCTGTTTACCCACGTGTTTAGCGGTCGTGGTGCCTTTATCCATGTGGGGGCGATGATTGGTACAATCATGGCTGCCAACGTGTTTCGCATCATTATCCCGAACCAGAAAAAGGTGGTCGCAAGCCTGATGGCGGGCGAGAAGCCCGATCCGAAACTGGGACTTCAGGCCAAGCAGCGCTCAACCCATAACAACTATCTGACGCTGCCGGTTTTGCTGATGATGATCAGCAACCATTATTCGATGCTGTTTTCCCATGATCAGTCATGGGTGATTGTCGGCTTGATCCTGATTATTGGTGGGCTGGTGCGGCATTTCTTTAACACGCGCAATGCTGGCGGGACGGGCAAGGCGATTGTCTGGCAGTTGCCAGCAGCAGCCCTGGGCATGGCCATTCTTGCGATGTTTGCATCCTATGATCCGAAAGCGATCAAGCTTGCAGATGAGGACATCATTAGCCGGGATCACGCATTGGCAATTGTGCAAACCCGTTGCACCAGCTGTCATTCGGCCAATCCGCGCGATGAAGGGTTTGACGAAGCTCCGGCGGGGGTGATGTTTGATGATATTGCCCAGATCGAAGCCAATGCGCAGCGCATTCTGGCGCAGGCTGTCATCGGACGCGCCATGCCACTTGGCAATATGACAGAAATGACCGACGAGGAGCGTGCCCAGCTTGGGCAGTGGATCCGTGCGGGCATGCCGGAATAGGTTCTTTCCTTTCCCGGTTATTCAGCAGAAAGGGCGGTCGCGTGATGCGGCCGCCCTTTTGCGTACCGTGCTGATCAGGGCCAGCGGGGCTGGGGGATCAGTTTGTGGCCCTAGACGTCCGCGCGGTAATTCATTGGTACCCAGTCATACATGGTTTCGTCCTCGCGGACGTGACCGATGCCCGGAAAAGCAATGTGACATCCGGCCACCAGATACTTTTCCTTTACCGCTTCGGCAAAGGCAGCCTCGCGGGATTTGATGGCCATGTTGGTATCGCCATCAAAGGCAATGGCAACATTGGGATCGTCAAACTGCACCACATCGCCATGGGTGATGTCGCCCCAATAGACAAACTTCTCGCCCTTGCTTTCGATCCAGAGTGCGCTGTGACCCGGCGTGTGGCCGGGACGGGACGTGGTATTGACCATGTCCGGAATGGCCGGGGCATCGGCTGCGAACTGTTCGAGTTTGCCGCTATCGATGTAGGGTGCCAGGGCGGCGACCGCCTGATCAAAGAAGCCCTTGGTGTCCTCGGGGGCATTTGCCTTGTTCTCGGCACTCAGCCAGAAGGTCTTGTCGGCTTCGGGCACGTGAACCGTTGCATTGGGAAAGACCTTGTTGCCACCCAGCATCAGGCCACCCGTGTGATCGGGGTGAATATGGGTGATCACGACATCATCGACCTGATCGGGATGATAGCCCGATGCGATCATGTTGGCCGGAAGCTTGCCCAGTGCCGGCCCCATCAGATCGCTGCTGCCGGCATCAAGGAGTACCAGCCGATCACCGAAATTCAGCAAATAGGCATTGACCGAAAGACGGGTTGGCGTGCCCTGAAATGCATTGGCAAGGGCAAGGCGTGCCTGTTCGGGCGTGGTGTTGACGTAAAGATCGGCCATCGGAAACAGGCCGGTGCCATCAGAAAGGGCCGTGACTTCGATATCGCCGACCATCAGGCGGTAATAGCCGGGGGCCTGTGTGCCGACAAGCGGGGCTTTTGCCTTGGCGGCAAGCGGGATGAAAACCGTACTGCCGATTGCACTGACGGCACCAGCGGCAAGCGTCCCTTTAAGTATTTCGCGACGTGATAACATTTTCTTTTCCCTCAAATCATGCCGGATCACCCGGCGGGTTGTAACCTGATGAGGAAAAGCTATAGTGCGTTTAGTCAGTAATCAAATCGATGCCAGTCATGGACAATATTGATCATTTCAATTTAAGGTCTTTTGACCTCAATCTCATGATTGCGTTTGACGCAATGATGCAAGAGATGAGTGTGACCAAGGCGGCAGAGAAGCTGCGTATTGGTCAATCGGCGATGAGCCACAATTTATCGACCCTGCGCATGTTGCTGGCCGATGAATTGTTTGTGCGTGTCGGACAAAAAATGCAACCGACGGCGAAGGCGCGGGCGCTGGCAGGACCAGTACGCACGGCGCTGTCTCAGGCGCAACATGCGCTTCAGGCAACGGATTGTTTTGATCCGGCCAAGGCCGAACGGCTTTTTCGTCTGGGTGTGACCGGCGAAATGGAAATGATCCTTTTGCCGGAATTGCTCCGTCATTTGCAGGGCGTGTCACCGGGGATCAAGATCCTGAGCCGGCCGATCACGTCGGACAATGTTGATAACATGATCAATAATGGCGAGATTGATCTGGCAATTGGCTGCAAAAGCCAATTGCAATCGGGATATCACGGCGAAGTGCTGTTTAATTCCGAGGTCGCATGCTGTTTCAATCCGGAGTTGACCGGTTTGAGTGCTCCGGTATCGCGTGCGGAATATCTGGCATCGCGCCATGCGGTGCTGTCGCAGACCGAAAATGTTGCCGGATGTGTTGGTGTTGCCTTGCAGGGGCTTGGCATTGATCTGAATGTGGTTTTGGCAGCACCCGATTTCATGCCGCTTCTTGCCGCGGCCCGCAACAGCCCGGTTGTTGCAACCGTACCATGCCGGATCGCCAATCAGTATGCGCCGTTATTCGGGCTGTCTTTCTGTCCGATGCCGATTGACGTCATGTTCCCGCCTGTGACCATGAACTGGGCGATCTGGACGGACAAGGATGCCGGACTTGTGTGGTTGCGCGATCAGATCCGGACCGTGATTGATTCGATTGCCCCGGATCGTGTCACGCTGGCTGCGGAATAATAACGCCTCGCCGGAAAACCGGCGAGGCGAGAAGCTGCTCCCGACGGGGAGAATTGTGGTGCAATAATCGCAGTGGAAGCAAAACTTCTGCCCCTCAGATAAGCGGCAAAGATTGCGGCGTCAATGTGATTAAAAAATGTTCATTATTTAATCTATGATTGAAAAATAATCATACAAAATGCAGTTTGCGCAAATATTCTCCCTAAACCGGCTGTAAAATAGACGCATATTGCGTGGAAAACCGGCGATTCTTGATTTTATTCTACTGCCGAAAGAATCTGGCACGGTTTTAGCAAGTATCACTGCGGTGCAATAAACTCGCAGTGGAGGCTATAAATGAATAAGAAGCTTCAAGCGCTCGTTGGCGCTGGGGCCATGGCATGGTCGGCAATGGCCATGTCAGCCGCACAGGCAGCAGATACCATCAAAGTTGGTGTGCTGCATTCTCTCTCCGGTACGATGGCGATTTCCGAAACCACGCTGAAGGACACTGTCCTGATGCTGGTTGACGATCTGAACAAGAATGGCGGTCTGCTGGGCAAGCAGGTTGAAGCTGTTGTTGTTGACCCGGCTTCCGATTGGCCGCTGTTTGCTGAAAAAGCACGCGAACTGATCGAAAAAGATCAGGTTTCGGTTGTTTTCGGTTGCTGGACGTCGGTTTCGCGTAAATCGGTTCTGCCGGTCTTTGAAGAATTGAACAGCATGCTGTTCTATCCGGTTCAGTATGAAGGCGAGGAAAGCTCGCGCAACGTATTCTATACCGGTGCAGCTCCGAACCAGCAGGCCATTCCGGCTGTTGATTACCTGATGAGCGAAGATGGTGGTGGTGCAGAGCGTATCGTTCTTCTGGGCACTGACTATGTCTACCCGCGTACGACCAACAAAATCCTGCGTTCGTATCTGAACGGCAAGGGTATCTCCGATGAAGACATCATGGAGAACTACACCCCGTTCGGTCACTCCGACTGGCAGTCGATTGTTGCTGATGTAAAAGCATTCGCATCTGCTGGCAAGAAAACCGCCGTTGTTTCGACCATTAACGGTGATGCGAACGTTCCGTTCTACAAGGAACTCGCCAACCAGGGCATCAAGGCCGAAGACATTCCGGTTGTTGCATTCTCGGTCGGTGAAGAAGAACTGGCTGGTATTGATACCGCGCCGCTCGTTGGTCACCTTGCTGCCTGGAACTACTTCCAGTCGGTCGAGTCCGATGCCAATGCTGCCTTCATCGAAAAATGGCATGCATTCATCGGCGATGAAAAACGTGTAACCAACGACCCGATGGAAGCAACCTATATCGGCTTCAACATGTGGAAACAGGCTGTCGAACAGGCTGGTACCACCGACGTTGATGCCGTTCGCCAGGCAATGTATGGCCAGGAAGTTGCCAACCTGACCGGCGGTGTTGCTGTCATGAACACCAACCATCACCTGTCCAAGCCGGTTCTGATCGGTGAAGTCCAGGATGATGGCCAGTTTGACATCGTTTGGGAAACCGAAGGCACCGTCGTTGGCGATGCATGGTCGGACTTCCTTCCGGAAAGCGCAAAGCTGACCGCCGACTGGACCTATCCGTGGGTCTGCGGCAACTGTGAAAAACCGATGTACTAATTGGTTCCGGATGGGCCGGTCGTGCTTGCGCGACCGGCCCGTTCTTTATCAGGCGACTTTTATGCCTGATCCTTTCTTTAGCTAATTTTCCAGTTTGAATTCAAAGGTTTGGTGATCATGCGCAATGACATTTTTTCAGTGCTGCGCCGTTCTCCGTTCTTCGCGAGCAAGGCAAGATGTGCGGCGGTCCAAATGATTGCTGTGCTTGCATGCCTGATGGCGTTTGTGACTGTCGCACCCAACATGGCGCAGGCATTCAGCGACGAAGAACTTCGAAATATTGCCGAACAGCTTAATGATAAAAGTGCGACCAAAAAGGTTGCCGTGATCGAACAGATGGCCGCTGATGGCGATCCGCGCGTCGCCCCGATCCTTAAGGCGATGCTTGATGGTGATCTTTATGTGCGTGACAGTGACGAGCATGTCGTCATCGCCACCAAAAAGGGCAAGGTTTACACCCATATCGACATCGTCAGTGGCGAAGAATCCGGTGAAAGCAGTTCCAAGGAACTTTCCAAGATCAAGGTGAATAACCGTTTGCGCGGTGCGCTGCGCGACGCCTTGGCGACCCTGAACCTGTTTAGCCCGGACCTTGCGGTGCGAACCGCAGCAGTCGAGCAGATCATGGATGCCCGGGACCCGGCGATGTTGCCGCTGCTTTTGCGCGCCATTGACCGTGAAGAAGATGAAACCCTGTTGGCCAGGATGCAGCTGGCCGAGGCCACCATGGCCTTGGCGGCCGGGGAAACAACGGATGAACGTCTGGCGGCGATCCTTGTTCTTGCCAGTGAAACCACACCGCAAATTCGTGCTGTTCTGTCGCAGTTTGTCGCCAGTGCCGAAGCCGAAGGGTATCAGCCGGAAGTCGTCGAAGCGGCAAAGGATGCTCTTGAATCTGTCGAGCGGCGTCTGTCGACATGGCAGACGGTCGGCGATGTTTATCGCGGTATCAGCCTTGGTTCTGTTCTGTTGTTGGCCGCGGTCGGGCTTGCCATCACATTTGGTGTGATGGGTGTCATCAATATGGCGCACGGCGAAATGATCATGATTGGCGCCTATACCACCTTTGTGGTGCAGCAGGCACTGGCACCGTTCCTGCCATCTGGTTCGGCCTGGTCTCTGGCAATTTCGGTGCCTGCGGCCTTTTTGGTCGCGGGTGCGGTAGGTGTTGTAATCGAACGCTGTGTGATCCGTTTCCTGTATGGTCGGCCGCTTGAGACGCTGCTTGCGACATGGGGTGTCAGTCTTGTGTTGCAACAGGCCATTCGTTCGATTTTCGGGGCAACCAACCAGCAGGTTACCGCACCCGATTTCATGAGCGGGGCGATTGAGTTCTCGACCGGTCTCGTTCTGACCTATAACCGGCTTTGGATTATCCTGTTCAGTGTGATTGTCGTGGCCGGGATTGCCGCGGTGCTGCGATACACTGCCTTTGGTCTTCAGATGCGTGCGGTCACCCAGAACCGTCGCATGGCCGGATCGGTCGGCATTCGTACCGGATATGTCGATGCGCTGACTTTTGGTCTGGGCTCGGGAATTGCCGGGATTGCCGGTGTGGCACTCAGCCAGATTTCAAACGTCAGTCCGAACCTTGGTCAGACCTATATCATCGACAGTTTCATGGTGGTCGTGTTTGGCGGGGTCGGGAACCTTTGGGGCACGGTGCTTGGTGCATTCAGCCTTGGTATCGTCAACAAGTTCCTTGAACCGGTGGCGGGTGCAGTTCTTGCCAAGATCTTTGTCCTGATTGCGCTGATCCTGTTTATCCAGAAACGACCCAAGGGACTCTTTGCCCTTAAGGGTCGCGCGGTGGAGGCCTGATCCATGACCGATTATCGTCAAAAATACAAAATGACGCCGGTTGTTGGCTGGCTTCTGCAAGATCGTGGCGGCATGATCCTTCTGGCGATCCTGATTGCTGCGGCGATCCTTGTGCCGATGGGCAATCTTCTTGTGCCCGAAGGATCGGCCTTCCATGTGCCGACCTGGATGCTCAGCCTTTTGGGGAAATATCTGTGCTATGCGCTCCTGGCGCTCAGCGTTGATCTGATCTGGGGTTTCTGTGGCATCCTGTCGCTGGGGCATGGCGCGTTCTTTGCGCTGGGTGGCTATTCGATGGGGATGTATCTTATGCGCCAGATCGGGGATCGCGGGGTTTATGGCGATCCGATCCTGCCGGACTTCATGGTGTTCCTGAACTGGAAGGAACTGCCCTGGTACTGGTACGGCTTTGACATGTTCTGGTTTGCCATTGTCATGGCGATGTTTGTACCGGGACTTCTGGCCTTTGTGTTTGGTTTCCTTGCCTTCCGTTCGCGCGTGACGGGGGTTTATCTTTCGATCATCACACAGGCGATGACCTATGCGCTTCTGCTGGCCTTCTTCCGTAATGACATGGGCTTTGGCGGGAATAACGGTCTGACCGATTTCAAGGATTTGCTTGGTTTCTCGTTGCAATCGGATGGTACGCGTGCCGGATTGTTTGTGGCGTCCTGTGTGTTTCTCGGGGTGTGTTATATCGTGGCGCGCGGTATTACCCAGTCGCGTCTGGGCAAGGTTCTGATTGCCATTCGCGATGCGGAAAGCCGGGTGCGTTTCACCGGTTACCGGGTTGAATATTACAAGCTGTTTGTCTTTACCGTGTCGGCCGTGATGGCGGGCATTGCCGGTGCACTTTATGTGCCGCAGGTTGGTATCATCAATCCGGGTGAATTTGCCCCGGCATTGTCGATTGAAATCGTCATCTGGGTCGCGGTTGGCGGGCGCGGCACGCTTTATGGTGCGGTGCTTGGTGCCTTTATCGTCAACTATGCCAAGACCTTCTTTACCGGGGTCATGCCGGACTTCTGGCTGTTCTTCCTGGGTGGTTTGTTCATTGCTGTGACCCTGTTCCTGCCAAAAGGGGTGATCGGTGCGGTTCCGGCATTCGGGGCGGCGGACCGGCAATCGTTGTTAACGACCTGGCGAAAACGCCGCGCAAATGAAGGAGGCAAGGCATGAGCGAAGCAGCTGTCATGGAAACAAATGCCTCGGACGAGCCGCAGGTCAAATCGGCACGGGCGGAAACCATTCTTTATGTCGACGGGGTTTCGGTGACCTTTGACGGGTTCCGTGCCCTGAACAACCTGTCATTCTATGTCGAACCGGGCGAGCTTCGCGCGATCATTGGCCCGAACGGGGCGGGCAAGACGACGATGATGGATATCATCACGGGTAAAACACGCCCTGATACCGGCGATGTTTTATTTAAAAGCGAGATCGATTTGACCAAGCTCGACGAGGCCGAGATTGCCAATCTGGGGATCGGGCGCAAGTTCCAGAAGCCGACCGTGTTTGAAAGTCATACGGTTTTTGACAATCTGCTTCTGGCCTGTTCCGGCGGGCGCGGCGTGTTTCAGGCACTGTTCCATCGCTTAAGCGCCGCCGAAAAAACCAAGATCGAAAAGACCCTGATCACCATCATGCTTGAAGACAAGCGCGATGAAATGGCCGCCAACCTTTCGCATGGGCAGAAACAGTGGCTTGAGATCGGGATGCTTTTGATGCAGGAGCCCGAATTGCTTCTGGTCGATGAGCCGGTTGCCGGGATGACCGATTCCGAAACCGAGGAAACGGCAAAGCTTCTGCGCACGATTGCCAAGGAATATTCAGTCGTTGTGGTCGAGCATGACATGGAATTTGTCCGCGACCTTGATTGCAAGGTGACTGTGCTGCACGAAGGGTCGGTTCTGGCCGAAGGGCGGCTTGATCATGTGCAGAAAGACCCGCGGGTCATTGAAGTTTATCTCGGTCGCTAGGGGAGCCAAAACATGCTCGATGTCAGCAATATTGATCTGTTCTATGGCGCGTCCCATGCCCTGCGTAAAGTGTCGCTCAGTGCCGAAACCGGCAAGGTAACTGCTGTGCTTGGTCGTAACGGGGTTGGCAAAACGTCGTTGATGCGCGCGGTTGTCGGCCAGCATCCGATTACCGAAGGCAATATCAAATGGGAAGGCAAGGATATCTCGCGCGATCCGTCATGGCGGCGGTCGGCCAACGGGATTGCCATTGTCCCGCAGGGTCGCGAAATCTTTCCGCTTTTGACCGTGAAGGAAAATCTTGAAACCGGGTTTGCTGCACTTCCGCGTGCCATGCGCCATATCCCCGACGAGATTTTTGAACTGTTCCCGGTTCTGCGTGACATGCTGGGCCGGCGTGGTGGTGACCTTTCAGGGGGGCAGCAACAGCAACTCGCCATCGGGCGCGCGCTTGTGACCCGCCCCCGGTTGCTGGTTCTGGATGAGCCGACCGAGGGTATTCAGCCCTCGATCATCAAGGATATTCAGCGCGTTATCAAACAGCTGGCTGATCGCGGTGACATGGCGATCCTGCTGGTCGAGCAATATTTCGAATTCGCCCACGAACTGGCCGACGAGATTGTTGTTCTTGAGCGCGGCGAGGTCGTTCTGTCCGGTGCCAAGGACACGCTTGATCGTGAAAAAGTGCGGGCCTATCTGACTGTTTGATCAGCATTTGCCAAAAATTTGCGCAACTTTCACGTGATTGATCAGACCAATAGCCATCAAAATCCGTGTTTCGGCATGGATTTGATGGTTGGCCCGCATCTTGCTGTTACGCCCCTTGGAATTACCGGAAAACGGTATCAGGCCCAATAACGGGACCTCATTGATCAGGTGGCCTAGTGCAGCTTCGTAAACTCGAAACCCCGATATCTGCATCCCAAAATGCAGATGCCCAAATGACCGGAACGCCCGCGCGCATCATTACCGATGGCCGCGCAGAGGTGACATTCCGTCAGGGTTCCGGTCCTGCCCATCAGGGCGGGCATGCCGCCCTTGATCATCTTTATTACCGCGATCCGATGAAAATCCTGTTTCCGCGCCCGGTGGCCGGGGACCTTTCGACGGCGGTGCTGGTAACGACATCTGGCGGCATGGTCGGCGGCGACAAACTGGCATTTGTCGGCAAGGTCGAGGCTGGCGCATCCGCACTTTTTACCGCACAGGCCGCCGAAAAGATTTACCGCTCGGTCGGGCCCGATTGCGAAATGTCGGTTGATCTGACGGTTGAAGATGGGGGCTGGCTTGAATGGTTGCCTCACGAAAGCATCCTGTTTGATCAGGCGCGGCTTCGTCGCAAGACAACCATTGCCGCATCGGGATCAGGCATGGTTATGGCCGGTGAAATGATGGTGTTCGGGCGTCTGGCACGAGGTGAAGTGTTCAAAACCGGATTGGCGCGCGATGCATGGGATGTGTCGATTGAAGGGCGCCCGGTGTGGCGTGACGCGCTTCATCTTGAAGGTGATGTGTTGCGCATTCTGGATCACGGGGCGGGTTTTGACGGGGCACGCGCCAATGTCACGGCCATTCTGGTCGGGCATGGGGCAGAAGATCATCTTGATGCGGCGCGCGACTGTCTTGAACAGGCATCCACGGGGCTGGCAAAGGGCGAAGTCCTGTGTGCCGCGACCGCGATGAAGGGAATTGTGATCACGCGCTTTATGGCACGTGATCCGATGTATTTGCGCCGGGTATATGGCGGATGGTGGAAGCAGTTCCGCCATAAAACAAGGGGGCTTCCCGAACGTTTGCCGCGTTTGTGGGAGATTTAGAACGGTGGATCCAAGGAGTAGCCAGGCATGAATTTGACGCCACGCGAAAAGGACAAACTGCTGGTTTCGGTTGCGGCCATGGTCGCACGCAACCGCCTTGCACGGGGGGTAAAGCTTAATTACCCGGAATCGATCGCGATCATCACCGACTATGTCGTTGAAGGCGCGCGTGATGGCAAATCTGTTGCCGATCTGATGCGCGACGGGGCCACCGTGATTTCGCGTGATCAGGTCATGGATGGCATTGCCGAGATGATCCACGAAATCCAGGTCGAAGCAACCTTCCCCGACGGGACGAAGCTTGTGACCGTTCATGAACCCATTCGCTAAGGAGGCGCTATCATGATTCCAGGTGAAATCATTACCAAGGAAGGCAGCCTCATTCTTAACGAGGGGCGCGAAACCAAGACCATCATGGTTGCCAATACCGGTGATCGTCCGGTGCAGGTCGGATCGCATTATCATTTCTATGAAACCAATCCGGGCCTTGATTTTGACCGCGAGGCCGCACGCGGTTTTCGCCTTGATATCCCGGCCGGGACGGCGGTGCGCTTTGAGCCGGGTCAGTCGCGCGAGGTCAATCTGGTGAAATATGCCGGGTCTGGCACGGTCTATGGCTTTAACGCCAAAATCAACGGCAAGCTCTAAGCGGGGGAACGATACATGGCATATGAAATTGATCGTCCATCCTATGCGGCCATGTTTGGCCCGACCGTTGGCGATAAGGTCCGTCTGGCTGATACCGACCTGATCATCGAGGTCGAAAAGGATTTCACCACCCTTGGCGAGGAAGTCAAATTCGGTGGCGGCAAGGTCATCCGTGATGGCATGGGGCAGTCGCAGGCAACGCGCGCCGAAGGTGCGGTTGATACCGTGATCACCAATGCGCTGATCCTTGATTATACCGGCATCGTCAAAGCCGACATCGGCATCACCGGTGGGCGCATTTCCGGGATCGGCAAGGCCGGGAACCCCGATGTGCAGCCCGGTGTTGATATCATCATCGGTCCGGGCACCGAGATCATCGCGGGCGAAGGCAATATCATTACCGCTGGCGGTATTGATGCCCACATTCACTGGATTTGCCCGCAGCAGGTTGAAGATGCCCTTTATTCCGGCGTGACCAGCATGCTGGGCGGTGGCACTGGCCCGGCTGCCGGGACCAACGCAACTACCTGTACGCCCGGTCCCTGGCATATTGCCCGGATGTTGCAGGCTGCAGACGGGATTCCGATGAATATCGGTTTCTTTGGCAAGGGCAACGCAACCCTTCCGGGATCGCTGATCGAACAGATCAAGGCAGGCGCCTGTGGCCTTAAGCTTCATGAAGACTGGGGTACGACACCAGCCGCCATTGATACATGCCTGTCGGTTGCCGATGACCTTGATGTTCAGGTCATGATCCATACCGATACGCTCAATGAAAGCGGCTTTGTTGAGCATACCCGCGCATCGTTCAAGGGCCGCACCATTCACACCTTCCATACCGAAGGTGCCGGTGGCGGGCACGCACCAGACATCATCAAGCTGTGCGGCGAGGCCAACGTTCTGCCAAGTTCGACCAACCCGACCCGTCCGTTTACGGTCAATACCATTGACGAGCATCTGGACATGCTGATGGTCTGCCATCACCTTGATCCGAAAATCCCAGAAGACGTGGCCTTTGCCGAAAGCCGTATTCGCCGCGAAACCATCGCCGCCGAAGATATCCTGCATGATCTTGGCGCGTTTTCGATTATCTCGTCAGACAGTCAGGCCATGGGCCGTGTGGGTGAAGTCATCACCCGCACCTGGCAGACCGCCGACAAGATGAAGAAACAGCGCGGCGCACTGCCCGAAGATGCGGGCAAGGGGAATGATAACTTCCGCGCCAAGCGCTATGTCGCCAAATACACCATCAACCCGGCAATCGCGCAGGGCATTGCTTCCCACGTTGGTTCCATCGAAGTTGGCAAGATCGCCGATCTTGTGGTCTGGAAGCCGATGTTCTTTGGCACCAAGCCCGATATGGTGGTCAAGGCCGGGATGATTATTGCTGCGGCCATGGGCGATCCGAACGCCTCGATCCCGACGCCGCAGCCGGTCCATTACCGCCCGATGTTCGGGGCCTATGGCAATGCGCTTGCGAAGTCGAGTTTCTCGTTCGTGTCACAGGCTGGCATTGATGCCGGAATTGCCGCCGAATTTGGCCTTTCCAAGGAATTGCTGGTCGTATCGAATACGCGCAATATCGGTAAGAAGGACATGAAGCTTAATGATGCGCTTCCGGTCATGGAAGTCGATCCGGAAACCTATCAGGTGACCGCAGACGGGGAACTTCTGACCTGTCAGCCGGTTGATGTTGTGCCGATGGCACAGCGTTACTTCCTGTTCTGATCGGATAAGCTTTATGCGTCACGCCATTGAACATATCCCGGTTGATCGTTCCGATGCGGCCCCTGAGCTGATGGAGGTACGCGGGACGGTAACCCTGGCCTTTTCGGATCGGCATCGCCGGCGCATTCGTCTGATGGATGATGCGGGCGAACCCTTCCTGCTTGATTTGCCGCATGCGGTGCGTCTGGCGGACGGGGATCGTTTGCGCCTTGTCGATGGCGGGGTGATTGTGGTGCGCGCTGCCGACGAGCCGGTATTGACCATTACCGCATCCGGTCCGATTGCCGCGGCCAAGCTGGCCTGGCATATCGGCAACCGTCATACCCCGGTCGAGGTCCTTAAAGACGGGCGGTTGCGCATTATCGATGATCATGTGATGCGTGACATGATTACCGGGCTTGGCGGGGTGGTCGACCAGGAAATCGCCCCGTTCAATCCGCTGAACGGTGCCTATCACGGGCTTGGCGGCGCACATGGTCACAGCCATGGCAACGATCACTTCGATCATGAAGATCATGGTCGTGATCACAAGCATGGCCATAGTCATTCGCATGGTCATGGACACAGCCACTCGCACAGCCACGGTGATCACAGACATTCCCATGTTCATACCGCAGGGAAACCGCATGACCACTGAAACCCTGACCCTTAATCCCGCTGGATTGATGCGGTTGATGACATGGCTTAGTCCGTCATTTCCGGTCGGTGCCTATACCTATTCCCATGGTGTGGAATATGCGGTGGAAGACGGTCGGGTCAGCTCGGCCAATACCCTGATCAACTGGGTTGAAGGGGTATTGGAATTCGGGGCCGGGCGGATTGATGCGGTGCTGTTCTGTGCAGCATGGCGTGCGGCCCTTGCAGGCGAGGAAGAAGCCCTGTTTGACATCGGCGTTGAGGCCGATTGCTGGCGCGGCACATCTGAAATGGCGTTGGAGGCAACCGCGCAGGGGCGTGCCTTTGTCTCGACGGTGGAAAAAGTCTGGGGCGAGGGTGTTCTGACGCGCTGGGCCAGCCGCATGCGTGGCGATGATCGTTTGCCATCCTATCCGGTGGCCGTGGGCATTGCGGCCGCCGAGGTCAAAGTGCCATTGCAGGATGCCTTGACCGCCTATTTGCATGCCATGGCGGCAAACCTTGTTTCCAGTGCGGTGCGTCTGGTGCCGCTTGGTCAGACCGATGGTGTCCGGTCCTTGTCATCCCTTGATCAGGCAGTTTCGATTGCCGTTGATCATGCGATGAGCGCTGATCTGTCTGATCTCGGTGCTGCGGCGCCGCTTGTTGACTGGACATCGATGAAACACGAAACCCAATATACGAGGCTATTTAGATCATGAGCTCTCCCCTTCGTATCGGAATTGGTGGGCCGGTTGGCTCGGGCAAAACCGCACTTCTGGAGCGCCTGTGCAAGGCCATGCGCGATGAATTCAATATCGCGGCCATCACCAATGATATCTATACCCGCGAAGACGCCGAATTCATGACCCGTTCGGGGGCACTGGCAGCAGATCGTATTGCCGGTGTTGAAACCGGTGGCTGCCCGCATACGGCCATTCGCGAAGACGCGTCGATCAATCTGGCAGCGGTCGAAGACATGGCGGCCAAGCATGCCGGGCTTGAGGCGATCTTTATCGAGTCTGGCGGGGATAACCTGTCGGCCACCTTCTCGCCGGAGCTTGCCGATATCACGATTTACGTCATCGACGTATCAGCCGGCGACAAAATCCCGCGCAAGGGCGGGCCGGGCATTACGCGATCCGATTTGCTGGTGATCAACAAGACCGATCTGGCCCCACTGGTCGGGGCCGATCTGGGCGTGATGGACCGCGATGCCAGGAAAATGCGCGGCGATCGTCCGTTCCTGTTTACCAATCTCAAGGCCATGGACGGTCTCGAAGACGTCAAGAATTTCATCATCGAGACAGGGGGGCTCCGCCAATCCGCAGCATCCTGATATGGGGATATAAGGAAAGCTGCACGGGCTTGCCTGTTGCATTGACAGCGGCACTGACCCAAGGATGACGGGAGCACGCATCGCCCGGCCGGAAACGGTCGGGCGTTTGTGCATTTGGGGTTCAAAACTTAAATGCAACTTTTTGGTTGCATAATTGGAAATCTTCTGGCAGGTTAAATGCAACCAGGAGGTTGCGTTATGTCAAATGCCATTGAGAAGTCGATTGAAATCAAAGCGTCCCGTTCACGTGTCTGGAAGGCCCTGACCGATTCAAAGGAATTCGGCGCATGGTTCGGGATCAATATCGAGGGACCGTTTAAGGTGGGCAAGGTGTCTTCGGGCAAGATCACCATCGAAGGTTTTACCCATGTGCCGTGGAACTCCACGATCAAGGCGATGGAGGAACCATCCTATTTCGCCTATACATGGCATCCATATGCGGTTGATCCGGATGTGGATTACAGCGGTGAACCCGAAACCCTTGTCGAATTCTGGCTTGAAGAATCTGATGGTCAGACATCGGTTCGGGTGCGCGAAACCGGATTTGACAATCTGCCACCCCATCGCATCGCTGATGCGTTGCGGGCCAATACACATGGCTGGGGCGCCCAGTTGGAAAACATCAAGAAACATGTCGAAAACTGAACATAATCCTGCATATGGCAAACATGACCGTGATTTTTCGGTCATGTTTGCCGCTTTGGGCGATCCGACACGGTTGGCGATCTTTGATCGTCTGGCGGATGGCAAGCCGCGTTCGATCTCGGCACTGTCTGACGATGCCGATATGACGCGTCAGGCGGTGACCAAGCATCTGCGTGTTCTTGAAGCGGCGGGTCTTGTGCAAAGTCACAAGGTCGGGCGCGAAAGCCAGTATGCCTTTTGCCCCGAACAGCTTGCGCAGGCGCGCGCCTATCTTGATCAGGTTGCCGGACGTTGGGAATCCGCGCTTATGCGGCTTAAAACCTTTGTCGAAGGCGATCAGGACTAAGCATTTGAATTCCATTGCTTATCACCGGGACGGGTGCACTGATCCCGGTGATGGCGATGTCATTTTGCTTGGCGTCGTTCAGATTTGCGGTTATCCCATATCGCGTTGAGCCGGTCGGGCGGACCGGTTAACGAAAGGCGTCCTTGCGCAAGGGGTTGATGCAGGGATGCTTTATAACGGGAATGGGAACCGTTACATGAAGACCAAAGATATTGTCTATATCGCCTTGTTTGCGGCACTGACCGCTGTTCTTGGCCTGTTTCCGCCAATCACACTTCCGATTACCGGTGTGCCGGTAACCGCCCAGTCACTGGGGCCGATGTTGGCTGGTGCCATTTTGGGCGCACGTCGCGGCGGGCTTTCGATTGTGCTGTTCCTTGTGCTGGTGGCACTTGGTTTGCCACTGCTTTCGGGTGGCCGTGGCGGCTTTGGCGTGATGGTCGGGGTGACCGGCGGGTTTATTTTTGGCTGGGCCATTTCGGCCTTTGTCATCGGCCTTTTGATCGAAAAATTCTGGAACCGGCTGAATGTCGTTAACGCGGCAGTTTCGATTGCCTTTGGCGGGATCGTTGTCCTTTATGCCATTGGCAATGCCTGGGTCGCGGTGGCCGCAGATATCAGCTATTGGCAGGCAACAGTTGGCGCAGCGCCCTTCCTGATCGGTGATGCGATCAAGGTGGCGATTGCAACCGCTGCATGTCTTGCGGTGCGTCGCTCGTATCCCTTGATTTCGAAATCAGCCTGACATCTTATGGGCGCAAGCAGAGAGCGCCGTTGCGGTCTGCTTGCGCCCGTTCTCCGCTCATTTTAAACCAGCCCCCTTTCCCGAAGAACGCCGGACAGCCAACCCCATGATCCGTTTTGAAAATGTTTCTGTGCAATTTGATGCACGCCGCGCCCTTGAGGATATCGACCTCACGCTTAGCCAAAAGCGCATCGGGATCATCGGGGCCAACGGATCGGGTAAAAGCAGCTTCGTGCGGCTTCTGAACGGGCTTCAGACCGCAACCAGCGGACGGGTGTTGATTGATGACCTTGATCCGGCCAAGGATGGCCGCAAGGTCCGCCGCCATGTGGGTTTTGTTTTCCAGAACCCCGATAACCAGATCGTCTATCCGGTGGTTGAAGAAGATCTGGCCTTCGGGCTCAAGGCCCTGAAACTGCCCAAGGACGAGATCAATCGGCGCATTGATGAAATCCTTGCGCGTTATGATCTGTCGGATTTCAAAACCCATCCGAGCCATCTGCTTAGCGGCGGGCAGAAACAGCTTCTGGCCATTTCCGGCGTTCTGGTGATGGAGCCGCGCTATATCGTGCTGGACGAGCCGACCACCTTGCTTGACCTGCGCAATCGCAACCGGGTTGAACGCGCCATTGCCGATCTGGATCAGACGGTGATCACGGTATCGCATGATCTTGATCTGATTGCCGGTTATGACCGGGTGTTGGTGTTTGAAAACGGCAGGATTGTTGTTGATGACATTCCGGCCAACGCCATTTCGAAATATCGCGAGATGATGGCATGATCGCAGGCCTTTACAGGGACGGGAACTCTGTGCTCCATCGCGCACAGGCCGGGGCTAAGATCCTTGCCATGGTTGCCCTTGGTACGGGTGTGTTCCTGATCCCTGACTGGCCGGTGGTCAGCCTTGTTCTGGTCAGTGTGATTGTGCTTTATCGCATTTCGGGGTTCGGTTGGGCGACCATGACAGCCCAGATCAAGCCGATGTTCTGGCTGCTTGCGATCTTTTTTGCCGTGCAGCTTTGGCTGAATGACTGGCAGGCGGGATTGTTGGTCATTACCCGGATTGCCGCCATTGTGATGTTTGCATCGCTTGTGACGCTCACCACCAAAACATCCGATATGCTGGCATCGCTTGAGCGTGCCATGCGTCCGCTTAAACCGCTGGGCGTGAACCCGGAAAAGGTCAGTCTGGCAATTTCAATGGTGCTGCGTTTTATCCCGGTCATCGCCACGGTGGCATCGGAAATCCGCGATGCCCAGCGCGCGCGCGGCCTTGATCGATCCATCCTTGCGATGATCGTGCCCTTGATCATCCGGACCCTTAAAATGGCCGATGATGTTGCCGACGCGATTGAAGCACGCAGTTTCGATTGACTTCATGAGCCTGAATAAGGCCCCCGACACGTCAAAGGGGGAGAACGGTATCTGGCGACGTGGCGGGGAAACCGAAGATCGGGGTGCAATCAGCTCAGGCCAAGATGCTTGGCGTGGAAGCGGATATGATCTTCGATAAAGGTCGAGATGAAGTAATAGCTATGGTCATAGCCATCCTGCATCCGAAGGGTCAGTGGATAGTTTGATGCCTTGGCCGCAGCTTCAAGCGCCTCTGGCTTAAGCTGTTCGGCAAGGAAGCCGTCGGCATCGCCCTGATCAACCAGTGCGGGGGTCTGGGCGTTGGCGGCACTGGCAGCCTTCATCAGTTCCGAGCTGTCCCATGCCTTCCAGGCCGATTTGTCATCACCCAGATAATTGCCAAGCGCCTTCTGGCCCCACGGGCAATTGATCGGGTTGGTGATCGGCGAAAAGGCGGTGACGGATTTGAACGTGCCGGGATTGCGAAGGGCAATCATCAATGCACCATGACCGCCCATCGAATGACCGGAAATCACCGCATCGTCACTGACCGGGAAGTGATCCCTGATCAGGGCGGGCAGTTCCTTGGTCACGTAATCATACATGCGGTAATTGCGTGCCCAGGGTTCCTGGGTGGCATTGACGTAAAAGCCAGCACCCTTGCCGAAATCATAGGCCTCGTTCTCGTCATCGGGGACATGATCGCCACGCGGGCTGGTGTCCGGGGCAACAATTGCAATGCCGAGTTCAGCAGCCACGCGAAACGCACCTGCCTTATGCATGAAGTTTTCATCGGTGCAGGTCAGGCCCGAAAGCCAATACATGACCGGGACCTTGGTGCCGTTACCGGTTTGCGGCGGCAGGTAGATGGCAAAGCGCATGTCGCAGCCCAGCACCGCAGACGGGTGGGTATATTGCTTTTGCCAGCCACCAAACACCTTGTTGCTTGACGCGTTTTCAATACCCATTCGGGCCTCCTTCTGATCGGCCATTGCCGGATGATTTCCGGCAATGGCGCAGTTATTCAATTTAAATATCGATGATCAGTAATGGATGACCGAACGGATGCTTTCGCCTTCATGCATCAGGTCGAACGCTTCGTTGATGTCTTCAAGCTTCATGGTGTGGGTGATGAAATCAGACAGTTTGAACTCACCGGCAAGGTAGCGTTCAACATAATCCGGCAGTTGCGAACGGCCTTTGACGCCGCCAAATGCGGTGCCGCGCCAGACGCGACCGGTGACCAGCTGGAATGGACGGGTCGAGATTTCCTGACCGGCACCGGCAACACCGATAATGACAGACTCACCCCAACCCTTGTGGCAGCATTCAAGCGCCGAACGCATGACATTGACATTGCCGATACATTCAAACGACCACTCGACACCACCATCGGTCATTTCGACAATGACGTCCTGGATCGGCTTGTCATGGTCTTTCGGGTTGATGCAATCGGTTGCGCCAAGCTGCTTGGCAAGTTCGAATTTCTTTTCGTTAAGATCAATGGCAAGGATGCGACCAGCACCGGCCATCTGCGCGCCGATGATGGCCGAAAGACCGATGCCGCCAAGGCCAAAGACCGCAACCGAATCACCCGGCTGAACCTTTGCCGCATTCACGGTGGCACCCATGCCGGTGGTCACACCGCAACCCAGAAGGCAGACTTCTTCAAGCGGCGCGGCCTTGTTGATTTTCGCAAGCGAGATTTCCGGAAGCACAGTGTATTCCGAGAAGGTAGAGCAGCCCATATAGTGATAGATCGGCTTGCCATTCTGCGAGAAGCGGGTGGTGCCATCAGGCATCAGGCCCTTGCCCTGGGTGACGCGGATTTTCTGGCACAGGTTGGTTTTGCCCGATTTGCAGAATTTGCACTCGCCACATTCCGGGGTGTAAAGCGGGATCACGTGATCACCCACGGCAACGCTGGTGACACCTTCGCCGACGGATTCAACAATGCCGCCGCCTTCATGGCCAAGGATGGCGGGGAAGATGCCTTCGGGATCGTCACCAGACAGGGTAAAGGCATCGGTGTGGCAAACGCCGGTGGCAACGATCTTGATGCGCACTTCGCCAGCCTTGGGCGGGGCGACCTGAACTTCTTCGATCGACAGCGGCTTGCCCGCTTCCCATGCGATGGCGGCTTTACAGGTAATGGTTTCGGCGCTCATGACGCTCCTCCGGCAAAAGAAATGATAATGGCATCAGTCTATTTATTTCTCCTATCCTGATAATCAGGTATTTTGGTAAATGACTTTTACTGTGTTGTAATAATATGGGCCGATTGCCATGAATGCCTGGGACGGGATCAGCGAATTTATCGCCGTATCGGAACGCCAAAGCTTTACAGCGGCGGCCAGGCAGCTTGGCATTTCGGTGGCCCAGGTCAGCCGACAGGTCACCGCCCTTGAGGAAAAGCTGGGCACCCAGCTTTTTTACCGTACCACGCGCAAGGTCAGCGTGACCGAGGCCGGGCAGATTTACTACCAGCATTGCCGTCAGTTGCTTGATGGTCTGGGCGAGGCGGAGCGCGCCATTGGCAACCTGACCGAGGTGCCACGCGGCAAGCTGAAACTGACCGCGCCGACAACCTATGGGGAAACCGTGATTGCGCCGCTGGTGAATGATTTTGTGGCGCGCTATCCCGATCTTGAAGTCCAGTGCCGCTTTACCAACCAGAAGCTTGATCTGGTGCTTGAGGGCTATGACATGGCGATCCGGCTGGGCCGTTTGGAAGGTACGACCGGCAGCCTGATGACCCAGCAGTTATCCACCCGCCGTCTTTATGCCTGTGCCGCACCCAAATACCTCGCCAAACGCGGCGAACCGCACTCCCTGTCAGAGCTCAATCACCATAACTGTCTTGTCGGGACGCTGGATTACTGGCGGTTTGAAGAAGACGGGCGCGAACGCACCATCCGCATTCATGGCTCCATCCACGCCAATAGCGGGCAGGCGCTTTTGGATGCGGCGCTTAAAGGCATCGGCATCGTTCAATTGCCCGATTACTACGTCGATCCCTGGATTGCCAGTGGTGATCTGATCCCGGTCCTGACCAAATATCAGCCGTCAGATGAAGGCATCTGGGCGATCTATCCGACCAACCGCCACCTCAGCCCCAAGATCAGGATGCTGGTCGAGCATCTGGGGCGGTATTTGGGGCAGTAAGTTTTTGCGTCACAAGCCATCTGGTCGGGCGTCATCCTTGCAACGGGTAAAACGCAGCAAACGAGGTGACGCATGTCTGAATGTACCGATCAACGCGGGGACCGCTGGGAAATTTATGAGGGCAAGGATGGCTGGCGGTGGCGGCGGACGGCCCGGAACGGCAATATTGTCGGGGCATCAACGCAGGGCTATACCAAGAAAACCGATTGCCTCGCCAATGCTGAACGCAATGGCATGACCTGCACGCCAAAGGATTGATCCTTTCGTCATGGCAGAAGATAAAAAGCCCCTCTGGCATTAGGTGCCGAGGGGTTTTTTGATGGGTGTAAGGAAAAGGCTTATTGCGCCGTCCAGCCACCATCGACCGACAGATGCGTGCCGGTCATCTGCGATGCGGCGTCCGAGCACAGGAACAGCGCGGTCTGGCCGATCTGTTCGGGGCTGACGAACTGTTTGGACGGATGTTTGTCCGAGACCAGCCGGGTTGCGGATTCCTCGATGGAGATGTTGGCTTCCTTGGCACGGGCTTCGATCTGGCGTTCGACCAGTTCGGTGCGCACCCAGCCCGGGCAGATGGCATTTGCCGTGATCCCGGTTTCGGCTGTTTCAAGGGCGGTGACCTTGGTCAGGCCAATCACGCCATGTTTGGCGGCGACATAGGCCGCCTTCTGGACCGAGGCAACAAGGCCGTGGGCAGACGCGGTATTGATGATCCGGCCCCAGTTTTTCTTGCGCATATAGGGCACGGCAAGGCGGGTGGTGTGGAAAACCGATGTCAGGTTGATCGCAATCACCGCATCCCATTTCTCGACCGGGAAATCTTCGACATTGGCAGTGTATTGAATGCCGGCATTGTTGATCAGGATATCAACGCCACCAAATTTGGCCTCGGCATCCTGCATCATGGCTTCGATTTCGTCGGGCTTGGACAAATCGGCACCGTTGTAGAAGGCGGTCACGCCATATTCTGTTTCAAAGGATTTGCGGGTGGCTTCAATCGCATCGGCATCGCCAAAGCCATTGAGCATCACATCCGCGCCCGCACCGGCAAGTGCCTTTGCCATCGCAAGGCCGATACCGCTGGTCGATCCGGTCACGAGTGCGCGTTTACCTGTCAGCATATTTCTTCTCCCTGTGGGTGAGGAGTTTGTTCCTCTTGTTAAGTTGGAAGGATCATGCCGCACTGCAACCAAACTGGCAAGAAGAGGTGTGATCAATGATCGTTGCAGGCGTTGGCGGGGAGTAAAATACGTGTTGCCTCAAAGGTTTGCTTGTGGGGTGACAAATGCAGAATTAAAGTGCCGCAATGATGAATATCAGAGCTTCCAGACCCGGTGAGGGTGACCGCATTGTTGAAATCTGGCGGGGTGCCGTCGATGCCACCCATGATTTCCTGACGCCCGAGGATCGTCTTGCGATTGACGATCTTGTGTGCGGATTTTTGCCTGATGCGCTGCTTTGGCTTGCCGTTGATGCGCGTGATTATCCGCTTGGTTTCATGCTGATTGATAGCGGTCATATGGAAGCGCTGTTTATCGACCCGGCCTGTCGTGGCAAGGGTATTGGTACAGCACTTGTGCACCATGGTCTTGCGCTTCATCCCGCCATGACAACCGACGTGAATGAGCAAAATCCGCAGGCCATCGGTTTTTATGAAAAGTTGGGCTTTGTGCGCACCGGGCGTTCGGCCCTTGACGGGCAGGGGCGGCCCTATCCGCTTATTCATCTGAAATATGCGGGCAAGTAATCTGCTGGGTTTTAGGGGCCGATGCCGTATTTGCGGAGTTTATTGGCAATCGATGTGTGCGAAACGCCAAGCCGCTCTGCAAGCTTGCGCGAGCTTGGGTAATCCGGATAAAGCCGCATCAGCATTTCGCGTTCCAGCATGTCCAGTCCGGCATTGAAGTCATCCTGCGCCAAGGCCTGGGTGATCAGGTCGGGCCCATGGGCCGGGGCAGTTTGAGCGTCAGACGGGGCGGTGCTTTCGGAATGTGCTGCTGTATCGGGGGGCGTCATGGTGCCGGTGGCCGCACTGGTCAGATCGCGTGCACCAAGCACATCGCCATCCAGCAGGGCGACGGCACGAAAAAGGGTGTTTTCCAGTTCACGCACATTGCCCGGCCAGTCATGAGCGCGCAGCCAGTCAAGCCCGTCCCGGGCAAGATGCGGGGTCGGTCGTTCGGTTTGCTGGGCCGTGCGGGCCATGAAGAATTTGGCAAGATCATCAATGTCCTCGACCCGGTCGCGGAGCGGGGGCAGGGTGATGCCAAGGACGTTGATGCGGAAATAGAGATCCTCGCGGAAGGTGCCGTCATGGGACATGGCTTCAAGATCGCGGTTGGTGGCGCTGATGATACGGACATCAACGGAAATTTCGTCGGTCCCGCCAACGCGCCGGAACCGGCCATCTTGTAAAACGCGCAGAAGCTTGGCCTGCAAATAGGGGGTCAGTTCACCGATTTCATCCAAAAACAGTGTACCGCCATCGGCCAGTTCCAGAAGGCCCGGCTTGCCACCACGGCGCGCCGAGGTAAAGGCGCCTGCGGCATAGCCAAACAGTTCGCTTTCAGCCAGACCTTCGGGCATGGCGGCACAGTTAAGGGCAAGGAACGGTTGGTCGGCACGCGCGCTTGCGCGGTGGCAGGCGCGGGCAAAAAGCTCCTTACCCGTACCGGTTTCGCCAAGGATCAGAAGGGGTGCATCAATATTGGCAAGCCTTTGGGCCTGCGATTTTACCCGTGTCATTGCGCGGCTGGTGCCGATGATGTCGTCAAAGCCGGTATGGCTGCGATCCTGAAGGGCGGTGATGACCCGACCGAGCCGTGCGGCCCGGTGAAACACCATCACCCCGCCCCAGGGTTCGTCATCTCCTGCGTCCGATCCATCATCGACATGACCAATCGGTTCGACCTGAAGCAAATAGGTCTGACCGCCTAAGGTGACTTCATGTTCAGGAAGGTGAAAACCGCTTTGGCGCAAATCTTCAATTGATGGTTCGGCAAGGATGTTGGAAATATCCTGATCCCGAAGAGGCTTGTCATTGGTGCCTGCAATGGATTGTGCAGCCGGATTGGCCTGTGCGATCAGGCCATTGGCATCAACGGCAATCACCGGATCGCCAAGGGCGGCAAGGGTCGCGTGAAGCTGTGCGCGGCGGCGTTCGGTCGGCAGGCGGTCGATCTCGCGAATGTCGGATATTCCGGGGATCTGTTTAAGTGCATGGGATAAAAGCGGAAAACGACCCGGTTGAATGGCCGGGATATCGGCATAGATGTAATGGGTGGTGACCTCAAACGCGCGGATATCCAGCCCCTGATCGGTCAGGACATTGACCACGTCACGTGTGATGCCCAGTCTGTTTTCGCCGCGTATTTCAAACCGCATGTCTGTACCGATATGTTTACACTGTAACGAAAAGTATACGTGATCAAGCGCCTGATTTCCAGTGTATTTGCCGTAAAGTGCGAATTGGGAATGAGATGTGTAAATAATTATTTACACTAAATTTTTGCGCTGATGGTGCAAAGCCTTGAAAATCGGGGATTTTGCAATCTGGCACGGGGATTGCGGATGTGAGGGCAGAATAAACGCATTTTCAGGAGCCTCACATGTCTGCCAATGACAGCCGCCACAGCAATGTCGCCAAAACCGGTTTTGCCACCCGTGCGATTCATCATGGTTATGATCCACAAAGCCACAATGGTGCGCTGAACCCGCCGGTATATATGTCTTCGACCTTCGCGTTCGAAACAGCCGAGCAGGGCGGGCGGTTCTTTGCTGGTGACGAGCAGGGCTTCATCTATTCGCGCATTGCCAACCCGACCCTTGATCTTCTCGAAAAGCGTCTGGCAGTGCTTGAAGGCGGTGAAGCAGCGCTTGCGACCGCATCGGGCATGGGGGCGATCACCTCGGTCTTCTGGACCTTTATCGCGCCAGGTGACGAGATCATTGTTGATCGGACCCTTTATGGCTGCACATTCGCCTATTTCCGCCATGGTCTGGAAAAGTTCGGCATCAAGCATACCCATGTTGATCTGACCGATCCGGCTGAACTGGAAAAGGCGATCTCGGACAAGACCAGGATTGTTTATTTCGAGACGCCTGCCAACCCGAATATGCGTCTGGTCGATATCGAAGCCATTTCCGAAATTGCCCATAAACACGGTGCAAAGGTGGTTGTCGATAACACTTATTGCACGCCCTATCTGCAGCGCCCGATTGAACTGGGTGCCGACATTGTGGTGCATTCGGCCACCAAATATCTGGGCGGTCATGGTGATCTTATGGCCGGTGCGGTAATTGGCTCGCTTGAAGATATGACGCAGGTCCGTCTGGTCGGGCTTAAGGACATGACCGGTGCGGTTCTGTCGGCACAGGATGCCAATCTTGTGATGCGCGGGCTTAAGACGCTTGAGCTGCGTATGGAGCGCCATTGCGACAATGCCGAGAAGATCGCAGCGTTCCTTGATTCCCATCCGAAGGTTGATCGCGTGTTTTATCCGGGCCTTGAAAGCTTTGCGCAGCACGACCTTGCGAAAAAGCAGATGGATCGTTTTGGCGGCATGATTGCCTTTGAGCTTAAAGGCGGGATCGAAGAAGGCCGCAAGCTGATGAACGGCCTTAACATGATCACCCGTGCGGTTAGCCTGGGCGATGCCGAAACCCTGATTCAGCATCCGGCATCCATGACCCATTCGACCTATACTGCCGAAGAGCGTGCGCAATATCAGATCACTGATGGTCTGATCCGTCTGTCGGCCGGACTTGAAAGCATTGACGATATTCTGGCTGATCTTGCCAATGCGCTTGATGGCGGCGAAATGGCGATTGCCGCTGAATAAGGCCGCGGGCCCGACTTCCCGATCAGACGCCCGGAAAGGAAATGAGAGCCGGTCTGCCCGATGGCAGGCTGGCTCTTTGACCAGATGAGTATCCCCCGTGGCGTCAGGGTCATTCTTGCCGTTCTCGGGGTGTCTGGTGCAGGGTGCTAGTCAAAGAGGCCGTATGTTTTCAGGACTTCTTTTGATTTCTCCGGCAAATTTTTGTTTGTGCCTAGAATGACGCGGAGTTTTCTCAGATCAATCAGATGAAAGGACGGGGCGGTTTCGGGATGGTTCTTCAAAAGTTCAAACATCAAGCCGTTCGAATAAACGCGTTCAAGTCCGGTTTGAATGGCATCGCGCAATTCCGGTTCCCCCGGGGCGAAGAAGAAATAGATCGGCTGGGAATAATAAAGCCCGATTTCCGGTGAGACTTTGATGTTTGGTGCCTGTTCCTTCATCCAGCGCCATTCCCCGAGAATTTGCCAGAAGGCGCGGGGGTAAAGATCAAACCGCTTGGCATCAAGCATCTTGTGCAAGGTGTTATAGCGTCCGTCCGAGACCGAAAAGCCGTTTTCGATCAGGATTTTCGTGTCCGGCCAGCCAAGTCCCTGACCCATCGAAAATTTCCGAAGGTCATCCATTGATCTGACGGATTCAAGGGCAGGCAGATTTTCATTGAGCACCATGAACAGCCGCAGCCCCGTCGTCCCCAGATAAATCGGGACATAGGCTGCTAGCAACTTGTCTTCGCGATCCTGAGAGGTGCCAAAATGGACAGTATTGATCGGATCGTTGGCAAGCAGCATTGATACCCGGCGTTCCTCGGTCGGATAATCCATGCAAACCGGTGTGATTGTGATGTCCCTGCCGCTTAGCCGTATTGCAAGGCGCAACAATTCAACATGATATTCCGAATGTCTGTCCCATGGTGTGACCCCTTTGCAATAGTCTGACCGCTGATCTATGGGAAGTCTGATCTCAAGAACCGGGCGCGCTTGTTGCGGGGCCCTTTCATCAGCCCGTGCCGGATCAAAGCCGGATAACGCATTCAACAAAGCGGCAAGCAGTGCTGTGAGCACACCGTGTCTGAACGCGTCGGGTAATGCAGTAATGAAAGTGGAAAGAGCCAAGAGAAATCCGGGACAACAGAGTGGTATGGAGTGAATTGAGGACAGGACTATACGGATGGTTCGATCACTACACAATCGGGGGATGTTCAGCCCTAGCCATTTCTTGCGAGTGGGATGGTATCTCCGCAATATCCCGACGGCAGGCGAGATGACCGCAGGCAGTCCTCAGGCATGGGCACCATACCGGTCAGGTCAAGCTTGCCGGGGGTGGATATCCCCCGATGCCCCGTGTTCCGGGGCCCGTTACGCGCAGGCTGCGGAGAGACGAATCGCACTGTTGATATCGGCGATTCGCGACCACGAAATATTGTTTCAGACGGGAAATTCGAATGTTTGACCGGGAATGTCGCAGCCGATTCCACATTTGAAGCAAAAGTGACGAATCTTGTGTGAAATGATGTTGGTATCCCTTGATTTCCGCAGTGGCGACTTAAAAATCGGTAATTCAATACCGGAATATTTCGGGTTCAGAGACGAGCCCGAAAGAAACCCGGAACATCAGGCGTGAAAAGGGATCAGGAAAATGTCAGCACAGGATGCCGCCCCGGAAATCGGTGAAATTATCGAAGCAACCAGCACCGGCAACGTGAAGGCCGAAGATCTGGAGATGCTCGGTCAGATCGAGAAAAAGGTGCGCTGGCTATCAAGCTGGACGATCCATAATGCCAACCATCTGCGTCCGAAACGTGACGGCATCAAGGTTGGTGGTCATCAGGCCAGTTGTGCATCCATGACAACCCTTATGACGGCCCTTTATTTCAATGTTCTGCGTCCGCAGGACCGGGTTGCGGTCAAGCCGCATGCAAGTCCGGTTTTCCATGCGATCAATTATCTGTTTGGCCGCCAGACCAGGGAGAAGCTTGAGAATTTCCGGTCATTCGGCGGCGCGCAGTCCTATCCTTCGCGGACCAAGGATGGCGATCAGGTTGATTTTTCCACCGGCTCGGTTGGTCTTGGCGCGGCGGTCACCAACTTCGCAGCCCTGACGCAGGATTACCTGCGTTACAAAAACATGCTGCCCAAGGGCGAAGTGCCCGGCCGCATGGTTGCCCTTGTCGGCGATGCCGAACTTGATGAAGGCAATATCTATGAGGCGCTTCTTGATACCTGGAAGCATGACATTCGCAATGTCTGGTGGGTGATTGACTATAACCGTCAAAGCCTTGATGGCATGATTGATGCCCACCTGTTCCGCGTGATCGGCCGGTTCTTCCGGGCCGTTGGCTGGAACGTGATCACCATCAAATATGGTCGCAAGCTTCACGATGCCTTTGCCAAGCCGGGCGGCAAATCATTGAAGAAATGGCTGAATGACGCGCCAAACGACATCTATTCGGCCCTGACCTTCCAGGGCGGGGCGGCATGGCGCAAACAGATATTGTCGGATATGCCGGGCGACAATGCACTGGCAAGCCTGCTTGGCGATTATGATGATGATGCCCTGCATGATCTGATGACCAATCTGGGCGGCCATTGCATGGAGGCGGTTCTTAATGCCTTTGATGCCGTTCCCAATGACAAACCGACCGTGTTCATTGCCTATACCGTCAAGGGCTATGCCACCCCGCTTCAGGGCCATAAGGACAACCATGCCGGGCTTATGAATGTCGCGCAGATGGATGCCTTCAAGCTTCAGAACAAGATCGCCGACGGACAGGAATGGGATATGGCGGCGGGCCTTGATGTCAGTGCTGATCGTGTGCGCGATTATATCAAGAACGCGCCGTTCAATGACCGGGCCCCGCGCCACAAGATGGCCGAAGTCATCACCATTCCGGAAATGCCCTATGCGCGGGTGGAAACATCGAGCACCCAGGAAGTATTTGGCAAAATCCTTAATGAACTTGCCAAGATGAAAAACTCTGCCCTTGCTGATCGCATTGTCACCACATCACCCGACGTGACGGTGTCGACCAACCTTGGTGGTTTTGTGAACCAGCGTGGCCTGTTCGGGCGCGAAGAACTGGCCGATGAGTTCCGTGAACGCAAGGTACCCTCGGCCCAGAAATGGATCAGATCGCCCGAAGGTCAGCATGTTGAACTTGGCATTGCCGAAAACAACCTGTTCTTGAATCTGGCGGCCCTTGGTCTGTCGCACAGTCTGTTCGGGCAGCGCCTGTTCCCGATTGGCACCCTTTATGATCCGTTCATTGCGCGTGGTCTGGATGCGCTCAACTATGCCTGCTATCAGGATGCGCGGTTCATGGTCGTGGCAACACCAAGTGGTATCACGCTGGCCCCCGAGGGCGGCGCGCATCAGTCGATTTCAACCCCGATGATCGGGATGGGGCAGCCGGGCCTGACCAGCTTTGAGCCAAGCTTTGGCGACGAGCTTGCAACCATCATGGGGTGGTCCTTTGATCATTTGCAGGCCCCGAAGGGCGGATCGGTGTATCTGCGGCTATCGACCAAGCCGCTGGCACAGCCCGAACGCGAACTTTCCGATGCCACCAAATCGGAAATCGTTTCAGGCGGTTACTGGCTCCGCGCGCCGGGCAAGGATTGCAAGATGGCAATCGCCTATTGCGGGGCGATGGCACCCGAAGCCATGGCGGCGTGGGAAAAGCTTTCGGAAGATCATCCGGGCTTGGGCTTGTTGGCGGTGACGTCTACCGACCGGCTTTACAATGAATGGCAGGATCTGGAACGTGCGCGGCTTGAAGGCAAGTCAAAGGGCGAGATGTCCCATGTGGAAAACCTTCTCAAGCCGCTGGCATCTGATGCCCGTCTTGTCACAGTGATTGATGGTCATCCGGCTGCCCTTGCATGGCTGGGTTCGGTCCGTGGGCATGCGGTTGCACCGCTTGGCGTGAACGGCTTTGGCCAGTGCGGCGACAGTATCGCGCTTTATGACCATTACCAGATCGGAACCGATGCCATCCTGCGTGCTGCAAAACGCTGGGACTGATCAACATTAAAGACACTCAGGTCGTCAACGGAGGAGGGTTATGTACCCTCCTTTTTTTCGGGAGTGGTTTGTGACGTGGTGTAGCGATTGACGGGCAGGGTGTTTCAAAGTACGAGGACGTAACGCTATTTATAATAATTAAACACTACAGGCCTGTTCAATTTTTGGCCGGGTTGCGAAACGTTCCGATGAAACACAATTACCTTCGCGGTTTTATGCCCGCGATGCCTTTTAGCACACCTTTCGAGGTCGCCCGTGCCGGAATTGGCGCCCTGATCGGTTTGGGGGTGGCAGGATTTCTGCTGTCATTCTTCGACCTGCACGATGCCGGGTTGTATCTGATTGCCCCATTCGGGGCGACATCGGTGCTGCTGTTTGCAGTGCCCAACAGTCCGCTGGCCCAGCCATGGTCGGCCATTGTCGGTAATAGTGTGTCGGCACTGGCCGGAATTGCCGTTTGTATGGTCGTTGATGATGCGGTCCTGTGTGTGGCGCTGGCTGTTGCACTTGCCATTTCGGCGATGATTTTGGTACGTGCAGTCCATCCGCCCGGCGGGGCCGTTGCAATGGTCGCAGCCCTTGGCCCTGATATCGCAAGCGAGTTGGGTTTCCGGTTTGCCCTGACGCCGGTAGCGGCGATTACGACAGCACTGGTCGTGATTGCGATGATCTATGCACGCGCAACGGGGCGGTCATATCCACTGCGTCATTTCGATGACAAAAGCATTCACCAAACATCCGACCGCCCGCCGATTGAACGGCTTGGGCTCAATGAGGGTGAGCTGAATGCCATTTTGCAGCAATATCGCCAAAGCCTGAACCTTGGTGTTGAAGATCTGGCACGCCTGATCGGGGCAGCAGAGCTACAAGTTGCGTCGCATCGGACCGGGCCATTGACTGCGGGCGATATCATGTCGCGCGATCTGGTAACGGTTAAGTCCGATACGTCCCTTGGCGATGTTGCCGATCTTTTCCGGCGTCACAGTTTTACCTCCTTGCCGGTGGTCGAAAAAGACGGGCGATATTTGGGGGTTATCTTTCAGATACACCTGATCCGCCGTGCCCGCGAAGACGCGCTGCGTCTTGATCGTGGCCTTATGTCGGCAATGGCACGCCTGATTGACCGGAAACGCGGTGCGCCGGTAACGGCCATCGAAATCATGTCGGTGACCGAACCCCGCGCCACGGCCAGCACGCCGATTGCGGCTCTGTTGCCATTGATGGCCGATGGGGCATGTGATGCCGTGCCGGTTGTTGAATATGGCAAGATCATCGGCATCGTAACGCGAACGGACCTGATTGCCGCATTGGCGCATGCTGGTTTGACGCAATTTAGCTAATCTGATGGAGCTAATGGGCTACACAAAGAGTTCACTTGGGGGAGTGACCTTGCCACGCACAATGATTTTTGACTTTTGGTTATTGCTTGAAAAAAGTGGGCTGCTCGTTTCTTACTGCAACCGATCTTACTGCAACCGAAAATCGTGTGACTTCCTTTAAGTCTGGCACAGGTTGACCTTTTCCTGCCCAATGGTAGCCCTGATCTTTGAATAAATGGAAAACGAACTTGTGGTAGTGTTGGTAAAAGTCAGTGAGCCGGATTTCTCTGATTCGCAAATGAGATACATGCGCGCAAATTTTATTTCTCACGATACGGAAGTCTTTTGAAAAATTTGTCGGAACCTTCACATCGTAAAACTGGATGTCATTCATCCAATTAGGCGGATCAGCTGAAAGCTTAACATCTCGCAAGGTGTCCATAGTCAGCTGAGCGTAATGATTTATATAGTTGTCGAGAATGGCTTTTCGTTTTCTGGCGTCACTATGTATATCCGTATTTTTTTCGTCTCTTGCACAGCATCCGGCTAAAAACTCATACAAGTGTAAGAGAAAATCAGCATAGGCGTTGAAGTTCCGCAACGAGAGTTGGCGATCATTTGGTGAAGACAATTGCGCTAATGAAGTACTCATGAAAATCTGGAAGCTGTCTTCGGTTCTTAGGTACTCATGCTTGATAGCATCGCATAAGTCTGAGTCCACCTCATCGCCGTATTCGAACTTAACCATATTAAGATTCCTGCTGGATTAATTTCTCTCAGTTTATGTTCAGAAAAATGCCTGCTTCACACCATCAATGATGAACTGCACGGCAAGGGCGGCAAGGATCATGCCAAGCAGGCGTGAAACCACGGTCGCGACCGTCGGGCTAAGGCGTTTGGCAACGACGTTTGAAGCCAGGAAGAAGACAAAGGCAATAGCCATCACCACGGCAACCACACCAATGACACTTGCCTGCATGGCGATATTGTCTTCGAATTTGCCCATCAAAAGCATGACCGATGCAATCGCACCGGGGCCCGACAGGAACGGGATCGACATCGGGAAAATCGAGATATCGTCCGCTTCGTCATCCGGTATCGTGTGGCCGGATGTTGACGCGTTGGCGCTGGCCTTTGATTTGGTCTTTTCAGTTTTTTCCGCGTCGTGATCTTCTTCAAGTTCCTGTTGAACCTGTTCGGCGCGCTGGTTGCGTTTCTGGCTACGCTTTTCAAACAGCATTTCAAGCGCGATCAAAAACAGAAGCGTACCCCCGGCAATCCGGAAGGCTGGCATGTGAATGCCGAAAATACCCAGCAATCCTTCGCCAATCAGGGCAAAGGCCGCGAGGATAAAGAAGCTGGTCAGACAGGCACGGATTGCCATGCGGCGACGATGGGCGGCACTTGTGCCCTGTGTCAGGACAATAAAAACCGGAACAAGGCCCAATGGGTCAATGATCACGAACAGCGTGACAAAGACCGGGATCAGTTCATTGAGCATGTCAAAGCTTGGCATCGGTTTTTCCTGAAAGCACAGTTAATCGAGTGCGGGCAATGTCATTGCCAGCCCGAAGATCGGGTCGTGTATAGCGCGCAGTCTGGCAGGTAAATGATTAAATTGGCATTTCTTTTGCCAATAGAAGATCGAAGCTATCGTCGCTTGCCGCGATTGCGCCCATAGCGCCCGGCATTTTCGGGCCAGTCCACGTAATCGGCGGGCTTTTTGCGGACCCATGTGATGAATTTGATGATGTCGCGATGGGCTTTGAGCTTTGCGGGATCATCATAATCGCGCGCAATGGTTGCTTCATCAAACAGGCGGTGGATCATGCGATGACAGACCCGATGCAGCCACTCTGTTTCGGTGCCGCCCTTGGATTTCGGACGCCAGTGATGGCGATCAACACTTGGCCCGGCCATCATCGGGCGGCCACAGACCGGGCAGGGGCCAAGGTCGGTTGCTTCTATGTCATTGGATGCTTGCATAGCGGAATTATTGTTCGGGCATCTTCCGGTTTTCAAAGAATTTCTGCCATGTGCCGGGCTTGAGTGCGCGCAGTGCCTTGATCCGGGCGGTGACCGACGGATGGGTATCAAGCAGGCTGGGGGGCTGGGTGCTGCGATAGGGGATGATGCGCAGGCGGGTGCGGTTGATCTGATCAATGTGCAACAGCGCATCAATCATGTCTTCGGGACCATTCAGAAGGTCGCTTGCCCCATGGTCGGCGGCAAATTCGCGATCCCGAATGACCGCACGTTGCAGAAGAAAGCTGATGGTCGGAACGGCACCAAACACGACAATCATCCATGCCGGCGGATTGAAATCACCAAAGATGAAAATCGCCAGACCAAACAGTGCGATTGTCCATGTCGCACGATACAGGACGTCGGTGATCAGAAGGATGCGGGTATCGCCATGCCATGCATGTGCAACCTCATGGGCCAGAATGGCACGCATCTGGCGCGGGGACAGGTTGTGCAAGGCGTCGCTTGAAATGGCAATTGTGGTGTGATCATCCGTGCCGGTCGTGATCGCATTGACCCCCTTGCCGGGCAGGATGAACAGGTTCGGTCTGTGATCCAGTCCCGCACGATCCGAAAGCAGATGGTTCATTTCGTGAATGGCCAGATAATCCTTTGCCGGAAGGGGACTGGCGCGCAGGATTTTCATCAGGATGTCGGGCGAGATCATCGGGGTCAGGGCGAGCATCATCGCAACCGCAATTCCGGCCGATATCATCATTGATAACCCGCCCAGCATCCAGGCACAGGCGGCAAGAACGCCGATCATGCAGGCCATCAATGTCCCGGCATGGGACATCCCGCCCGGTTGAATGGCGAGAAATCGCTGAATGAAATCAGGAAGCTGCGGGGTATCATCTGACATGGTTTCTCCGCATGTTGCGAGTCTTGGATATCTGTGGCGGGTATCGGACTGATCCGGTTACCGTCTGCGTTCAACGCGGGAATAGCGTTCTGATCTATAGATAGGGATGTTACCGGTCCTTGCGCAAATCGGGCCGTGTTGATCCGTTCGTCGATTATTGCAGATAAAGCGTTGAGAGTATTGATCTATGACAGGCAATACTGCGGAATCCCGAAGGGTCATTTCGCCATGCCGAAAACACGATTGCAAACTGTTACTGATTGACGATAAAGCAATGAAATAAAGGGATTTGCGGCGAAATTTTAACACATCCTTATATATTCCACTAGAATAGTGGCAGTATGCCATTGGCTAGGTTGCCCGTCGTATCTTTGTTGCGCGGGGCGTTTGCCATGCGTGATAGCCAGATGCCGGAAATCGGTGTCATGCTATGATAAAGTCAGTGCCAAGGATGGCAAAACGGAAGGATTGAATGGGCCTGTTCGATAAAATCCGGCCAACCCGCAAAGCGGATGCGGGGCGTGAGGGGGATCGCACCCCGCTTGAACGGTTGTTCTGGCGGTCGATCGCGCTCGTGGGCGGATTCTCGATGGTGATCAACATGCTTAACATGGTGATCCCGATCTATTCCATGCAGGTATTCGACCGCGTCCTTTCAAGCCGAAGTGTTGATACGCTGGCCCTTTTGACGGTGGGTATCGGGCTTGTTCTTTTGTTCATTGCCTCGATGGAACAGCTCAGGTCGCGGGTACTGATCCGGGTTGGTACGGCACTTGATTTGCGTCTGGGCGGGGACCTGTTTGCCCATGTGGTCCAGCAATCCGCACGCGGTGCCCCGATGCGCCAGCGTCCGCTGCGTGATCTTTATGGATTGCGGGGCTTCCTGACCGGAAGCGGTCCCTTTGCGCTGATCGATTTCATGTGGGCACCGGTCTATATCGGGGTGGTCTTTATTTTCGATACCCGTCTTGGTCTGGTGGCCTGTGGCGGGGCGGTGCTTTTGATCGCGATTGCGATTGCCAACGAAGCTGCAGCAAAGATTTCCGTCGACCGGTCCGAAGAAAGCCAGAACCGCGGTATTGCGCAGGAAGAAACCTATGTCCGCAATGCCGAGGCGATGGAAGCCATGGGCATGACCCAGTCGGCCCGCCAGCGCTGGCAGGCCGATCAGTCTGATTCTTTATACTGGGAAGGGCAGGCCAGCCGTCGGGTCGGGACATCGACCACGCTTTCGCATTTTATCCGGCTTGCCATGCAGGTGTGCTTTATCGGGGTCGGGGCCTATCTGGTTCTGTCCGAAAGCATCACGATCGGGATCATGGTTGCATCCATGATCCTTGGCATGCGCGGGCTTGCGCCCTTTGACGGGGCTGTGAATGCCTGGCGCAGCTGGAATGCAGCGCGCAATTCGTTTGAACGGTTAAACAAAATCCTGCTTGAAAAACGCCCGACCGTCCCGGCACCAATGCCGCGTGGACGGGGGATGGCGGTCAGTGTGGATCGTCTTGTTTTCGCACCACCCAATAGCCGCAATGTCCTGTTCAAGGGATTCTCGTTCAAGGCCGGGCCCGGGCAAATCATCTCAATTGCCGGGTTTAATGGCGTCGGAAAGACAGCCCTTTTGAAGCTGATCATGGGCATCTGGTTGCCCGGATCGGGATCGGTCAAGCTGGACGATGTCGAGGCATCGCGCGCGGATCGTTCGGAAATCGGCGCCCAGATTGGTTATCTGGCGCAAAACCCGTTCCTGTTCCCCGGGACGATTGCCGAAAATATTGCCCGGCTTGGCAATGCAGAGATGCGGGACATCATTCAGGCCGCCGAACTGGCCGGGGCGCATCAGTTTATCCTTGATCTGCCCGAAGGTTATGACACGCGCGTTGATCGTGGCGGGCGTAACCTTTCAGGCGGGCAGCGGCAACTGATTGCTTTGGCAGCGGCCCTTTTCTCACGGCCCCGTATGTTGCTGCTTGATGAGCCGACAACCGCCCTTGATGACATCGGGGTTCAGCATATCAGCAATCTGATTGATGTTCTGCGTCGCAACGGCATTACGACCTTTATCGTCAGTCATGAACGCGCGATTCTGGCGCGCGCGGATGCGATCCTTGCGCTTGCCGACGGGCAAATTCAGGTTGTCCCGGTAAAGGCTCAGGCGCAACCGGGCAAACCGGCGGTCCAGACCGAGGATATTGCCCGTGGCTTGCCACCGATGCGGCGCAGTTCCGACCTGCCTGATCCATTGGCGGATGCCGCACCGGTTCAGGCCGCAGCCTTGCAAGATGGTCAGATGCGTATCACGCCCAAACAGATCGAAGTTCCCAATCCCGATGCACCGCGACCGATTGTCGAAAAGAATTCGGCCGCCGGTCAGCATCCGGCAAGTGCGATGGACGAGCTTGATCTTGAAGAACCGGAAATGCCCGAAATCGAAGATTTCGGCGGGCGCAGTGAAGTCGGATCGGGGCGTGCCCAGGAAGCCAAACAGGCCGCCGGGATCAAGCCCGAAATGAAACCGCAACCAACTCCGGGCGGCACGATGATGACCATGCGACCGGTCATGCCCAAGGCAGATAAACCGGCCAAAGCCGGGCTTGAGAAAAAGTCGGTGAGCTGGACGGATGAGGCCAAGCCTGAAGCCGCCGAAGTCCCCAAAACCACCAGGCCCCCTGAAGCCAAGGTCCCTGAAGCCAGGGGGCGTCCGCGCCGTCAGGAGGCCGCGAAACCAAAGGCCGCACGCCCCGATACAGCAAATCGCAAGGCAGCAGCCCCCAAACGCAAAATGACCGAGGCCGAAGCCATCGCGCGTGCCCGTGAAGAGGCCGCGATGCGCATGCGCAAGGTGCGCGAAGATGCCGAACGCGCAGCAGCCGAGCGGGCAGCAGCACGCCGGGCCAGAGTGACGGAAAATCCCGCTGGCGATACACCTGATGCACCGCGTCGGGGACGTCCGCAATTGCGCGTGGTTGAAGGATCGGCCAAACGTCGACAGGGTGGTGCCTGATGTCCGGGGTTCAGCTACCAACCGCACGTGAACTTGATACCGATGTCAAACCGCTTGTCCGGCTTGGTTTCCTGATTCTGTTTCTGGGTATGGGATCGGTGATGTTTTGGGCGGCAACCGCCGAGGTCAATTCTGCCGCGACCGCAAGTGGCGTGGTCGCGCCATTTTCCGGACGCCAGAGCGTGCAGCATCTTGAAGGCGGCATCATCAGCGAAATTCTGGTGCGCAACGGTGCGCGGGTAAAGGCCGGTGATGTTCTGATTCGCCTTGATGATACCCGGTCACGGGCAAGCTTTGATCTGCTCAATAACCGGTATCTCAATTCCCTGGCGACGCAAACCAGACTGATCGCAGAGCGCGAACAGAAAGACCATCTGGTGTTCCCGCCTGCGCTCGAAGATCCGCGCTATTTCTCGATTACCGACTCGCAACGTACCCTGTTTGAAAGTCGTCGCAGTGCCTTCAAGGGCGAGCTCGAACTTTATGACGAGCGGATCAAGGAATTGCGTCGCGAGATCGTCGGCACGCGTGAGCAAAAAACCGCGTCCGAGCAGCAGGTCGGGATCGTCAAGGAAGAGCTCGCCATGGTCAAGCCGATGGTCGATCTTGGCTATGCCCGGCGGACACGGTTGCTTCAGCTCGAAAGCCGGCTGGTTGAAACGCTTGGCAATATCGGACGGTTTTCGGCTGATATCGCAAGGATCGAGCAGCAAATCCAGCAGGTTAAAGCCAGTCAGTCGCAGTTGATGCGTGATCATTTGCAGTCGATCAATACCGAACTGCGCGATGTGCAAAGCGAGATTTCCGATCTGAATGAGCGTCTGCGTTCGGCCGAGGATGTTCTGGTGCGGTCCGATATCAAGGCCCCGCGCAACGGGACCGTGACCAATATGCAATTCACCACGGTTGGCGGGGTCATCCCGCCCGGAGCACAGGTTCTTGAAATTGTGCCGCTTGATGACCGGCTGGTCATTGAGGCCCGCGTTTCACCCAATGATATTGATGTGGTTTCTACGGGGCTTTCGGTGAATATCCGTGTGACCGCATTCAGCCAGCGCTGGTTCGCGCCGGTCAAGGGTGTGGTGACCGATGTGTCCCCGGACCGGCTGACCGATTCGGAAGGAAGATCGTATTTTCAGGCCATGGTCGAGATCGATGCAGACAGTCTTGCCGAGCATGAAGGCATGATCCTGTCCCCTGGCATGCCCGCCCAGCTTGAGATCGTAACAGGCTCGCGAACGATCCTTGCCTATCTGTTTTCCCCGATTACGACCAGTTTCGAGCGCGCTTTCCGCGAGCAATGAGTTTTTAGGTACGCCGGACAGGTGTGTCGGGTGACCTATACAACCTGACAGAATCTGACAGGTTGTATTTTGGGCTTCCAAATCCCGAGAAAACATGAAAAAAAACTAAAATAGTTTGATTTTCAAGCTATCAGCAGTTGATGGCCTGTGAGGAGTTATTTATACTACTGTATAAATCGATTCCGTGGCCCTATACGCTGTTCGGGATCAGGTAAATCAAAATTCCCATGTAGGGAGTACGTGTCTTGGCTTCGCCCGCCAATCAAGATGATGGTACCGGTATCACCGGTACGGATATTGAACAGGTCCTTGATAGCCGCGCAGAGGATGAATCTGCGGCGGCTAATTCTGATTCCGGGTCCGGTTCACAGGGCGATGGCAATTCCCCTTCCTCTGCCAATCAGATTTTTACCAATGTGCAGAACGTCATCGGCAGTGCCTATGACGATGTTCTGGTTGGCGATGGTTCGAACAACACCCTGATCGGTGGCGAAGGCGACGATATCCTTGAGTCGGGCGAAGGCGAGGATGTTGTTACAGGTGGCGCAGGACGCGACACTTTTGTGCTTGAAAGCGGGTTTGAAAAAACCACCATCACCGATTTCAATGTTGAAGAAGACGAACTGGCCTTTACCGACCTTGGCGTGAACAGCATCAATGACCTGATGTTGCTGGCCGCTGATGATGGTGCTGGCAATGTGGTCGTGACCTTTGCGAGCGGTGATGTCCTGATCTTGCAGGGTGTCAGCAAGGCGCAGCTTGCAGGCGCAACCATTGTCGAAGCACCGCAGATTTCCCCGGTAACAGTCGTTTCCGATGACAGTGCCACTGCTGATACCGGTAGTGACGCAGCCGCAGAAGACACCAGTAATGTCATTGACGGAACGTCTGGCGACGACACGATTGTCGGATCGGATGGCGACGATGTGATTTCGTCTGGCGGTGGTGTCGACAGCATTGACGGTGGTGCAGGTGAAGACACCCTGTCGCTTGATGGTGCCACGGATGGCATGCGTGTCGATCTTGGTCAGGGCCTTGCGACCGATGATTTCGGAGCAAACCGCGTTTCCTTTGACGCTATCGAAAATGTTCAGGGAACATCGGGCAATGATGTTCTGGTCGGGGATGCGGGCAATAACACGCTAGGTGGCGGTGCTGGCGACGACACATTCAAAGCCAGTGACGGGAATGACGTCATTGATGGTGGAACTGGCGAAAACACCATTGATTACAGCGGTTCCGAACAGGGTGTCAGGGTTGATCTCGATTCCGGTGCCGCTCAGGCAAATACGTCAGACAGCACAACGCCGAGCGCCGATGACGCTGAGAATGGTGGTGCCAGTGACGGTGCATCCGATACGGACAGCACAGATAGTGGTGCAACGGATAGCGGAACGGATACCAGCAACACCGATACAGGTGCAGGCTCAACAGATACGACCAGCGGATCGACGGGCACGGACACCACCGATACCGGAACAACCGGTTCTGAAACCGATGGCTCTGACACTAGTGATTCAGGTGCTGGTGGTTCGGAAACGGGTGCAACCGATGGCGGGGCGTCGGATCAGACCGACACGACGAATTCTGGCAGCACGGGCGAAAGCAATAGCGGGTCGGATACAGGTTCCGGAACTGGCGCGGATGGCAGCGGATCTGATGGTTCGAGCAGCACGGGCGATACGACATCAGGTGACAGCAACACGGGTGGTGAGGCGTCCGGCGGAACAGACAGCACCACTGGTGACAGCAGCACGGATTCGGGCGCAACATCGAGAACCGATACGTCTTCTGGCGATACGACCGGGGGCAGCAGTTCCTCTGACGCGGGTGCGACGGATGGGAGCGCCGGTGATTCGGCGTCAGGTTCGTCTGGTGGCGATACGACAGCAGGTGGAAGTGGTTCGGACAGTGTGACCGGATCGGACGGCACCGATACGACCGGTGGCGCGGGTTCGGATGGTTCCACGGCGACCGATGGTTCATCGACAGGTGATTCCGGTTCATCTGCCAGCGAGACGGGTTCTGGCGATACCTCATCCGGTGATACCGATGCAGGTGATACCGATGCAGGTGATACCGGCACAGACAGCACGAATGGTGGTGCCGCGGCAGAAACCGGGACCGGTTCGGATGGGTCAGATAACAGTTCCGACACCCGGACCGATACCACGGGTGGCAGCAGCGGTGTGGACACTTCGGGAACAGACACGTCTGGCACCGACAGTTCCGGCACAGAGACTTCTGATACTGGCGCTTCCGAAACCGGCACTTCCGAAACCGAAACGGATAGCGCAAGCGGATCAGATACGACATCCGGCTCTGATGGTTCAGATACATTGGGCGCGGGCGAAGGCACAACAGGCGGCAGTGATTCCGGTACGGATGGTGCGTCCGGATCGGATACGACGGCTGGCAGCGATGGGTCGGATACCACATCTTCCGGGACGGAAAGTTCCGGTGGTGATGGCGCGACCGCGCAAGAAGACAACAGCACGTCTGGTGCGCAGGCTGGTGCAGATACCACCGGCACAGGTGCCACCGATGGCAGCAGTTCGGAAAGCAATGCCGATTCCGGATCCGGTGATACGTCGCCTGGCGGAATTGATGAAACGGGTGCGTCTGATGATCCTGCATCCGGTAGCGCAGACGCCGAAAGCGGCACGGATCAGACCGGCGGAACAGACACAACAGCACAAAGTGAAACCACTGACGGTGACGGTGACGGTGCCGGTACGGATACCGGTGCCACATCGGAAGGCGGCGAGACTGCTTCCGAAAGCAATGACGGTTCTTTAGCAACCGATGGTGGCGAAGATACCGGTGCGACGGCCTTTGATAATACGCCGACCGCGGGCGATGACCTGGTTCAGGGCGGCGATGAGGCCGATGTCTTCGGGGGTGGTGCCGGAAACGACACTCTTCAGGGCAATGGCGGCGATGATACGCTTGAAGGCAATGTCGGCGACGACCTTCTGCAGGGGGCAGAGGGCAATGACGTTCTGCGTGGCGAAGCCGGGAATGATGTGCTTCAGGGCGGTGACGGGGATGACAGCCTTGATGGCGGTGACGGCAATGATGTGCTTCAAGGGGGCTCGGGCAACGATCTTCTGATCGGTGGTGACGGCAATGATGTCATGGCTGGCGGGTCGGGAAATGATTTCCTGCGCGGTGGTGCCGGTGATGACCACATTCAGGGTGGTAGCGGAACCGACACGGTCAGCTATAGCGATGCCACAAGTGCGGTCACGGTCGATCTGTCCAGTGAAACCGCGACTGGTGGCGCGGGCAATGACGTCGTCCAGATGGTCGAGAATGTTGTTGGTTCCGATTACGACGATCACCTTACCGGTGATGATGCCAATAACGTTCTTGAGGGTGGTGCGGGCATCGATACGCTGAGGGGCGGGGCCGGGGATGACACCCTGACCGGTGGTTCTGGCAATGATGACTTTGAACTGACCGAGAATTTCGGCAATGACACCATTACCGATTTCTCAGGTTCTGAAGACATTATCGATTTGTCGCGGCTCGGCATTCAGGATTTCGCGACCCTGCAAACCATGATGTCCGATGATGGTAACGGTAATACGGTTATCGATTTCGGTGATCAGGGTGTGCTGACCCTTGAAGGTGTCAGCAGTGACAGCCTTGTCGCAGATGATTTCCGCGGTTTCGGTCGCATCTTTGAATCCGAAAATGACGATGTCGAAGGCGGTACTGATGGCAGCGATGCCATTTACGGGTATGGCGGTAACGACACCCTTGGCGGTGGCGACGGCGACGACGTTGTTTCGGGCGGCTATGGCGATGATACGGTATCGGGTGGTGCGGGGAACGATACCCTGCGTGGCCAGGAAGGTATCGATACCGTCGACTATTCCGGTGCGACGGGCGGTGTTCAGGTCGATCTTGAAGCCGGGACCGCAACCGGTGCTGATGGCAATGACGTTCTTGATCGTATCGAAAATGCCATCGGGTCGGGCTATGACGACGAAATTTATGGCGATAGCGGCGTAAACGTCCTGAGCGGCGGTGACGGTAATGACACGCTTGTCGGACGCGGCGGTAACGACACCCTCGATGGTGGCGCAGGCGACGACCTGTTTGTCGGTGAAGACGGTTACGACACGATTATTGGTGGTGAAGGATCCGATACGCTTGACCTGAGCGCGTTCGATGCCGCTCAGGAAGTTCACCTTACGTCGGGGACCGCACGCGATACCGGTACAGGCGAAACAGACAGCATTTCCAGTATCGAGAATGTCATTACCGGGGCTGGCGACGATACTGTTATTGGCAGTTCTGATGACAACGTCATTTCAACCGGCGCAGGCGATGATTCTGTGCGCGCAATCGGTGGCAATGACACGGTTGACGGTGGCGAAGGTAACGACACAATCAGCTTTGGCAGTCAGAACGGGTTGAATGTCAATCTTGCAACCGGCACGGCGGTGACTGATTCCGGGGTCTCGGAAATCTCGAATTTCGAGAATGTTGTCGGCACCGGGAACGTCGACATCATCACCGGTGATGATGGCAACAACATCCTGTCTGGCCAAAACGGTGACGATACGCTGGCTGGCGGTGGCGGGGATGACACCCTTTTGGGGGGTGACGGATTTGATACCGTTGACTACTCGAATGTTGACGGCGGTGTGCAGGTCGACCTTGTCAACGGTGCGGCAACTGGTGACGGTACTGACACACTGTCGAGCATCGAAAATGTTGTTTCAGGTTCGGGAAATGACGTTGTCTATGGGAACAGCCAGGGGAATATCATTGATACTGGCGCTGGCGACGATACTGTTTATGGCAGTGGTGGTATTGATACCCTGATCGGCGGCGAAGGTACGGACACCCTAAGCTATAATTCCAGCGTGGACGATACGCTGAACCCGGGAATTTCTGTCGATCTTGAAGCAGGAACGGTTACCGGCAGCAATTTTGTCGATTTGATTTCCGGGTTCGAGGAAATCGAGGGATCGTCCGGTGCCGACACGATGCTGGGCAGTGATGGCGATGATATCTTTGTCGGCGGTGCCGGGAATGACACGCTTGATGGTCGTGCCGGTGATGACACACTGACCGGTGGTTCGGGTGCGGATACTTTTGTCGTTTCGCCAGATAGCGGCAATGATGTCGTTACCGATTTTGATCCGGCTTTCGATGTCATTGATATCCAGGGCATCGACGGGCTTGAGCTGTTTTCCGATATTGCCGACTTCATTGGTGAAGACGCCGCAGGCAATGCGACCATTACGGTTGGCGATGCGGTCATCACCCTTGAAGGTGTCGATCCAAACAGTCTGACCTATGCCAATTTTGCAGGTATCCGGTCGCTTGAGGGGACCGAACAGAAAGATATTCTTGAAGGCACAAGCCGCAGTGATGTGATCAATGCCAAGGCTGGTCATGACACCGTCACCGGTGGTGCCGGAAATGACACGATCGATGGTGGATCGGGCAATGACGTCATTTCGGGAGGCAGCGGTTCTGACACCATCACCGGTGGTGATGGTAATGATGCGATCACTGGCGGTACGGGCAGTGATGTTCTTGATGGTGGTGAAGGTACCGATACGCTGAGCTATCAGGACCTGGCCACCGGTGTGACTGTCGATCTGGAAGCCAATCAGGCGACAGCCGGTACGGATACCGACATTGTTTCAAACTTTGAAAACGTAACAGGCTCTTCCTACAACGATACGATTTCGGGGGATGAAAACGCCAATACTCTGCGCGGTGGCGTGGGTGATGACGTGCTCGAAGGGCGCGGTGGTGATGACGAACTTCTTGGCGGTGTTGGCGAAGATACGCTGGCTGGTGGCGAAGGCAATGACATCCTTAATGGTGAAACCGGTGATGACACCGTTACCTATGAGGATGCATCAGGTGGTGTAACTGTCGACCTTGCTGCAGGCACTGCAACGGGTGCCGATGGCGACGACACGCTTATTGATATTGAAAACCTGATCGGGTCCGGACATGACGATGTTCTGACAGGTTCCGTGCTTGCCAACTCGATTGATGGTGGTGCCGGTGATGACATCATCGATTCCGGTGCAGGCAGTGACGTTGTAACCGGTGGCGAAGGTGCAGATACCTTTGTTCTGAGCAATATCAGTGACGAGGTGGTCGTAACCGACTTTGATCCGGCTGAAGACAAGATTGATCTTGGCGGATTTGGAATCCCGAACTTTGAAGCGCTGAAAAAACTGATCTCGACCAATGAAAATGGCGATGCCGTTATCACGGTCAATGACAGCACAATGGTCCTGACCGGTGTTTCGCCAGATGATCTCGGTGCAGACAATTTCGTTGATATTGACAGTCTTGGTGCAACCGACGGCGATGATGTTCTGCAGGGAACCTCGCACGAGGAAATCATTGATGGTCTTGGTGGCAACGACACCATCAACGGTGGCGCGGGCGATGACACCATCTATGGCAATAGTGGCGATGACACACTTTCGGGTGGTCAGGGCAGCGACGTCATCGATGGTGGCGACGGTCAGGATACAGTTGACTACAAAGGAACCGGCGCGGTCACAGTCAATCTGGAAACCGGTACGGGCGGTATTGCCGGTGAAGACACGCTTATCGATATCGAGAATGTCAGCGGGTCAAACCAGAAAGACATCATCACGGGTAATGATGGCGCAAACACGCTAAGCGGTAATGCTGGCGATGATACGATTGCTGGTGGCGCAGGCGATGACGTCCTTCTTGGCGGTGTCGGAAATGACAAGCTTGTCGGTGGCGCCGGAGACGACGCGCTTGTCGGCGGCGACGGGATCGATCTTGCAGATTACAGTGCTGCCGAAGGCGGGGTAACGGTTGATCTTTCTTCTGGTACGGCTTCTGGCGCTGATGGCAATGATACCCTTGCCAGCATCGAAAATGTTACCGGTTCTGACCACGATGACACGCTGATTGGTGATGATGCCAATAACACGCTGAGTGGCGGTGCAGGCGATGATGTACTTGATGGTGGTGCGGGCAACGACCTTCTGATCGGCGGCGCAGGCGACGACATCATCCAAGGCGGCGATGGTGTTGATACCGTTAGCTACGAAAAAGGTGATGCGGTTAGCGTTGATCTGTCCGAAGGGACGGCGACGCGTGCAGATGGTACCGATACCATCAGTGGTGTTGAAAACGTAACCGGTTCGAATTTTGCCGACACGATCACTGGTGATGATGGCAATAACATCATCAAGGCGGGGGGTGGTGCGGACACCATTGCCGGTGGTGCGGGCGATGACACGCTGACCGGTGGTGCGGGGGCCGATGTTTACGTTGTCAGACCGAATGATGGCGCCGATACCGTTACCGATTTTGCGGTTGGCGAAGACCAGATCGATATCACCGGACTTGGTATTGATACCTATGGTGAACTCTATGAAATGATGTCTGAAAACGAAAACGGTGACCTTGTCATCGATTTCGGTGAAGGCACGTCCATGGTTCTTCAGGGTGTCGGTCTGGATGATATCACCGCCGACAACTTTATTGGCGTGCGCGATATCGTCGGGACCAGTGGTGATGACACCATGTTTGGCACCGATGGTCAGGATACGCTGTCGGGCCTTGACGGTAACGATACGATCTATGGTCTGGAAGATAACGACAGTATTTTCGGCGGTGCTGGTGATGACACGCTGATCGGCGGCGATGGCAATGATATCCTTGACGGTGGTGATGGCATTGACACCGCTGACTACAGTGGCGAGACCGGACAGGTTAATGTTGATCTGAATGCCGGTGCCGCGACAGGCAGTGGTGGAAGCGATAGTCTTCGTAACATTGAAAATATTGTGTCGGGTGCAGGCAACGATCACCTGACGGGCTCAAGTGGTGACAACCTGCTTGTCGGGGGCGAGGGCGACGACGTTCTCGAAGGCCTGGACGGCGATGACACCCTGGTTGGTGGTGCTGGCAGCGACACGGTCAGCTATGCCAACGCCGAAGGTGGTGTTTCGGTCAATCTTGAAGAACAGACCGCAACCGGTGCCGCGGGTGACGATACCCTGTCTGGTATCGAGAATATCGTCGGTTCTGCGCATGATGATACGCTTGCCGGGGATAGTGGTGATAACAACATCAATGCCGGTGCAGGCAATGATACTATCATTGCAACTGGTGGGGACGATATTCTGCGTGGCCACGCAGGTATTGATACGGTGGATTATGGTAATGCGACGGGCGGCATCGTCGCGGACCTTGAGGCAGGTACGGTAACCGGTCTTGGCACCGACAAGGTTGAAAATATCGAGAACCTTACTGGTTCCGATTTTAATGACACCATCACGGGTAACCAGTTTAACAACGTTCTGTCTGGTGAGGATGGCGACGATACACTGTCAGGTGGCAACGGCGACGATACGCTTCTTGGTGGTGCAGGCAATGACCTTCTTGACGGTGGCAAGGGTAGTGACCTGATTGATGGCGGCGACGGTATCGATACGGTTGACTATAGCGAAGAACAACACGGTGTTGAGATCAATCTCGGCACTGGTGAAACAGACGCTGAAACCGGTGATACGGTCCTTAATGTCGAGAACGTTATTGGTTCTGCGCGCGCAGACACCATCACCGGTTCGGACGCAAACAACACTATTTTGTCTGGCAGTGGCGATGACGTTCTCAGAGGCAGCGCAGGTGACGATGTCATCGACGGTGGTGCCGGTCAGGATGTCATTGATTACAGCGACAGCACCACAGGTGTTGATGTCGACCTTGAGGCCGGAACCACGCAAAAAGCTGACGGTACTGACCTGATCAGCAATATCGAAGATGTTACCGGTTCCGATGCCAATGACAGTATTGCCGGTACAGACAGTGCCAACACCCTGACCGGTGGTGCGGGTGACGATATCATTGATGGCCGGGGCGGCGATGATTTGATTGCCGGAGGTGAAGGCAATGATACCCTTTCGGGCGGCGATGGTACTGATACGCTTGATTATTCCGATGCGACCGGCGGCCAGACCATCGACCTTGCATCCGGCACGGCAAGCGGTGCCGATGGCGATGATACGATTTCCGGTTTCGAAAATGTAACCGGCACTGAATATGCCGACACCATCACTGGTGACGAGGCGGCAAACGTTATTCTTGGCGGTGCCGGGAACGATATGCTGATCGGTGGCGCTGGCAATGACGTCCTGAATGGCGGTGCCGGTGATGACAGCTTTGTCGGTGAACTTGGCGATGACACCTATATTGGTGGCGAAGGCGCAGATACGCTTGATTACTCGGATGCGCAGTCCGGCCTGAATATCAATCTGCAGACCAATATCGCGACGGGTGACGACACCGGTACAGATACCTTTACCGGCATCGAACAGATCATCGGGTCAGACCATGATGACGTTGTTACCGGTGGATCGGGTAACGATACGGTTCTGGCTGGTGCCGGCGATGACACCCTCACTGGCGGTGCCGGTGATGACATCCTGTCTGGTGGTGACGGGAATGATACGATTGCTGGCGGTTCAGGGCGCGACATCCTTGATGGTGGCGCGGGTGAGGATACGCTTTCCTTTGCGGATGAAGGCGGTGTTTCCGTTGATCTGCAAACCGGGGTCACCAGCACTGGTGATACGATTTCCAATTTTGAAAATATCGACGGCTCGGTCGGTGACGACACGTTGCGCGGCGATGGTAATCGCAACACCCTGAAGGGTGGTCAGGGCAACGACCTTCTTGATGGTCGTGCCGGTGATGACGTGCTGCTTGGTGGTGCGGGTGATGATACGCTGCGCGGCGGTGCAGGCAGCGACACCATTGATGGTGGCGAAGGTGTTGATACCCTTGATCTGTCTGATCTTGATGGTGATCAGACCGTCGATTTCAATGCCGGTACCGCGACCGATGGCACCGATACCGATACCTTCACCAATGTTGAAAATGTCACCACTGGTGATGGTAATGACCTGATCCTTGGCGATGATAACGGCAATGTTATTGATGCCGGTGACGGTGACAACACCGTTGATGGTGGGGCAGGTGAGGATACGATCACCACAGGGGATGGCGCCGATCTGGTCGATGGTGGTGCCGGTAATGACACCATCAGCACCGGTGCAGGTGCCGACACCATCCAGGGCGGCGATGGCAATGATGTCATTTCGTCGGGTAGTGGTGATGACCTGATCGAAGGTGGTGCGGGTAATGACACCATCTCGGCCGGAAGCGGTTCTGACATCATTGATGGTGGTGCCGGAAACGACACCATTCTGTCAGGTGCGGGCGATGACACCATTATCGGTGGCGACGGCCTTGATACCGCAAGCTATGTCGATTCTGAATCGGGTGTGACCGTCGACACCAGCAATGACACCGTCAGCGGAACTTCCACCGGAACAGATACCCTTGACGGGATCGAGATTGTCCGTGGGTCCGAGTTCAACGATACCTTTATTGGTGGCGGCCAAAGCGACACCTTCATCGGCGGTGCGGGTGATGACACCTTTGATGCCGGTGCGGGGAATGACACGCTGACCCTTGGCAGCGGTTCCGATCAGGTCATCTTTAATCCGGGCGATGGCAATGACACCATTACCGACTTCAATGTCGGTCAGGATGCCATTGACCTGACCAGCTTCAACATTGCCGGTTATGACGCGCTTGAAGAACTGTTTGGCACCGATGCCAATGGCGATCTGACCATCAATCTTGAAAGTGGCGACACCATCGCGCTCAAGGGCGTGAGCGCATCGCAACTGAGTGCTGATAACTTCATCGGTGTGGATGTTCGTCTTGGTACGGATGATGCCGATGAAATGATCGGTGGCGACGGAGATGACATCATCAATGCACAGGGTGGTGACGATACGGTCGACGGCGGTCTTGGCAATGATCGCCTGATCGGTGGTGACGGCAATGACACCCTTGATGGGGGCGCAGGAAACGACACGCTGGTTGGCGGTGCCGGGTCAGACATCCTTGTCGGTGGCGATGGCAACGATACGGTCGATTATTCGACCGAGGGTGCAGGCATTGTTGCCGACCTCGAAAACGGGACGGTGACCGGTGGCGACGGCAATGACGTTCTTGATGGCGTTGAAAATGTCATTGGCACGCTTCATGACGATACGCTGATCGGCAATGATCAGAACAATACCCTGTCCGGCCTTGACGGCGATGACACCCTTGTTGGTGGCAGTGGCGATGACGTGATCGACGGTGGCGAAGGTTCTGACACCGTTGATTACAGCACCGCGACCCAGGGCGTCCAGATTGACCTTAATGCCGGGACCGCAGCCGGTCAGGGCACCGATAGCCTTAATGACATCGAGAATGTTGTTGGCTCGGACTACAACGACGTCATCAAGGGCGACGCGGCAAGCAATACCATTTCCTCGGGTGCAGGTGGCGACGCGATTGACGCGGGCGCAGGCGATGACGTGATTGATGCTGGCGACGGTGTCGATGAAGTCAGTGGCGGCGACGGCAATGACATCATTGATGGTGGTGCCGGTGGCGACATCCTTCTGGGTGAAGCAGGCGACGACACCATCAGCAGTGGCGACGGCGATGACATTGTCGAAGGCGGCACGGGCGACGACTGGGTCTATGGCGATGCCGGTGACGATATCCTTGATGGCGGCGATGGCGATCTCGATACGGTCGATTATTCCAATGTGGATGGCGGCGTCACGGTCGACCTGGTCAAGGAATATGCGACCGGTGCAGCGGGCGATGACATTGTTCGCAACTTCGAACGTGTTATCGGGACCGATTATGCCGATACCCTGATCGGTAGTGACGGCATCAATACCCTTGATGGTGGTTCGGGCAACGATACCCTGTTTGGCGGGGCGGGCGATGACGTGATCATCACCGGTGCTGGCGAAGACATGATCGTTCTGAAGCCGGGCGGCGGACATGACACCGCAACCGACTTTGACGTCCAAAAAGACATGATCGACCTGTCGGCTTATGGTATCGAGGATTACGCAACCCTGCGTGATCAGATGTTTGACGACGAGAACGGCAATGCCGTCATCACGGTTGGCGATGACAGCATCACGCTTGAAGGTGTGTCGGTTGATGATCTTGGGCCCGAGAACTTCTTTGGCTATGACGTCATTTACGGCACCGAGTTTGAAGACAACATTACCGGCAGCCAGATCAGCGACGAGATCCACGCCCTTGAAAGCGACGACATTGTCGATGGCAAGGCGGGCAATGACGACATTTACGGTAATGAAGGCAATGACACACTGATCGGTGGCGCAGGCGATGACACGCTGCGCGGCGGCGATGGCAGTGATACGGCCGATTATTCCGATACGACCGAAGGCGTGACTGTTGATCTGGGTGCGGGCACCGCGACCGGTGAAGCAGGCAATGACACCCTTGAAAGCATCGAAAACGTCACCGGTGGTGACGGCGATGACATCCTGATCGGCGATGAAAATGCCAACATTCTTGATGGCGGCGAAGGCAATGACATCGTCTATGGCAATGGCGGTGACGACACCCTGATCGGTGGCGAAGGCGAAGACGTTCTGTCCTATGAAGGGGCAGAAAACGGCGTGAATGTCGATCTGGGTGCCGGAACCGCGACCGGTGGTGCGGGTAATGACGTCATTGACGGATTTGAGACCCTGATCGGGTCGGATCACGACGATATGCTTGCGGGCAATGATGCCAATAACGTCATTGATGGCGGTGCAGGCAATGACACGCTTTCGGGCGGCGCCGGTGACGACACCCTGATCGGTGGCGCAGGCAACGATATGGTCGATTATTCCGACCAGACAGATGGCGTTGTTGTTGATCTTGAAAACGGCACGGGTGCCGCAACCGACGGCACCGATACCCTTGATGGTATCGAAGGTGCGACCGGTGGTGCAGGGGATGACATCCTGACCGGTTCGACCGGGGACAATATTCTTGCTGGTGGTGGGGGCAACGACACGCTCTCGGGCGGAGCAGGCAATGATACCCTTGCTGGCGGCGAAGGTGCCGACCTCATCGATGGCGGTGCAGGTGACGACGTTCTGTCGTTCGAAGGTGACAGCGTTGCTGCAGACGGCGAGACCACCGATCATGTCGGCAGCCCGACCACGGATGGTACGGGCGAAGTCGCCGATATTTCCGGCAAGAACCTCTCTGATGACAGCTTTGTCGGTGGCGAAGGCAATGACACGCTGGTCGCAGGTGCCGGTGACGATGCCATCATCCTTGATCGCGATCACGCAAATGGCGCGGCCAATCCGGCCATCGTCGATATCGAAAACATTGATGCCGGTGATGGCAACGATGTGGTCGACCTGACCAGCAATGTTCATTCCTATGGCGATGTCACCATTGATGGTGGTGCCGGGGACGACACCATCTGGTCAAATGACGGCGATGACGTCATTGCCGGTGGCGAGGGTGCCGATAACATCAATGGTGGTGCCGGTAACGATGTTATCGATGGCGGTGCCGATGATGACATCATCAATGGCGGTGAAGGCACAGACACCATCGACGGTGGTGCTGGTAATGACACGATTGCAGCCGGTGCAGGCGACGATATCCTGATCGGTGGCGACGGCGACGATACCCTTGATCTTTCCGGTGCAAATGGCGCGACCATTGATCTGGGCGCAGGCACGGCAAGCAGCGATGCAACCGGTACGGACAGCATCGACGGATTTGAAAACGTCATCGCGACTGATGGTGATGACATCATTTCCGGATCGGACGCCAACAACACCATTGATGCCGGTGCAGGCAACGATACCGTGACCCTTGATGCCGGGAACGACAATCTTGATGGTGGCGAGGGTGTCGATACCCTTGATCTGTCGGGCACGACTGGTGGCGTCACGGTTGATCTGGCCGCAGGCACCGCAAGTGGTGCCAATACCGGTTCGGACACGATTGCCAACTTTGAAAATGTTACCGGGTCGGATGATGCCGATACCCTTACCGGTTCGGATGGCGACAACGTTATCGACGGTGGCGCAGGTAACGACGTCATTGATGGTGGCGCCGGGGATGACGTTCTTGCCGGCGGTGCCGGGGACGACACCCTTGCTGCGGGTGATGGCAATGACACGCTTTCGGGCGGTGCCGGTTCGGATACCTTTGTCTTTGAAGACGGAACAGACAGCGATCTGGTCAGTGACTTTGATCTTGGCGCGGATGTGATTTCGCTGCCGGATCTGGGGATTTCGACCTGGACCGAGTTGCAGCCGCTTCTGTCTGAGGGTGCGGATGGTGCGGTTATTTCTCTGCCATCTGGTGGCACGGTGACCCTTGCGGGTGTCGCGGTTGATGATCTGACACCGGATCATTTCGAAGGCATCGATAATGTCGGAACACCGGGTGAAGACACCCTGGGTGGCGGCGACGGTGATGATTCGGTTGATGCCGGTGATGGCGACGATACCGTTGACGGTGGCGGTGGTGACGACACGCTTCAGGGCGGTGGCGGCAGCGACACGGTTGATGGCGGTGACGGCAATGATTCCATCGATGGTGGCGATGGCGACGACACTGTTGGCGGTGGCGATGGTGATGACACCGTCGGTGGCGGCAGTGGCAATGACACGCTCAGCGGTGGTGGCGGTTCCGATACGCTTGATGGTGGCGACGGCGACGATGTTCTGCAGTTCGAAGCCGACCGTACCGGTCAGGCCGGTGACAGCACCGATCACGTGGGCAGCCCGGGTGTCGATGGCACCGGCGACGTTGCCGATCTTGAAGGTCTTGGAATCAGCGATGACCAGTTCGATGGCGGTGAAGGCGTTGATACGCTTCTTGGCACATCGGGCGCAGACGCGATCATCCTTGATGCCGACCATGCAGATGGTTCCAACGCCGCAGCGATCAGCGACATCGAAGTCATTGATACGGGTGCCGGTGACGATGTTGTCGACCTGACCAGCCAGACCGACGGTTATGGCGATGTGACGGTGAATGCCGGGACCGGTAATGACACGGTCTGGACCAGTGCGGGCAATGATGAAATCAATGCCGGTGACGGCGATGACGTGATCCATGATGGTGCGGGCAACGACGTTGTTGACGCCGGTGCGGGCAATGACATCATCGAAGGCAGCCTTGGCAACGACACCATTGATGGTGGTGATGGCATTGATCTTCTTGATCTGTCCGATGCCGATGGCGTGAATGTCGATCTGGGTGCAGGCACGGCACAGTCCGATGCATTTGGCTCTGACAGTGTCGCGAATATTGAAAATGTGGCGGGTTCTGGTGGTGATGACATCATCACCGGTTCGGACGCGGTCAACGTCATTGACGGTGGCGCAGGAAATGACACCCTTGATGGTGGTGCGGGCAATGACACCGTTATTGCCGGTGCAGGTGACGATACGGTTCTGGCCGGTGCGGGCGATGATACCCTTGCCGGGGATGGCGGCATCGATACCCTCGATATGGCGGGCGCCGACGGCGCGGTTGTTGATCTTGCTGCGGGCACGGCATCCTCGACCGAGACCGGCAATGACACCATTTCAGGCTTTGAAAATGTAACGGGCAGTGACGGTGCCGACACCATCACGGGCAGCGACGGTGCAAATACCATTGCATCGGGTGCCGGTGACGATGTTGTCGATGGCGGTGCCGGGGATGACGTCATTGATGGTGGTGCCGGAAATGACAGCCTGCTTGGCGGCGCTGGCAATGACACCATTGATGGCGGTGCGGGCGACGACCGGATTGATGCCGGTCTTGGCGATGATACCCTGACCGGTGGTGCAGGCGCAGATACCTTCAGCTTTGCCGATGGTACGGATGATGATCTGGTCAGTGATTTCACCGTCGGTGAAGACCAGATTGCCCTGCCCGATAGCGGTGTGACCAGTTGGACCGAATTGCGCGACATGCTGTCGAACGGTCCGGAGGGCGCGGTGATTACGCTGCCGTCTGGTGGTACGGTGACGCTTGCCGGTGTTGCGGTCGAAGACCTTGGGCCGGGTGACTTTGAAGGCATCGACAACGTTCCGACCGAAGGCAATGACAGCCTTGGTGGTTCGGGTGGCGACGATACCGTTGATGGCGGTGGCGGCGATGACACCCTGTCGGGCGGCGGTGGCAATGATACGCTGGGCGGTGGCGATGGTGATGACACCATTGATGGTGGCACCGGCAATGACACGCTAAGCGGTGGCGACGGCACCGACACCCTTGACGGCGGCGATGGTGATGACGTGCTTGAATTCGGTGCCGATGGTACCGGTCAGGCTGGCGACAGCACCGACCATGTCGGAAGCCCGGGCGTTGATGGCACCGGTGATGTTGCCGGTCTCGAAGGTCTTGGCGTCAGTGACGATGTCTATGACGGTGGTGCGGGCGTTGATACGCTGGTCGGGACGAGTGGTGGCGATGCCATCATCCTTGATAGCGACCATGCGAATGGTGCCGCCAATCCGTCCATCGTTGATGTTGAAGTCATCAATACCGGTGACGGTGATGACGTGGTCGATCTGACCAGTCAGGTTCATGCCTATGGCGATGTGACGGTCAATGCCGGAACCGGCGATGACACCGTCTGGACCAGTGCGGGCAATGACGAAATCAATGCCGGTGACGGCAACGACCACATCAATGCAGGTGCAGGCAACGATATCGTTGATGCCGGTGCAGGCAATGACACGGTTGTCGGTGATGCCGGTAATGACACCCTGATCGGTGGCGAGGGTACTGATACCCTGGACATGTCCGATGTTGGTGTGGATGTTGCGGTTAACCTTGAAAATGGTACAGCCGATAGCAGCGAAACCGGATCGGATATTGTTTCGGGCTTTGAAAACCTGATCACCGGTTCGGGCGATGATACCGTTACGGGCAGTGCGGCGAACGATACCATCACGACTGGTGATGGTGCCGATACGATTGATGGCGGCGACGGCATCGACCTGATTGACGGTGGTGCCGGAAATGACGTGATTTCTGATGGTGCCGGTAGTGACCTTGTCATGGCAGGTTCCGGAAATGATACGGTTGTCGCCGGTTTGAGCAATGACAGCCTTGATGGTGGCGACGGTGTTGATACCCTTGATATGTCGGGTGCATCGGGTGATGCGGTTGTCGATCTGGGTGCAGGTACGGCAATGTCGGCCGAAACCGGAAATGACCAGATTTCGAACTTTGAAAATGTCACCACCGGTGCCGGTGATGACCAGATCGCAGGTTCGAACGCCGATAACGTGATCAATGCCGGTGCGGGCAGTGACACCATTGATGGTGGTGCAGGCGATGACACTGTTTGGGGTGGCGCAGGTACGGACACATTTGTCTTTGCCGATGGCACCGATGATGATGTTGTCAGCGATTTCACCCGTGGCGAAGACAAGCTTTCAATCGATGATCTTGGCATCGAACGTTGGGCCGATCTTGTTCCGTTGCTCAGTGAAAACGGCAATGGGGACGCGGTTCTGAACCTGCCAGCGGGCGGGACTGTGACCCTCGTCGGTGTCGGCCTGAGCGATCTGAGCGCAGATGACTTTACCAACATCACCGATGGCGCAACGCCGTATGATGATGTGCTTGAAGGCACGGATGGTGACGACACCATTGATGCGCTGGCAGGTAATGATACCGTTACCGGTGGTGCAGGCGACGATACCCTGTTGGGTAATGACGGTTCGGACACCATTGATGGCGGTACCGGCAGCGACAGCATCGACGGCGGTGCGGGCAACGATACCCTTAAAGGTGGTGCCGGTGATGATGCGATCACGGGCGGGGCTGATAATGACACGCTTTCGGGCGGTGCCGGTGATGACACCCTTGATGGCGGTGCCGGTAACGACGTTCTGAACTTCGAAGCCGACGGTGCGGCAAGCACGGGTGATACCACCGAAAACACCGGAAGCCCGGGTGTTGACGGTACGGGTGATCTGGCCGGTATCAGCGGCAAGAATATCTCCGACGATACCTTCATCGGGGGCGAGGGTCAGGATACCCTCAACATGACCGGTGGCAGCGATGCGCTGATCCTTGATGGTTCGAAACTTGGTGATGGCCAGACCACCACGCCGACGGTTGAAACCCGCACGCTCGGTCTGACAGAATCGGCAAGTACTGCAGACGTTCAGGCCGCATGGTCGGATGCCAACCTTTATGCCTTCGATTTCGGAACGTCCTATGTGGATGAAAACGGCAAGCTGAACCTTGCTGCGGCCGATGACACCGTGACCTTTAACGGCAACGGCATCGGCAATGATGGCGGCAGCCCGGCAGGCAGCCAGATCAACCACGACGGCACGACCGGCGAAAGCGAAGCAGTTGTTGTCGATCTTGGTGCAGATGCCACCACGGCAACGGTCCAGATTTCCAACCTTTACGCCAACGAAGCCAGCGGTGAAGTCGGTTCCTGGCAGGCCTTTGATGCCCAAGGCAATCTGGTTGCTTCGGGTACGCTTGATGCATCGACCATCGATTACACCAGCGGCGGCCTTGGCACGGCGACCATTTCGGTCACCGACACAGCGGGCAACCCGGTTGAATTCCGTTACATCGCGTTTGAAAGCGAACCTTATGCCGATGGCACCAGCGGTTCGGACAGCAGCGACTTCTTTGTCCGTTCCATCAGCTTTGACACCATTGTTGATGAGACGACCACCGATGGCGCACGCCTTGACGGGGTTGAGGTCATTAATGCCGGTGACGGCAATGACGTTGTCGATCTGACCAGCGATACGATTTCCTATGGCGATGTCACCATCAATGGCGGTGCGGGCACCGATACCCTTTGGGGTAACGCAGGCAACGACACCATCAGCGGTGAACTGGGCGATGACAACATCCACGGTGGTGCTGGCGACGACTTCCTTGATGGCGGCTATGGCGATGACGTGATCAATGGCGGTGTTGGCAATGACACGCTGCTTGGCGGTACGGGCGAAGACGAACTTCGTGGTGGTGCCGGTGACGACACCATCGTCGGTGGTGCTGATGTTGATACAGTCATTTATGACGACGCGACCGATGGCGTTAACGTCGATCTGGGCAGTTACACCGCAACAGGTGGTGCCGGTAACGATGCGATCTATCAGGTCGAAAATGTCACCGGATCGGATTACGACGACACCATCACTGGTGATGGCAAGGCCAACATCCTTGACGGTGGTGCGGGTGACGACACGCTGGCAGGTGGTGCGGGCAATGATACGCTTCGCGGTGGCGACGGCAATGATACTGCCGATTACAGCAACGCAACCGGTGCGGTAAATGCCAACCTGTTGACCGGCACAGCCAACGTCGGAGCGACCGAAACCGACAAGCTTTCAAGCATTGAAAACCTGATCGGCTCAAGCGGTAACGATACCCTGACCGGTTCTGATGACACCAACACCCTGACCGGTGGTCTGGGCAATGACATCCTTGTCGGTAATGGCGGTGATGACCTTCTTGAAGGTGGCGCAGGCGACGACAGCCTTGATGGTGGTCTGGGCGATGACACCCTTGATGGCGGTGATGGCAGCGATGTCATCAATGCGGGTGAGGGTGCCGACATTGTTGATGGTGGTGCAGGCAACGATACCGTCTTTGCCGGTGCGGGCGATGATACCCTTGCCGGTGGCGAAGGGGACGATACCCTTGATCTGACCGAGGCGACCAGCGGCGCGACTGTTGATCTTGGTGCTGGTACTGCAAGTTCGACCGAAACCGGTAATGACACGATTTCGGGCTTTGAAAATGTTATCGGCTCGGCGGCGAATGACACGATCACAGGCAGCGATGGTGTGAACACCATTTCTGCTGGCGACGGTGCTGACATTATTGATGACGGGGCAGGCAATGACGTTGTCAATGCCGGGGCGGGCAATGATACCCTGATCGCGGCAGCTGGCGACGACACCCTTTCGGGCGGTGCAGGTGAAGACACCCTGGATATGAGTGGCGCAAACGGTGCCACGGTTGATCTGGGTGCCGGTACTGCGACCTCGGCTGAAACCGGAACAGACAGCATCAGCAGCATCGAGAATGTCATCGGATCGGATGGCAATGATGTTCTGACCGGTTCGAGTGGTGACAACACCATTCTGGGTGGCGCAGGCGACGACACCATCGAAGGCGGTGCCGGTGGCGACTACCTTGATGGTGGTGAAGGCCGCGATACGCTGAGCTATGAAGGTTCGGACGCGGGCGTTGAGATTTACCTTGGCGAAACCGATGCCAATGCCCAGACACCGGGTGAAGCCGGTCGTGCATATGGCGGCGATGCCGCGGGTGATATCCTTGCCAACTTCGAAAAAGTTATCGCCTCGGCCCATGACGACTATGTCTATGGCAACAGCCAGAACAACGAAGTTGATCTGGGCGACGGTAACGATACGTTCGATAACGTCGAAGCCGATGTCAGTGAAGACACCATTGATGGCGGTCTGGGTAATGACACCATCTGGGCCGGTGACGGTGCCGATACCCTGATGGGTGGCGACGGCAACGATTACCTGAACGGCGAAAAAGGTGATGACGTCCTTGATGGTGGTGCCGGTACGGACCGCCTGATCGGTGGCGAAGGCAATGACACGCTTGACGGCGGCGAAGGCGACGACACCCTGACCGGTGGTTCGGGGGCTGACCTTATTGAAGTCAGCAGCCTGATCGGTGACAAGGTCGTAACCGATTTCAACACCAGCGTTGACCAGATTTCGCTTGATGCACTGGATATCAGCACATGGTCCGAACTGGCACCGCTTCTGTCCGAAGTGAATGGCAACACGGTCATTGATCTGGGCGCAGAAGGCTCGGTCACGCTGCTGGGCGTGCGCCTGAATGATGTTTCGGTGGATATGTTTGTCGGCATCGAAAATGACGGTGGCGCAACGCCGTTTGACGATGTCCTGATCGGCACCAGCGAAGACGATTATATCGACGCCCTTGCCGGGAATGACGTTGTTGATGGCGGTGCCGGGAATGACACCATCAATGGCATGGAAGGTGACGATAACCTTTCGGGTGGTACAGGCGATGACACCATCACCGGTGGCAGCGGCAATGACGTTGTTTCGGGTGGTGATGGCAACGATACCCTTGATGGTAACGAAGGCCACGATGTGATTTCGGGCGGAGCTGGTGACGATACCCTTGTTGGTGGCAGCGGCAACGACGTCATGGATGGCGGCGGCGGTGACGATTACATCGACGGCATGGAAGGTGATGACACCATCACCGGTGGCGATGAAACCGATACCATTTATGGCTCGGCCGGGAATGACAGCCTTGACGGTGAAGGCGGCGACGACGTCATTTATGGTGGCGATGACAGTGACAGCATTGCAGGTGGTGCAGGCAATGACCTTCTGTCGGGTGATGCCGGTAATGACACGCTTGATGGCGGCATTGGCAACGATACGCTTATGGGCGGTGACGGCGACGATACGCTGAGCGGTGGTGATGGTGACGACGTTCTGTCGGGCGGTGCTGGCAACGACCTTATGGATGGTGGTGCCGGTAACGATACCCTGACCGGAACCGATGGTGCTGATACCCTTTTGGGTGGTGATGGCAATGATACGCTTGATGGCGGTGCAGGTGATGACACCTATACCGGCGGCAATGGCGCGGATCAGATCCTTGTATCCAATAATTCCGGCGACAAGGTCGTACACGGCTTCAACCCGAACGAAGATCAGATCAACCTGGCAGCACTTGATGTTGATGACTGGGCCGAACTTCAGGGGCTGATGACCGAGGTGAATGGCAACACGGTCATTGATCTCAATGGTCAGGGGACGCTTACCCTTGTCGGCATCACGATCAGTCAGCTCAATGCAGACGTATTTGTCGGTATCGAGGCTTCAACCGGCCCGACCCCGTATGATGACCTGCTTTATGGCACCAGCAACAATGACACGATCGCGGCCCTTTCGGGTGATGACACGGTCTATGGCCTGAATGGTCAGGACACGCTGACCGGCATGGAAGGCAATGACAGCCTTTATGGTGGCGATGGTGATGACGTTCTTGGCGGAGACGAGGGCGATGACCTTGTTGAAGGAGGCAGCGGTCAGGACACTATTACTGGCGGTACGGGCAACGATACGCTTGATGGCGGTTCGGGTGATGACCGGGTCTGGGGTGGTGACGGCAATGACACCATCATCGGTGGTCAGGGTCAGGACAAGCTGTATGGCGAAGCAGGTAACGACACCATTTCGGGCGGTACCGGCGACGATACCCTGTATGGCGGTGCGGGTTCTGACGTCCTTGAGGGCGGCGAGAACAATGACAGGCTCTATGGCGGTGATGATGCCGATACGCTCATCGGCGGCAATGGCGATGACAAGCTTTATGGTGATGCCGGGAATGACACCCTGATTGGTGGTGCCGGACATGACACGCTTGTCGGTGGGGCCGGTCGCGATACCGCAAGCTATGCCGATGCAACCTCGGCGGTGGCGGTCAGTCTTGAAAGCGGCTCGGCTGTCGGCGGTGCAGGCAATGATATCCTGTCCTCGATCGAAGACCTGATTGGCTCGAACTTCAATGATTACCTGTTTGGTGATGATGGTTCGAACCTGCTGTCGGGTCTGGATGGCAATGACGTGCTTGGCGGGGACGCCGGGGATGACACCATCTGGGGTGGTGCAGGCAATGACACGATCAATGGCGGTACCGGTTCGGACCTGATTGATGCCGGTGCCGGTAACGACACCATCGAATATCAGAAAGATGCGACCTGGAGCAGCAGCTACGCTGCCAAGAATGTTGGCGATCCGAATATGGCGGGTTCCAACGAACAGGTTAACCTTTCGGGCTATAACCGTTCGCAAGATATCATTGATGGTGGCGACGGGACCGATACCCTGTCGATGACCAGCGGCAATGATGCCCTGTTCCTTGATGACACCTTTACCGATCCGGGCACCAGCCCGCGCATTTCGAATGTCGAAGTAATTGATGCCGGTAACGGCGATGACATCATCGATCTGACCAGCGAGACCCACAGCTATGGTGATGTGACGATCCTTGGTGGTACTGGTGACGATATTGTCTGGAGCAATGCGGGCGATGACGTTATCGACGGCGGCGCAGGGAACGACAGCCTGTGGGGCGGATCGGGTGCAGATACCCTGATCGGTGGCGATGGTACGGACGTTCTCAATGGCGGGGCCGGTGATGACGTTCTGCAATACAATGCCGATGATACCTGGGGCAACAGCTGGTACGCGCTCAATGACGGTTCGCCAAGCGAAGACGGTCATCAGCACGACAATGGCTGGGGTCATGACAACCACAATGGCAACGGCTGGGGCCATGATGAAGGTGGCGACGACGGTACTGGCGAATATGTCAATCTGGGCGGTTACAACCAGTCCAATGATGTCTTTATCGGTGGCGAGGGTGTCGACACCCTTAAGATGACCAGCGGCGATGATGCCCTGTTCCTGCGTGACTCTGTCAGTGATGGTGCTTCGAATGTCCGCATCAGCGGTATCGAGGTGATCGAGGCCGGTGATGGCAATGACATCATTGATCTGACCAGCGAGATCGAAAGCTATGGCGATGTCACCCTTGATGGCGGCGATGGTAACGATACGCTCTGGTCTAATGCCGGGGATGATCTGTTGCTTGGTGGTGCCGGTAATGACCATCTTTATGGCAGTGCCGGGGATGACACCCTGACCGGTGGAACGGGTTGGGATACGTTCCAGATCGGTAAAACCGACGGTCATGACATCATCACCGACTTCACGCCGGGCGAAGACATCATTGATCTGTCTGAATGGAACTACAACAACTTCAACCAGATCCAGGACGACATGCATCTCGACGTTGATGGCAATGTTGTCATCGAACTTGGCAATGATGCGTCTGTGACCCTGATGGGGATTAACGACCCGGATGAACTTGATGCCGATGATTTCGGATTTGGCAGCTGATCGAACGCAATTTTACGCTAACAAAAAAACGGGGTGGTTTGTGACTACCCCGTTTTGCATTTCAGCCAGATTAAGCCGGACCTCTATTCCGCAGCGATTGGAACGTCTTGCTGCTGATTTTCCGGAAGCGACATGTCGTGGCACAGCTTGGCGCGCAGGTCATCAATGGCATTGATGCGTTTGATTTCGTCAAAGCAGCTCGCCCCTTGGGCATGGCTTTTGCGGATCAGCGCCATCCATTGCTTGATACGACCGGCCTGATGGTGTTCGGGCGCCCCGTCCAAATCCATCAGATCACAATAGGCCAGCAACATCGCCAACACATCCGCCCAGCTTTGCTTGGGGACATGTGCCCCGCCTTCAAAGGCCTTGATCCGGTTGGCAAGATCGGGGGCGGCAATGGCCCCGCGTCCGATCATGAAGCTGTCGCAGCCCGATATGTCGCGGCATTTTTCATAATCCGCAACGTCCCAGATTTCACCATTGCCGGTCATGCCAATGGAAATGGCTTCGCGAATACGCGCCAGATATTCCCAATGGGCGGGTGGTTTGTAACCTTCAAGCTTGGTCCGCGCATGCACCGTCAGGTGTTGTGCGCCACCGGCCTCAACCGCGCGTGCGATATCAAGAAACAGTTCCTTGTCGCTAAAGCCCAACCGGACCTTTGCACTGACGGGAATGTCGGCGGGAACGGCACGACGAACTGCTGAGACAATGTTAAACAGATTGTCCGGACATTTCAAAAGCGATGCACCGGCTTCACGCTTGTTCACGGTTTTGGACGGACAGCCGAAATTGATGTCAATGCCCGGTGCGCCAAGTGTGGTCGCAAAGGCCGCATTTTCACCCATCAGCTCGGGATCATGCCCCATCAACTGAACCAGAACAGGCACACCAGACAGCGTTTTGCCGCCATTTCGCAATTCCGGGCAATAGCGATGAAACACATGGGCCGGAAACAGGTTTTGCGATACGCGGATGAATTCGGTCACGCACAGGTCGAACCCGCCGGTCGCGCTCAGCAATTGCCGCACGCGCCAGTCAACAAGTCCTTCCATTGGTGCAAGCACCAGATGCGTCATCGTCAGGATGTCCTGTTTCATGAAATCGGATGGCGGCTTTTATCATATATGGGTCAAGCGTGCCGGTGAAAAATCACAGATCAGCATTGAACCATGCGGGGGAGGATTGGCGAAATAAGGCGGAAAAAGCGCATTGCTGACACCTTTCCAGCGAATTTGCGCAGTAAATTTACAGCATCAAAAACAACAATGAAGCGCCCGGTGATCGCATCGGGCAGGAGTGAAAAGCATGCTGTATATTTTTGAAAGTGCCTTTGATGAAGTCGAAGCCGTTTCGCGTGAAGCCCGCGAGAAACTTTCCGGCCTTGAAGTGGTTTTGAAATCGACTGCTGAAAGTCTTCAGGTTCTCAAAGATCGTCTGGAACAGACCGCCTCCTGACCCGTTAAGGGGTTATTCCGTATCACGATATTTCATGGAAAATGATCACAAGCGCAGGCATCAGGCTTGCGCCGGATTGATCTATGTCTTTGAAATGAAATCCCGGTTGGCACATGCTTGGTGCTATAATCAAAGCGTGTCAGCCCGACAAGATGCAAGTCAGCTTTTCGGGATGTGCCGAGAAGCCAGCAGGAGGATTGACTATGCTCTATATCGTTGAAAAAGCATTGGACGAACTTGAAGCAATGCCGCGTGAAAAACGCGAAGGTCTTGCTCACCTTGATCGCGAAATCAATGACGCGGTCGAAAAGCTTAAAATCCTCAAGGACAAACTCAAGGAAGAAGCAGATCAGAAATAGCGCTGAGCTGCTGTCAGATTTTCAAAGGCCGTACAGGAAGTGGTGCGGCCTTTTATTTTGTCTGTGCGGGATTGGTTTTAATCAGGCCCAGCAATTCCTCGACCGCGGCGGTCGGATTGGTGGTACCGGCAAGGACGTCGGTTTCCAGTGCGGACAGGCGTGATGCAACGTCATCGCGGTGGGTAAAGGTTTCAAGCAACCGGTCGCGCAGCATGGTCCACATCCAGTCGCGTTGTTGACGGGCGCGCTTGGCGGCAAACTCGCCTTCCTTTTCCATCACCACGCGGTGCTGGTTGATCAGATCCCAGATATTATCAAGCCCGTCATTGATCAGGGCGGAAACCATCACTGATTGCGGACGCCAGTGTTTGCTGGTGGGCTGCAAAATTCGCAAAGCTGAGGAATACTCACGTTTCGCTTCGCGGGCCTTTGCCGGGTCTGCATCGGCCTTGTTAACCGCAATCAGATCGGCGATTTCAAGTACGCCTTTCTTGATGCCCTGCAGCTCATCCCCGGCACCGGGAAGCATCAGCACCAGAAAGAAATCGGTCATCTGCGCGACCATGGTTTCGCTTTGCCCCGCGCCCACGGTTTCAACCAGAACCACATCAAAACCGGCGGCCTCGCACAGCAAGATGGTTTCGCGGGTCATGCGATTGACCCCGCCGAGATAGCCACTGCTGGGGGACGGGCGGATATAGGCATCGGGATCAATCGAAAGCTCGTTCATCCGGGTCTTGTCGCCCAGAATAGAGCCACCTGATCGCGCACTGGTCGGGTCAACCGCCAGAACCGCGACCTTTTTACCCGCACGGGTCAGGTTCTTGCCAAAGGCTTCGATAAAGGTGGATTTGCCGACACCGGGAACACCCGTGATGCCAATGCGATGGGCGCCGCCGGTATGGGGCATCAGGCGGGCAAGAACGGCTTGGGCCTGTTCGAAATGGCCTGGGTTGCGGCTTTCGACCAGTGTGATCGCGCGCGAAAGGATAGTGCGATCACCGGCAAGGACACCATCCACCAGTTCATTGGTGGACAGAACGCGTCTGCGCACGGCCTTGCGCGGGCTGATATTGCCGCCCGTGCCTGCGGGTATGGTGCGCAGTGTTTCTTTCACCGATGCTTCCTTCATGAATGCCAAATCAATGCCATATACCCGTCAGGGTATGGGCAGATGCAGGAAGAAGCAACCAGATCAGGCTGCTTCCTCACCAGCTTGGTTCAGCTTTTCTAGCAGGTCGCCAGCGGCTTCGGCAATGACGGTTCCGGGCGGGAAGATCGCCTCGGCACCGGCTTCATAAAGCTTGTCGAAATCCTGCGGCGGGATCACGCCGCCAGCAACGATCATGATGTCGTCACGGCCCAGCTTGTCCAGTTCGGCGCGAAGCTGCGGCACAAGGGTCAGGTGACCTGCCGCCAAGGAGCTTGCGCCAACGATATGGACGTCGTTTTCAACGGCCTGTTTGGCGGCTTCTTCCGGGGTCTGAAACAGTGGGCCGATATCCACATCAAAGCCAAGATCGGCAAAGGCCGTGGCGATGACTTTCTGGCCGCGGTCATGCCCGTCCTGTCCCATCTTGGCGATCAGGATGCGCGGACGGCGACCTTCATTGGCTTCGAATTCATTGATCAGGCGATCAACCTTGGCCAGTGCTTCGTTATCAGCGCCGACTTCGGTTTTGTAAACGCCAGAGATCGAGCGAATAACCGCCTGATGACGGCCATAGACCTTTTCAAGCGCATCGGAAATCTCGCCCACAGTGCATTTTGCACGTGCGGCCTGAACGGCAAGTTCAAGCAGGTTGCCCGTGCCGCTATCTGCGGCATTGGTCAGTGCGGTCAGCGCATTTTCAACCACGCCATTGTCACGTTCAGCCCGCAGGCGTTCCAGTTTTGCGATCTGCTGGCGGCGGACTTCGGCGTTGTCGACCTGAAGCACGTCAACCGGGCGATCATCGGTCACACGGTATTTGTTCACACCAACCAGTGTCTGACGGCCGCTATCAATCCGGGCCTGTGTGCGGGCGGCGGCTTCTTCGATGCGCATTTTGGGAATGCCGGCTTCGATCGCCTTGGCCATGCCGCCCTGTTCCTCGACTTCGGCGATGTGGGCCCATGCCTTTTCCGCCAGATCGCGGGTCAGGCGTTCGACGTAATATGAACCACCCCACGGATCGATAACATTGGTGGTGCCGCTTTCCTGTTGCAGGAACAGCTGGGTGTTACGCGCAATCCGGGCCGAGAAATCAGTCGGCAATGCCAGTGCCTCGTCCAGTGCATTGGTATGCAGCGACTGTGTATGGCCCTGTGTGGAGGCCATGGCTTCAACACAGGTGCGGATGACGTTGTTAAATACGTCCTGCGCGGTCAGCGACCAGCCAGAAGTCTGGCTATGGGTACGCAGCGAAAGCGACTTGGGGTTTTGCGGATCAAACTGTTTGATCAGCTTGGCCCAGATCATGCGGGCTGCGCGCATTTTGGCGATTTCCATGAAGAAATTCATGCCAATCGCCCAGAAGAATGACAGGCGCGGCGCGAATTTATCAATCGGAAGACCCGCCGCCTGACCCGCACGGGCATATTCAATGCCATCGGCCAGGGTATAGGCCAGTTCAAGATCAGCGGTCGCACCCGCTTCTTGCATGTGATAGCCGGAAATCGAGATCGAGTTGAATTTCGGCATGTTTTGCGAGGTAAAAGCAAAGATGTCCGAAATGATCCGCATCGATGGTTTCGGCGGATATATATAGGTGTTGCGCACCATGAATTCTTTGAGGATGTCGTTCTGGATGGTGCCAGAAAGCTGTTCGTGCTTCACACCCTGTTCTTCGGCAGCCGCAATATAAAGCGCCATCACCGGAAGAACCGCACCATTCATCGTCATGGAAACCGACATCTGATCAAGCGGGATGCCATCAAAAAGGGTGCGCATGTCATAGATGCTGTCAATCGCAACACCGGCCATTCCGACATCGCCGGTTACGCGGGGATGATCGCTGTCATAGCCGCGATGGGTGGCAAGGTCGAAGGCAATCGACAGGCCTTTTTGACCGGCGGCAAGGTTGCGGCGATAGAATGCGTTGGATTCTTCGGCGGTCGAGAAACCGGCATACTGGCGGATGGTCCAGGGGCGCTGCACATACATGGTCGGATAGGGACCGCGCAAAAATGGCGGCATGCCCGGCATGGTGGCAAGATGGTCAATGCCATCAAGATCCTTGGGGCCGTAAACCGGTTTGACGTCAATGCCTTCTGGCGTGGTCCAGGGCGTGGACTGGAACGGGTCCTTGGCCCCGGCAGATGCGCCGTCAAAAAGCGGAAGGTCGGAGAAATCAGGAATGCGGGACATGGTTATTTCTCCCCCCGTTTGCCAAGAAGGTGATCAAGGGCCGTGCCACAGATCGCCAGAACGTCTGCGCCGACATAGATGAATTCATCAACTCCGGCGGCTTCGTAATCCGCGCGCGCCTCGCCCGGATGACCGGCAAGATAGACATATGTTGCACCGGCCGATTTCAGGGCCCTGGCAACGTTACCGGCGATTTCGCCATATTGCGGATCAGATCCGCAGATCACGGCGATCTTTGCGCCACTATTGGCAAATGCACTTGCGGCGGCATCGGCGTCTTCAAAGCCGTTATTGGTGATGGCTTCGATCCCGCCTGCTTCAAAGAAGTTACGGGCAAAGGTTGCGCGTGCGGTGTGCTGGGCAACCTTGCCCAGATTGGCAAGGAAGACTTGCGGGAAGCTGCCTGATTTTGCCTTGTGCGTATCAGCGCGTTTGCGCAGCGTTTCAAAACTTTCCGACAGACGATGAGGTGTCAGTGCCGCAACGCGCGCCGCTGCACTGGTGCCATAAAGGTCGGTAAAGATATGACCGATGGTCGCACCGGAACGGGCGGCTTCCATCATGGATGCAAGGTCTTTGCCAACCGTGCCGTCATATTTGGTCTGACGTGCCTTGGCCTCTGCCCGGATGGTCTCAAGGTCGGGCAGATCACATTTGACCTTTGCTTCGGCGATGTTGGGGAATTCCGAAACGCCGGTCAACGGATCGCGTCTTGTTGCCAGACGTTTTTCGCGCGTTTGCCAGACAGTCTCGATTTCAGATTTCAGCGAACCGCTGGCAAGGGCCTTGATGATGCCACCGGCTGCTTCAAGCGACTGGAACTTGCCCCACGCCGTTTGTGCCAGTTCCTTGGTCAGATTTTCGATGAACCATGACCCGCCAGCCGGATCAATGACGCGGTGAACATTGCTTTCTTCCTGCAAGATCAGTTGGGTATTGCGCGCGATACGCCGTGCAAAACCATCGGGCAGACCGATCATGTGGTCATAGGGCAGGCAGGTGACACTGTCCGCACCGCCAAGACCGGCAGCAAAGCTGGTGACGGTGGTGCGCAGCATATTGACCCAGGGATCCACCTTGCTAAGCGACATTTCGGCAGACACCGCGTTGATGGAAATCGTTGCGTCCTGTGCGCCGGAGGCGGAAAGCACGCGGCTCCACATCATGCGAAGCGCACGCAGTTTGGCAATCCCGGCAAAGAAGTCGGTGCCGATTGCGACATTAAAGACCATGGCACCGGCGGCCTGATCAACGGCCATACCGGCATCGGTCAGGGCGCGCAGATATGTCACACCCGAGGCCAGCAAACATGCCAGTTCCTGACCATCGGTGGCACCTGCATTGTAATAGGGGGCTCCATTGACCGAAATCGCGGTTGCCAGCGGGAAAAGATCAATCAGTTCGCAGGCAACAGACGCCGCATGATTGATGGCATCCTCTGCGTTGCAGGGCAGGGCGCCGGTTGCCGCAAGAGTGCCAATCGGATCAATATTAAAGGCCGGGGCTGCTTCATCCGCGCCCTCGGCATTGGCGATGTGGGCGGCCAGAAGAGCCGCAGCGGGAACGCCAGCCGCACCCGCATCAAGACCGATGGTCGCAAGATTGGTGTAAACGTCATCAAGGGTCAGTTGAAGGTCCGCCAGACAATGAATGGCAACCCCGTCAACGCCGACTTCACCCGACGAGATTTCGCGCCCCTGACGGGCAGCGGCATCAAGTTTGAGTGTGATGGAGGTCGCGCCATTTTCAAGATCTTCGAGAATGGCGGCATTGGTCAGTTTGGGGTCGGGATGGGCATGCAGTTGGCGGATATCCCAACCGGTCACCGTTTCGCGCGGCTCGACCGAGGCATTAAGAACTTCGTGGATCAGCCGGGTTGCATCATCCTGATCGTCATTGGTGTAGATCGGCTGTACGGCGAATCCGTCAAGCGTCTGGGTCACAAGCTTTTTCTCGAAGGGGGCACCTTTAAGGGCCTCTTCGGCAAGTTTGCGCCAGCTTGCGTAATCAGCAGATGGAAACTCGGATGCAAGTTTAAGCGGGTCGGACATGGTTTCTCCCGGCTTGGTTTCTTTCCGTCTGGTTGGCGTTATATGGGGATGACTGCCAGATGACGGAACGTTCCCAAATATTATTTTACTACGGATTCCCAGTACCCGGTACACCCCGCCCGGCCCATTTCAAACCAGGGAAACATTATCGGTATTCTGACTCGTGCAAAGGGCTGACCGCCTTGTGCACTTACAGTTGCGGGGGCAGTTCCGGGTTTGGCAATAACGCATTAACGTCTGGCCGCACCGGATTCCCGACGATATTTCCCGGTCACATTCGCGACAGGCCGGTTTATAGCATCTGACATTAATTCCGTAAATAGGCATGGAAATACCTATTTCGACTTAGATACCAGATCAAAGATGATGTTTCCGTAACGTCATGTGTCAGAATTCATTCGATTTTTCCGCAGTGCACACCCTTTGCGGTGTCCTGTGCTGCCGCGACAAGGCGTCTTATACTTTGGCGGCACGATGCCTGATCGCAAAGCTATGTGGCAAAAAATCGGCAGGTTTAACCAATTTGACATTTTCATCTGTCAGTTTGGGGCTGTCCCAAATCTCGGAGTATCGCCATCCATGAACGCGCTTAGCGCCATGCCGTCGCAAATTGGTCCTGATGGACTGGTTGCATTTGCTGACGACAGCCCCAGTGCCAAGGCCGCACTCGAAACAGTGTTGCGTCGGGCCGGATATGACGTGGCCGGTTTTGATTGTGCCGACGATCTGATCGATCAACTTGACGGGCTTTATCCCCGTGCCATCATTCTTGATATTGAAATGCCGGGCATGAGCGGCTTTGAGGCATTTTGCGAAATTCGTCGCCGTTACCCTGATGCGGTGAATGTGCCTGTATTCTTCTTTTCAGCCCATTATGACGCTGATACGCGCGCCCAGGCGGATGCATTGGGCGCGGCTGACTTCATCAGCAAGGATGCCAGCCCGACTGTAGTGCTTGAGCAGCTTAATCGGGTGCTGGGTCATTCCATGAGTGCTTGCTAGTCATCTGTCCGTTTAAACTGATCTGACTGCCACGCCCTGCCTTATGCAGGGCGTTGTTGTCTCCGGGGTTCCTGTTTGCGGGGTTCCTGCCCAAGTGCAATGATGCTGTCGGCATTGCCATGCACATGATAGAGCCGGTCGGTGGGCAGTATTGTTGCCGGATCAATGGCGGGTTTATCGACCAGCCGTTCATAGACAGGTGCCATGGGGACTTTCATCGCATCAAACAGCTGATCGTAGCTTTCCAGAACGAAATAGGTTTTCTGGAAATCATCAATTGCATAGTCGGTCGCCATGACCCGTTCGAGATCAAAGGCCACGCGGTTGGGGGTCGGATCGGTGACGGAATAAATGGTCTCGGTCTGGGATGACAGCATCCCTGCGCCATAGGCCCGCAATCCATGATCGGTCATGATCAGGCCGAACTCGACCATGTACCAGTACATGCGCGCCAGGTTCTTAAGACCCCCCATGGCAATGGCCTCGGGGCCTTTTGCGCCATAAGCGGCCAGATAGTCGGCAAAGACCGGATCATACAGCATCGGTACATGACCAAAGAAGTCATGGAAGATGTCCGGCTCCACCAGATAGTCCATTTCTTCGGGTTTGCGCAGCCAGACCGTGACCGGAAAACGCCGGTTTGCAAGATGGTCAAAAAACACATCATCGGGAACAAGGCCCGGAACGGCGACCAGATGCCAACCGGTTGCGGCATGAAGCTGTTCGCTTACGCGGTTGAAATGCGGAATCTGATCGGCGGCATCCAGACGTGCGAGATTGCTGATATAGTCTTCTGCCGCATAGCCGGGCAGGATGCATAACTGACGGGCATAAAGACGACGCCAAAGATCGTGTTCGGCTTCGGTATATGTGCCCCAGTCCTGCTGTATGGTGTAGTCATTATTGATGTGGCTGTAATCGCCACGAAGATTTTTTCCCTGATCCATGGCCGTCCTCATTCGGGTTTTTGTGCCGTTTATGAGAATCATTTTACATCAATTTTAATGTCATTTTATGGCCAATAGGGTGTTGATATGCGCTATGATCGTCATATCATGACCTGATTGACATGTTTTGAGGTTTAAAATGACCGATGTTGTTTTGAATGCGACTGACATTCGCATCCTGCAAGCCCTGCAAAAGGATGCCGGGATCAGCAATGTGCAACTGGCCGAATTGGTCGGTATGTCGCCATCTCCGTGTTTGCGCCGTGTCAAACAGCTTGAGGCATCCGGGATTATCAAGGGGCAGGTCGCCCTTGTCGATCGCAAGAAATTGGGATTCGGTGTGCTGGCAACAATTCAGGTCCGTTTGCAAAGCCATACCGAAGCCGGTGCCGAGGATTTTGCCCGTGCGATGAATGATCTGCCAGAAGTTCTGTCCTGCTGGGCGATGACCGGACGGCAGGATTTTCTTCTTGTGGCGGTGGCGCGCGATATCGAAAGTTTCGGTGATTTCGTAACCCACAAGTTACTTTCAATGCCAAATGTGCGCGATGTTCAATCCAGTCTGGTTTTAAAGGAATACAAGAATCACACGGCCATTCCGATGCCCAAAGTGCCGTGATCCGTCGTAGGGGCGCGGGTGCGTTTCCAGATGCCGGATTGGCGATGCTTGCTTTTGACCCCAAGTTTCAGGCATAGGAAGAACAGTCCCACATCTGCCGGAGCATCCCGATGACCCAGTCAATTGCTGCCAACCCGATCCTTGTCGAAGCCACCCGTGGCGAAATGGTCGAAAGTTTCCACCGCGGCCGTTATGTCGTGATGAAAGCGGACGGGACCGTGGTGGATCAGGGTGGGGATATTGATGCCCTGATGTATCCGCGATCTGCGATCAAACCGTTGCTGGCAATTCCGTTTGTTGAAAGCGGTGCGGTTGAGGCATTCGGGCTTGAAGACAAGCACGTTGCCTTGGCCTGCTCGTCCCATAACGGTGAAGAAGAACATGCGCAGACGGTCAAGGCCTGGCTTGAGAAATTGGGGCTTTCGGTCGATACGCTGGAATGCGCACCGCATTATTCGCTGAGTGCAGCGGCCGGGATCAAACAGGCATCGGATCACGTCACCCTGACCAAGGCGCACAACAACTGTTCTGGTAAACATTCGGGTTTCCTGAGCACCATTGTGCAGATGGGTGAGGACCCCAAAGGCTATATCGAGGAATCCCATCCGGCACAGCAGCGCCTGATCAGGGTGCTTGAGGAAATGGGGGATTGCGATCTGTCATCGACCCCGCGCGGTATTGATGGCTGTGGCATTCCGGTGATCGGGATGCGTTTGCGTGATCTTGGTCTTGCGATGGCACGCATGGCTGATCCGGCCGGACTTGATGAAAAACGCATTGCTGCAATCAAACGCATCCGCAAGGGATGTGCAAATGCCCCCTTCATGGTGGCGGGGACCGGCCGGTTCTGTACCGGTATCATGGAAGAATGCGGCGAGGATGCGCTGGTCAAGGTTGGTGCCGAAGGTGTTTATTGTGCGGCCTTCCCCAAGCAGGGGCTGGGTGTTGCCCTTAAGATCGATGATGGTACCCAGCGCGGGGCCGAGGTTGCGATGGGGGCACTTTTGCGCAAACATGGCGTGATTGACGATGCCAAGGCAGAAATCCTTAAGAACTATCTGACACCTGTCCTGACCAACTGGGCGGGGAAATATGCCGGTGATTTGCGCCCGGCATTCTGATTTTCAGATCAAACAGGAAAATCAATGCACAGCATTGCGGCCTATATCTTTGCAGCCTTTGCGGAAATTGCCGGGTGCTTTGCCTTTTGGGCGTGGTTGCGATCCGGCAAGTCTGTCTGGTGGATTGTGCCCGGTATTGCGTCGCTTGTCGTCTTTGCCTGGCTTCTGACCCGGGTTGAGGCGGAGTTTGCCGGGCGGGCCTTTGCGGCCTATGGCGGCGTTTATATTACGGCGTCGGTCTTCTGGATGTGGGCGGTGGAACGGACCAGCCCGGACCGATGGGATGTGACAGGGCTTGTTGTCTGTTTGCTTGGTGCGGGAATTATCCTGTTTGCACCGCGCTAGGCGCCGGTTTCGGGGCTCGGCGCTATTCGGTCGCCGGTTTTCCACTGCGATCTTCGGCCGGAAGCAGGACATGGAATGTTGTTCCTTTGCCCATTTCGGTTTCAAACCAGATGCGACCACCGTGACGTACGGTGACGATGTCGTGCGTGATCGACAATCCCTGTCCCGTGCCTTTGCCAACTTCCTTGGTGGTAAAGAACGGATTGAATATTTTGGATCTGTTTTCCTTTGAAATGCCGGTGCCATTATCAGAAATGCTGATCAGGATGCTGTCATCAAGCGAGGTCGTTTTGACCGTAATGATGCCTTCTGACGGCTTGCGCCCGGCTTCCTGAATGGCTTGAACCGCATTGACGATCAGATTGAGAAAGACCTGGTTGACCTCGTTGATATAGCACGGGATATGAGGAATTTCGGGATCAAACTTCTCGATGACGTCGGCGTAATGCTTCCATTCGTTGCGCGAAATTACGATGACATTTGAAAGAACGCGATTGATGTCGGTTGTGGTTTTTTCGGTTCCGCCGGGGTGCGAAAACTCCTTCATCGACAAGACAATGCGTGCGACCTGATTGATGCCATCAAGGGATTGCTGTGTGGCGTGGGGAATTTCTTCAAGCAGGAATTCCAGATCGGAATCACGCAATTGTCTGGCAAATTCCTCGAAGGTGTTGGCGGGCAGGCGGTCGCGGTTTTTCCACAATGTCTGCAAGGCCAGTCCCAGAACCCGCGACAAGGCACCGTAACTGTCATTAAGGAATTTCAGATTGTCGCGGATATACTGGCTTGGCGTATTGATTTCATGGGCGATGCCGCCTGCAAGATGGCCAATCGCCTCAAGCTTGAGAGCTTCACGCAGATCTTCTTCAAGCTTCTTTTGGGATTCTTCGGCCTGCTTGCGCCGGGTGATGTCGCGGAAGATATAGAGATAGCTCATTTCCGAGCTGAAATTGGCCGGGCTTACGATGATTTCCATCGGGAAGCTGTCGCCATCAAGGCGCTGGGCCATGGTTTCGGTATAGTCATATTTCAGAACGCCGGAACTGATATTGATGCAGCGGTTCAGCAATCTGTGGCGGACCGTCATTTTGCGATCAATAAAGATAACATCTACCGATGTGCCGTGAAGTTCGTTGCCTTGCGCGCGCAGAATTTCTTCTGCGGATTTATTGAAATCCTGAATGATGCCGGTGGCATCAACGATCAGAATCCCTTCGACCACCGTGTCGAGAATGGTTTTCAGGCGCTGGGTGATTTCCTTTTTGCGGCGGCGCTGTTCGTTGAACAGGGTCATATACCGCTTTTGTATTTCGGCAGGGGCCTGAATTTTCAGGGCTTCTTCAAGCAGGCCATCATTTGTGACCACCTCGTCGCCGCCGCTGAGAATTTTGGGTGGTTCGATATTGCCCTGATCATCGGTCATGGTGTTTCTCATCGCGCATGTGCTGCAGGATCATTCTTCGGCACCTGTACCGCCACCGCCACGACGAATGCGGATCGGTTCATGAAACTGATGGAGCTTCTGGAAAACGCGCAGGCGCTGGAGCTGAACCTCGGAAACATAGTTTCCGTGCGTCAGTAAAACGTGACCGTCGCGGGTTTCGATGTCCGTCATCAGAAAATCCCCCATCCGAAGATGTTTGAGATAGATGTCGTGCTCTGTTCCTTCGGGGAAGGTGGATTGGTCGTAGGATGGATCGATATCGGCCAATGCCAGTTCGATTTTATCGAGCAATGCCAGATCATAGCGCTTGGGTTTCTGGCGTAATTCTTCGAAATGCTGTTGAACGACCAGATCACTTTCAACAATTTTGCCAAGATCATTCAAGATACGCAGAATGCGGGACCCAAGCGGAATATCCTGGCCCTGGGGCCCGTCTGCAGGGAAGCCCGAACCGTCATAGTCGCGATATTGCAGATAGACGATCTGTGCGACCTGTTCCAGACGGGGGATATGGGAAATCAGGTTGCGGGCAATTTCCGGGGTTCGGCGAACGACGTCGCGTTCAAGGGGTTGAAGTGCCTTGTCCTCGCCAAGGCGTGCGAGAATATCAGGCGGCAGCGAAACATAACCAATCGGGGCAAGCAGGGCGGCCAACCCCAATTCCCACGGATGGGGATAACCGATCGGCCCGGCAATTCTGTCACACCATCTTTTGGCGCGCATGGCCTTGCCAAAGATTGTGGGATTAAGCTGTGCCAGAACTTCGGTCAGGACCTTGACGCTGCCGGCAAGGGTTTGTTCGATCAGGGCCTTTTCAGCGGTGATCAATTGATATTGCCGTAACCCGGCGCTCACACCGGTAATCAGTTCGTCATCTTCACAGGGTTTGTTGAAGAAACGGAATATGCGGCCCTGATTGATGGCTTCAACAGCGGTTTTCTGATCGGCATTGCCAGTCAGCATCATACCGACGGTATCGGGGCTCAGTTTTGCGACCTCGGCCAATAATTGCACACCGTCCATTTCCGGCATGCGCATGTCGGCCACACAAACAGCATACCGGGCGCCGTCCTTGATCTTGGCGATGGCTTCAAGGGGGCCGATGGCCGTGTCAAAATTGAACTTGCCGCGTAACCTGCGCTTCAAACCCATCAGCAAGTTTTCATCATCATCGACGAAAAGGACAACGGGATCTTCCATGATGTCTGCCTCCCCTATTTCGCAAGTTCGCAGTACTTTTGCTCGACCTTTAGTGCGGTTTCACGCCATGCGGGCAGGCGGTGGGCCTTGCCCAGACGGTCAAGATATTCAAGGTCGATCCGGCTTTCGGGGGCCTTGCCGGTTCTGAGTTCGACGGCGACCTCGCGGGCAAGATGTTGCGCAACATAGATTGTCGTCAGCGCGTTCATTTCACGGTGCGGGGTGTCTTGCGGGCGATGGTGATAAGCCACGGTCTGAACCATTGCACTGGGGAACCCCCACAGGCCAAGAAGATAGGCTCCGATTTCAGGGTGTGCGGCACCAAACTGCTCATATTCAGCGACATAGATCGGGATATCTTCGGTTTCGACACGCTTGATGACTTCGGTCATTTCGCGCGCGCGAAATGCATAAAGGATCAGGCTGCCGGTATGGCTTAGCATACCGATGGCGGCCATCACGCTGATGATTTCGCGATCAAGTTTTTCCTGTTCGGCGATCAATGTGGCCAGAACGCCAAGTTGCTGACTGCGCTGGCACAGTTGCATCATCCGCGTTGCATCGCTTTTCGGGCCGTCATAGCTGCGAAACAGGCCGGTAAAAAGTGCCAGGGCCTTGAGTGTGTCAATCCCGATCATGCGGATTGCCTGCGAAACCGACGTGATATTCTGACGAATGGCAAAATAGGCCGAATTGGTGAGTTTCAGGACCTCGGCCGTCAGTGCGATATCGGAGGAAACAATCGATGTCAGGGTGTCATTGCTGACAAGCGGGTCTTCAAGTGCGCGCACCAGATTGCTGTATGTCGTTGGCGGGGAGGCAAGTGTATCAATCCCCCCAACCAGCGCACGCAAATCCGGATTGGTCAGCAAGTTGCGTAAATCCAGCGCATTGTCGATGGTTTCAAGCAGCAGACGGTCGTCGCACGGTTTCGCCAGATACTGGTGAGCAGGGCCGACAGTGCGCAGGATGGCTTCCTGTTCGCTAAAGCCGGAAAGAATTATCCGTGCTGTATGGGGATGCTTTTTCTGCATCACGGTCAGGAGTTCTGCGCCGTCTGTTCCAGGCATACGCATATCCGAAATGACAACATCAGGTTCCATTTCATCGGCTTGTGCAATTGCACTTTCTGCGTTCTGGGCAAAGGTCAGCTTCCAGTCCGGCCGAATTGAATGAAGCCGACGGCGCAAGCCTTCCAGAATGTTTGTTTCATCATCAACAAAAAGGATGATGCTCATGATATGCCTCTTATGCGTGTTCCATGAATGATAGATGGGGTGAAATCTACCCAAATCATAGTCCGCATATGAGGAGGGTCTTCGGCATTTACATGGAATCCCCAGAAAACAGGACGCAACCGTAGGGTGAATTTATTTTCTAGTTGTTGGTCAGTTCACTATATTTCAGGGACACAATACGGGCGATATTTTTCCATTCTTCGAGACGGTCTGCCTTGCCGATAAGGGAAAGATAGTCCATGTCGATGAGGTTTTCGACAGCACGCCCCTTGTCCTGATCGGCGATCTCACGTGCCAGATGTTGCGCGACATAGATTGATGTCAGTGCATTCATCTCCTTGTGTGGGAGATCCATCGGTCGATGATGATAGGCAACAGCCTGAACGACCGGTGCAGGAAAACCCCAAAGACCAAGAAGGTAAGCTCCGATTTCGGCGTGTCCGGCACCGAATTGCTCAGTTTCGGCCTGATCAATGGAAATGCCTTCGGCCTCGACCCGTTTGGTTACGGCATCCATTTCATTTGCCCGGTTCGTATACAAGATCAGGGTGCCAATGTGGCTTAGCATCCCGATACTTGGAACGGCATGGCAAATTTCGCGGGGAAGTTTTTCATATTCGGCAATCAGGGCGGCAGTGACGCCTATTTGCTGGCTGCGATGGCACAGGCGTTTCAGGTTGGCTGCCTGACCGGGCGGGCCATCAAAACCGCGATAGAGACCGACAAACAGTGCAAGCGCCTTGAGCGTTTCCATGCCCAGCATGCGGACAGCGTGGGAAACAGACGCAACATTCTGGGTCACGGCGAAGTAGGACGAATTGGTCAGCTTGAGAACTTCCGTCGTCAGTGCGATATCGGATTCAACGATCTTTGAAATGCTTTCAAGGGAATAATCCGGATTGGAAAATGCACTTTCGAGCCGGATATAGGTGTCGGGCGGTGATGCCAGACTTTTGGATTCCGCAACCAGTGTCCTGAGCTCCGGACTTTGAAGCAGCTGGCGCAGACCAAGTGCGTTTTCAATGCTTTCAATCAGGCTTTCATTGTCACAGGGCTTGCTGAGGAACTGATGCGCCGGACCAATGGTTCGCAGGTAGGACGCGTTGTCGGCATGTCCCGTCAGAATGATCCGGACGGCATCAGGATGGGTATCCTGAAGCTTTTCCAGAAGCGTAATTCCGTCCATTTCCGGCATCTGTATGTCGGAAACGATAACGTCAAAATTCCGGTCTTTGGCAAGAGACAGGGCTTCTGCACCGCTTGCAGCGAAATGCAAATCCCAATCCGGTCGCGCACTGCGCAGCCGACGTCTGAGTGCGCTCAGGATGTTTGCGTCGTCATCGACAAAAAGGATCTGATGCATGCGGCCAATTCATATCATTTGCTGTCTTGCAGATGGGCGCTTTTGCCGCTCAGAACAAGATTACGGCTGCAATTCAAAGGAAGCAGAGAAGAAAAACCGTGTGCAAACGGTCTGTTTGCGGCAATGCGGGATGATCAATGCGATGCCAAAGGGCAGAAAACAGGGATGTCTGGCAGGCTGATCTGACCACAGCAGATTTTTCGCATGCCGGTCTTTGGAGCTCTGATTTGAGTGAACCCGGTTCAAAGGGGCCAGCGGAAACCGTGTTGGACGAAGTTGATCTGACTGAGGCCGGAATTAAGGGCGCCCCGCCCAACGGTTCCTGATCAGATATCGAAACCTGCCAAAGGCTCCTGACCATCAGGGTGGGATGCAAAATCCAATATCCTTCGCTAGAACGACTTTAAGTATTAGCGCCATGCGATTTGCGTTGCGTTGGGATCAGTTGTTGAAGTTTATTAGAAAGATACAAAGCAATGTGATCTCGCTAAGGGGGAATATCGGTCACATGACAGAACGTGCCGAGCTGATTAATGCGATCAAGTTGCATCAGCTTTATCTGAACCAAAAGCCGGGCGGTCAGCGCATGCAAGTGCGTAACGGCAATTTGTCCCGCATCAAAATGAGCAAAATCAGTTTGCAGGAGGCCGTTCTTCCGGGGGCGAACTTCATCCAGGCGACCGCACATAATGTCTGTTTTGATTATTGTGATCTGTTTGGCTCCAACTTTGTCGAAGCCGATCTGGAAGGATCAAGTTTCCTGCGTGCCGATCTGCGCGGTGCAAACATGGCGCGGGCCAAACTGCGCAATGCCAATCTGACCGGTATTGATCTGCGGGCCGGCATTATGGTGGTCATTGAAGGTTCCCAGGAACGTCCGGTCAAACGGACGACCGATATGACCAACGCGGACCTTGAAGGTGCCATGATGTGGGGGGCCAATCTTTCAGGCACAAACATGTCGGGATCACGGCTTGCACATACTGATATGAGTGATGCCAACATGTTTGCGGTCAACCTTGAAGGGGCCGACCTGACGGGCTGTAACCTTAACGGGGCAAAGCTGCGTAATGCGAACCTCAAAGGGGCCAAGCTCAAAGGGTGCGAGCTTGTCGGTGCCGATCTGAGCGGTGCGAACCTGCGCAATGTGGATATGACCGGTGTTGACCTTAGTCAGGCCAATACATCCTATTCGATCGGGGGTGGTACCCCGACAGCGCCTTTGGCCGACGATATTCGTGATCTGGTAAATGGTCATAGTGAATGGCTTGCCACCGGTGGCAAAAGCGGTGAGCCCATGATCGCAATTGGCCGTGATCTGACCGGTCTGGATTTTTCAGGGCTGGATTTGTCGGGTGCGTGTTTTGACAAATGCATTCTGCGTGGCGCCCTGTTCGTTGATACGATCCTGGCCATGTGTTCGATGCGCGATGCAAACATGCAAAAGGTCCGCATGAATGGTGCGGCCCTGGATGGTGTTCGTATGACCAATTCCGACTGTACGGAAGCCGTATTTCAGGGCGTGAAATTTGGCGGTGTTGATCAGCGTGATAAAAAGGGGGCCAAGACCGGAACTGTTTGGCGCGCGGATTTGACCAACACGATCTTTGAGCAGGCGGATCTGCGGAACTCGGTCTTTGAGGAAGCCCAAATGAAGGGCGCGAACCTTACCAAGGCCAATGTCGCCGGTGTTGCCTTTGGGGATACCGATCTGAGCGAGGTTGAACTTGAAGGTGCCAATGTGGGACTGGTTCTGAACGGAAACATTCCCCGCCGGAAGTGATTGTCGGGACAACCAGCAATGCCTCAAAACGCAAAACGCCGCCCGGATTTGGGGCGGCGTTCTGTTTTCTGTTCCGGACTTCCTTTGATCAGCTGCGGTAATCCGCGTTGATCGAAATATAGCCATGGGTCAAATCACAGGTCCATACAGTGGCCGCACCATCGCCAAAGCCAAGATCAGCTTCGATATCGATATACTGGCCTTTGATATGGGCTTCGACCGGGCCTTCGTCATAATCGGCAACGCGTTCACCATTTTTGGCAAGTGCAATGCCACCGATCGAAATGGTCAGCTTGTTCGGGTCGGCCGTTACGCCGCATTTGCCAACGGCCATAACGATGCGACCCCAGTTGGCGTCTTCGCCCGCGATGGCTGTTTTGACCAGCGGCGAGTTGGCAATCGCCTTGGCGGCAATCTTGGCTTCTTTTTCGTTTACGGCACCGGTGACATTGACGGTGATGAATTTGGTCGCGCCTTCACCATCCCGAACGATCTGATGGGCAAGGTCGCGCAACACACCTTCAAGCGCGTTCTTGAATTCGGTAATTGCCGGATCATTTGCATCAGATACCGACCCGTTCCCGGCTTTGCCGGTTGCAGCAAGCAACAGGGTGTCCGAGGTCGAGGTGTCGCTATCAACCGTGATTGCGTTGAAGCTGCGATTATTGCAATCAGACAGCAGCGCCTGAAGAACGCCGTGCGGCAGGGCGGCATCGGTGAAAACAAAGCTCAGCATGGTCGCCATGTTCGGTTCAATCATGCCCGAACCCTTGGCAATACCGGCGATGGTGACTTTGGTGCCATTGATCATTGCGGTTGCAGACGCACCTTTGGGGAAGGTGTCAGTGGTCATGATCGCCTTGGCCGCATCAAGCCAGCTCGCATCATTTGCCAGAAGATCATCCATCGCATCGGTAATGCGGGTGGCTGTCGTCGGTTCACCAATCACACCGGTCGATGCGGTAAAGATTTCGTTCTTTGCACAATCAAGCGCCTTGGATGCACATTCAACCTTGTCAGCGACGAACTTTTCGCCTGCCTTGCCAGTAAAGGCGACCGAGTTGCCCGCATTGACAAAGAATGCACGCGCGGTTCCGCCCTTAAGTGCTTCACGTCCCCATCGCACAGCCGCAGATGCGGTGGTCGATGTGGTGAAAACACCTGCAACCTGGGTGCCGGTTTCAAGTTCTGCAAACAGAACATCCGGGCGGCCCTTGTAACGAATGCCAAGCGTTGCAGTGTGCAATTTGACACCGGCAATGGCGGGAAGTTCGGGGAATGCTGCGGGGGCAAGCGGTGAAAGCGAAGTCGCAACCATCAGTGCAAGTTCCTTAAATGGACGAGTTTGTTTCATCCTGCCGCAATGGTGACGAAAAGCAAGCAGCAGAATGCATTAATGCCGATCAGTATCGGTAACGCAAACGGGGTGAAGCCATTGGCCACACCCCGTTTGGTTCATGTGAATTGCAGATCAGTCGATGTCAAACCGAACTGATCAGTTCTTCTTTTCTTCAGCCGGAGCATTCTTTGCAGCTTCTTCTGCTGCTTTGGCCGCTTCGATTTCGACATTGTTGACGATGTCGGCATCTTCACGAAGGCCGTCAACGATCTTGTTGATGGCATCACGGGTAACTTCGGCGGTCAGCTGCGGACGTACTTCGTCAAGCGTCGGCTGGGTGCCTTCTTTTTTCTCTTCAACCTTGATCACATGCCAGCCGAACTGGGTCTGAACCGGTTCCTTGGAATAGGTGCCTGCTTCCATCGAGAATGCAGCATCGGCAAACGGTTCAACCATGTCAGCGCGGTTGAAGAAACCAAGGTCGCCACCGTTCGGGCCGGACGGGCCTGTCGATTTTTCCTTGGCGAGTTCGGCGAAGTCTGCACCATCGTCAAGTTCAGCGATGATTGCTTTGGCGTCTTCTTCGTTCTCAAGCAGGATGTGGCGCGCATGAACCTGTGGTTCCGGCGTGTTGCTTGCGATGAATTCGTCATACTTTGCTTTGATGGCGTCTTCGGTGACAGCATCATCAAGTGCGCGATCAAGATAGGTTTCTGCAATCACACGGCGCTCAAGTGCTTCGACGCGTTCCTTGACTTCTGCGTCATCGGCAAGACCGGCATCACTGCCTGCAATCATCAGCAGGCGCTGGTTGATTTCGCGGGTTAACAGGTCAGCTTTGAGCATCTCGAAAGGAAGCTGGCGATACTGTTGCGGCAGGCCCTGTTGGGTCGCGCGGACTTCAGATTCCAGGATTTCTTCGCCATTAACTGTCGCCAGAACCGGATCTTCTTTCGGTGCAGCGTCCTGTGCCATGACAGGGGAAGCAAAAATGACGGATGCCAGCGACGCGGCAAGAAGGGTATTGCGCAGCATAGTTTCTCCAGACTTTGATTTCGCGGGCTTCTCGCCCAGTGCCTCTCTCCACGGGTAAATCACATAAGCGGGTGATGCACAAGGCTTCGCCGTGGAAGTCGGGCTTTTTCGCAAAGCATTCTGTCTAAAATGTGAAAGCCTAACATTCAAATGCAGAAATATAGCAAGCCGTCATGAACAGCCTGCTTTGCGGCATTCTTCCCGGCTCGGATCTCGCCGTCGCGGTGCTGTAACCGATTTATGAAGTTTGATCGGCATGGTTCAGATTTTTACGTCAAAGAAGACTTCGCCAACCTGCCCGACTGATCCGTCATCACGTTCAAACTGCGAGCCTGCGACCAGATCGCCGCCAATCAGGCGCTGATCAAGCGGCGTGATCATGGAAAGCGATATGGACCTGATTCCCGCATCGGACAGTTTTTGCTGACTTCCATCAGCACGGAGCAGAACAAGCGACGAAAATACGCTGTCCTGCTGATCGATCAGACCATCAAGATTGTCATCGTATTTCGCAAGCTCGGCAAATCCGTCCTTGGCACCATTCTGGTCACCAAACAGTTCACGGCCATCATTGATTTTGCCATCGCCATTGCGGTCAAGGGCAAGAAGCGCATCAGCACCGCGTATCCATGCGGTTTGTTCAGCCGTGCCGTCTCCATCAATGTCAAATTTCTGTCCGTCCTGAAGGCTGGTGATGTCGATGCCGTTGCCATCGAGATCAAGGATCAGCGGGTCCTTTTGAAATGCCTGGGCAATTTCAATACGGACCATTTCGATATGAGCTTCGAATTCCGAAATCGAGATACTGGCCTGACCGGCAACCTTGGAAAATTTTGCTTCGAAGGCGCTGATATCTATTTCGATACTGCGAGATGACACAGATAACGCGCCAAAATTGATCTGTGCAGCACCCTTGGTGATATTCAGAGCCAGTTCCTGGACCGAACCGCGTGATCCATTGCCGCTTATAACGGCCATTTCTTCTGGTGCGCCACCAGTCATGGCATTCGCCATTGCGCGGGCCTTGGCGGGTGGAACTCCCATCATGGCAAGCACAATAAAGGCTTCGCGGTTCATTCGCGTTTGGGCCTCGTCCATTGCCGGTTTGATGGCATTGACGACATCAAGGGCACTGGTCTGTATCTCGAACACCGGTCGCTGGAACGCGCCAAGGGCTTGTTCAAGGCGACGGTTGGCCTCGATGCTAAGGTCAATCTGATCGACAATGGAGCGCTGGCTGGAAAGGTTGGTGTTATCTGTCGCCCGATTGTCAGCCGACATTGCGTCTGACACGGCACTTTGGGCCGCGGCCTGAGACGTGGCTATTGTCGCTGCATTTTGATGTGCAGTCGGATTTGTAAGGGGTGCGTGGTCAAACATTCAGCGCCTCCTTCCTGAAGGGCTGCGGGATGCCAGATCCTGACATCCCGTTGCAGTTAAATCAGAACATCCTGTTCCTGTGACGGATCAATCACCGGCACGGTTTCACCTGTCGGGAAAGTGAAGGTCGCGTTATTGCCACCCTGACCAAACAGGCCCATCGGCATCATCATGTCGACGGTCAGCTTCAGCTGATTGTTGCCAGCGCCCTCATCCGGGGTGGCCTGACTGATGCTGCGAACGATCAGGGTTGCCTGTTCCATAAACTGTTCGGTGATCTGGGCATTGAGTGCTGCCATCCGTTCGGCGGCAATCGACTGACCTGTCGACGGATTGGCCGATGGGGTCGTGCCGTCGCTTTCCTGATCATTCGCGCCAACGGTTGCGTTCATCAATTCGCGAATGAACTCGGCGACTCCATTGTCGTTGATATCAAACAGAAGGCCGCCATTTTCGGCATTGGCCGGGTTGCCAAGCATATCGACAAGCGATCCGCCACCCAGTCCATCCATGACCGCACCCAGTGCGCCAAGGGCGGCACCCATGCTGTTGCCAATTGCGACGGCTTCGGTGCGAACCACTTCGATCTTGGCGGCCTGATAATTGAACGAGAATTCGCCGGTTTCATTATCAATGCTGATATCAAGTGACTGAACCGCCATCATGGCCGATTCAGAGACACCTACTGCCGCACCATTTGCACCGGCATAGGAGATGGCGGTTTTGCTATGGCTTGCAATGGCCTGGTCAAAGGAAAACTCGAACTGGTCCTGACCCTTGGCGGCGTCCCGAATGCCATCAAACATGGCATCAGTCGCAGCAATTGCGTCTTCTTCGCTCATGCCGGAAAGGGCAAACATTTCCTGCACGCTGCCGCGGATCATTTCAAGCGACACATCAAGGGCGCGTTCAAACAGCTCTTCGGTTGTCAGTGCTTTACCCGAAAGCGCCTTGCCGCTGGCAGGTGTCAGTTGCTGGCTGTTGTTATGTGCGGCCAGTGCATCGTCGGAAAGGGCGACCGGATCAATGCGCGTGCGCGCATCACCATTGGTCGGCGCTGAATCCTGACCGGTTGCCGGGGCGGCTTTGCCATGAGCCTGACGCGCGTCGCCAAGGGCCGATTGGCCCTGTCGAAACGGATTAAGCGCGGAGAAATCTACCATTTCCTCCTCCTGAGGATGTCTTTGGCAGGGTGATCAGGTCACTCCTGATTGCCAAAACTGAGCTACATGCTCTTTGAAGTTTAAAATCACAGCGAAAATAGTACGTTTTTTTTGTGCGTTTCTCAAGTCAGAAGGTGCAGGGAGCACGGTATTCGCAAGGGGCAGGTTACATCATCGGGCGAATTCATTACCGTGGGACGGTAATTTCCGGCCCAACATTAGTGATATTGGTTCGTTCCGTTGACAGATGGCAGACAGGGTTCTATCTGTGATCGGGCTCGGCTTTCTGCCGCTGCTCATTCGTGTCTTTATTCATTTGTTCAGGAACGTATTAATGCTCGGCGCCATTGCCCGGAAAATTTTCGGTTCAGCTAACGATCGTGAAGTCAAAGCCCTGCGGGCCACGGTCGAGCAAATCAATGCCCTGGAACCCGATGTCGAGAAGCTGTCTGATGATGAACTGCGCGCCCGCACGGACTGGCTGCGCGAACGTCTCAAGAATGGCGAGACTTTGAACGACATCCTGCCCGACACTTTTGCCACCATCCGCGAGGCATCCAAGCGCGTTCGCGGCGAACGTCATTATGACGTACAGCTTCTTGGCGGGATGGTGCTGTGTCTGGGCAAAATTGCCGAAATGAAAACCGGTGAAGGTAAAACGCTTGTTTCAACCTTGCCGGTTTATTTGAATGCGCTTGAAGGCAAGGGCGTTCATGTGGTGACGGTCAACGACTATCTGGCCCGCCGTGATGCGGAATGGATGGGCGAGGTCTATGGCTTCCTTGGGTTGAGTGTTGGCGTGATCATGCATGGCATGACCGATGATCAGCGCCGTGCGGCCTATGCATGCGACATTACCTATGCGACCAATAACGAGCTGGGCTTTGATTATCTGCGCGATAACATGAAGTTCCGCCTTGAAGATATGGTTCAGCGTCCGTTCAATTTTGCGATCGTCGATGAAGTCGACTCGATCCTGATTGACGAAGCACGTACCCCGCTGATCATTTCGGGCCCGGCCGAAGACAGCTCGGAACTGTATCGCGCGATTGATGTTCTGATCCCGAGACTGACCGCGGAAGATTTTGAAAAAGACGAAAAAGCACGTGCCGTGACCCTGACCGAAGACGGGACAGAGCACGCCGAACAGCTTTTGATGGAAATGGGTATTCTGACCGAAGGTACACTTTATGATGTTGCCAACGTTCACCTTGTCCATCACGTCAATCAGGCGCTTCGTGCTCACAAGCTGTTCCAGAAAGATACCGACTATATCGTCAAGGACGACAAGGTTGTCATCATTGACGAATTTACCGGTCGTATGATGGAAGGCCGCCGTTATTCCGATGGCCTGCATCAGGCACTGGAAGCCAAGGAAAAGGTCAAGATCCAGAACGAGAACCAGACGCTGGCGTCGATCACGTTCCAGAACTATTTCCGCCTGTATCCGACCCTTGCCGGCATGACCGGTACGGCAATGACCGAGGCCGAGGAATTCGAGGAAATCTACAACCTGAAAGTTGTTGAAATTCCGACTCATCGCCCGATTGCCCGTAAAGATGCCGATGACGAGATTTACCGGACGGCCAAAGAAAAGTGGATTGCGATCTCCGAACAGCTCGCCGATTGCCACGAACGCGGTCAACCAGCCCTTGTCGGTACTGTGTCGATCGAGAAATCGGAAATTCTGTCCGATCTTCTGAAAGAGAAGAAAATTCCGCACGAAGTTCTCAATGCCAAGCAGCATGAACGCGAAGCCCTGATCGTTGCACAGGCCGGTGCACCCGGTGCAATCACGATTGCCACCAATATGGCTGGTCGTGGTACCGACATCAAACTTGGCGGTAACGTTGAAATGCGCGTCGAGAACGAGCTGGCGGATGTCACCGACGAAGCCAAGCGTTCTGCGGCGATTGAAAAGATCAAGGCCGAAGTCAAAGCCGATCAGGAAAAGGTTCTGGCGGCAGGTGGTTTGTTTGTGATCGGGACCGAGCGTCATGAATCCCGCCGAGTGGATAACCAGCTGCGCGGCCGTTCCGGTCGTCAGGGGGATCCGGGTGGTTCGAAATTCTATCTGTCGCTTGAAGATGATCTGATGCGTATCTTCGGGTCCGAGCGTATGGATGGCATGCTTCAGAAACTTGGTCTCAAGGAAGGTGAAGCGATTTACCATCCCTGGATCAACAAGGCTCTTGAGAAAGCCCAGCAGAAAGTCGAAGCACGTAACTTCGATATTCGTAAGAACGTCCTTAAATTTGACGATGTCATGAATGATCAGCGTAAGGTCGTTTATGAACAGCGCCGCGATCTTATGCAGGCCAAACATGTTGCCGAAGACGTTGCAGACATGCGCGCCGAAGTCATCGAAGGACTGGTCGAAAAATTCTGCCCGGCAAAAGTTTACCCGGAACAATGGGAAGTCGCGAGCCTGCACGAAGAAACCACGCGTCTTCTTGGTGTTAATCTTCCGATTGCCGAATGGGTCAAGGAAGAGGGCATTGATCAGGAAGTGATGCGTGAACGTCTTGAGCGTGCTGCTTCCGAAAAGATGGCGGCCAAGGTTGCCAATTATGGTGCTGATATCATGCGCCAGGTTGAAAAAAGCCTTGTGCTTCAGCTTCTTGATCAGTCGTGGAAAGAACACCTTCTGGCACTTGATCATCTGCGTCAGGGCATTGGTCTTCGTGCCTATGGCCAGCGTGATCCGCTTAATGAGTTCAAGCGTGAAGCCTTCAACATGTTTGAGGGCATGCTGGCAAATCTGCGTGAACGTGTGACCCAGATGTTGTCGCATGTTGAATTGCAGTCGACACCACGTCCCGAAGACCTTGAAGCCCGCCGCCCGCAGCCGGAAATGCATGAAAACCGAGACGAGCTTGAAGGTGACGCACAGGACGGCGAAAATGCCACAGTTCAGTCGCGTCAGGCATCGGGCACTGTAAATCCGAACGATCCGTCAACCTGGGGCCGCGTTGCACGCAATCAGGCGTGCCCGTGTGGTTCTGGCAAGAAATACAAGCATTGCCACGGTCAGCTCGCCTGATTGCGAATAAATAAGCATTTAAAAGACGCGCTTCTGTTTGGTTGCGCGTCTTTTTGTTTTAAAGGTGTATTTTGCTCAGCAGGTTGTTCTCGCGGACGCTTATTGTTCCTTAACACCCAGCCGCCTAGGCTCTACCGTGATGGTAAATTCGTAGAGAGGTAAATAACGTGTCTTCATTCGATCAGGTATCCAGGCGTGCCAAGAAACTGGCTGCTGAAGGCCAGATTGGCGAAGCGATCAAGCTTTACGAATTGTTTCTTCAGGATTTCCCCAAAAACACGCGGGCAAAAGCTGCGCTTCAAAAACTGCAATCGAATGTTTCGGGGAATTCTAGCGCAGCGCAAATGTCCTATGCGACTGCAAAGAACCTGATCGAAAAAGGGGAATATGCGCAAGGCATCGCCAAGGCCGAGCAGCTTGTTAAGGAGATTCCCGGCAATGCTGCGGTGTGGAATCTTTTGGGACTGGCGTATTTCAGATCCAACAATCCGGCGGATTCAGAGCGGTGTCTGCGCAAGGCTCTCGAAATTGATAAAAACCAGGGTCCGGCATGGATCAATATCGGGACACTTTTCCATGCGCAGAACAGATTGGAGCAGGCGCTAACTGCTTTTCAGAATGCCAGTTTGCTTGATCCGAACAATGGTGGTCTGTGCAATAGCATAGGCGGCATTCTGATATCTTTGCGGCGGTTTGAAGAGGCAGAGCAGTTCTGCGTGCGCGCGATCAAACATGCCCCGAATTTTGCAGATGCATATAACAATCTGGCCATTCTGTTTTATCGCAGGGAAAAGCTGCATCTTGCAAAACAGGCATATGTAAAAGTCTTGCAACTGATGCCGAACAATTTGCGGGCCTTGGGGGAGTATTTGTACATTCGGGCGAAGTTGTGTGACTGGTCGGCGTCAGAGATTGAGCTCAAGGACAAGCAACCTGTTGGTGAAGTTGGAAACTCCATGTCGCCGTTTTCAATGCTTCATTGCGAAGATGATCCCTATGCTCAGAGAAAACGCTCGGAAGTTCATGCCTTGGAGCTGTCTGTTCCCAATCGTTTCCCTGCGATACAGCGTCCCGCCAATCGTCCGGCACGACTGAAGGTCGCCTATTTTTCAGCAGACTTCCACAATCATGCGACTCTTTCACTGATGATGGGAGTTATGGCAGCACATGACAAAAACAGATTTGAAATTCATGCCTATAGCTATGGGGCGGTCAAGAGTGGCTGGCGGCGTGATAAACTTCAAAAAATGATCGATAAAAACTGGGAAGTTCATGGTGCTTCGGACGAAGAGATTGTCCGTCATGCCAGGGAACAACAGTTTGATATTGCAGTTGATCTGAAGGGATATACCGATCATGGGCGAACCCGGTTGTTTGCCCATCGTCTTGCACCCGTCCAGATCAATTATCTTGGCTATCCGGGTACGTTGGCGGCCGATTTCATTGATTATATGATTGCCGATCATACTGTTATTCCCGATCAGTATCGAGACGCCTACGCCGAGAAACTCATTTATATGCCCCATTGCTATCAGCCAAATGACAACGAACGCAAGTTCGAGGAAAACACGCAATCCCGTGGTGATCTCGGCCTACCGGATACTGGTTTTGTCTTTAGTTCGTTCAATGCCTGTTACAAGATTTCTCCGCGTGAGTTTGATATCTGGATGCGCTTGCTTCAGAAGGTTGATGGTTCCGTGTTGTGGCTGTTTAAAGGCAGTGACGAAGCGGTCCATAACCTTAAGAAAGAGGCGCAACTGCGTGGGGTTAACCCGGATCGTCTGGTCTTTGCGGGAATGGTTTCCGAGGAAGAACATCTTGCTCGTCAAAAGCACGCAGACCTCTTTCTCGATACATTCAACGTCAACGCCCATACCACGGCAAGTGATGCGCTTTGGGCTGGCCTGCCGATTGTAACCTTGCCGGGTAAGCAGTTCGCCGCGCGGGTTGCCGCCAGTATTCTGACTGCTGCAAATTTGTCTGAATTGGTTGCTCAAACCGAAGAAGAATACGAGGCAATTGCTCTTGATCTTGCACTGAACCCGGAGAAGGCAGCAGCACTTAAACAAAAGCTGCAAGTGCAACTCAAAACCTGCCCGTTGTTTGATACCAAAAGTTACACGCGTGCACTTGAAGCCGGGTATGAAGCTGCGTATGACCGTTATTTCAGTGATCAGGCGCCAGCCGATATTGACGTGATGCCGCGTTAAATTCGAATTTTCATCACTTCGATGTCGGCAAGTGATCGGAAAGGAACTGTTCGACCGGATCAAGAACCGAGACATTGGTTGTCAGATAAAATCCCAGCGCGATCAGTGTGCCGGCATGACCGGTTTCGTCGATTTCAACCAGCTTGGCGTCGGGGGCAAGTTCTGCCAGTTTGCGCGAGTTGCGCGGAAATACCGTATGATCGCGATTGCCGGTGATCAGCAATAGCGGCGGCATTTTTGCAAGGTTCATCTCGACGGGCTGACTGACAGTGGCAGGCGTTTGGCCAAAGGCCTTTTGCGTTGCTTCAACGTCATAGGGATAGAAGTCATAAGGTCCAGACAGGCCGATGATCCCGGCAATATGGTTTTCATCAAGCCCGACATTTTCAAGATAGGTGGGATCTGCAACCACCTGAACGGCATTATATGCACCGGCAGAATGGCCTGCGAGGATGACGGGGCGATCTCGCAACCGTTCCGGGTGGGAAACGGCATAGTTTTTCATGAAGGCGATGGCGGCGGCTGCATCCTCGACAAAGGCGGGGAAATGCACATCGGGAACCAATCGATAGTCGGGAATGGCAACCGCATATCCCAGATCGGTGAAGCGTTTGGCGATGAAGGCATATTTCGCCTTGTCGCCTGAATCCCACGACCCGCCATAAAACCAGATCACAAGTGGTGCCGGGCCTGTCGTCGTCGCAGGCAGGTAAAGATCAAGCACCTGACGGTCCCCGGAACCATAAGCCAGATCAGCAATGTCGGGGGCAAAGTCGCCTGCCTGCCATTTGTTATAGGCACCCAGCTTGTCACAGCCCGCCAGCAACAGAACGGCGACAATGGAATTGGCAGCAAATCCCAGAATCCGGCGCGGAGCAGGTTTGCGCGGTTTGCTGGCAGGGACGGATGGAGACATTCAGATACCTGTTTGATGGGTGGGCACGCGTGTAACTCTTGTACGGTAGCTGAAAGATAACAGTTTGACGTTTTTTGCTTTTTATCAAAGTTCGCGGTGCGACTTTTTCTATACTTGGCGAAGACCAAAGCCCGCGATACAACAGTGCCATGACAATACAACAACCAGATAAAGGCTGCATGTCGGTCGACTTGCGCCAGGGTAAAACACCCGAAAAAACAGTGTTCGTCAGTGCGGTTGCGCTGGTCGATATTGATCATCGTGTGCTTATTGCGCAGCGCCCGGAAGGCAAGTCCATGGCGGGCCTGTGGGAATTTCCCGGTGGCAAGGTCGAGCCGGGTGAAACCCCGGAGATGGCTCTTGTGCGCGAGCTTAAAGAAGAGCTCGGTATTGATATCACCGAAAGCTGCCTTGCGCCCTTTACCTTTGCCTCGTTTACCTATGACGATTTCCATTTGATGATGCCGCTTTATCTGTGCCGCGTCTGGAAAGGCGAAATCACGCCGATGGAAGGTCAGCAGGTGAAGTGGGTGCGCCCGGTGCGTCTGGGGGATTATCCAATGCCGCCTGCGGATGTGCCGCTGGTTGCGATGTTACGCGATTTTCTGTGAACCTTGCGCCATACGGTGACGTAAAGTTTGTTGTCGGAAAACAAGATTGAAGTTGTGGGGAAGTGATGTCTGATCCGGTCCGTGCCTGTTTGATTATTATCGGCAATGAAATTCTTTCTGGCCGTACCCATGACAAGAACCTGCCTTATCTGGCAGAGGAACTGAACAAGATCGGTGTGCGTCTGGCCGAAACCCGTGTCATTCCTGACATCGAGGACACCATCATTGAAACCGTCAATGAATGCCGGGCCAGGTTTGATTATGTCTTTACCACTGGTGGCATTGGCCCTACCCATGATGACATTACGTCTGAATGTGTTGCCAAGGCCTTTGGTGTGGCAAACGAACTGAATGCCGAGGCGCACGCGCTTCTTAAAAGCCATTATGAAAAGCCCGAAGACCTCAACGAGGCGCGTCTTCGCATGGCGCATGTTCCGGTTGGCGCGGAGCTTGTGCAAAACCCGATTTCCAAGGCGCCGGGATTCAGAATGGAAAATGTCTATGTCATGGCTGGTGTACCCATGATCATGCAGGCCATGTTCCAGGGGATCAAACACCAGCTGATCGGTGGCAAGCCGATGGTGTCACGTTCTGTCGGCGGCTATATCCCCGAAGGCACAATCGCCAAGGTTCTGGCAGAGATTCAGGGAGACTTCCCGCATACCGATATCGGTTCCTATCCTTTCCTGCGTGAAGGAAGGCTCGGGACGACACTGGTGGTGCGTGGTGAAAATCCCGACGACGTCAATCAGGCATCCGAGCGCATCCGCCTTGTGATCATTGAAAGTGGTCGCGACGTCATCGAAGATACCGGGCATGTCAACGCATCGGCAGATTGACTGCCGCCCAATTGCGTTTGGTCAAAGTTTCATCGGGGAAGTCTGTCTAGAATTGTTCTGACCTTGATAAGGGAAAGAACATGGCTGGAATTCAAAACGAGCCTGATCACAGGCCCGAAGACGATCTACGCAACAGCAAGGCCGCACGCGAAGCCCGCTCAATTGTACGCTTTATGATCGAGCATACGGCCTATGGCGGGTTCGGGGCGCTGGTGTTTGGCGGGCTGGTTCTGTTTTTCGATATTGGCGGTATCTATAGTCTTGCAATGTCGTCGCGTGATGCGCCGATCTTTATATTCCTGCTGTTCTTCGGGCTGTTCATCACTTTTGGCGGGATCAGTCTGGGTATCGGAATTATGACCCTTGGCGGGTTTTCCGATGATGATCGATACCGCGACGAGCGTCACAATCATCAAAGACACGATGACTGATCATGTTAAAAGGCGCCACAAACGGGCGCCTTTTGTCATTCTTGATAGGGCACATAAAGCATTCTACGGGCGATCTGTACCGGTTTTCTTCGCGATGATGCGGGCGACGATCATGCCGATGATCCAGCCAGCAAGCGGCACAACAAAGATATAGTCAAACAGCGGATGACTGGTGTCGCCGCCCGATGCCGCCAGAATGAAGCCAACCCATCCTGCGGTCAGCAAGTAGCCCATGATCTTGAAATAGACGCCGTTTGACAGGCCCTTTTTTGCGGGCTGTTCGGGGGCATTGGGTTGGCCTTTATCGGCAGACATCCTGATATCCTTGTTTTGGGAATTCTGATTTCGGTATTGATGGTTTGAGCTTTGGCAGAGTTAACGTTCAAGGGTCAGGGCATCCGGATCAATGCGATCCTGCCAACCTTCGCGAACAAGCTCCGGAACGATGTGGTCTTCTTCCGGATAGCCGATGCAAAGATAGGCGATCAGACGCCAGTGTTGCGGAACGTCAAGTGTCTTGCCAACCACTTCTGGCTCCAGAATGGAAACCCAGCCAACCCCGATACCCTTGACGCGCGCCGCCAGCCAGAGCAACTGCACCGCGGCCACAGCTGAATAATCAAGCATTTCAGGCATGGTCTTGCGGCCAAGCCCCATACCGGCTTCGGTTTCTTCGTCGGCAAAGACGGCAAGCTGTACCGGGGCCTGATCCATGCCCTGCAGTTTAAGGGAGGCATACATCTTGGCGCGTTCGCCATGATAATCGTTCAAGGCTTCATTATTGGCACGTTCGAAACTGTCGCGAATGGCCTTGCGGCGTTCCGGGTCGTTGACCTTTACAAAGCGCCAAGGCTGACAATTGCCAACCGATGGTGCCAGGCAAGCTTCCTTGATCAGATCATTAATATCGTCTTGCGGGATCGGATCGGTGCGGAACCGTCGCACATCGCGCCGCCACAGCAAAAGGTCGATGAACTGTTTCTGGAAATCCCGATCAAAGACCGGCGGGGTAATGGTTTTGTCATCCGCGACGGACTGGTTGGTGCGATCGGGCTTGTTCATGGCGCAAACCTGCTGGAAATGGCGTTATCAGTGTTTCTGTTTGCACCCTACCTGTGACAAGGGGGAACGCCAATAGCAAGATGCGGTTTGGCGCAGAATACCGGTGAAAACAGTAGATCTAGAAAGGAAAGTCGATGGTAAGCAGTCCGGTATAGTCACTGTGGCGGACTTCGTAGGTGAATTTGCGGCGGACCTCAAAGCTGAGCTGTCCGGGCATCGCCCGCCAGCTTTGGGTGATGCCACCCCCTGTATCAAGATACAGATTGGTGCTTTCAACTGTGACATAGGGTTGAAGCGTGACATAGCTGTGCGGCAGATCCCGGGTCAGGGCGAGTTCGGACCGAATGCCTTCCAGTGGCTGGTTATCTGTTGCCATCTCGCGAAAGCCGGTAAGGCTAAGATCAAGGTTCAGGGGATCATATCGATAGTCCGACCCGCCATAATAGCGTGTTGATCCGCTGCGGCCGTAATCCTGATTGAGCAACGAAATGGTTTCTTCCTGCCCGGCAAAGGGGGTGATCCTGTGATTGCCAAGATCAAAGCGATAGCGCGCTTCCAATGCCGCATCAAACAAGCGGGTGGTCGCCGTATTCGCAGCGATCATGCTGCCATCTGTTGCGCGGGCGGCTTCGACATATTCATGGGCGGTGATCATATCGCCATCAAGCTGCAGACTAAATGGCAGGCCGCCAAAATCATATTTTGATGCAAAGCCGATCGAGTTCGAGATTGTGCTGCTTTCGAGACTTTCGGCATATCGAATATTGACAGGCGGGCTTTCGATCGCCGATTGGCTGATCATGCTTTTGCCAAAACTTAAGCTGCCTCTAAGGTTCAACCAGTCAGTCATGCGGGCCACGAAATAGGGGGAAAGGGCCAGATTGCTTTCGCGATAGCGTAACTGGCGGGAGCCTGACTCACCCAGGGTGTTTCCCCATCCGACACCAAGTCCGACAACCAGACCCTCATCGACGAGATAATCCACCCCGCTATCAATCGAGACAGAATCGCCGCTCAGCCCCGGATCGTAGCCCGAACGGGTGATGCGGTTTTCCAGATCGGTGTGATTGCCAACAACCCAGATGCTGATCGGGACGCGCACGGTGCGTGACTGGGTGGGGAATGTTCCCGCTGCGCTGTCGAAATCGATTTTACCTGCAAGTGATTTGAGTGCCGCGCGCCCCCCAAACACTTCGACTGTCGGGTTTTCGTCTGTATCCAGATAAAGAGAGGGCGAAGTTTCGTCCGCCGGATCGACAAAATCGTCAAACAGCAGCGGCGAAATCGTGCTTTCATACAGGTCATTATCCATCTTGTTATAAAGACGGTTCATGTGACGGCGGCGATTGTCTGCGCGGTTCAGGGTTTCACTGCGCAAGATCACGGAATCGGGGCGCGCACCGGTTTCACCGGCAAAAGCCAGTGTCACAAATCGGGGAAGCTGACCACGGTAGTGATACAAGGCTGCCGTTGCGATGCATACCGTGGCGGCAAGGGCCGTTTTCAGGTGCCAGTGCATAAAACGCAGCGCGGTGATTACTGAAGATCACTCATGATGCGCTGCAAAAGTGCAAGGAATAAGGAGCAAGACGGGCAATCCTGCCCTATTCCTTGCATGAACAGAGCGCACCGTAGGTAAATCGGCGGGTGTCAGAGAAAGCGGTAATAGGATGTTGCACCATTTCAAAAGCCGCGCTAGAACCCTGTTTCACCGGTTGCAAACCGGATGCGACACGCTTTGCGGGCGTGGCGAAATTGGTAAACGCAGCGGACTTAAAATCCGCCGGCCCTAAAGGCTTTGCCGGTTCAAGTCCGGCCGCCCGCACCATCTCCCGGAATGAAATAGCACTGCGAAGACTGGCTGTTGGGCATCAAACGGACTTGATTGTGCCATCAAATAACCTGTTTTGGGTTGTAAACCCGATGCTCGCCGTCCTTTGAAGGGCTTAAAGCCCTGTTTGGGCGATATTTGCGCTACGCAAATTCAGGAGATTGAAAATGATCCATCTGATCGCATTTGGCATTATTGCCGTTACTGCACTGGTCGTTGCCTGAGTGCCATGTGCCTAACCATTCTGCTTGCATAGCCGGATGGTCCTGATCCTAATTCGTATCTGTTTTAATCTGTTGCAGGATGGGTCGCGGTTTCGTGATTGCCAGATGGCGACGCAGGAGACGTGTGTCTATTTTTGTGGCCGGTGATATCGCAAAATAAAAGGTCTGGGTCGCAACCGGCCGGGAACTGATTTCAAGCAGTTCCCCGATTTCCGGATAGGTATGCATGAGCGTATCGGCGACGGCCTTTTCCATCAGTCCGCCATCGGCGCGTTTGTTTGCAACCATGCGAAGGATCGACAGATCATCGACGACTTCGATGGCGTCAACATCCTGACGGCGACTTTCAAATACGTCGCCATACCAGTACCCTGCGCCAACCGCGATACGGTGATCCCAAAGCTGACCGGCTTCAAGCGGGTAGTCGCGGTGAGAAAGTAAAACCGTGTCGCTGATCAGGATCGGAAATTCATATTCCAGTTCATAATTCTTGGCCTGACCGGCCTCGGCGCAGAATATGACATCAACCTTGCCGCTCCGGGCGGCGTCAATCGCCCGTTTCCAGGGATATACCTCGATTTTCGGGCTATAACCGAACGAACCCAGCAAATCCTCGACATATTCGACCAGAATCCCGCCGGGGCGTGTGCCTTCCACAACATAAGGAGGCCACGAACTGCAGGATGCAACGATTTCCACACCGCGATCACCAGCCGTAAATCCGGCTGAGGGCGGGATCGAAAACATCACAAGCAGGCATCCGCCAATCACAAGCTTTCGCAGCATCTGTTTGTCCAGTTTACATGAGTAATCTTTTATGTGTGAAGGGTGCCCGCCTGTTTACAGGGTTTGCCTGTCCGGAAGTGCGGGATGTTCGATCCGATGTTTGCGAAGTTGTTGATATCACGTCAGTTGATCCGGATATCGATACGCAGAAATTTGCTGCCAGCTTCGGGCTGCGGCGATCAATATGGTTTCCGCTGCTTTTATCGCCCGAAAGTGAAGACCGATGTGACGGTCGCCACAGGGGAAACGGGGTTTACCTGATTTAAATCGGTTAAGGATAGGTTTTGCCTTTGGGCATGGTGCGGTTTCGCAGATCAGGACGGAAGAGAAGCAGTGAATATGATCGAGAATGAAGACGATGCCCCGCGCAAAAAAGAACGGATCGGCAAATATGTTGCCCCCGAAGAGCGTGCTGCCAATATCGTCAAGCAGCTCGACGAATTCCTGCGCAAAGGGCCGCGGAAGGGATTGAAATATTCCCGCTGGCAACAACTTGCCTGGTATGAAATCGTTGATGAAATCAAACGCGCAGAAGCCGCCCAGAAGAGTCAGGACACCTTGACCAAATCAGCATTTCTCAGCCTTGCCATCGGATTTGGCACGGTCGGATTTTGGGGGCTGGTTTTGGTGGCCGGAAACGGTCTTGGCGGAATTGCTGCTGGCGTGATTGTTGTGGCCGGACTGGTGGTCTGGCGGGCAATGGCCAAGGCAAAATGGTTTAAATAGTTATCGGGCCTGAACAAAATGAACAAGGAAGCTGCTGAAACACTGGCCATTCGCGCCATTGCCCATATTGCGGGCGATGATGAACTGCTTCAGGGGCTTGTTGCCCAAACCGGCATGGGGCTTGATGATCTGCGCGCAGGTATCACCTCAAACGAGGTTCAGCTTGGCGCGCTTGAATTCCTGTTATCCCACGAACCGTTCCTGATGCGCTTTGTTGACGATAGTGACTACGCACCAGAAGACCCGGCACGTGCGCAGATCGTCCTGTCAGGTGGTCCTATCTGGCAAGACTGATCAAGCCAGACGGGATGATCTGACAATGCCGGATTTTACCGTCAGCCGATGAATGGCAACGGTGCGCCGTTATAAAGGTAAATCCAGACCAGCAGACCGCCCCCAAGCAGGACGCGGTAGATTGCAAAGGGTGTGAAGCTTGACCGCTTGAGCCAGTTCATCAAAACGGCAATCGCGATAAGAGCTGTCAGGAACGAAAGACCGGCGGCCAGAAGGATGTCTTCATTGAGGGCGATATTACCTGCTTGCTGAAGGTCAATCCCGGCCAGAAGTCCGGCACCCAAAATCACAGGTATCGACATCAGCATCGAAAACTGTGCAGCGTCTGAGCGCTCATACCCCATGAAACGTGCGGCTGTCATGGTGATGCCGGAACGGCTGGTACCCGGAATCAGCGCAAGAACCTGTGCGAGACCGATAAATAACGCACCGCCCCAGCGCATATGTTCAAGACGATTGATCGTCATGCCGACCTTGTCGGCAATCCAGAGCAAAATCCCGAAGCCAAGCGTGGTCCAGGCAATGATTTCGACCGAACGCAACTGTTCCTCGATGCCGGAGACCTTGAGATAAAAGCCGACAGCGACAACCGGGATGGTGGCGAGCACAATGTGGATTGCAAGGCGCGCACCGGCATTGATCCGCCCGGTAAACAGCCGAACGAATCCGCCGAGCATGGCAAAGACATCGCGCCAGAAATACATCAAAACGGCTGCCAGGGTGCCGACATGGACAGCCACATCTACCAACAAACCCTGATCCGGGCTGCCGGTCAGGGCCGGTGCCAGAATAAGATGACCTGATGAGCTGATGGGAAGAAATTCGGTGATCCCCTGAACGACTGCCAGAAGAATAATGTGCTGTAGGGTCACGCCGGCCTCTGTGCCTGTTCGCTTCAAAAACTGATCGCTTATAGCAGTTTAGCCTGATTCGGCGAAATGCATAAATAGTACCATTTCGGTACTATTGAAACTTTATTTCAGGGCATTCCGGTGGCGAATTCTGGAAGACCCGAAAAAAAGTACGGATATTTATGTCAGTAAAACTGACCTATGATGCATTTTGTGCTAGATTCTTGCGTGTTTGGCACGTATACAGTCCGAAACCCGCAACATAAAACCCTTCCAGAGGGCCGTCATGACAGAAAAGATGCTGAAGTTTGTTCATCTTGAGCAAAAATATCCGCACAAAAGAGAGGCGTCCGAACGTCGGACAGACTTCAACGAAATTTATGAAGCATTCGAGGATACCAATGCCGCCGATCAGGCGTCGCGTTGTTCCCAATGCGGTGTGCCGTTCTGCCAGGCCCATTGCCCGCTTTATAACAACATCCCTGACTGGTTGCGCCTGACCACCGAAGGTCGCCTTGAAGAGGCTTACGCTATCTCGTCGGCAACCAACAACATGCCGGAAGTTACGGGCCGCATCTGTCCGCAGGATCGTCTGTGTGAAGGCAATTGCGTAATTGAGCAGTCAACCCATGGCGCGGTGACGATCGGTTCGGTCGAGAAATACATTACCGATACCGCCTTTGCGAACGGTTGGGTCAAAGCCCCGAAACCGGCCAAGGAAAACGGTATGTCGGTCGGCATCATCGGTGGTGGTCCAGGTGGCATGGCTGCAGCCGAGCAGCTGCGTCTCAAGGGATATGAAGTCCATATCTATGATCGCTATGACCGCATGGGCGGGTTGCTGGTTTATGGTATTCCGGGCTTCAAACTGGAAAAGGACGTCGTTGAACGCCGGGTCAAGCTTCTTGAAGAAGGTGGTGTTATCATGCACACCGAATTCGAGGTTGGCCGTGATGCGACCCTTGATGACCTGCGCAAGAAACATGACAGCGTTCTGATCGCGACCGGTGTTTACAAGGCCCGCGAACTCAAGCTGCCAGGCGCCGGTCTGGGCAATGTCTATCCCGCACTTGAATATCTGACCACGTCCAACCGTCATGGTCTTGGCGACACGGTTCCGGCTTATGAAGACGGCACGCTTAATGCCAAGGACAAGAATGTTGTTGTGATTGGCGGCGGCGATACCGCGATGGATTGTGTTCGTACCGCGATCCGTCAAGGTGCCAAATCGGTTAAATGTCTCTATCGCCGTGACCGCGCCAACATGCCCGGTTCCCAGCGTGAAGTTGCCAATGCCGAGGAAGAAGGTGTCGAGTTTGTCTGGTTGACCAACCCGGAAGCCTTTGTCGGTGATGATACCGTTACCGGTGTTCGCGCAGTGAAGATGCGTCTTGGTGCACCGGATGCCGGTGGCCGTCAGAGCCCGGAAATCATCGAAGGTTCGAGCTACACCATGGATGCCGATATGGTCATCCTTGCGCTCGGCTTTGAACCGGAAGATCTGCCAACATTGTTTGATGCACCGGAACTCGGTGTGTCGCGTTGGGGGACAGTCAAAATCGACTTCCGCACCATGATGACCAATCTTGATGGCGTATTTGCTGCTGGCGATATCGCCCGTGGTGCTTCGCTTGTGGTCTGGGCTATCCGCGATGGCCGTGATGCGGCTGACCGGATTGATGAGTATTTGCTGGCGCGCAAAGAAGCTGCTGCTTAAGCCCGCTGCCGCATTAGGAGAGAGAAGTTATGAACAAGATCGTTCAGGACAAAATGGTTCAGAGCCGCGGTGCCGCAGATATCGCCCGTTTTGAGAAAAACGCGGCCCATCTCGAAGCCAGTGGCATGTATGACCCGGCCGAAGAACATGCCAACTGTGGTGTGGGTCTTGTCGGTGCTATTGACGGCAAACCGCGCCGCGAGGTCGTCGAAGCCGGTATCGAAGCCCTGAAGGCAATCTGGCACCGTGGTGCTGTTGATGCTGATGGCAAGACCGGCGATGGTGCAGGCATCCATCTTCAGATTCCGCAGGATTTCTTCAAGGCTTACCTTAAGGTGATCAACCAGGAAGCCCCGGAAAGCCTGATTGCCGTTGGTCAGGTCTTCCTGCCGCGTATCGACATGTCGGCCCAGGAACGTTGCCGTGCAATCGTTGAAACCGAAATCCTCAAACAGGGTTACGGCATTCTTGGCTGGCGTCAGGTCCCGGTTGATGTGTCGGTCATCGGTGAAAAGGCAAACCAGACCCGTCCGGAAATCGAACAGGTCCTGATCGGTGTTCGTGATGACGTCGATGAAGAAAAGTTCGAGATCGACCTGTATGCGATCCGCCGCCGTATCGAAAAGGCCGTGCTGTCCGAAGCGATCAAGGACTTCTATATCTGTTCGATGTCCTGCCGTTCGATCATCTACAAGGGCATGTTCCTTGCAGAAGACGTTGATACCTTCTATCCGGATCTTCGTGACGAACGCTTTATTTCAAGCTTCTGCGTCTATCATCAGCGTTATTCGACCAACACTTTCCCGAGCTGGCCGCTGGCACAGCCGTTCCGTGTTCTTGCCCATAACGGCGAGATCAACACGCTGCGCGGTAACGTCAACTGGATGAAAAGTCACGAAGCACGTATGGCGCACGAAGTGTTTGCCGACAGCATCGATGACCTGAAACCGGTTATTCAGCCCGGTTCGTCTGACTCGGCAGCCCTTGATGCCGTGTTCGAGCTGATGATCCGTGCGGGCCGTGACCTTCCGATGGTGAAAACCATGATGGTTCCGGAAGCATGGTCGAAAAAGGCATCTACGCCAGACAGCTATAAAAACCTTTATGCCTATTGCAACGCGGTTATGGAGCCGTGGGACGGCCCGGCTGCACTTGCGGCATATGGTGGTGAGTGGCTTATGGGTGGTACGGACCGTAACGGTCTGCGTCCGCTGCGTTATGCTGTTACCGGCAATGGTCTTCTGATTGCGGGTTCCGAAGCCGGTATGGTTCATATCGACGAGGAAAGCTGTGTCGAAAAAGGCCGCCTCGGCCCGGGGCAGATGATTGCGGTGAACCTTGCCGAAGGCAAACTGTATCACGATGGCGAGCTTAAGGACAAACTGGCAAATCGCCGTGACTGGTCGAAATGGGTTGGTCGCACCAAGGTGCTTGATGACCTGATTTCACCGGAAAAAACCGAACCGTCCCATATCGACAAGGAACGTCTGCTGCGTTTGCAAAAGGCGATGGGTCTGACCCATGAAGATCTTGAACTGATCCTTCATCCGATGGGCGAAGACGGCAAGGAAGCCATCGGTTCGATGGGCGATGACACTCCGCTTGCGATCCTGTCGGATCGTTATCGCGGGCTGCATCACTTCTTCCGCCAGAACTTCTCGCAGGTGACCAACCCGCCGATCGATTCCCTTCGTGAAGCGCGCGTCATGAGCCTGAAAACCCGTCTGGGCAACCTTGGCAACGTTCTGGAAGAAGACGAAAGCCAGTGCGATCTGCTTCAACTTGAAAGCCCGGTTCTGACCAACGCCGAATATGAGGCGATGCGCGGATATATGGGTGATACGGCAGTCGAGATTGATACCACCTTTGATATTACCGGTGGCCAGTCTGCCCTGCGTGATGCGATTTCGCGGATCCAGCGTGAAGCAGAAGAAGCCGTTCGTGGTGGCGCACTGCATATCATCCTGACCGATGAAGCGATTTCCGAAGAGCGTGCTGCCATTCCGATGATCCTTGCGACCGGTGGCGTTCACAGCCATCTCGTGAAGACGTCGCTGCGCACCTATATCTCGCTGAACGTTCGTTCGGCAGAATGCATGGACGTGCATTACTTCGCCGTTCTGATCGGTGTTGGCGCGACGACGGTTAACGCCTATCTGGCGCAGGAAGGTCTGCTTGACCGTTATGCACGCGGTCTGTTCCCGAATGTGGTCAGCACCGCCGAAGTCATGCAGCGCTTCAAGGCCGCAATCGATGCGGGTCTTCTCAAGATCATGTCAAAGATGGGCATCTCGATCATCAGTTCCTATCGCGGTGGCTATAACTTTGAAAGTATCGGCCTGTCGCGTTCGCTGGTGGCTGAATTCTTCCCGGGCATGCCGTCGCGTATTTCGGGTATCGGTCTTCAGGGTATCCAGCGTCGTACGATTGCCCAGCACAAGGAAGCGTTTAACGGCAATGTCGTTACCCTTCCGGTTGGTGGCCTTTACAAATACCGTCGCAGTGGCGAGCGCCACGTCTGGACCGGTCCGCTGATCCATACGTTGCAGTCCTCTGTGACTACGGGCAGCTACAACACGTTCCGCAAGTTCTCGGAAGGTCTGCGTTCGCGTGAACCGCTGCATCTCCGCGACCTTCTGGATTTCCGCAGTGACCGTAATCCGCTTCATCAGGACAAGGTCGAAAGCATTACCGAAATCCGCAAGCGGTTCGTGACCCCGGGCATGTCCCATGGTGCACTTTCGACCGAAGCACACGAAGCACTGGCGATTGCCATGAACCGTATCGGCGCAAAGTCGAACTCCGGTGAAGGTGGTGAATCGCGTGAACGTTTCCGTCCGCGTGCGAACGGTGACAATGCGCGTTCCTCGATCAAGCAGGTTGCGTCCGGTCGCTTTGGTGTGACGGCTGAATATCTGAATAACTGCGAAGAAATTCAGATCAAGGTCGCACAGGGGGCAAAGCCGGGCGAAGGTGGTCAGCTTCCGGGCTTCAAGGTTACGGTTGAAATCGCACAGCTGCGTCATGCGACGCCGGGTGTGACCCTGATTTCGCCGCCGCCGCACCACGACATCTATTCGATCGAAGATCTCGCACAGCTGATCTATGACCTTAAACAGATCAACCCGCGTTGCCGTGTTTGCGTGAAACTGGTGTCGCGTTCGGGTGTTGGTACGATTGCTGCCGGTGTTGCCAAGGCAAAAGCCGACGTGATCCTGATTTCCGGCTATGACGGTGGTACGGGTGCAAGCCCGCAAACCTCGATCAAATATGCAGGCGTTCCGTGGGAAATGGGCCTGTCGGAAGTCAACCAGGTCCTGACGCTCAACAACCTGCGTGACAAGGTCAAACTCCGCGTTGACGGTGGTTTCAAAACCGGTCGTGACGTTGTGATTGGTGCGATGCTTGGTGCCGAGGAATTCGGTATCGGGACCGCGTCCCTGATCGCACTTGGTTGCATCATGGTCCGTCAGTGTCATTCCAACACCTGTCCGGTTGGTGTCTGTACCCAGGATCCGGCACTGCGTGCCAAGTTCGTTGGTACGGCAGACAAGCTGGTCAACCTGTTCACCTTCATGGCCGAGGAAGTCAAAGACGTTCTGGCCGAGCTTGGCTATGACAAGCTTGAAGACGTGATTGGTCGCTCGGATCTGCTTCAGCAGGTTCACCGTGGCGCGAAAGACCTTGTTGACCTTGACCTCAACCCGCTGCTTGCACAGGCAGATGCCGGTGATCATGCACGCTTCTGCACCATCGAAGGTCGCAATGAAGTGCCGGATACCCTTGATGCACAGATGATCAAGGATGCCCGTCCGCTTCTTGAAGACGGCGAGAAGATGCAGCTTCAGTACAACATCCAGAACACCCAGCGTGCGATCGGGACCCGGATGTCGTCACTGATCACGCAGAAATACGGCATGACCGGTCTGAAACCGGGCCATCTGCATGTACGTCTGCGTGGTTCGGCTGGTCAGTCGCTTGGTGCCTTTGCAGTTCAGGGTCTGAAGATCGAAGTTCAGGGCGATGCCAACGACTATGTTGGCAAGGGTCTGTCGGGCGGGACGATTGTTCTGCGTCCGCGTCCTTCCAGCCCGCTCAAGACCAACGAAAACACCATCATCGGGAACACCATTCTTTATGGTGCGACTGCCGGCAAGCTGTTTGCTGCCGGTCAGGCTGGTGAACGTTTCTGTGTCCGTAACTCCGGTGCGACCGTTGTGGTCGAAGGGTGTGGTTCGAACGGTTGTGAATACATGACCGGTGGTACCGCAGTCATCCTGGGTTCGGTTGGTGAAAACTTTGGTGCCGGCATGACCGGTGGCATGGCCTTCATCTATGACGTCAATGGTACCTTTGCCGATGTCGTCAATGATGGTTCCATCCTCTACCAGCGCATTGAAACCCAGTATTGGGACGAACAGTGCCGTTCGCTCATCGAAGAGCATGTTGCAGAAACCGAAAGCGGTTATGCACGTACGATCCTTGATAACTGGGATCGTGAACGCGGCCACTTCTGGCAGATCGTGCCGAAAGAGATCGTCGACAAGCTGGAACATCCTATTCGCTCCGAGAGCGAAAACCAGGCAACTGCGTGATCTGATCACGCTTTTGCGCAAGCTCCCTTGTCCAACACACCTGGACAATTGAACTGGCCCCGTACTTCGGTACGGGGCACTTTTCTTTGTCGGTGTAACGACATAAGAGCAGCAAAAAAGGCGGGCCATCTGGTCCGCCTTTTAAATTTGTTCATCAAGGATCACGTGGTTGCCGCGTTTCCCGGCAAGTTTAGAGCAGGATGTTCAGATATGTGCCACGCCGCGCATTGTGGTCAATCTGGTCTGTGGCGATCAGGTTGCGCAGGCGGGCAAGCTGGGATGCGATGAAGCTTTCAGACGATGGCTGTTCTGCATTTGCCGACACACGACCTCCGACACCCGGAGCGCCCTGAGGGCGGGCACGCGCATCATGAAGTCCCGTTTGGGAAGAGCCAGTACCAATTCTGTTGGCGACCATTGTACCGTCCAAATCTAAAGCCGGTCATGACATTAGCATGCAGTACAGGATTTGTCATGTTTGCGAGAGTTGGGGGCTCAGGAGGTGCAGGCACAAAAAGGGGTGGCTTTTGACCACCCCTGGAGGAAGCTAACGAGAGGGAAAAATCACGTTAGGATATTAACTCTGGTGCCGCGATGACCACTGGTCTGAAGCGGCTGATGTTCTGTGACGATGGAACCGATAACCTTGGCCAGACCGGTTGCCTTGTTGATCGCGCCTTCGGCGGCGGCAAATGGCAACGACGGATCGGCTCCGCCATTGGGGGTGATGGCATCATTGACGGCCTGTGCGGCTGCGCCGAGCCCTGAACCTTGTACCGAACCGATCATCTTGACCTCGTCATCCTTTCCAAAAGGGCAGATCGCCCATCGAAGAGAACATCATTAATTCTGTCTGATCTAAAGGTAGGGATTAATTGCGTCCGTAAAAGTGACGGTTGTCACAGCACCAATGTGCAGGTTGTCCCAAGCACCTGTAATCGTATGTAATGCAAGTGTTTAGATCGAATATCCCCGTAAAGATTTTTTTAACCTTTGGGCGATGATCGGGGTGTCTTCAGGTGTCTGACGGTTGCGGACTCGGGCATGCCATCCCGAATGCCGGGATATCGGAACATATCCCGGGCGATTGGACGTTTAGCTACGCTGGCGTTCGGAACGCAGCGCAATGGCGTCATGAATGGCTTTTTGCAACTGGGTCGGGCGGAAAGGCTTTTTGATAAAGATGTAGTTGCCCAGCAGATTGTCGAGTTCCTTGCGAGACCGTGCGGGATAGCCCGACATGAATACAACGCTGTATCTGGGATTCGTGCGCAGGGCTTCCATAATCAGCTGGGGACCGGAGCGACCAGACATGACAACATCGGTCAGAATAACGTCAAACGGATCGTCCTGTTCGGCCTTGCCAAGAACTTCAAGCGCCTCTTCCGTGCTTTTTGCCGTTTCAGTTCTGAAACCGGCATCTTCAAGAATGATGCGTGCGGTTGTCCGAAGTGCCTGTTCGTCATCAACGATCAGGATGCGCTCCCCGTTGCCGGGCATACCGGCAGCATCATCGACCAGAAGGGTTGTCTCGACCCCCGGTTCAGAGCGTGGCAGATAAACAGAGAAGGTCGTACCTTCGCCCTCGACGCTTTCGACATTGATGAAACCGTGGGATTCTTCGACCCAGCTATGAACAATCGAAAGCCCAAGTCCCGTGCCCTTGCCGGGCTCCTTGGTCGAGAAGAAGGGCTCAAAGATATTGCCGATAATGTCATCGGGAATGCCGGTCCCGGTATCCTGAACCGTTATGACAACAAATTCGCCTGCGACGTCTTCGGGATAGCTGTCCTCGTCCTCGTCGGGATTGCGTTCGGCAAAGGGCGGGATATCAACACTGCGCGATGAGATCTGCAATGTGCCGCCATCTGGCATTGCATCACGGGCATTGATCGCAAGGTTGAGGATACAGGCAGAAAGCTGAGTCGGATCGACACGGGTATAAAGGTCCGGTTTGTCCGTCCAGATCTGCAATTCGATCCGGTGTTCGAGCAGGGTAAGAAGCAACTTCTCCATTTCCGAGAAGATGTTTTGGACCCGAATATTTGTCGGCTGATCAATCCGGCGGCGTGAAAACATCAAAAGCTGATCAGCGACACTGGTTGCACGTTCGCCCAGTGAAATCACGTGATCGAGATATTCTTTCACCCGTTCCTTGTCATCGATTTTTGCGCGGGCAACTTCGGCAAAGCTCAGGATGCCAGCAAGGCAGTTGTTGAATTCATGGGCAACCCCGCCAGCCATCTGACCCACAGCTTCAAGCTTCTGGGACGTTGCGAGCTGGCGCTGAAGGGCTTGCTGTTCTTCACTCGCGCGATGCTGGGCTGTGATGTTGCTGCCTGTGCCGCGATAGCCATTGAAACGTCCATCAAGCGAAAAGACCGGAACGCCGTTGATGCGTCCATAGTGCTTTTCGCCTTTGCGCGAGGTCCATGAAAATTCGACATTCTGGAATGCCATATGGGCATCAAGTCTGCGTTGCAGGTAATGCCAGCCTTCCGGGTGTTCGGATGTCAGGCCAAGCCGGTCAAATGACTGCCCTTGCGGGGACCCGTTGATTTCTTCGATCAGCTGATAAAACTTGTAGGATGCAAATGCGATCTTGAGGTCCGCACCCATTTCCCAATACCAGTCTGCCGAAGACAGGGTGAAGTCACGGAAGCGTTCTTCGCTGTCGCGCAGTGCATCCTGTGCAATCTGATGTTGCTGGGTACGGCGTTCAAGACTTTCGACCATGGCATTCAGGCCACGTTCAAGCGTACCGATTTCGTCACGGCCCATCGGTGTCAGGCGTGAGCTCAGCTTACCCAGCTGGATCTTGTTGACGAATTGTGCAGCCGTAATCAGACGTCGCAGAACGGTTTGTTGCGTAAACAGAAAGATCAAAGCCGAGGTCAGCAAAATGCACAGCGCCGAACCGATCAGAAGCACGGATTGCATCTGTCGCTGGCTTGCCTCAAGCCCCTTGGTCGAGACCTTGAGATAGACATACATAAAGGGTTGATTGGCGTTCAGACTGAAAAGCGGTGTGATCGAGACGATGCTGTGACCGTCTCTGTCATCGGTTGTGAACAATGCCGGCTTCGACATATCGGCGCGCAGTTGTTCCGCCGGAAATCCCGGAATAGTCGAAATGGAACTGCCAATCACAAAGGGATCAATGGCGTGATAAATCGTGCCGTCAAAGCCGACCGCCATGGCCTGAAGCAAGTGATCACCCAGAAGAAGCTTCATCTGACTGGCATCACTCAGGATCGAGACCTTAAGCTGTTCATCCTGAATCAGGCGGCCGGGCGTACTGATTTGTTCCGCGATGCGGCGATCAATCTCGGCGCCGAAATACTGGATATAATAGCCACCGAACAATCCGAGCAGAATGGTTTCCACGATGACGATCGCGAGTGCGATCTTGAATACCAGGCTGCCGATCAGTCGGTCTAACAGCTTCTTCACGCGTAGTCGTCTCCCCTGACCGAGAACCCGGCCCCGCGCATCCCGTTAGTTTGGCTCAATATAATATTGGCTCGGGTTGGTCGGTGCCGGCGTCGCATAGCTCCAGGCCGCCGGAATGACTTTGGGAACGTTGTGGAAGTTTTTTGCAACCACGCCTTTCCGGTTCGGCGGAAGAGCAATTCCCATAACGTAAAACTGATCTACGCTGATGTCGAGGATGTCACGCATCAGTTGAGTTTGTTTTTGAGCGTTCGCGGTTTCTTTGAGTTGATTATAGAGTGCAAGTTGCCTTTGAACGGTCTCGGGGGGCGTGATGGCATCAGGGCTTTCCGGATTGACGTACCAGTTGGCCCAGCCGGTTGCGAACCAGGAAGAATCCGGGGACATCGGCAGATAGTTAATCGGGATCACCATCGCATCCAGACCACCATCGCCACCCCAGGCACTTGCCTGATGATCATTGAGTTCGCGCAGAGACACAAACTCTTCACGCGGAAGGTTGCGCGCCCTCACATCTATACCAAGTTCACGCCAATACTGGATCACTGCATCAAGGATTGCAAAACGGTCAGCCCCCTCGGTGTCGATGGTAAATGACAGACGCTTGCCATCCGGTCGCAGCAGGAAGCCGTCCTCATCTTTGTGGCGCAAACCTGTTCGTGCGATGTAGTCCGCGGCAAGGGCAGGGTCATAGTGAATATATTGACGTGCCAGAACTGTGTGATATAGCGGGCTTTCCGGGCGTGGTGCCGCCTGATGAGGCAGCGCCTCGGGCACAAAGCGTGCAATGATGTCGTCGCGATCAATGGCATGCGAAAGCGCAATCCGGAAATTCTTGTCCTGGAAGATATTGCGTAATACCGGGTCCTTGTCATTGAGGTTCAAAGACAAGGTCAGGGTGTTCATATCGCTTTCAATCAGCGTGAAAGGCTGCAGGTTCTCATTGGCAGAAAGCACCTCGTCTGCACGCGTGCTGACATGGCGTTCCTGCATATTCACTTTGCCCGCAATTGCCGCGTCTCCTGCGGCACTTTTTGACGGAACAAGTGTAAATGATACCTCGTCGATATAGGGAAGCTGACGACCGGTAGGATCAATTTTCCAGTAGTAGGGATTGCGCTTGGCGATCAGGGGATCATCCGTTCCGTACACGCCCGTCAGGACCCAGGCATTTAATGTGGGGACATCCGGATTGAGCCAGCGAGACGGATCGTCAATCGTGCCCGGATTACCAAACACACTGACAAAGCGTTCTTTCCATCCGTCAAAGCCAAGTGCGCGCGCTTCCGCGTCTGCGTTCTGATTGTATTTTGGCAAAAGCGGTTTGAGAAAATGGGCCGGATAGCTTACCGGCTCCACCCCTTCGGGGCGCGCAAGGGCTGTCGGAAACAGGCCATAAGGGGTACTGAAACGAAATGCGACGGTGTTTTCGTCAACTTCGTCAATTTTCACGGCGTTTCCACCGGCTGTCAGCCACTCGGGCACGGCGTTCGGAAAGGCCGGATTCAGCAGGATATCTTCATACCAGAAAATAATGTCTTTGGCAGTGAAGGGGGCACCATCAGACCAGCGCATACCCGGACGCAGACGGAAAAAGAATTCAGTCGCATCACTGCTTGGCTGGAATGAGAGAGCAACATTCGGAATGGTCGAAGTCCATTGCGGTGTCCAGCGCAGAAGGGGCTCATATCCGATATTGCGGATCAGAAGTGCCTGATCGCGCTGGCTTCGCTGGGCCATTTGCCAAGTGCCGCCATAGACGCCAATTTTGTCATTCGGGGTGACAATCATCGGAGTGGTTGGCAGACGATCATTAACGGGGGGAAGCTTGCCCTCGGCAACCCGCTTTGCAAGGGTAGGGGACTCGCCAAATTCGACAGCGCGCGTTTCGGGGAGATTGATGAACAAAGCTCCCAGTGCAGCGATCAAAATGTACGTAAACTGTTTCAAAAAACCCTTAGCCCCCGTGGCGTTGCCTGCCTTTGATCAAAGGTATCGATAAAGCTATTCAAAGGTGGTGAATACCCTGAGTGGATAAGAAGGTAAATACACCAATGCGCTTGATAAACCCCAAAATGACAGAATCTGAACATTCCCCTATGAAGACAATTTACAAGTTTGATTGGTTCTTTTTATTTCTTGCAATGGGTTGTATCGATCCCGGGAAATTCCCTTGGTCCGAAATGCCGCAGGTTTGAGAGGTTTTCATGCGAAATCGAAAAAACCAGAGGGTCGGTTTCTTTGGTGCCTGTGGTTGAGCATGTAAGCGCTGTTGTCTTGTCTGGAACATACATATTCTACCAAAGTTTAATTACATCTAAATTAGGTATCTGGCGTTTGCGCCGTGAAATTTCGAGAATGAACGGCTTAATTCCTTAAACGAGTCGCCATATATCTGATGTAAGGCAGTTTGAACTGATCTGGTAAAAGATGTGCCATGGCACAAAGTGACAAAAAAAATCGGCAGGATCATGGGGCATCTTTTATGAAAGGGCCCAAGCCCCTGGCTCCCATCCCGCGATATGAGCCGGGATCAGATGATGCTTTGCGTGACCGTCTGAATTCAACATCTGCAACGTCATCTTTTGCTCCGGTCGATATTGATGCCGATGGCATCAATGTTGCCGGGATCGAGGGGATGATTGATCGTAAGAAGGCAAATGTTGCGGCAAAGATTGTCGATACGGATCCCGATCAGGCATTGCGCATCATTCGAAACTGGCTCCTTCAAGAATGATGATGCACTCGGTGCGTCTCTCAAGATCAAAATCGGTCAGGCCAAAGAACCTTCCTTGTCGCAGGGTTGGTATAATTCCTTGGCATTGAGTGATTTTTTGTCATGCTGAGGGCTTGATGCGTAAAGGGGAGGCGCAAAAAGCCCATGACCGATTTTACCAAGCTGATCGAAGAACAATTCTGTGCGTTCGATCCGGATTATCTCGCGCAGCAAGAAGCCTTTGCGACAAAGCTTGCGCCGTTGCAGGACAAGCTGATCGAAATTCAGCAGACTGGTAACAGCATGGCGGCATCTGATCAGCAGATGATCGAGTGCAAATGGTATCTGATGTACACCGCCGACTGGGAAACGCTTTCAACCAAGATAGATACCTTTGCGCAATCCCTTGAAAATCCGGATCAGGATTGGGCAGAGCAACAGGTCGCAAGTGATGGTTCCTGGGGTCCCTGTTACGATCAGTGGTTCCTTAAGGTCGATGCGATGATTGATGCGGTCAATACACTGGCCGATGCCGGACAGGCCCCCGAATATCCTTTGACATTTTTGGCACCCATTGGAACGCCGTCCAAGATGGTGGCGTGGCTTGAAGGTCAGAAGACGTCAAAGATCTATGCCGATGGTCTGGACCGGCGTGATGCGCTTGGCGCTGTTACTGCCGCCTTGTCGCAGATGTGTTTCAAAAGCGAAATTCGTGACTATTTTCAAAGCAATGTGAAGGGCTTTGATCTGACACAGGAATATATCGATACCTATAAAAAGTGGCTCGATGACTGGCAGGACAGAGAAAGCGGATATTGGGGGGGATGGTTTGACACCGTTGATCAGGGTGTCCTGAAAAGCAGCGACCTTAGCCTGACCTTCCATAATATTTCCTATCAGCACGGCAAGGTGGATTTGTGGACGGAGATTTTCCAGACCACCCTTGCGATCCGCGATGATGCCTATCCTTTTGGCTGGAAACACAATGGCGATTTCAACAATCACAACAATTACGATGTGACCAAAATTTTCGATCTGGGCTGGTCGAGTGTTGATGCCGATACTCAAAAAGACGCCTCTGCCGATATCGGTCTGGTTCTGGACTGGTGCCTTACGAAATCCATGACACCCGATGGCGGTTTCATTGATGATCCGACCTTCTATAACTCGGTCGGGGCTGCCTATTATTATGGTGTCTCCTTCCTCGATCAGGCGGGATATTTTGGCACCACAGCACCGTTCTGGATAGACAAACCGTTTCCGGGCGGCCCGGCTCTTTGCTGTAAAATCCAGAAAAACATCAAGGCCGAAGGCCTTGATGACGACGAAGCAAAGGCCGCCATGGAAAAACTGGTCGATGCGTGCGGGAATTGCACCTGAGGCTGGTTGGATAACGGGGCAATTCTGCATATGGGAATAGCGAAACAGCCCCGGCGATCCCCATATATCAAAAGAAGAACAACAACAGTTCACGAGGTTTCGCATGACGGACCGTAAAGATATTGATCTGGCTGCGTTGCGTGCGCGTCTTGAAGAAAGGCGCGCAGATATTCTGGCGCATTCAACCCATTCCGAAGATTACCGAAAGCCGGTTGAACTTGATCAACAGGCGGTTGGGCGATTGTCGCGAATGGATGCGCTTCAGAACCAGCAAATGCATCTGGAACAGGAACGTCGCCGGGCTGCGGAACTGGACCGGATTGAAAAGACTCTTAAGCGGATGGATGATGACAAATATGGTCATTGTCATAATTGCGGCGAAGATATCGAGAAGAAACGCCTGGAATTTGATCCGACCACGCCGCTTTGCGTGGGTTGTGCCGACCGTGTCAGTCATGTCTGATATCACGCGACATGGCTGAGTTTGCGATGACCGTCATTTTGTTTGAAAACGGGGATGCTGTTTGACGGTTTGCTGTCAAAAGAACCTTTATTGGCCAGGCTGCTGGCTTTGGGGGCTGATTGTATGTTTGACCATATGGGCAAGCATGCCATCGGCAAGGGCGCAAGGATCTTGTGCGCCTGTCCGCGCACCACAGGCGACACTTGAGTTTAACCACAAGGACCCGATGCTCGACCGGCACCGGTCGGTGCGATGGCTAAACAGTCGTGCCGGAGGTGGTTCTAAATATGTTGTCGCGGGGCTGACGGAATATGAAATGCAGGCATCTTTTGATATGCGCATTGAACCGCGTGAGGTCGGGTTGGGGCGCTATTGTCTTGATCCGGTGCGGGTCAACCCGAAGGTCAATGTCGTCAAGCATCTGGTTTATATCGCATCGGAACTTGAACGCGGATCATGCGAATATAATGCCGTCTACGCCCACGAGGGCGAGCATGTAAAAGTCAATCGCGGCATGGAGGCTGACATCCGTGCTGCGCTTGATGATCTGGTGAATGATGTTGTCGGCAAGGTGGGCGCGATGTTCCCGATGCCTGCCGAAAACGTACAATCGGCGATCAGGCGGCTTTTGTCGGAATATGGTCGGGATTTCAAACGCCGGTTACGCGACATTGACCGCCGTCGTCGTGAAGAGCAACGCCGGATCGATACCCCGGAAGAATATCAAAGACTTTCATTGTCCTGTGGCCCGAATTCGGCATTTCAGACGGTGTTGCAGCAGGCTGTTCGGTGATCTGATGGATGATCAAACCTGATTTGCAGAGCCGTCTTCATCCATTCCAGCAACATCTCTTAGCCCGTCCACATCAAGATGGAAGATATTGCGCGCCTGGAAGTCGAGCAGCTCAATGCGCCGGAAATCAGCAATGATCCGGCTGGCTGTTTCGGTGGTGATACCAAGCATCGCGCCGATATCTTCGCGTCCGGGCAATTGGCAGTTACCGGTTTCCGAATCATTTAAAAACAGGCAAAGGCGCGCAACACGTTCGCGCGCCGTACCGGTCGACATCTGGGTGAGCCAGTTGTCTGAATCCATGACAGCCTGATGCCAGCGGTTAAGAACCTGTTTATGCAGTCTCGGGCTTTCACTATCGAGTTTTTCAATAACAGCGATCGGAATACGACAAAGACGGCTGTCCTGAATGGCTTCGGCATGATGAGTGAAGCATTCGCTGACAATGGCCTCAAGGCCGATGGTGCCCCCCGGACGGACAAGTCGCACCACCCTTTGATTTCCGTCGGGCAGATAATGGACCAGTTTGATCAACCCGCTACGCAGTGTGTAGATCGACTGTGCCAGATCCCCTGCGTTATATAGGATGTCACGTTTGGCAAGGGCGATATCTTCAACAGGCATGTGGACGAGCTTGAAATCCTCGTCTGTCAGATTGTTGAACAGGGCAAATTTGCGCACACCGCAGTCGCGACAACGGGCAAGGTCGGGTCGGAAAACATGGTTTGCTGTATGGTTCACAAACACCACCCTTTTAAACGGGGTCTGTACCCGGACTGGTTGATGATTGAAAAATATAATCAATCAAAACCAGTCTTAAATGTACCGTATCTCGTTGTGAAATCAATCTAAAGTCGACCAGCGTCCAATTGTGCCTGTAAAGTCAAGGACTCAGGGATTGGTATCGAGCGTCACCAGACCTTTTTCGATGGCATAGCGCACAAGACCGGCAGAGCTGTCGATACCAAGCTTGCGCTTGATGTTCCTGCGATGTGTTTCGACAGTGCGGACACTGATATCAAGTTCGCGCGCAACATGCTTGTTGCTCGCTCCCTTGGCAAGAAGGCGCAGAACCGTTCGTTCGCGTGTTGTCAGCGGCACACCGTCATTGCTGCTTCCTTCGCCCGCACTGATGCCGTCAAAGGTCGAGCTATAGGCTTCGCCGCCATTGGCGATGGTTTCAATCGCCCGGACCATGTCATTTGACGATACGTCTTTCAGGATAAAGCCCTTGGCACCTGCCTGCTGGGCCGTACGCAGATATTCGGGGTTTTCGTGCATCGAAAGAATGACGACCTTGGCATCGGGCAGGGTTTCACGGAATTTCTCGGCCGCTTCGAGGCCGTTCATTACCGGCATGGAAATATCCATAAGCACGATATCAGGACGAAGTTCCGCCGCGAGTGACAAGGCTTCAACACCGTTGCTGGCTTCGCCAATGATATTGATATGGTCAAAACATTCCAGTCGCGAACGAATTCCGTCCATCACAAGGGCATGATCATCGCATAGCAGAATGCGTAATGGGCGATCCGGGGAATAGATTTGATTGGCACTGTTCATTGATCGAAACTTGGTCCTGTCGCGTAACGGTGATTGCAAGGCCAGATTAACCGGTGATTGATCTCTCGGGTAGACCATTCTGGCTGGATGCCGGAATAAATGCAGTGATTTTGGTTCCGTCATCGGGTTCAGAGCGTACCGAAAGCCCGCCGCCATGGAATTCCATGCGTTCGCGCATGTTGCGCAAGCCGATCCCGGCGCGCGGATCACGGTTACGGATATAGCGATTGGTTTCAAAGCCGACGCCGTTATCGGTAATGCGCATCACCACGCTGGGGCCTTCGCGTTTGATCGATATTTTGATCACGGTTGCGTCGGCATGACGTTCGATATTGGTCAGGGTTTCCTGCAATACGCGATAAAGCGTGGTCTTCTTGGCGATATCAAGCTGGTTGTCGATATTGTCGATTTTAACTTCCATCAGGATACCGGATCGATCCTGAAGCTCTGCACACATGCTTTCGATGGCCGGTTTCAGACCAAGATCGTCAAGAACCGCAGGACGCAGGTCGCGCGAAATTCGCCGGACTTCGTGAATGGCGTCCTGCAATCGTTTGGCGGCTTTTTCCATCGGTTCAACCGCGTTTTCACGTGCTTGCCCAATGCGTGCGATGGCGGTTTCGACTGAATATTTGACCGATACCAGTATCTGGCTGATGCCGTCATGCAGTTCACGTGATACCCGAAGGCGTTCCTGTTCCTGAACATCAACCACGCGATGGGTTAGTTCCTTGAGCTTGGCATCAGCAAGTTTGCGTTCCGAAAGGGTCACAACCGTGCCTGATATGCCAACCAGAAGGACGGCAAGGATTGTCACGCCGATGATCGAAATCGTGGTTTCACGAATATGGGTGGAAACTTCGGTCTCGATTTCGGTGACCTGTTCGGCAATGTCATCGATATAGATGCCTGTGCCGATCATCCAGTCCCATTTGTCGAGCATCAGGGAATAAGTGATCTTTTCGGTGGGTTCACCAGTCGATGGTTTTTCCCAGACATGGCGCATGAAATCGCCACCCTTTTCAGCGTTGAAAATCAAACCCTGAATGACGCTGTTGCCGTTAATGTCGCGCAAATTCCAATAGGTCCGGCCAACCCGCCAGGGTTGGGGCGGTTCGACAAGTGCCGTTCCATCACGGTCATAAATAAAGAAATAACCATCCTTGCCATAGGACAGATCTTCGATGATGGCCTTGACCCGTTCCTTGGAAACCGCATCAAGCGGGCTTGCCACCGAATAGATGTGGTCAATCGATGCCATCGCCAGTTCGAGATAACTTTTGAGCTCTTCCTTGCGGGCTTCAAGGATATTGCGTTCAAAGGTTCTGATTTCTGCTTCTGCCAGTCTTTCGGCCTGCGCAAAGACCAGCCATGAGATGGCGGATGCAGCAAGCACCAGCGGCAAAATGGAAAGCAGCAGGAACTTTAGTCGAAGATTCAGCTTCGGCATGGGGGTAACCGTTTCAGGGTTGGGGTCTTTTTCGTGGGGCGGACAATAGCATATCTGTCACAAAAGTCCCCGAAAGATCACGGTTTTTCAGGCCGCATGAGTGTTGTGGCAGTGTTTTTCGTTCCACATGGTGAAAAGCGACTGGTCTTGTTTTTGTTCAATTGGTATTACCAATTTCAGAGATCATGCTTTGACAGGGAGAGGGCAATGCGCATATACCAGAACCGACGCCTGCCCACCGGGCGCCAAAAGCTCTGGATGCATTGCACAAGATCTCAACGTGCAGGCATCTTGTTCCGCCACAAAAGGTATGGCGTTGCAGGCATCCCGCACCGCAGCGCATTCCGGGACCATATCGTGGCGTTTCACTTGGTTTTGGCAGGCGCGCACAGGCACGTTCCTGCCAGGAAAATGTGGTAGGAGCCCGGTGTCAATGACGCGTTCTGCACCTAAGCGTATCCGTAAACTTCTGGTCGCCAACCGTGGCGAGATAGCGATTCGTGTTTTGCGAGCTGCCAACGAGCTTGGCATTCGCACCGTTGCGATCTTCTCGGACGAAGACCGTTTTGCCCTTCACCGTTTCAAGGCTGATGAAAGCTATGCGGTGGGCAAGGGTAACAAACCCATTCGCGCCTATCTCGATATCGAAGACATTCTTCGGGTTGCACGTGACGCCGATGTGGATGCGATCCATCCCGGATACGGCTTCCTGTCGGAAAACCCGGAATTCGCCGATGCCTGTGCCGAGGCCGGGATTCAGTTTATCGGCCCTGATTCCGATGTGATGCGTGTCCTTGGTAACAAGGTTTCTGCGCGTAATCTGGCCGAAAGTGCGGGTGTTCCGGTCATGCCGGCATCAAGCGCCTTGCCCGAAGACATGAAGGAAGTCACCCGGATTGCCGAAAAAATCGGCTATCCGCTGATGCTTAAGGCAAGCTGGGGCGGTGGTGGCCGTGGCATGCGCGTCATCGAAAATGGCAAGGATCTTTCCAATCAGGTCCTTGCCGCACGGCGCGAAGCCGAAGCCGCCTTTGGCAATGGCGAGGTCTATTTTGAAAAGCTGATCCGTCGCGCCCGCCATGTTGAAGTTCAGCTTCTGGGCGATACGCATGGGACCCTTGTTCATCTGTATGAACGTGATTGCTCGGTTCAGCGCCGTAACCAGAAAGTTGTTGAACGCGCACCCGCGCCATACCTCAATGATGAACAGCGTCAGGAAATCTGTGATGCCGCCATCCGGTTGGGGACGGCTGCCAATTACGTGAATGCCGGGACCGTCGAATTCCTGATGGATGTTGATACATCCAAATTCTATTTCATCGAGGTCAATCCGCGTATTCAGGTCGAACATACTGTGACCGAATGCGTAACCGGTTTTGATCTGGTCAAGGCGCAGATCCTGATTGCGCAGGGCGGACGCATTGGTTTCCCGTCGGAAACCGGCATTCCCTGGCAGGACAAGATCAAGCTGCGTGACCATGCGCTTCAGTGTCGTATCACCACCGAAAACCCGGAAAACAACTTTGTTCCCGATTACGGGATCATCAAGGTTTATCGCGGGGCCAACGGTTTTGGTATTCGTCTTGATGGCGGTACGGCTTATTCCGGTGCTGTGATCACACCGTTCTATGACAGCATGCTCGAAAAGGTCACCGCCTGGGGCAGCACCCCGCGTGAGGCCGTGGATCGCATGGACCGTGCCCTTCGTGAATTCCGTATTCGCGGTGTGGCAACCAACCTTGCCTTCCTTGAAAACCTGATCAATCACCCGAAATTCCGTGCGGGTGAATATACCACGCGCTTCATTGACGAAACGCCCGACCTGTTCAAGTTCGTGCGCCGTCGTGACCGTGCGACCCGACTTCTGCGTTTCATCGGTGAAGTTGCTGTGAACGGCAACCCGGAAGTTGAAGGCCGCATTGTTCCGACCAATCTGCATGATCCGGTGATGCCGAAATCCATCGATCTTGGCGAAATCCGGCCCGGTACCAAGCAAAAGCTTGATCAGCTGGGGGCAGAGGGGTTCTCGCGCTGGATGAAGGATCAGGAACGTGTCCTGATTACCGATACCACCATGCGTGATGCGCATCAGTCACTGCTTGCTACGCGTATGCGTACTTACGACATGCTCGAAATTGCGCCCTATTATGCGCATGGCCTGCCGGAACTGTTTTCGCTGGAATGCTGGGGCGGGGCGACGTTTGATGTTGCCATGCGCTTCCTGAAGGAGGACCCGTGGGATCGCTTGGTCAAGCTGCGTGAACGGGTTCCAAACATCCTGACCCAGATGTTGCTGCGTGCGTCAAACGCGGTTGGCTATACGAACTATCCCGACAATGCGGTGGATTACTTCGTCAAGCAGGCGGCTGAACATGGCATGGATGTCTTCCGTGTCTTTGACAGCTTGAACTGGGTCGAGAACATGAAAGTCGCCATGGAATCGGTTCTGAAAACCGACAAGCTGTGCGAAGCGACCATCTGTTATACGGGCGATATCTATGACAAGAACCGCCCGAAATATAATCTTGATTACTATGTGAATATGGCGCGCGAGCTTGAAAAATCAGGTGCGCATATTCTGGGTCTTAAGGATATGGCCGGGGTCTTGCGTCCGGCGGCGGCGACCGAACTGATCAAGGCACTTAAGGACACGGTCAATATCCCGATCCATTTCCACACCCATGACACCAGTGGTATTTCGGCTGCAACCGTGATTGCCGCGATTGATGCAGGTGTTGATGCGGTGGATGCGGCGATGGATTCCATGTCGGGTCTGACATCACAGCCCAGCCTTGGTTCGATTGCCAATAACTATATCGGTCAGCCACGCGATCCGGGCCTCAAGACCGAGGCGCTCAAGGAAGTTTCCACCTATTGGGAACAGGTCCGTCGTTACTATGCCGGCTTTGAAAGCGATATCCGCAGCGGTACTTCGGACGTCTATGTCCATGAAATGCCCGGTGGCCAATATACCAACCTGCGTCAGCAGGCCCGTGCATTGGGGATCGAGGATCGCTGGCCCGAAGTGTCGAAGGCCTATGCTGCCGTCAACAAGATGTTCGGCGATGTCGTCAAGGTCACGCCAAGCTCCAAGGTTGTTGGCGATATGGCGCTGATGATGGTGACGTCCGGTTTGTCCGAGGAAGACGTTCTTGATCCTAAAAAGGACATTGCCTTCCCCGATAGCGTGATTTCCTTCTTCCGCGGTGAAATTGGTCAGCCGGTTGGTGGTTTCCCGCCCGCCCTGCAGCGCAAGGTTCTTAAAGGTGCCGAGGCCCTGACGGATCGCCCGGGCAAGTCATTGCCGCCGATCGACTTCGAAGCGACCCGCAAGGAAGTCGAAAAGAAAACACACCGCAATATCAGCGATGCCGAGGTTGCATCCTATGTGATGTATCCCAAGGTGTTCCTTGACTATGCCGAATACCGAAGCCACCACGCCGACGTTTCCATTCTGCCGACCCCGGTCTTTTTCTACGGGATGACCCAGAACCAGGAAATTTCGGTTGATCTGGAAAAGGGCAAAACCCTTGTGATCCGTTATCTGGCGACGTCGGAATTCGGTGACGAGGAAGGCCATCGTACGGTGTTCTTCGAGCTGAACGGCCAGCCGCGTACGGTCAAGGTTGCCGACAAGACACTGGCTGCGTCCGGCAAGGCGCGACCAAAAGCCGAAGATGGCAACAAACTTCACATCGCGGCCCCGATGCCGGGTCTTGTGGTCGAGGTGCATGTTGCCGAAGGCCAGAAGGTCAAGGCTGGGGATGTGATGTGCTCGCTTGAAGCCATGAAAATGGAAACCGCAGTTCATGCGGAAAAGGACGGTGTGGTGGCAAAAATCCACGCACCGGCCGGTACACAGGTCGACAGCAAGGACTTGCTGGTCGAATTGAAGGAGTAAACGACCGATGCTTAGGATGCCTGAGCCGAACCCGAACACACTTGCGCGACGCAAGGACATTATTGCCGCCATGCGCGAAATTGTTCCGGCAACTGGTGGCGTGATCGTCGATGAGGATCAGCTCAGGCCCTATGAATGTGACGGGTTGATGGCCTATCGCCAGTTGCCCATGATTGTGGTCCTGCCCGAGAATACCGGGCAGGTCGCAGCCATTCTGAAATATTGTCATACAAATAAAATTCGCGTTGTTCCGCGGGGTGCCGGTACCGGTTTGTCTGGTGGGGCATTGCCGATGGCGGATGCGATTACCATTAGTATGATGAAATTCAATCGCGTGCTCGAGATCGACTGGGATAACCGCGCGGCCGTGGTGCAGCCCGGCGTGACCAATCTTGGCATCACGCGTGCAGTTGAACATAAAGGGTTCTATTACGCACCCGATCCGTCCAGCCAGATTGCCTGTTCAATTGGCGGAAATATTGCCGAGAATTCAGGTGGTGTGCATTCCCTGAAATACGGCCTTACGACCAATAATGTCCTTGGTCTTGAGATGGTCACGATCGAAGGTGAAATCCTTCGCATCGGTGGCAAGGGCCTTGATCAGAGCGGATATGACCTTTTGGGGATCATCACCGGTTCCGAAGGCCTTTTGGGGATCGTGACCGAAGTAACAGTACGCATCTTGCGCAAACCGGAAACCGCGCGTGCATTGCTTCTGGGCTTTAACAGCAGCGAGGCCGGGGGCAATTGCGTTGCCAAGATCATTGCGGATGGCATCATTCCTGGCGGTCTTGAAATGATGGATGCCCCGGCGATCAAGGCGACCGAGGACTTTGTTCATGCGGGTTACCCGCTTGATGTCGAGGCATTGCTGCTTGTTGAACTTGACGGACCAAAAGTCGAAGTCGATTACCTGATCGAAAAGGTCGGCGCGATTGCCAGGGATTGCGGTGCTGTCTATTCGCGTATTTCCGAAAGTGAGGAAGAACGCCTTCTGTTCTGGTCAGGCCGCAAGAACGCCTTTCCCGCGATTGGCCGTATTTCGCCCGATTATATGTGCATGGACGGTACCATCCCGCGTGCCCGCCTTGCCGAAGTTCTGACCGGTATGCAGGTCCTGTCGCAGCGCCACGGCCTGCGCGTTGCCAATGTTTTCCATGCCGGTGACGGCAATTTGCATCCGCTGATCATGTTTGATGCCAATCAGCCCGGTGAACTGGAACGTGCCGAAGAATTCGGCGCAGATATCCTGAAGCTTTGCGTTGAAGTGGGGGGCGTTTTGTCTGGCGAGCACGGCATTGGTGTCGAAAAGCGTGATCTGATGCCCGAAATGTTCACTGAAGATGACATGAAGCATCAGGAACGTCTGAAACTGGCGTTTGATGAGGATGAGCTTCTGAACCCCGGCAAGGTATTCCCGACCCTGCATGGTTGCGGCGAGCTCAAAACCCTGCATGCGCGTGAAGTTGCAAACAAGTTCCCGGATATTCCGCGCTTCTAGGCCCGGCCGATAAACAACAAGAAAAATCCTGTCACCGGTTCCCACAGTCCGGTCGGCAAGGATCAAGAGAGGAAGAGAGAGAACCACAATGACGGAAGTCATATCCCCCACCACGCCAGAACAGCTGCGTGATGCCATTGGTTGGGCTGTTGATGCCAAAAAGCCGCTGGAAGTGATCGGATCGGGTAGCAAACGGGCATATGGGCATGCGGTTGCTGCCTACCATGTTCTGGATCTGTCAAAATTGACCGGGGTCCTGTTTTACGAGCCCGAAGAACTGGTGCTTTCTGTCCGTGCAGGAACGTCGCTTGCCGAAATTCAGGCGATCCTGCGCGAAAAGAACCAGCAATTCCACTTTGAGACCGGAAATTTTCCAGCTCTCCTTGCCGATGATGTCGCACAGAATGCCGGGACGATTGGCGGTCTGATCGCAACCAATCTGTCGGGACCGCGCCGGATCAAGGTCGGGGCCGCACGCGATCACCTGTTGGGGTTTGAGGCCGTCAGTGGTCGCGGCGAGGATTTCAAATCCGGCGGACGGGTGATGAAAAACGTCACCGGTTTTGATCTTTCAAAACTTATGTCGGGATCGTTCGGGACACTTGGTGTGATGCATACCATCACCATGAAGGTGATGCCGTGCGACGAGAAAGCCCGGACTGTTCTGATTGCCTGCAATGATCCTGAGCGTGCCGGAATGGCAATGAACCGTGCAATGGGCAGTGAAAACGAAGTCTCGGCGGCGGCATGGGTTGCGGTCGAAGATGTGGCGAGGTTCGGCATTGATGTTGCGTCTGCAATGGGCACCGGCCTTGTTGCACTTCGGGTCGAGGGACCGGCGCCATCTGTTGCCTGGCGCTGCGAAGCCCTGCGCAAACTGTTGGCCGAATTTGGTGCCAGCGAAGAGTTGCATACGACAAATAGCGCAACGTTCTGGAAGGCGGTTGCGGATGTTGCACCCTATGGCGGTTCGTCAGGGATGCTGTGGCGCGTATCAGGCCCGCCAGCATCCGGTGGTGTTCTTGCCGCAAAGCTTGCCGCCCGGACCGGCGGCAAGGTGATGATGGACTGGGCGGGGGCGCAAATATGGCTGCGTCTGGACGGATCGGATGTGATGGCCGGTACGGTGCGCCAGATTGCCCAATCGGAAAGCGGTCAGGCTGTTCTTGTTCGCGCACCTGCCGATCTGCGTGCAGAGGTGCCGGTTTTCCATCCCGAAGACCCTGCACTGGCGCGGATTAACCGCAAAATTCGGGATAATTTCGATCCCGTCGGTATCCTTAATCCGGGACGGATGCACCTGAATATTACGGAAGGGGGGCAGGTATAATGCAGACCAATTTTAGCGCCGCCCGTCTTGCGGACCCGATGATTGCCGAAAGCGAGCAGATCCTGCGCAAATGTGTGCATTGCGGGTTCTGTACGGCAACATGCCCGACCTTTGTTACCCTTGGGGACGAACTCGATAGTCCGCGCGGGCGGATTTATCTGATCAAGGATATGCTGGAAAATGACAAACCGGCAACAGATCGGGTGGTCAAACATCTTGATCGTTGCCTGTCCTGTCTTTCCTGCACCAGCACCTGTCCGTCCGGTGTCGATTACATGCATCTGATCGATAATGCGCGGGCCCATATCGAAGAAAACTATCAGCGTCCCCTTGGGGACCGGTTGCTGCGCAAGTTGCTTGCGCTTGTCGTGCCAAACCCGACCCTGTTCCGTCTTTCAATGATCGGGGCGAAGCTGGCGGCACCGTTTGCGGGCCTCATGCCCGGACGTCTCAAGGGCATGGTGAAAATGGGGGCGCGACATATGCCGCCGCCAAGCTGGGTCGACAAGCCACAGATCATTCCGGCCATTGGAACGCGCAAGGGCCGGGTCGCAATCCTGACGGGATGTGCGCAACAGGTCCTTGAAACCGAGATCAACGAATCGACAGTTCGTCTATTGACGCGCCTCGGGATCGAAGTCGTTGTTGCCAAGGGTGCCGGATGCTGCGGGTCGCTTGTGCATCATATGGGCAAGGAAGAGAAATCGCATCATCAGGCCAAGGGCAATATTGATGCCTGGAGTGCGGAAATCGCAGGCGAAGGCCTTGATGCAATTGTGATTACGGCTTCGGGCTGTGGCACGACAGTCAAGGATTACGGTCATATGCTGCGCCTTGATAAGGCCTATGCAGCCAAGGCGGCCAAGGTGTCGGAACTGGCCAAGGACATCACCGAATATCTGGCAGAGCTTGATGTTGATGGTGCTGTGTTTGCCAAGGCATCGCATGGAAGTCCGCGGGTGGCCTATCATTCGGCCTGTTCGATGCAACATGGCCAAAAGATCACGCGTCCGCCGCGCGATCTTTTGAAAAAGGCCGGATATGATGTGGTCGAGATTGCCGAAGGCCATCTTTGCTGCGGGTCTGCTGGTGTTTACAACCTGTTGCAGCCTGAAATCGCGGGCAAGCTTCAGGAACGCAAGCGCGGCAATATCCGTGCAACCCGGCCTGATCTGGTCGCGACCGGTAATATCGGATGTATGGTTCAGATCGAAACAGACGATCTGAAAGTCATTCACACCGTCCAGCTTCTTGACTGGGCAGCAGGTGGGCCGGTTCCTGCAAAACTTCAGGACCGTTTTGCGGAAGTTACACCGGCATCATAAAGACCGGCGGTATTCGGGTCCAAAAACAGAAAAGACGACAGGCCAACCTGTCGTCTTTTTATTTTCGCCGGTATTTCTTGTGGCGCGACGTGCCTAGACGTCTTTGCCCAACAGGCTTTGCGCGATGCCCTCGGCCGCGGAACCTTCGCTGCTGTCTTCGGCATAGGCTGCGGTCTTTTCGCGAATCCACTCGATGGCGGCAGCATCATCAATTTCGACTTTCTTGGCGACAAGGGCGAGGATCGCCTCAATCGCAAGAACGTGGGATGCCACATTATTTACAGCGACATGCAGATCATCGATATGCCGAGAAGCCGCTTCGGACATTTCGCCGAGTTCGCCGGACAGTTTCTGGATCAGTTCCTGAATCTCGTCAATCGAGGCATTGCTCATGTCGTTCTCCTGTTATGGCCGCACCAGAAACGGGCACGACGTATTTGTTGTCCCTGAATGCACAGTTGCTTGGAATGGCGGACATGTAAAGAGGCTGGCGGGATTTTATCCATCGCACGGCAGCAGCGACCGGGCAGGCCGACCTCGGGATGAGCGATTGTGACAGTTTTTGTTACAGTCTGTCGTAAAACAACAGAAAAGAGCCGGGGAAGGTCAAGAAACCGGCGTTTCTGGATGTCGGGAGAGATCATACAAGTTATTGTTTTATATATATTATGTGTCGAATTTTGACCGCGTTGATACGTTGTCACATAACGTTAACAAAAGCGACACAATACCGTAAGCACCCAGCGTTAGAGTCCGCCTCGCAGATCGTTGCACCGTTCCGAAGTGGAACAACCATTGGGGAATATACCATGAAGAAGACTCTTGCTGTTGCGGCGCTGATGAGCGTTGCCTTTGCTGGCGCTGCCCAGGCACGCGACCAGATTCGTATCGTTGGTTCGTCCACCGTTTTCCCGTTTGCAACCGCAGTTGCAGAAGAATTCGGTAAAACCACCTCGTTCAAAACCCCGGTTATTGAATCGACCGGTTCTGGCGGTGGTCTGAAGCTTTTCTGTGCAGGTGTTGGCGAACAGCACCCGGACATCACCAACGCTTCGCGTCGCATCAAGAAGTCCGAAGTTGAAACTTGCGCCAAGAACGGCATTTCTGAAGTTACCGAAGTCAAAGTCGGCTTCGACGGTATCGTTCTGTCGAACTCGAACGAAGCTCCGCTGCTGGATTTGACCAAAGAACAGATCTTCCTGGCTCTGGCTAAAACCGTTCCTTCCAAGGACGGCAAGTCGCTGGTTGATAACTTCTACAGCACCTGGTCGGAAATTGATCCGAGCCTTCCGAACGTGAAAATCGAAGTTCTCGGCCCGCCGCCGACCTCGGGTACCCGTGATGCCTTCACCGAGCTGGTACTTGAAGAAGCTTGCGACGAGTTCGCTGTTATTGCCGACCTCAAGAAATCCAACAAAGATCAGCACAAAGCAGTTTGCGCTGGTGTGCGTGAAGACGGTGCCTATGTCGAAGCTGGTGAGAACGACAACCTGATCGTTCAGAAGCTCGAAGCAAACCATGATGCACTTGGCATCTTCGGCTTCTCGTTCCTTGACCAGAACGGCGACAAGCTTCAGGGTTCCCTGATTGCTGGTGTTGCACCGACCTTCGAAGCAATCTCGGCTGGTGATTATCCGGTATCGCGTTCGCTTTACTTCTACGTAAAGAACGCACATGTCGGCACCATCCCGGGCATCAAAGAATATCTGGCTGAATTCACCTCGGAAAAAGCATTCGGTGACGAAGGTTACCTTGCTGACCGTGGCCTGATCCCGATGGCCGCGAGCGAGCGTGAAGCTGTCCGTAATGCTGCGACGAACCTTTCGCCGCTGAGCATGTAACGTGATCTTTCAACCGATGGCGGCTAATGCTGCCATCGGTTTCTTTGTTTCCGCGCTTGATTAATTTATTGTTTTTGTCCTATTGGCCTCTCATCTGATTCCTACAGGTTCATCTGGCAAACGGATTTAACGTAATGTCCCTGTCTTTCCTGTTGCTCGCGGTTGCTGCACTTTGTGCATTGTCCTTCTATTTCGGACGCCAGCGGGCCGTGGCCCTTTCGGGCGGACGGTACAGCAATCTTCATTCTCTTCCGGCTCATTACGGGACCTATGTGGCCTTGTGGTGCGGCCTGCCTGCATTGTTGCTGCTGCTTGTCTGGCATATCTTCCAGGGATCGATCATCGAAGCGATGATCATTGCCGAACTGCCTTCTGAAATTACCGGTGACTCCGGACAGCTGTCGCTTGCCCTGAACAGTATTTCACTGATCGCAGCGGATAATGGCCAGCATCTGACTGTCTCACCCGAAGTCATCGATGCCGGGCATCGTCTGGCAAATCTGCAGTCGATTGCAAATGCGGCACTGGTCGTTGTGATGCTGACCGGTGCGTCGATCGGGGTGTCGCTTTCCTATCGTAAAATCTCGCCGGATCTGCGGGCACGTAACAATGTCGAACGCATTTCCCGCTGGGTGATGATTGCCTGCTCGGCGATTGCGATCCTGTCGACGGTTGGTATCGTTTTCTCGTTGCTGTTCGAAGCTCTGCACTTCTTTAGCAAGATCAACCCGGTTGACTTCCTGTTTGGTCTGGAATGGAGCCCGCAAACGGCGATCCGTGCAGATCAGGTTGCATCCGACGGTGCGTTCGGCGCGATCCCGCTTTTTGTCGGTACACTCCTGATCACGATCATCGCCATGTGCGTTGCGGTGCCGGTCGGTTTGTTCTCTGCCATTTATATGGGCGAATATGCATCGTCGAAATTCCGTGCGGTTGCCAAGCCGGCGCTTGAAATTCTTGCGGGTGTCCCGACGGTTGTTTATGGCTTTTTT